>JAEEGI010000594.1_pt1 | contig 104306 bp, 71 predicted proteins | sample 8958751 | NCBI WGS metagenome assembly JAEEGI01 (sample SAMN16246545, study PRJNA631951) | gut metagenome | biome: gut microbiome; feature: rumen; material: KS-attached | host: Bos | place: Iran: Karaj | collected 2018-10
CCGCCTGGATGGGGTACACCGTCTCCGAGTTCATCCTCGGCATCAAGCCCGACTACGACGGCATCCGCATCGATCCCTGTCTGCCGGAGACGGCCACCGACTATACCGTCAACCGTAAGTTCCGTGAGGCCGAATACGAGATTAACATCCATCCCAATGGCGCACAGAAGGGTGTGAAGAGCATCACCCTCGACGGTCAAGCCATAGATGGAACCGTGATTCCATATTCCAAGGGTAAACACACCGTAGAGGTGACCATGTAAAAAGAGAAATCCCTCGCTCAGCCTGAGCGGGGGATTATTATTAGTACTAAAAAATCCCCTGATACACCCAAAAAAGGCATCATCAGGGGAGAATCTGCAAATTCGAAATATATTTCAATGTTTATACCAGATGCTCGATGAGATCGGCACGGTCACCTGGGAGCATGTCTATGACGGGAATCTCGACCATCGTGTAGCAGCCGGGCTGCAGGCGCATCGAGGCACGGGCTACGTTGACGAGCACCTGACCCGTGAGGGCAGGATTGTTGATGCTCATATTGAACTCCAGACGCTGGTTCTGCGTCTTGCCGCTGACACCCTTACGCACGAGGTTCACACCGTGACCCATGTCGCGCACATCGTCGACACTCTCTACCTGGAACACATGAGTCTCATCGTTGGCGAAATAAGGATCGGCCTTGATGGCGGCAGTCACCTCCTCGAGTTTCGCACCCTCTTCGAGCTCTACATACACCATGCGGCGGTGGATACCCTCGCCGAGGGGAATCGTCATCGAGAGCGCATTCTTAACACCAGCCTTGGAGCGCACGCAGACGCTGTGGCCCATCGACATACCAGGACCGAAGTTGGTATAGCTGAGTCCCTTCGGAGCAAGACTCTGCATCAGGGTGCGGACGATGGAGTCGGAACCCGGATCCCAGCCTGCGGCAATGACGCTGACGGTATTCGTCTCCTTATTCAGTTTCATCAGACGTTCGCGATAGCCGCGGATATTAGTGTGGATATCGAAAGAATCGACGGTATTGATACCCAGGGGAAGAATCTGATTGGCATACTCCTCACAAGAGCGAGTTGGCGTAGCGAGAATGGCTACATCCACATCCTTCAGTTCGCGGATATCCTTTACCACATCATACTGCGCTAGTTCTGCAGGCTTGTTCTCTGCACCATTGCGGCGAACGATACCAGCCACTTCCATGTCGGGAGCTGCCTCCAATGCCTCAAGGGCATACTTTCCAATGTTGCCGTAACCTACGACGGCGGCTCTGATTTTCTTCATAATTTTATGTCTTTTGTTGGTCTATGCAATCTTTCAGGCAGCAAAAGTAATGCATTTTATTTAAAAACGTGACATTTTGCTGAAAAAATTACGCAAATACTGTCATTTTGTGATTTAAGCGCAGAAATAGCAGTACATAGTCCTTTATTTCGCCCATTAATTTGGATTATTGGACAATTATTTGTACTTTTGTACCCAAAACGACTGATATGGCAAGAATCAACGTGGCGATATTCGTATCAGGCAGCGGCACGAACTGCGAAAACCTGATTAAGTACTTCAAGGACTCGGCGCTGGTGAAAACGGCACTCGTGGTGAGCAACAAGCCCGATGCCTATGCTCTCGTCAGGGCAGAGCGGCTAGGTGTGCCTACAGCCGTGACGCCCAAGGCAGACTTGAACAACCCCGAGGTGATGATGCCGCTGCTGGAGAAGTACGACATCGGCTTCATCGTGCTGGCAGGCTGGCTACCACTCATCCCTAATTTTCTGATTGATGCCTTCCCGCATAAGATTATCAACATCCACCCTGCCCTGTTGCCGAAATATGGCGGCAAGGGAATGTGGGGCCATCATGTTCACGAAGCCGTGAAGGCAGCTGGAGAGACGGAAACGGGAGTAACCGTACACTGGGTGACGCCCGTCTGCGATGCCGGCGAAATCATCGCCCAGTTCCGTGTGGCACTCTCCCCTGAGGACACCGTCGACGACATCGCCGAGAAGGAACACCAGCTGGAGATGCAGCATTTCCCGAAGGTCGTGGAAGAGGTTATTCGGTCTATACAATAGTATCATGATATGAGACGAGGCAGATCAAGATTTATAGTCATCACCGCAGCGATGCTTTTCATCCTGACGATGCTGTCGTGCAGTGGAGAGCGGCGGGCAAAGATACGCGCCAGTAAGGCCGACAGTATCTTGTATGCCGCCGGAGAGACGCGCAACTACGAACGTATCCTGGCTTTGACAGACAGTCTGGAGAATGAGGGAGACCTGCCTGCAATCAACGCCAACAGGTGGCGCGGCGTGGCCTACTACTATGAAGGACTCTATCGCACGTCAGAATTCTATTATAAGAAAGCCGTTGCAGGCCAGATCAAAAGCGAGAATGATGCGCTGAACTACAACAAGTCAGCCCGTCGCCTGGCCCAGATGCTGCTGAAGAAAGGCGACTACGAGGGGGCACTGCAAGTGGCGATGAATGCGCTGGAAACGATGCGCGGAAACGGCAGCGGCTCCGAGACCGACTTTGCCACCCTCATGAATACCGTAGGCTGCTGTCAGCTGAACCTCGGCAGGACGGCACTCGCTGCCCAGAACTTCGCCGATGCCTACAAACTGTTCAGGGAACTGGCTGCCACAGATCCCACAGGCCGCAAGGGCCAGCTTGCCTACGACGGTGTGTGCAGCATCGTCGATGAATACCTGTCAGTAGGCCACTACGAAGAGATGTCCCCCTGGATTGATCATGCAGAGGAACTGCTCAGAGGCTATGAGCAACTACCCGTCGCAGAAAAGAAAGTCGTGGAGAGTGCCCAGGCAAAAATAGACCTGCTTCGTGCCATCGCCCTGCAGCACACAGGACAGACACGGGAAGCCGCCAAAGCCTATAATGCAGCGGCAAAGACTTATTACGGCAGATCGGGTGAAGGACGACTCTATGCGAACAAATACCTCGTGGCAGCCAATCGTTACGATGAAGCCGCAGACAACTTCCGCGACCTGGACCGTCTGCTCAAGAAGAACGATATCACCCTCACACTCGACAACATCCAGCATTATCTGCTACCCAAATACCGTGCTAACGTTGGTGCAAACCGCAAGGATTCCGCCATCGCCGTTGGCAAACAGATCAGCAATGCCCTCGACAGTGCCATCTATGCTGCCAAACAAAACGATGCCGCAGAGCTGGCCACGATGTACGACACCCAACAGAAAGAAGCCGAGATAGCCCAACAGAAAGAGAGTCTCACCCAGCAGCGGCTCATCTACACTGGTGTCGCCCTTGTGCTCGTCATGGCATTCTTCATTACCTATACGCTCCACAAGCGTGAGTCCACGCACCGTCTGGAGGTGGCGCATACGAAGTTGCAACATGCCTACGACAAGTTGGAAGAGACGACGGCTGCCAAGGAGCGCATCGAGAGTGAACTGCGCATCGCCAGAGATATCCAGATGTCGATGGTGCCCAACATATTCCCCACCCATGAAGGTCTGGATATGCATGCCTCGATGTCGCCTGCAAAAGAGGTGGGAGGCGATCTATACGGCTATCTGCTAATGGGCGACGATCTGTACTTCGCATTGGGCGACGTATCGGGCAAGGGTGTGCCCGCCTCACTGTTTATGGCCCAAGCCACCCGACTGTTCCGCACGCTGGCTACTCAGGGTATGATGCCCGCAGAGATCTGTACCCGCATGAACGATGCCTTATCGGGTGAGGACAATCAGAGCGGCATGTTCGTGACGTTCTTCCTCGGACTCCTGAATCTGAAAACCGGTCACCTTCACTATTGCAATGCCGGACATAATCCGCCTATCATCGGCGGTGGCGAGCATCATGGTGATTTTCTCGAAGTACTGCCCAATGCCCCCATCGGTCTCTGGCCCGGACTTGAGTATCAGGGCGAGGAACTCGAGAGCGTCAAAAAGCGTCCACTCTTCATCTATACCGATGGACTTAACGAGGCCGAAGACCAGGAACAGAACCAGTTTGGCGATGATCGGCTACTGGATATCCTCAGACATACCCACTTCGATTCCGCCAAGCAGGTGATAGAAACACTTCAGGTCGCCGTTGAGCAGCACCGCAATGGTGCCGAACCCAACGATGACCTGACGATGATGTGTATCAGAATCAGTTAATTCTCCGTAGCCGCCTTGAGAATCTCAGAGAGTGTCGGATGGATGTGTACCATATCAGCAAGTTCCGCTAGTGTGGTATGCTTGCACATCAGCACACTTACCTCCTGAATGATATCTGCCGCATGGGCACCATAGGCATGACAGCCCAGAATCAATCCCTCTGGCGAAGCAAAGAGTTTCAGCATGCCCTCGGTCTCCCCCATGGCGAGGGCCTTGCCGTTGGCACGCCAGAACGACTTCTTCACAATGTAGGGGATACCCGCAGCCTTGAGTTGATCCTCGGTAGGACCGACACAGGCTGCCTCGGGTTCTGTGAAGATGGCGGCAGGCATGATGTCGAAGCGGATGCCATCGCTCTTGCCAAGAATCTGGTTGACAGCATGCACAGCCTGCATCTCGGCAGCATGGGCAAGCATCTGACGGCCATTGACGTCACCTATGGCATACAGCCCCATTCCAGAGTGTTGCTCGCCTTCCCTTGGCTTTTCCAAAGGGAGGGAAGATATGACTCTAAAATCATCATCAACGGGGATGGCACCGTTGGGAGCGAGGGTAATTCCCAGTTGTTCAAGGCCAAGCCCTTCAGTACGGGGTTTGCGGCCTGTAGCCATCAGGATCACGTCGGCATCGATATCTGCAAGGTTTTCTACTGCAGTCTTCATGCGGAAGGTGATGCCGCGTTTCTCCAGATATTTGCGGAGACGCTTGGCGATATCACTATCCAATGCAGGCAGACATTCCTTCAGATACTCGATGACAGTTACCTCAGAGCCGAAACGGTTAAACACAGAGGCAAACTCCATGCCAATGACGCCTGCACCGATAATGGCGAGACGCTTAGGGAGGGTATCGAGGTGAAGCAAGCCCGTGGAATCGACCACACGGGAATCGGTCTTGACGCCCTCAATGGGGAGCCATTTGGTCTCGGAGCCTGTGGCGATGATAACGGGAGCCTCCCCAAAAATGGCAGTCTTACCAAATACTGCTTTTTTCCGTACTAAAGTGATGTTGGGATGCGAAAGAATGGCTTCGACACTGGCACGCAACTGAGGGACCACCTGCGCCATCCGCTCACGAGCCTCCTCAAAAGTCTTGGCATGAACGTATGTCTTCGTAGGAATACAACCTACATTCAGACAAGTGCCTCCCACCTCAGCGTCCTCGAAGATTATCACCTTCAAGCCCTGCTTGGCAGCGTATTCAGCGGCGCGGTAACCGCCTGGGCCCGCGCCGATGATAATCAGATCTGCTTCTTTTGGCATAAGAACTTATTTTAGATTTTCACTTACCATCTGTCTATATGTTACTATAGGATGCTTGGCGGCAAGGACATCGTCTACGCGACCAATAGGCGTATCGTGAGGAGCTGACTTCACCAGTTCGGGATCCAGCTTCGCCTCCTCGGCTATCTGGCGCATCACGGCAATAAAGCCATCAAGCGTCTCCTTCGATTCATTCTCGGTAGGCTCAATCATCAGACTCTCATGGAAGAGCAACGGGAAGTAAATCGTAGGTGCATGATAGCCGTAATCGAGCAGGCGCTTGGCTACGTCCATCGTGGTGACACCCGTAGACTTATCCTTCAGACCGTCGAACACGAACTCATGGCAGCAAAGGCCGTCGATAGGCAGTTCGTAGACATCCTTCAGGCTCTCCTTGATGTAATTGGCATTGAGCGTGGCCAGCGGACCTACCTCCTTGACATGTTCACGACCCAACGAGAGGATGTAAGCATAGGCACGCATCATTACGGCGAAGTTGCCATGATAGGGCGATACGAAGGGGAAGCAATCCTGCAAGCCCTCACGAACACCTACCGGACCACTGCCAGGACCGCCACCGCCATGAGGGGTAGAGAAAGTCTTGTGGAGGTTGATGTGCATCACGTCGAAGCCCATATCACCAGGGCGACAGGCACCCAGCATGGGATTCAGGTTAGCACCATCATAATACATCAAGCCGCCGCAGTCGTGGATGAGTCTGGCAATCTCGGGGATACAGGTTTCGAAGAGACCAAGGGTATTGGGATTGGTCATCATCATGGCGGCAATCTCGGCACCCTGGTCAGCAACAATGCGTTGCAGATCCTCAACATCCACCTGACCATTTGCCTGTGATTTCACCTCGATAATCTCCAGACCACAGACAGCAGCAGAGGCTGGGTTAGTACCATGGGCGCTATCAGGTACAATGACCTTCTTGCGCTGCATGTCGCCACGCTGGCGATGATAATTGTCGATAATCATCAGTCCCGTCAACTCACCATGAGCACCGGCATAGGGTTTAAAGGTGAAGTGAGCCAAACCTGTAAGTGCACAGAGCGAACGTTCCAAAAGCGACACCAAAGCCTTTGCTCCTTTTACCGTCTCGGCAGGCTGCTCAGGATGCAGATTATGGAACTGAGGCAGCGCAGCCATCTCTTCGTTGATCTTGGGATTGTACTTCATGGTGCAAGAGCCCAACGGATAGAAGCCTGTATCGACACCAAAGTTATTATTCGAGAGATTCGTATAGTGGCGCACCACTGTGAGTTCATCACACTCAGGGAGTGCTGCCTCCTCGGAACGCTGCATAGAAGCTGGTATCTCATAACTGCCAAAATGGTTCTTGGGCAGACTGTAGCCTTTGCGACCCTCCTTGGAGAGTTCAAAGATCAGATTTCCGTATAGTCGATTATTCATAAGGCAGCAATCTTTACGAGGTTATCAATTTCTTCCTTGGTACGCTTCTCTGTAACGGCAAAGAGGATACCATTGTCGAACTTCACGCCCCCCAGGAATCCTGCATCAATAAAGCGTTGGTAGAGGGTATCGACGTCGCCATCGTACTTCACGTAGAGCTCATTGAAGAAAGGTTTGTCGTAAACCAACGAGAAACGATTCGTCTTCAATAGTTCGTCGCAGAGATAGTGGGCACCAGCGTATGAGAGCTGTGCAGCCTCCTTCATGCCCTGCTTACCCATCAGCGAGAGATAGATGGTAACGAAGAGTGCCATCAGCGACTGGTTGCTACAGATATTGGAGGTAGCCTTCTGGCGACGGATATGCTGTTCGCGAGCCTGGAGGGTGAGCACGAAGGCACGCTGATCGCGATTATCTTTCGTCATACCAACGATACGGCCCGGCATCTTGCGGATAAGCTTCTCGGTGCAGCACATATAACCCACGTAAGGCCCGCCAAACTGCATGGGGATGCCAAGACTCTGGCCATCGCCAACAGCGATATCAGCGCCCCACTCGCCAGGTGTCTTCAGCACAGCGAGATCTGCAGCCACACTATCCATGACAAAGAGGGCTTTCTGCTCGTGACAAGCCTCAGCGAAACCAGTGAAATCTTCTACAATACCATATACATTTGGCTGCTGCACAATAACACCTGCCACGCCTCCCTCAGCGAGCAGTTTCTTGAGGTCATCAAGATCGGTAACACCATCCTTGAGGGCTATGGTGCCGAGTTCGATACCATGGTGAAGGGCATAAGTATCGAGTACCTTGCGTGTTCTGGGATTCAGGCTTGCAGACACCAGGACCTTGTTCTGTTTCTTACCAGCAGCCACAGCCATCATCATAGCCTCAGCACATGCGGTGGTACCGTCGTACATCGAGGCATTGGAGATGTCCATACCCGTGAGTTCGGCCATCATGCTCTGATACTCGAAGATATAATGAAGGGTACCTTGAGATATCTCTGCCTGATACGGCGTATAAGAGGTCAGGAACTCTGAACGCTGCAGCAGACTGGGGATAACCGAGGGCATATAATGGTCGTAGACACCAAAGCCGGCAAAACAGGTGAGTTGGCGGTTTTGCGATCCCAGTTTATCAAAGGTATCGCGCACCTCCATCTCACTCATCTCCGAAGGCAAATTATAATCGCCCTTGAAGCGGATGTCATCAGGAATCTGAGCGTAAAGGCCATCGAGATCCTTCACCCCCGCCTTCTCCAGCATCACCTGAAGATCATCCTCCGTATGCGGAAAATACTTGTAATCCATGCCTAATAATTATTTCGCACAGAAAGCGTCGTAGGCTTTGGCATCCATGAGGGCGTCGAGCTCTGTCTTGTCGCTGAGTTCTACTTTGATAATCCAATTCTCAAAAGCATCCTGATTGATGAGTTCGGGCTGATCCTCAAGCGCCTCGTTCACCTCGACTACTGTTCCGCTGACAGGTGCATACAGATCACTGGCAGCTTTAACGCTTTCCACAGCACCAAATTCCTCACCTGCCTCAACCTCATCGTCAACCTCAGGCATATCCACATACACTACGTTGCCCAATGCATTCTGAGCATAATCTGTAATACCGATAAAACCGAAATCACCTTCTACTCTTACAAATTCGTGCGACTCTGAGTAGTAGAGTCCTTCAATTACTTTTGCCATAATCTTTATAGTTCTATTGTTTCAATTATTCAATCTTTCAGTTCTTTTTGTAACTCTTGTTATAGAATTGCTTCTTGACCACCTTGCCAGGGAACACCTTCTTGCGGATCTGAATCTGAAGTTCGGTATCGAGTTTGGCGTATGACGCATCGACAAGCGCCATGCAGACACTCTTATCGGTAGAGATCGTGTGATAACCAGTGGTCACTTCACCGACAGGTTCACCTTCCATATTCAATACGGTGTAGCCATGACGGGGAATGGCCTTGTCGAAGAGTTCGATACCTACGAGTTTCTTTGAAGGGCCTTCTGCCTTCTGCTTAGCAAGCGCCTCCTTGCCGATAAACGCGGCTTTGTCGAGTTTCACAAACATACCCAGGCCTGCCATGATGGGGGTGATATCCTCTGACAGTTCATCGCCATAAAGGGGCAGACCTACCTCGAAACGGAGGGTATCACGGCAACCCAAGCCACAAGCCTGAACACCTGCAGCAATCAATTTATCCCAACAATCGCGGATATAATCGTGAGAGGCATAGATCTCAAAACCATCCTCACCCGTATAGCCCGTGCGGCTGATAATCACATCGCCAATCGTTTTTACGGTATAGAACGTCAGCTCTGCACAGGGCAGACCAAGTACGGTCTCAACAATATGCTCAGACTCGGGACCCTGTATAGCTATCTGACCATAATAGTCACTGCGGTTCTGCAGGTCGATATCGAAATCCTCAGCATGCTGCTGCATCCACGCCCAATCCTTATCTATATTAGCAGCGTTGATGACAAGGAAGAAATCGTTCTCGCCCATTTTATATACCAGCAGGTCGTCGACGGTTCCGCCATTCTCATAGCACATCATGCCATAAAAGATCTTACCCACGGGAGCACCTGCAACATCGTTGGTGAAGATATACTGTACATAACGTTCGGCATCAGGACCTTTGACCGTCACTTCGCCCATGTGGGAGACGTCAAACAGTCCTACATGCTCACGCACAGCGATATGCTCTGGAGCAATGCCTCCCTGCTGATAAAGCAAAGGCATGTCGAATCCCCCGAAGGTCACCATGGTGGCACCCAGTGAGAGATGCTTGTCATAAAGACAAGTACGTTTTTCCTTCTTTTCTAGTTCTTGTTTAATTGCCATAGATCGTAGTTTTATAATAAGTTAATGAATTCTTCTTTCAGATACGAAGCCTCAATAGCTTCAATCTTTGCCACGTCGTCTTGTGACAACTGACGCTCTCCCACACAAAGGGTATCCCGTATCAACTGTTTCAATGCCTCTACTCCCTCCAGTGTCGTATAATCCTTGAGTAAGGTTATACGCTGGCGCACGCTCTGGATGCCTTTCTTCTCGAGTTTCTCAGGGCCAGGCGTGATGGCATTAAGCATATGTTCCATATTCGTATCATAGAGCATCGTGCTGTGGACGATACTTCTGCCTCCCACATGGTAGCAGGCTGTGCCACACACCTTACGATCGCCGATCATGATGTCGTTATGCTGTGTACCTGTTGCCTCGATGCCGAGTCTGCGCAGAACCAGCAATATCATATTGACGAAACGATTGAAGGCAAAGTTCACGTTCTCTTCGGTGGTGATAAACGACAGCATCAGATTGTCCATGTCCGCATACACACAACCTCCCCCACTCTTTCGGCGATAGAGTTTGATGTCATGCTCCCTGCAGTAAGCCACATTGACCTCATTCTCCAGCACCTGATTGCGCCCGAAAATCACACTTGGCCCCACCTGCCACATAAAGAAAGCATCGGGCTCATCGAGGTGACGCGCCACGAATTCCTCCATCGCCAAATAGAAGGAAAGACGACGGGTTTCGGAAACCGGCAGAGAGATATACTTCATGTTTTAGGCAACAGTCATTTTAACTTTTTGCAAAAATATGAAGTTTTTATGTATCCTGCAAATATTTAACTATAATTATTGCACTCTTTGCAAAAATTTTAATTCGGTTTTATGTCTTATTCATGTTTCATCATGTTAAATTAATGTTTTTTTTTGTATATTGACAAAAAATGTTTATCTTTGCAGCAAAATAACAGATAATATAGTGGAAAAGACTGAATTTACACTACTCAATAAGATCCAGTACCCTGAGGATTTGCGCAAATTGTCTGTTGACGATTTACCTCAGGTATGTAAGGAACTGCGCGAGGATATTGTGGAAGAAGTGGCGGTGAACCCTGGTCATCTGGCCTCCAGTCTTGGCGTAGCAGAAATTACAGTAGCCTTACATTATGTATATAATACCCCTGAAGACAGAATCGTATGGGACGTAGGCCATCAGGCTTACGGACATAAGATTCTGACGGGGCGTCGCGAGCAGTTCTGTACCAACCGCAAACTGGGTGGCATCAAGCCCTTCCCGTCTCCCACGGAAAGTGTCTATGACACATTTGCCTGCGGACATGCCTCGAATTCTATCTCCGCTGCCCTTGGAATGGCTGTGGCTGCTGAGTTGGAAGGAAAGAAGGATCGCCATGTGGTGGCAGTAATCGGCGACGGCGCAATGAGCGGCGGATTAGCCTTCGAGGGTCTAAACAACGTATCGTCGAGTCCTAATGACCTGCTGATTATCCTCAATGACAATAATATGTCGATTGACCGTTCGGTGGGTGGTATGAAGCAATATCTGCTGAACCTGAGCACCAACGAGACCTATAATGCCATGCGCTTTAAAGCTGCCCGCTGGCTGAATGGCAAAGGCATGCTGAGCGATGACCGCAAAAAGGGTATCATCCGTTTTACCAACGCCATCAAGAGCGCCATCTCCCACCAGCAGAATATCTTTGAAGGTATGAACATACGCTACTTCGGACCATTCGACGGTCATAACGTGAAGGAGCTGGTGCGCATCCTGAAACAGATCAAAGATATGAGAGGGCCGAAGTTGCTGCATCTGCATACACAGAAGGGCCACGGCTACGCTCCTGCGGAAAAAGACGTAACGACATGGCATGCACCGGGAAAGTTCAACCCCGATACAGGTGAGCGCATCGTTGACAACGATCCCAACAAGCCTCAGAAATACCAGGATGTCTTTGGTCATACGCTGTTGGAACTGGCCAAACAGAATCCGAAGATTGTCGGTGTGACACCAGCAATGCCCTCCGGCTGCTCGATGAATATCATGATGAAGGAGATGCCTGAGCGCACCTTCGATGTCGGTATCGCCGAGGGACATGCAGTAACTTTCTCTGGCGGCATGGCCAAAGACGGTCTGCTTCCATTCTGTAACATCTATAGTGCCTTTGCACAAAGGGCATTCGACAATATCATCCACGACGTAGCCCTGCTGAACTTGAACGTGGTGTTCTGTTTCGACCGTGCTGGGCTCGTCGGAGAAGACGGTCCTACGCATCATGGTGCTTTCGACCTTGCAGCACTAAGACCTGTCCCGAACCTGACGATTGCTTCGCCACTCGACGAGCACGAACTGCGCAGACTGATGTATACGGCACAGTTGCCCGACAAAGGGCCGTTCGTAATCCGCTATCCCCGTGGTGGTGGAGAATTGCAGGACTGGCGCTGTCCGTTTGAAGAAATCAAAGTCGGCACAGGCCGTAAGCTGCACGACGGTAACGACGTGGCCGTATTAAGCATCGGTCCCATCGGCAACAATGTGACAAGAGCTATCGAACTGCTCAAGAAAGCAGGCGACAATATCAGTGTTGCCCACTATGACATGCGATTCCTGAAACCTATCGACGAGACGATTCTTGAAGAGGTAGGCAAGAAGTTCAAGCGGATTATCACCGTTGAGAACGGTGTCAAAAAAGGCGGACTGGGCTCTGCTGTGCTGGAATGGATGAACGACCACAATTATCAGCCGAAGGTAGTACGCATGGGACTACCCGATTCTTTCGTGGAACACGGAACCGTAGCCGAGCTACAGAAAATAACCGGACTGAGTGAAGAAGATATTGTGAACGCAATTAAGGAACAATGAAAGTTGTGATTGCCGGTGCAGGTGCCGTAGGTACTCATCTGTCGAAACTATTATCGCGCGAACATCTGGACTGTGTGCTGATTGATGCCGATGATGAAAGACTGAGTGGCATGAGCGACTATGACGTGATGACCTATCAGGCCTCTCCCACCAGTATCAACGCGCTGAAAGAAGCCGGTGTGACCAATGCCGATCTGTTTGTAGGGGTTACACCCGAGGAAAGCATCAACATGAATGCCTGTATCCTGGCGCATGCCCTCGGTGCGAAGAAGACCGTTGCACGTATTGACAACTACGAATACTTGTCGCCCGACTTGCAGCCATTTTTCAAGGATCTGGGCATCGACTCACTGATCTACCCCGAAGTGCTTGCTGCCATAGATATCACCAACGGTCTGAAGTTATCATGGGTGAGACAACGTTGGGACGTACACGACGGTGCACTGGTTCTGCTGGGTATCAAACTGAGGGAATCAGCAGAGATCCTGAATCAGCCTCTGCGCGACCTTTGTGGCCCTGACGACCCCTATCATGTCGTTTCGATTAAACGTGGTGGTGACACCATCATCCCTAGCGGTATGGATGAGTTGCACGTCAACGACCTCGTCTATATCATGACCACCAAGGAGTATATCCCCTATATCCGTAAGATTGTCGGCAAGGAGCATTATGCCGATGTCAAGAACGTGATTATCATGGGAGGTGGAAAGACGGCTGTAAGGGCAGCATTGGCTATCCCCAACTACATGAACGTCAAGATCATCGAGAAAGACATCCAACGCTGCGAAAGGCTGAACGAATTGCTGGAGCAAGATGAAACAATGGTGATCCACGGTGACGGTCGCGACCTCGGACTGCTCGAAGAGGAGGGAATCCGAAACACGCAGGCCTTCGTTGCGCTTACCGGCAATGCAGAGACGAATATCCTGGCTTGTCTTACCGCTAAGAAGCTCGGTGTACGTAAGACGGTGGCACTGGTAGAGAATCTCGACTATGTCAGTATGGCCGAGAGCCTCGATATCGGAACTATCATCAACAAGAAGACCATTGCCGCCAGTCATATCTTCCAGATGTTGCTGGATGCCGACGTCGACAATCTGCGTTCGCTGATGCTCGTCGATGCCGAAGTGGCTGAGTTCACTGCTGCCGAAGGTTCAAAGGTCACCAGGAAGCCCGTTAAGGATCTGGGATTGCCGTTTGGCACAACCATCGGCGGACTGGTACGCAACGGTGTGGGAATGCTCGTTAATGGTAACTCACAGATTCAGGCAGGCGACTCCGTGATGGTTTTCTGTCATGAAACCAAACTGAAAAACGTAGAGACCTTCTTCAAAAAGAATACGATATGGTAAACCTCCGTATCATCAGCAAGATTATCGGTTCGCTGCTCTTCATCGAGGCGTTCTTCATGTCGTGGTGTGCCATCATTTCATTCAGCTACGACGAAGACGACCAGATGGCATTCCTGCTATCGATGTTGCTGACCTTCGGATGCGGTGCCTTATTTATGCTATTCGGAAAGAATGCCGAAAACATATTGAGCCGTCGTGATGCCTATCTGCTCGTCACGGCAGTATGGGTGATCTTCTCGTTCTTCGGCATGTTTCCGTTCCTTACCCACGGTTGTATTCCCAATGTCACTGATGCCTTCTTTGAGTCGACGTCAGGTTTCAGCACCACTGGTGCATCGATTATCGACGATGTGGAGATATTGCCTCACGGCATCTTGTTCTGGCGTTCGCTCACACAATGGATTGGCGGTTTGGGAATCGTCTTCTTCACCATCGCCATTCTGCCATCGCTGGTGGGTGGTAGCGTGAAGGTGTTTGCTGCCGAGGCCACGGGGCCCATCAAGGCCAAGATGCACCCGCGACTATCCACCACAGCCAAATGGATCTGGAGTATCTACCTGACGCTGACCATTGCCTGCGGACTGGCATTCTGGGCTGCGGGTATGAACTGGTTTGAGGCCGTGAACTACGCTATGACTACAACGGCCACAGGCGGATTCGCCATACACAACGAGAGCACAGTGTATTTCGACTCTGCTACCATCGACTATATCTCGATCACTTTCCAGTTCCTTTCGGGCATCAATTTCACCTTATTATATATAAGTATAATCAAGATGAAACTGAAATCCCTGTTCACGAACTCAGAATTCAAACTCTATATCAGCGTCGTAGCCGGAGCCACGCTCTGGATTATGTATCTGCTGCTTACTCGTATGGACTATGACCTGGAGCATGCCTTCCGCAGCGCATTGTTCCAAGTGGTATCGTTCATGACCACCACAGGCATGTTTAACGAGGATGCGGGCACTTGGCCACACATCACCTGGGTGATACTGGGTGTCGTGATGTATCTGGGCGCCTGTGCAGGCAGCACTAGCGGTGGCTTTAAGTGCATCAGAGGTGTGATGCTGTTGAAGGTGATACGCAACAACTTCCGCCAGAGTCTGCACCCGAATGCCGTATTACCCGTCAAGATAAACGGCATCAACATACCTCAGCTGAAACTGGTGGCACTCTTTGCATTCTTCACGCTGACAATACTGATGGTCATCATAACTGCTACAATCATGATTGTGGCAGGCATAGACAACACGAACGCCATCACCATCGCCCTGAGTTGTGTGAGCAACGTAGGTCCGACGTTGGGCACGCAGATCGGCCCTGTGATGTCATGGTCAATACTACCTGATTATATCAAGTGGTTACTCTGTCCGCTGATGCTCATGGGACGTCTTGAGATTATGACGGTGCTGGTGCTGTTCACCCGCAGCTTCTGGAAGGAAAATTAACTACACACTAATATAATATTATGTATAAATTCGAACCGCTGCTTAAGCAGACACTCTGGGGAGGTGACAAGATTATCCCTTTCAAGCATCTTAACACACAGACGGAACGCGTCGGAGAGAGCTGGGAAATCTCTGGCGTGAAGGATAACGAGACGATAGTGGCCAATGGCCCCGATAAAGGCAAGAGTCTGAACCAGCTGGTATGCGAACAGAAAGCAAAACTCGTAGGCGAGGAGAACTACCAGCGCTTCGGCGATGAGTTCCCGTTGCTCGTCAAGTTTATCGACGCTCGTCAGGATCTCAGCATTCAGGTGCATCCGAATGACGAGACAGCACATCGTCTGGGCAAGCCGCGCGGCAAGACCGAAATGTGGTACATCTTGGAATCAGCCCCTGGCGCCCATCTTTACAATGGTCTGAAGAAGAAGATTACCCCCGAGGAATATGAACAGATGGTTGCGAACGACACCATCGTCGATGCACTGGCACGCTACGAGATAAAAGAGGGCGACGTCTTCTATATCCCCGCTGGTCGTATCCATGCCATCGGCTCTGGATGCTTCGTCACAGAGATTCAGGAGACCTCGGATGTGACCTTCCGCATCTACGACTATAAGCGCAAGGACAAAGACGGCAACTACCGCGAGCTCCACACCAAGGAGGCTGCGCAGAGCATCGACTTTACCGTATTGCCCAACTACCGTGCAGGCTACAAGCCCATTCTGAACGAAGGCGTACAACTCGTTGAGTGTCCCTATTTCACGACTGCAGTCTATGATCTCACGGAACCCATGCTGCTCGACTACTCTGAGCTCGACTCGTTCGTGATCCTGATAGCCGTAAAGGGCGAAGGCACTATCAAGGCCAATGGTGAGGAGATGACATTCAAGATGGGCGACACCATCCTACTGCCTGCAACGACCAACGAGGTAAAAATAGAAGGAGAAGTAAAATTCCTGGAGACTTACGTCTGAACATCAAGGTAGTTCCTGACGTCCTCCTGTATGCGGCGGAACTGCTCGGAGAGTATATAGCCGCTATTCTTTTTAAGCATCACCTTGATGTCCTGTTGTGAGTTCTCATAGCAGGACATCTCGTTTTGCTTCTGAGTCTTATGCGCTTTGGCATGATAGATCTCATTCTGGCGTTCCTGGCGCAACAGGTTGCACACTTTAGTCAGGATCGGCGATACGACCGTGTCAAACAGATGATGACCCTGTATATATAAATAGGTGGTCTGCGGCGTCACGCCCAATGCCTTCAGACTGTCTTTAGTGGCCAGATACTCCTCCTTGGCTTCGGGGAACAGGCGCTGCAGATCATTGATCTTCGTATGCACCTTGCGCTTGATATTCCTGATCGACGGTTCCGGATCCATCACATTGAAACCACCAGGGTCGGCAATTCTGTTGAGATCGGTAATCGAGAACTTCGGATAGTTGCCGTTGCGATACAGCATGACCGACCATACGAACAGGGGGAACAATGCCTCACTGAACTGTGTAAAATACCCACGGAAATCAAAGATACGATGATCGTTAAGCGTCACGGAGACACACACGTTATGCAGCGAAGGCGCATAACACTGGAAATTCTCGATGGCATAGACGTAGGTGTGGAAGACATAAGGGCTCTCAAGCACCCGTTTCGACTGAGCTGTGCTCCCCTGGATCACATAGTCATAGTCGGCATCCACACAGGCTATCATGTCCTTGCCCAACGGTTCTCCTTCGAGGAAGTTCATCAGCACCGACTTCTTTCCACGCGACAGATTGCCCTTCGACGGCAACATCACCTCGAAATAGCGCTTATCGTTCTCAAACTCGCTGAGCACCGTCCGCCAGAAGTAGATATCATCGTAACTCTCGACATAGGCCACAATCCTATGACGTGCCTTTTTCGAAGTGAGCGAATTGGCCGCTTCGAAATAACCAGAGTTGAGATATCCCTTTAGCCCCTTCGGCATAATGACAAGTCAGGCTTTATGTGGTAATGTCATTCACCTCTGTCACGGCATCGATCCAGCCATTCATGATAACAGCAGGCGAGTGCGTTGTCAGGATGATCTGCACATTGGGATTCAGTTCCACACAGAGATCGATGAGCCGCTTCTGCCATTCGATGTGCAGCGACACCTCCGGCTCGTCCATAAAGAGCACATAAGGCTGGTTATCCTCCACGAGCACCGTCAGCAGGATAGCCAGCATCTGCTTTTCACCGCTCGAGAGCTGATAGGGAACCAGCGTCTCACCAATCTGCGAGAAACGGATCTCGTTCTCCGTCCGCACAATCTTCTTGCCGGTCTCCGAGAACAGGTCGTCGACAATATCCTGGAAACGCTTCTTCTGCATCGACAGATGCTGGGCTGCATCCATGTTTCCCTGCTGCAGCTCGGCAATGATACGGTTGCCGATGTTCACCTGATAGTCCAGATACTTCCGCTGCAGGTGATAAATCTGGAAATCAAGGGCAGACCTTACAGCGACAGGACCCGCTATCTCACGAATCTTAGCCAGACTGTTCATAAGCCCCGACTCCGAAAGCTCTATCATGGGAGAGTCCAACGAGCGGATCACGTCGTAGCGGATCCACTTGGCATCCTCGGGCTCCACATCCAGCCTCACGCCCTTCAGCATGTGGCTGGGAAACTCACCGCCAGCAGAAAGGCCTTTCACCACCTTGTTCAGAATCGTACTCTTACCCTGACCGTTGCTGCCGCTCAGAATATTCACCTGTCGGTTCAGATTCCAGATGATATGTTTCTTTCCGCTCCACAGCGAGTCGATCTCGATCCGCTTGATATATTCAGCGTACTTCACATTGGTTGACTTACCGTTCTGCATAGCCGTAGGTTTTAGTTATTCTTGCTTGTATTTATCTTGCCTTGAAAGCAGGCCGCGACACACCTGGATGCCAGAAGTCGTAGAGCGCAAGTTCAAACGTCAGATTACTACATCCTAGAATCTTAGTCGAACTACCGGTGGGCGAATAGTCGCTTGTTCCATAACCCAACATATACGGAATATGTACACGCCAGCGATCACCTACATGCATGTTCATCAATGCCGTGGCGACACCCGCTATCACCCCATTAGGCGCTGCTGAGGTCAAGTCCTTCTCATAAGCCGTATTCCAATTGAAATCACCAGTATAAGTCTGGTCAAAAACATAGCCTTCTGGATATGAGTTTGTAGGAATCAGACGCCCACGATAGGCCACACGACAGGTATCCGTAAAGAAGGGTGTGGGGGTTTCGGCATCGCCTGACTCCAGCACCTCCACATAGATATAGTCACTGGGTTTGCTCGATGTGCCGTCGATGGCGTAAGTCTGAATCTTTCTCAGAGCGGAATTATTAAACCACTCCTGCGCCTTCGCATCATTTCGCGCTTGCCAGTTGTCATACTCGCCCCCTTCGTCACTACCCTCGCTGCACGATGATACCATCCCCACGAGTGGGAACAGTATCACTGCGAGCAATATATATTTCCAGTTCTTCATCGTTTACTGAAGCTTCTTAAGCAGACTTACGATGCTCACCTTATCCTCGATAATGGCGTTGAGATCGCTGATGTTCACACGCTCCTGCTCCATCGTGTCGCGGAAACGCAGGGTCACCTTACCATCAGTGAGCGTATCGTGGTCGACGGTCACGCAGTAAGGTGTACCGATGGCATCCTGACGACGGTAACGCTTACCAATAGAATCCTTCTCGTCATACTGGCAATTGAAGTGGAATTTCAGCTGGTCGATGATCTCGCGAGCCTTCTCAGGCAGACCGTCCTTCTTCACCAGCGGCATTACGGCACACTTCACGGGAGCCAAGGCTGCGGGCAATTTCAGAACCACGCGGGTCTCGCCGTTCTCCAGTTTCTCCTCCTCGTAGGCATGACACATGATAGAGAGGAACATACGGTCGACACCGATAGAGGTCTCAATGACATACGGGGTGTAGCTCTCGTTAGTCTGAGGATCGAAATACTTGATGCTCTTGCCAGAGTACTTCTCATGCTGCGAGAGATCGAAGTTAGTACGAGAGTGGATACCCTCCACCTCCTTGAAGCCGAATGGCATCTTGAACTCGATATCGGTAGCAGCGTTGGCATAGTGAGCCAGCTTGTCGTGGTCGTGGAAACGGTAGTTCTCAGCACCGAAGCCCAGGGCCTGATGCCACTTCATACGGGTTTCCTTCCACTTGGGGAACCACTCCAATTCTGTGCCAGGCTGTACGAAGAACTGCATCTCCATCTGCTCGAACTCCCTCATACGGAAGATAAACTGACGGGCCACGATCTCGTTACGGAAAGCCTTACCGATCTGGGCGATACCGAAAGGAATCTTCATACGACCGGTCTTCTGTACGTTCAGGTAGTTCACGAAGATACCCTGAGCAGTCTCAGGACGCAGGTAAATCTTCATCGAAGCATCAGCGCTGGCACCCATCTCAGTAGAGAACATCAGGTTGAACTGACGCACATCCGTCCAGTTCCTGGTTCCGCTGATGGGGCAAACGATCTCCTCATCGAGGATGATCTGCTTCAGCTCGTCAAGATCCGGACCCTGCATGGCAGCAGCGTAACGGGCATGCAGCGCGTCGCGCTTCTCCTTGGTCTCCTTCACGCGCTCGCTGGTCTCCAGGTACTTAGCCTCGTCGAAGCTGTCGCCGAAACGCTTGCGCGCCTTTTCGACCTCCTTCTGGATCTTCTCATCGTATTTGGCAATCTGATCCTCGATCAGCACGTCGGCACGATAGCGTTTCTTCGAGTCGCGGTTGTCGATCAGGGGATCGTTGAAAGCGTCCACGTGTCCGCTGGCCTTCCATATCGTCGGGTGCATGAAGATAGCCGAGTCGATACCCACGATGTTCTCGTGAAGCATCGTCATGGCCTTCCACCAATACTGCTTAATGTTGTTCTTCAACTCCACGCCGTTCTGACCATAGTCGTAAACGGCGCCCAAACCATCGTAAATCTCACTTGAGGGGAACACGAAGCCATACTCCTTGCAGTGGCTTACGATTTTCTTAAATACATCTTCTTGTGCCATATCTTTTACAATTTTCTATTATACCTTTCATATTTTGAGTGCAAAGGTACGAAAAATAAGGCACATTTTCCAAGATAATTCAGAAATTATTTGGTTATTTCAGAAAAATGCACTACTTTTGCATCCGCTTAACAGAAGTTAGGGGCATAGCCCAGTTGGTTTAGAGCGCTGCAGTCACATTGCAGAGGTCCCCGGTTCGAGCCCGGGTGTCCCTACCAAGATTCATCCCTGCCACAAAAGGCGGGGATGATTGCTTTTGGGACATTTTGCACATCATAAAGTTTTCTATAGAGTTGTCGTAAACATACAAACGGTCGGCACTTCCTCCGTAGCGACAGGAAGAACGGAAGGGGCGCAAGGATGAACGCTATTCTTTTGCGCAAATTCGACGGCGTATTTTAAAATATCTTTACATGTCAACACGTATAATTCGCGTATTTTCGATTTATGGGAAAGTGGACGGAAATACGGGAATTATGACGATTTCGCAAGGCATTGATAATGAATTCGTTATGGATTGTCACAAAATATTACGACCGAAATAGCACCTAAAAACAGGTAAAAACGTGCCTAACGAATGGAAATTACCCGTAAGCAAACTGGCAGTTTGTCGGTAAGAAACCACCAGTTTGTTACCGACAAACTCAGAATCAGCATAAATCTGTTGGATATTTTCATAAAACCGAACTACTTTTCGTCTGTTTTTCGCTAGATTAGGCGGTTTCGTATACACAAATATTGGTTATTTTTATTTACAATATTAAATCTTGATCATCCCTTGGCTTTCGCTGACGGTTGTCTGTTTTTCCCATAACCTCCATCGTGCTACGATATTAGAGGTACAAAAATCCCCCGCCAGAGAGGTCCGACGGGGGATTTATCATGATAGTTGTGAATGCTTAGTTGAACAGATAACGGATCGTGAACTGGAGACGATAGGTGGAAGCGGTGCTCTCGTAGTTCTGAGAAGTAGAGAGGTGGCGCTGTCCGTCCACGAGGTTATACTGATACTGCTTGTTGGCTGCATCGTAGGTGAGCAGGGTGTTACCCGTGATCTGCTTGTAGAGACCCCAGTCCTTGCAGAGGAAGTTGAGCACGTTCTCAACATCCAAACCGAGCTGCAGGGCATGACGGGTCTTGCCGATCTTCACGCTCATGTCGCGCAGATACTTGAAGTCGAGCTGATGATGCCAAGGCATCTTGGCGCCACCACGCTCAGTATACTGACCGGTGCGGTTCTTCAGGTAGTCATCCTGCTGGATGAAGGTCCAGAAGTCGTCGCGCTGCATGTCGGCAGTATAGGTTTGGCCATTGACCTTACCCTCCTTGAAGTCCCAGCTGTTGAGTTCCTGACGAGAAGCAGGCACGTAGATGAGGTTGCCGGGAGCCGACGGGTCGTTGTTCACGTTGCTGTTGAAGATGTAAGAGTAGCGGCTGTAAGCGTAAGAGCCCAGATAGCCGTACTGATAAGCATCGTAAACGAGGCTGAACGTAGAGGTAGAATGGCTTGACTCCTTCAGCTTATAGCTGGCTGAGAGGAGGAAACGGTTAGGAGCCACATAAGTAGCGTAACCCGTCTCGTTGTCGTTAACAGCATGGATAGAGTTACGATAGTTGTTGTAAGCTGAGGTAACCTGGTCGCCGATACCCTCGGTGTAAGACTTAGCCTTTGAGAGCGTGTAGCTGGCATTGAGGTCGAGACCGAAGTCGAAAGACTTGCGCAGCTGGAAGCTCAGAGAAGCATAGTAAGCCTTTGTGCCGGCATTCTCGAGCACGTAAGCGTTCTGCTTGTTGTAGGTTGACATAGCATGACGCACATCGCCATGACCGAGGTCGACCGTAGAAGTGCCGTCCCAGTATACATTGGCATTGGACACGACAACGGGATTCAGGTCGCGGTTATAGATACCCTCGACGGTGAAGTCGATGTCGTAAGGCAACTTGGCATCAAATGCCAGCGAAGCTTTCCAAGTCTTAGGCATGCGCAGATCTTCGCTCAGGATGGTGGGAGAACCAGGGATCGTGGTAGAGCTGGCAGCATTGATCTGCTTCAGCATATCGCCCTGACTCATGGTGAAACTGGGCAGCGTAGCGCCGTTGGCCTGAGTAGCCCAATAGGTGGTCTGACCCATACCAGAGTTACCGACTGCGGAAACGAGCCATACGAACGGCATGCGGCCTACGAAGAGACCTGTACCTCCACGGAGGATGTACTTACGCTCACCGGTGGTATCCCAGTTGAAACCGATACGCGGAGAGAAGCTAAGGCTTGCATCGGGCACGTTGTCGGTACGGAAATGACGGCCACCGAAATCGATTTTATAGTAGTCGTCATTGTAATTATTCTTCAGAGAGGGATAAGAGGGCAACTCAAAACGGGCACCGATTGACATGCGGAAGCGCTCGCTCCAACTGATGTTGTCCTGCAGATAGAACGACCACTGATTGGTGCTCATCTCAGAGGTGAACATTGAGTGGGCGGCATTGTTGCCATAAGTCATACCGAATGCTCGGGGAGAACGTCCGAAGACAGCACCCCAGTTGCCTGAAGCAGCCTCCTCGGGCGTAGCCTCGAATACATAGTAACCGGCAGCGGCCTGCGCATATCCGTTGGCAGCAAAGTTGTGCTCAAACTGGATACCTCCGAAGAGATTATGCTTACCGAGGGTGACGTTCACCTCGTCGGTGATCACCGTAGTCTTGGTCTGTGCCAGGTTGCCATAGGTGAAGATGTCACCTGTGTAAGCCCATGTGGGGAAGTGATCCTGACCATCGTTCATCACGACCTCGATTACTGGAGCAGCATCGTTGTACTCAGTAGAACGGGGCTGATCCTGGAATGAGTAAGTACCACGAAGGGTGTTGTTAACCTTACCGAACTTAGAGTTCAATTCGGCAGCGAACGAGGTAAACTTATATTCTGCATAGTAACGGCTTGAGAGTGAGCTCATGCCGTAGTTGGTATTGCTGCCATAGGTATTGTTGGAACCTCCATAGACATCGTTTGACCTGTTAGAGCCTACAGAACGCGAGGCAGAAGCCATGCTTGAGCTCTTACGATTAGACTTGGTGAAACGGATGTTAAACTTATGGTTATCGTTGATGTTCCAGTCTACACGGGCCAAGATACGATAGGCAGGCGTCTTGATGTTGTAGTCCTGCCAGGGACCTGTGGTGAGACCATAGGTCTTCTGCAGATAGCTGGAGAGGCCCTCGAGTTCCTCAATCTGCGGACGGTGATTGGTGGTGGTGTAAGGAAGTGATCCGTCACCAGCACGGGCAATAGGACCGGCAATCACGTTGTCCTCGTATTCACCATTCAGGAAGAAGAACAACTTGTCCTTGATAATCGGGCCACCGAAGGTTGCACCGTAAGTGTTGGTGTGACCATCGTCGACATCGAACACGGTATTTCCTACACGGTTACCTTTCAGTGAGGTACTAGTAAGATAGGTATAGAGGCTACCTTTGAACTCATTGGTACCACTCTTTGTTACGGCGTTGATACCACCACCGGTGAATCCGCTCTGACGAACGTCATACGGTGTGATGGAGATGGTCATCTGATCCAGCGCGTCGAGCGAGATAGGTGTACCACCGCCAGGCAGCGGGCTGGAACCCAGACCGAAGGCATTGTTGAACGAAGCACCATCGACGGTAACGCTTGACTGACGATAGTTACCACCACCGATAGCCATACCGCTGGCGGAGCTACTCTGCGGGGTGAGCTTCATGATGTCGGTCATCGAACGGCCTATGGTCGGGACATTGGCCATCGCATTGGCATCGACATTGGTTACTGCACCTGAACGGTCAGAGCGCATCGTGTTGTTGGCCTGAGCCACTACGAGCACCTCCTGAAGCATCTCGCTTCCCTCCTTAAGGGATGCGTCGACCACTGTGTTCTGTCCAAGAGCAAGGTTGAAACCGGTCATCTTCGTTGTCTGATAGCCGATGTAACTTACCTCGACCTCGTAAGGACCACCACTACGCATACCGGTAATGGTGTAGCGACCATTCACATTGGTCACGGCACGATAGACTGATCCCGAAGGAACGTGCTTGGCTGTGATAGTAGCACCAATGGCTTCTTCGCCACCAGCAGTTACGATACCCGTAATGCCAGAGGTTGTCACCTGAGCTACGGCTGAAAGCGAGAGCATCAGCACCGTAACAACCAGAAAGAGCAATCTTTTCTGCATAAATTAAAGCTGTTTTAATTAATTAATGGCGTCGGTTGTGAGCCGACATTACTACTTACGGGTGCAAATTTAGGAAAAATATTTGGGATATAATAACAAAAAAGCAAGTTTTTTTAATAAAAACCCAAAAAACTTGTTAAATATTAATGCAGGAGAACTGCGGTCAGAATGCGACCGGAGTCAACACCCAATCGGCGGGCTGAGAAATAATCGTCGGAATGACCGTAGGTGCAGATGCCTGCGGTCTGTATGTTCTCGGCTTTCAGTCCCCTATCCTGAAGCTGAAGACGACAACATGTCCAGAGGTCGATGTGCCACTTCTCATAGCGACAGGCTATCTGCGCCATCGGGTAGCCAGCGGCAGCAAACTGCTCATAGACCTCATCGCCCACCTCGAAATGCTCGAGCGAGATGCCAGGGCCTATGACGGCCTTCAGGGCTTCGGGGCGCGAGTGATAGGCCATCTGCATCGAGGTAACAGCAACACCGGCAATATTGGCAACCGTTCCGCGCCAACCACTATGAATGACGCCGGCAGCATGATGCTCGGGGTCGTATAATATGATGGGGATACAGTCGGCCGTGGAAACACCGATACAGACGCCTGGCAGATTCGTCATCAGGGCATCGATGCCTTCGAGCACATCACGGCGCACCTCGTCGGAGAGACGCAGGAAGGTCTTGCCTATCTGCACAATACCCGTCTGATGCACTTGATGGGGCATAATGAGACGGTCGACGGGAATCTTCAGCATGCGACAGAGGGCCTTACGGTTCTCGGCAATATCCTCGGGATCGTCGCTGCAATACAGATTGACGTTGAATTCGCCATGATTTCCCTGACTATAGCCCCCATGACGCGTAGAGCTGAAGGCGGTGACGCCCTCGGCTATGTCGTAATAGGTAAGTTGGGGTTTAACGGGTTTATTCCTCATCTTGGTATTCGAAGTCCTCTAGATCGTCGATGTCTTCAATGTCCTCATCGTCGATATACTCGATATCCTCGTCCTCTCCCTCATCGGCCAGTTCCTGGGCAAAACGGCTCATATCCTTGTCGCGATGCACGAGGGTATCCTCGGCCATCACGGTGGCGAGTTTGTTGCTCTCAGCATTCAGTTCGCGCCACAGCACATCCTTCAGTTCTTCGAGGCCGAAGCCCGTAACGGCAGAGATAAACACAACGGGAAGATCCTGTGGCAAGGTTTCTCGGAGCATCTCGATGAGTTCTTCGTCGAGCAAATCGCATTTCGTAACAGCCAGCACGCGGTGCTTATCCGTCAGTTCGGGATTAAATTGTGCCAGTTCATTGAGCAGGATCTCATATTCGCGCTTGATGTCATCAGTATCGCCAGGCACCATGAAGAGCAACAGGGAATTGCGCTCGATATGGCGCAGGAAACGCAGGCCAAGGCCTTTACCCTCCGAAGCACCCTCGATGATACCAGGGATATCAGCCATCACGAACGACTTATTATCACGATAGCCTACAATGCCCAAGGAGGGTTCCATCGTGGTAAAAGGATAGTTTGCAATCTTCGGACGTGCATTCGACAGGGAGGACACCAGCGTGGACTTTCCGGCATTGGGGAAGCCTACAAGACCCACATCGGCCAAGAGCTTCAATTCGAGGATGATGGTCATCTCCTGCATCGGCTCACCAGGCTGCGCATAACGGGGAGCCTGGTTCGTAGCCGTGCGAAACTGGAAGTTACCAAGACCGCCACGACCACCCTTCAGAAGCAGCACCTCCTGACCGTCGTAGGTGACATCGCAGACGTACTTACCCGTCTCGGCGTTATAGACCACCGTTCCACATGGCACATCAATATAGACATCTTTGCCATCGGTGCCGTGACACTTGTCCTTACCGCCGTTACCACCATGCTCGGCAAAGATATGGCGCTCGTATTTCAGATGGAGCAGCGTCCAGTAATTATGGTTTCCACGCAGAATGATGCTGCCACCCTTGCCACCATCACCGCCATCGGGGCCTCCGTTGGGGTTATACTTCACGTGACGAAGGTGCATAGAGCCCTTGCCGCCCTTACCAGAGCGACAATAGATCTTCACATAGTCTACGAAATTAGATTCCATCAATCACCTTACAAATATCGGCAAAGATACGGTCGAGTTCTCCTAGGCCGTCGATGTGATAGTGTACGCCCTCTTTCTTATACCACTCGATAAGCGGCTGAGTCTGAGAGTGATACACCACAAGACGCTTCTTGATTGTCTCCTCGTTATCATCGGCACGACCACTCTTCTGACCACGCAGGAGCAGACGGCTCATCAGTTCGTCTTCAGGCACATCGAGCTCAATCATCGCAGCCACCTTGTCGCCACGCTCATCGAGCATCTGCTTCAATGCCTCCGCCTGAGGAATCGTGCGAGGGAAGCCATCGAAGATGACACCCTTATGCTCACGCCCGAAACTATCGTAGACGCTGGCAAGGATGCTCACCATCAGGCTATCGGGAATCAACTGGCCGTTATCAATATACTGCTGAGCTGTCATGCCCAGTTCTGTACCCTTACGGATCTCAGCACGGAGTACATCGCCCGTAGAGATGTGATTCAAGCCATACTTCTCAATCAACTTGTCACTCTGCGTTCCCTTTCCAGAACCAGGTGCACCGAATATTACTATATTTTTCATTTATCTAGTTGTTTATGGTTACTCACTGATAATTGTATAAACATCTTTCAGGCCGCGACCCTGCTGATCGTAATCCAAGCCATAGCCCAGGATAAAGTCGTCGGGAATGCGGAAGGCCACATAGTCGAGCGTCAAATCCTCCTTTAGTTTCTCGGGCTTAAAGAACAAGGTGCAAATCTGAACAGAAGCCGGATTGCGGGTACCAAGCGACTCTATCATCCGCTTCATCGTCTGGCCACTCTCCACAATATCCTCTACAATCACGACAGTCCGGCCGCTAAGATCTTCATTGATGCCAATTACTTCCTTAATCTTTCCCGTGGAAGTGGTGCCTTGATAGGAAGCCAGCTTCACGAAAGAAATCTCACATGGGATCGTCATCTCACGCATTAAGTCGGCAGCAAAGACAAACGACCCGTTAAGTACAGCCAAAAACAACGGATTCTTGCCTTCCAGATCCTTACTCATCTGCTGGGCCAGCAGCTTCACACGATTCTTAATCTCCGCCTCAGGGATAGACACCCTAAACGATTTGTCCTTGATTTTTACGATACTCATACGCTGAAAGAAACAAAAATTTCTGCAAAATTACAAAAAATCTGCCAAACTCTGCTATTCGTTAATATATTTTTCGTATTTTTGCACCTATGAAGATATTTACAAGTGCTCAGATACACGAACTGGACAATTACACAGTTCAGAACGAACCCATCAAATCCATCGATCTGATGGAGCGTGCAGCCAAGGCTCTGACCCAAGCCATCACTGATGTTTGGAACAGCAACACACCTGTCATCGTCTTTGCCGGACCAGGCAATAATGGCGGTGACGCTCTGGCCGTAGCAAGAATGCTGATAGACAGGAACTATGATGTCAAAGTCTATCTCTTCAATATATCCAACCATCTCTCCGAAGATTGCGAGACTAACAAGAAACGGCTGGTTGAGAAACGTTCGAAGAGCCTCATCGAGGTGATTCAGGAATTTGAGCCACCTCAATTGGATGCAACTACGCTCGTTGTCGACGGTCTGTTTGGCTCAGGCCTGAATAAACCGCTTGCAGGAGGCTTTTCGTCGCTTGTAAAATACATCAACTCATCTCCTGCAAAAGTTGTCAGTATCGATGTTCCCTCTGGGTTGATGACAGAGGATAACACATATAATGTACGTGCCAACATCATCAAGGCAGACATGACACTGACCTTACAGCAACAGAAACTATCGTTCCTGTTCCCTGAGAATCAGCAGTTCCTAGGGCAAGTAAAGGTGCTTGATATCCGTCTCAGCAAGGAAGGCATCAATAAGATAGACTCCAATTATACACTACTGGAGGAAAGCGACATCCGTCCACGTCTCATCAAACGTGATCCCTTTGCCCACAAGGGAAAGATGGGTAACGCTCTGATTATTGCCGGTAGCTACGGGATGGGAGGTGCTGCCGTTCTGGCTACCAAAGCCTGTCTGAGGGTAGGCGTCGGCAAGGTTACCACCCATACGCCAAAGCGCAACACGATCATCATGCAGATTAGCGTTCCAGAGGCCATCATCCAGTTTGACCGTGAAGAGACGACCTTCTCGGAAGCCGTTGATACTGAAGACTTCAATGCCGTTGGACTTGGGCCTGGACTAGGTACTAGCGAGCAGACCGCTATCGCCATCATCGCCCAGATGCGCCGGACTCAGTGTCCATTGGTCGTCGATGCCGACGCAATCAACATCCTGGCCAATCACCGTGCCTGGTTACAGCAGTTGCCAAAGGGTATCATCATGACGCCTCATCCCAAGGAGTTCGACCGTCTGGAAGGTAACAGCACTGATAGTTACGAACGACTGATGAAAGCACGCGATCTGGCACAACGGCTGCATGCATACATTCTGCTTAAAGGCCATCACACCTCGCTCTGCCTACCCGATGGGCACATCGTATTCAACACAACTGGTAATGCCGGAATGGCGACAGCTGGAAGTGGAGACGTGCTGACAGGTATTATCACGGGACTATTGGCCAGAGGCTATAAACAGGAAGATGCCTGCATCGTCGGTATGTATCTCCACGGGCTTGCGGGTGACTTTGCTGCAAAGGATCTCGGTGAGGAAAGTGTCATTGCCAGCGACCTTATCCAGTATCTGCCCTCTGCTTTTAAACGATTAAACGAATGAATACTATAAGATTTTTAAGTGTATCAAGGCGGGTAAAGGCTTTGCCATTATGCCTTTTTACCTCCTTACCCCTATTTGCCCAGACAGCCAGCAGTCTCTATCAGCCAGGCGTAACCTCTGAAGGCGCCATATACTGTTTGCCAATGACTGCTGTCAAGGTGACCGTCCAGATAGAGAAGACAACGTATACACCTGGAGATTTCTGTAAATACTCCGAGCGGTATCTGCGTATCAAGGATGTCTCCCCCAACCCAACGGTCAGCTATCGGATTACCGCCATCCGCCAAGAGCCGATAGCAGTGGCAGATACCACCAAGTGCTATGCCGTCAAGTTCGATGCCAAGACCTCAGCAACCAATGTCAGGCTTTCCGACGACGGTATCCTGCTGGCTATTAACGCGGAGCCGAAAGCACAGCATGTATCACCACAATTCGTACCTGCACCCCGTCCCTCAAGCGTCAATCCCCGTCAATTTATGAGTGAGGAGATACTTGCTGCAGGTAGTACGGCCAAGATGGCAGAACTGACGGCTCAAGACATCTATGAGATTCGTGATAGCCGTAACCTGCTTATCCGCGGACAGGCTGACAACATGCCGAAGGATGGTGAACAACTGCGCCTGATGCTCAACCAACTGGATCTGCAGGATCGTACACTCACCAGTCTGTTTACAGGTACTACCGTTAAGGACACAACAGAACACACTATGACGATTACCCCAATAAAGCCCGTCTTCCAGACAGTTCTTTTCCGATTCTCCCAGAAGCTTGGACTCGTGGACAAGGACAACTTCGCGGGCGTACCTTATTATATAAGTATAGAGAATCTGGCAACCGTTCCAGAGCCTGAGCCCGTTGATCCCAAGAAAAAATACAAGCAGGTGCCAGGCATCTATGTCAATATTCCAGGCAAGATGCGCTCAACTATCTCTGATTCCGGAAAGACCATTCTTGCAACAGAGATGCCCGCAGGTCAATTTGGCAATGTAGAACTGCTAAGCGGTGCCCTATTCAACAAGCGTTATACCACCCACCTATGGCTCAATCCCATCTCCGGCGGCATAGAGAAACTTGAAGCCGAGCAACCAAAATAGAGACATACGAAAAAGCCCCGCCATTCTTTTGGCGAGGCTTTTTTCATGATCACTTGATAACGACCTTTCGGTTCCCGTGGATATAAACACCCTTCTTCGTTGGACGGGTTATCCGAAGGCCATTCAGATTGTACCAACGTTCATCGCCGGGTAATTCACCGATAACCTGTTGGATATCACTGGCAGCACTCTTGTAGGATACCCTTCGCACTCTTGCATCGGTCATCGATTTCTTACCTCGCGTACCATTTGCATTGGTTCCACCATTCCAAAGATAGACGTAGGTCTTAGCGTTGCTCTTATACGGAATGCTATAGTCGCCCATTTCTGGCATACTGATGGCAACAGGCTTTTCTTTTCCGACCTTCACCATCAGATAAACGCCATTGAGTTCCTGAGAAGTGACGATGATCTCGCCCTCACCAGCAGGCATCAGGAATGTGAGACCAGTGAACTCTTCGGCATACTCGTCGGTACCAGGGAGCAAACCTTTCTCTACCAGACTATTGACAGCTGATGCAGCAACCACGGTATTCAAGACAATACAATCCAGATCCGGGTCAAAGCCGTCACCCTCGGGAGAGTCCTGATTCTTCAGCGTAAAGAGGATATCGTTGATGATTACATTAGACAGATCCACCTCAGTACCATCGTCATTGATGAAGTATTTTGCTTCCATCTTGTAATCCTTATCTTCCTCAATAGGATCGAGCAGATAATCATTGTCCTCGACCGTCAGGTCATAATAGGAACTGGCGTAGTGATAGTTGCGGGTGGCGTTAAAGGTTGCCGTGATTCTAGTTGTACCACTTCCAACAATAGTCACTTCACCAGTACTGGCATCTACTTTCGCCACATTCTCATCAGACGAGGTATAGACAAATTCGAGATCCTTAGGATCAGTAGTTACCTTGGGAGGAGTGAAACCCTCACCTACTTTGGCCGTCACCGATGTAGAAGCAAAAGTAATCTTCGGCTGGAATTTGTTCACAGTCAATGTATAGCTGATGGTATTGGCGCCATAAGTATCGTTACCAGCAAAGGCTGCAGAAATCACGGTCTCACCTGCACCAACAATTGATACAACTCCTGAAGTATTGACCGTTGCAACGCCCTCATTGCTGCTGCTCCACGTCAGGGGCAACTGATGAGGATTATTCAATGCAGGAGAAGTGACAGTAGCATCGCCAAAAGTGGCAGTCGCCGTAGCAGAGGCAAAGCTAAGATCAGAGTTCACTGCATCTGCTTTTGCAACCGTAAGCGTATAGCTATCGTTGGCTGCGTTATAATTATCATTGCCTGCAAACGAAGCTGTGATTGTTGTCTCACCCGCAGCTACCAGCGTCACGGCACCAGTCGAGCCGTCAACAGTAGCCACCTTCGTATTGGAAGAGGCATAGGCCAAGGTTAAATCTGCAGGGGAAGTAGTAACCTTAGGAGCCGTAAAGGCTTCACCCATCTTACCAGAAGCCGTCTTTGAAGCAAACGTCACTGTGGCATCGGCCTTTGCAATGGCAACAACCACTTGTCCGCCTTCGGCATTCTCATGGTTTGCATCACCCACCACTTTATAATAGACGGTATAACTACCTACCTTGATTCCGGTGGGAACAGACTCTGCGAAGGTCTGGTTGTCAAGACTATACTGCATGGTACCGCCAGAGGCAGCACCAGCAGTCACCAAAGCCTGGGCGCTACCAGAATAGGTCAGTGTATTGGCCGTCGGGACTGTAGCCACAGATGAGGCTGCTTTTGCAATGGAGAAGGTCGTGGTGGTGTTGTCGGCGGGCAACTTGTAGTTGGCATTGCTCAAGGCAGATGCCGTTGCTATGTAGTTGCTACCGGCATTTGTCTGTGCTCCGTCAACAGTCACATCACAAGCATCAGAGCCCACCAATCCTGTGGCTGTTGCCGTCGGCGCTTGGGCACTTCCATCATAGGTAAACTCTGTCGTCCCCCACGTGAGACCAACTTCCTTCTTAGCTACCATCAGGGTGTAGGTTAGGTAACCGGGCTTAAAAGTTTCATTTCCAGCAAACGATGCTTTAATTTCTGCGGTACCTGCGCCTTTGATAGTCACATTACCACTATTATTAACCGTAGCGACGCTCTCGTCTGAGGAAGAATAGGTAAATGTTGCATTGCCCAGTTTCCCTGTACTAATTGTGGGAGTATTGACCGTTGCATCACCATACGTAGCGGAAGCCATTAACGAAGAGAAGGCTGCGCCAGCTGTTGCCATATCATCACGATCATCTACGATTGTCAGCGTATAACTGGCATTGAAGGTCTGACCATCATCAGCTCTAGTATAGGAGGCATTGATAGGGACCACACCTGGAGAGATAATGGTTACAATTCCATTATTATCAACTGTCGCTTTGTTGACATCACCAGAAGAATAAGTGACAGTAACCGCCTTTCCGTCATAGACTGCAATAGGCCAGGATAAAATATTACTTCCTCTCTCAGACCAATTGACTGACTTTTCTGTTACCTGAGGACCGCCTGCTGAATACATGAAATACAACTCTGCCCATGCTTCCACCGGGAAGAATAAAGCAAAGAGTATAAAAACAAGGCTAAGGTATGGTCGACAAATAAGTTTTTTCATTCCTCTTGTTTTTATCCTTTCAGATATTACAACTTATCAAACTTCTTCAGCAGATCTTGCAAACGGGCCACGCTGTCGGGATCCTTGTCGTTCTGGGCAATCAACTCCAAATGATGACGGATATCTGCCATCTTGTCGAAGAGCAGGAGTGCCTGCTCATAACCCTTACCGATGTTTTCGAAGTTCTTGGAAAGAGAGTTATAATCCTCCAACAGGCGCTGGAGTTCATCCACACGCCTCTGATAATCGTTCAGCAACTGCTGTCCATCCTCTGATTGCCGCTTGGCAGCCTTCATCTGGAAGAAGAGTGCCACAGCTAGTGCTACCACAATAACAAGTAGTATAATTTCAAGTATTGTCATAATCTTCAGCCTTTTTTCTGTTCAACGGTCATAAACTGTGTAAAGCCTGTCATCTTCAGTACCTTGTAAATATCAGGGCTGACATTTGTCATCTTAAACTTTCCACGCAACTGCATAACGGTACGCATGGTCTTCTGAATAACACGCAGACCAGAACTTGCCATGTAAGTAAGTTCCGAGCAGTCCATCTCCAAATCGACGCCACCATCCTTGAGAGCGGGCTGGATGTCTTGTTCAAACTGATTAGCATTTGCCGTATCAATGCGGCTACCTGTCTTAATGATGGTCTTACCACCTTCTTTTAAAATCTCTGTCATAATTGTTTGTTTTTATTGTTAATAATCATTTTTATGTTCTCAATACTCTCACACAAAGCATGGTCAAATCATCGTTGGGCTCTGCTCCGTCACGATGTTTCTCAACTTCGGTTGATAATAATTCTATCATCTGTTTTGAACTCTCAAAGGGAGTCTTTTCAAGTATTTCCACTAGACGTTCGTCACTAAACTGTTCCTGCTGACGGTTCTCAGCCTCGTTCAGGCCGTCACTGTAAACGAACAGCGGCATGTCCATAATGCTCTGCAACTCCTCACCTTCATATTGCATTCCCGGCCACAAGCCGATGGGGGCGTTGGGAAGCATCTCGATGAACGCTGCCTTACCAGATTCGACGAGGACTGGCGGGTTATGACCGGCATTACAGAAATCAAGGTGACCAGTCTTCAGATCCACCAATCCCATAAACATGGTAACAAACATGCCAGCCTCGTTATCTTCTCCCGACAGCGCGTCGTTGATACGGGTACATATCTCGGCAGGCATCATCTGTTGTGCTGCCAATGTTCGGAAAAGTCGTGTGGCCTGTGCCATGAAAAGCGAAGCAGGCACACCTTTACCACTCACATCGCCTAAAACAAAGTAGAGTTTATCATCCTGCAACAGATAACCGTAAAGGTCACCTCCTACCTCCTTTGCAGGCGTCATCGATGCATAGATATCCAAATCTGGACGATCAGGGAATGTGCTTGGCACCATACTCCTCTGTATGTCACGGGCAATTCGCAAATCGCTCTCAATACGTTCCTTGGCAGCGGTTGTTTCTTCCAACTGATCGTATGCAGTCAATAGTTCGCTATGGGTTTTTTCCAATTCTGTATGCGCTATTTTCAGGCGTTTGGCAGAACGAAGACGGAAATAGATAAAAATAACTAACGACGTAACAATAATCGAAGCAATGATAATAATACCAAATCGTTGCTGCTGTGCCTGCTCCATCTTCAAGCGAGCCTGTTTCATCTCAAGTTCATCGACATTAAACCTAGCATTCATCTCAGCCAACTGTCGTTTAGTATCTTTGATATTCATCGAGTCGCTTATCTGGTAGATTTCGCGATAAAGCTCTGCTGCTGTCTTATCTTTGCCCATCGCTGTCATAATCTCAGCCCGTTGCTGTTTCACACGAATCAACTCAGCCTTATCGTCAACGTCCTCCACTAAGCGGAGTAACTGCGTATTGTATAATAAAGCTTCGCCATTTTGGCTACGCTGTTTACAGAGTTTCGCTTGATAAAACAGCCATGAGCGGAAGGTTTCATCCTCTTCGCTCAGAATGTACTTACGGGCTTGAGCAAGCATTCTTGAAGCCTCTTCATTCTGTAGCAAGCCAAGTGCAGCCTGAGCACATCCGATATAATAATATGCCCAATTCTGTATCATTGCAGGATAATCTGCAGGGTGGTTATAGTCTTTGACAATCTGCTCAATGGCCTCTTTCCACCGTACAGTAAGCTGGCTCAGCTCCTGATATGCATGGATGCGCTCCAAAACATCACATTGCGAAGAGAATAAAGGGGGGATATCTAAAGGTAACGGATGAAGTGTTATCAGCTGGTCGATAGCTTTTTGGTAAACTACTGAAGCCTCTTCCATGTTGTGCATATTAAAATAGGCATTACCCATAGCCATATAGGCAAGTCCCTGACCCACCACGTCCTCTCTCTGCTTGGCATCCTCATACATCGTCTGTGCCTCTTTCAATCCTGTTGCCAGCGAATCAGAATAGACATAGGTATTAGCCAAACTAAACCACATGCGATCATACAGAACCCATTGTCCGTTCTTTGCCAAAGTCTTCAGATCACCTCGTGCATAATAGAGTAATGAGTCGTTCTGGTCGTTATTATAGAAAAGCAAACAACGTGTTAAAAGGTCCGCGCCCTCATCATCCGAATTGCCTTGACGTCGAGCTTCATTCATGTGTGCATAGAGACAATTTATCTGCGACTGATAATCATCATTCTCCATGCTGATATCAAGCAAGCGTTCAAGGGCCGCCAATTTTTTTTCACCCTGAAGTTTAGGCAGACTTCTCCTTAACTCTTCAGCTTCATCACTGTAGAGAACCGTTGCCGAAAGCAACAGAACAGCACATATCAAAAAACGGTGTATGCGCATTGGGTCTGAATGATTAATCAGTCAATGCTGCAAATTTACGCAGTTTTTTTTAAATATCCAATAAAAACAGCGGAAAAAAGCCAAAAACATAAAAAAAGAAATGGATTCCTTATCAGGAACCCACTTCTTTAGTTTATAATTGTATCTCTTATTGCTGAGCGAGCTTACCGTCAGAACCAAGTACGTTCACAATCTTGTGGATGTACATCTTCTTCATATTCTCACGAGCGGGCTTCAGATACTGACGAGGATCGAAGTCTCCAGGATGCTCTGCGAGGTGCTTGCGGATAGCAGCTGTCATAGCCAGACGAGAGTCTGAGTCGATGTTGATCTTGCAGACAGCGCTCTTTGAAGCCTCACGCAACTGCTCCTCGGGGATACCGATAGCGGCCTCGAGGTGACCACCGTACTTATTGATCGTGTTCACCTCCTCCATTGGAACTGAAGAAGAACCATGAAGAACGATGGGGAATCCAGGAAGTTTCTTCTCGATCTCATGCAGAATATCGAATGCCAATGGCGGTGGGACGAGTACGCCGTTCACCAAAGTGCACTGCTCTGGAGTGAACTTGTGAGCGCCGTGAGATGTACCGATAGAAATAGCCAGTGAATCGCAACCAGTGCGGGTTGAGAAGTCAATTACTTCCTCGGGCTTGGTGTAGTGAGACTCTGCTGAAGAAACCTCATCTTCAACACCAGCGAGCACACCGAGTTCAGCCTCAACAGTTACATCGAACTGATGAGCATAGTCTACGACCTTCTTGGCGAGAGCAATATTCTCCTCATAAGGCAGAGAAGAACCGTCGATCATCACTGAAGAGAAACCGTTATCGATACAATCCTTACAGAGTTCGAAAGTATCACCGTGGTCGAGGTGAAGCACGATCTCAGGATGCTCACAGCCAAGTTCCTTAGCATATTCCACTGCACCTTTTGCAAGGTTACGGAGGATAGTGCCGTTAGCATAGTTACGTGCACCCTTAGACACCTGCATGATAACAGGAGACTTTGTCTCAACAGCTGCCATCACGATGGCCTGCATCTGCTCCATTGTGTTGAAGTTGAAAGCGGGGATAGCATAGCCACCGGCTACTGCTCTCTTAAACATCTCGCGAGTATTAACGAGACCCAAATCCTTGTAGTTTACCATAATTGTATTGTTTAAATTAGAAAAACGTAATTTCAGATTGCAAAGGTAGTAAAAAAGTAAAAGAATAAAAAGGTAAAAAGATAAAAAATGGAAAACTGCCTGCTATTTTTATATTTATTTGCAAAAACCTGTCGTCTCAGCAACCTTTTTGCAAAACGCAGTTTTCATTTTACCTTTCTACCTTTCCTATCGAAAGCTTACATCAACGTATGCTGATCGAAATATGCCTGGACCTCCTCTTTGTAGTTTTCAGAGATAGGAACGTAGACATCGCCGAACACAATGCGGAAACGATCGATGAGTGGTGTCTCTGGCATGTGAACGATAAAAGAGCGATGGGTGCGCAGGAACTCCGGCTTGGGCAGATATTCCTCAAGTTTCTTCATGCTCATCAGCGACATCACCTTCTCTCCATTCTTCAAATAGAAACGCACATAATCCTTCAGTCCCTCGATGTAAAGGATATCATCCAGAGAGATACGCTGCAATTTATAGTCGCTCTTGACAAACATGAAACGGTCACGGCGATATACATCCTGTTTCGAGGCAACTGCAAACCACTCCAACGCCTTATCTGTAGATTTCAGAAAGTCATCATATGAGATGGGTTTCAACAGATAGTCAAGAGCATTCACCTTATAACCTTCTATCGCATACTGCGGGAAGGCTGTAGTGAAGATAATCTTGGTCTCCTTAGGCAGAATCTTTGCAAACTCAATGCCTGATAGTTCCGGCATCTGGATATCCAAGAATATTAACTGAACAGGCATCTCGCGCAAATCCTTCATTGCTTGAAGCGCACTGTTGTAAGTACCCGACAGACTAAGATACGGCGTTTTCTTAGCATAACTTTCCAGCAGTCCAGCTGCCAGAGGTTCGTCATCAATAATGGCGCAACTAATTGTCATAATCTTATTTATTAAAGTGTTAAGTGCTTATTATTTAAGTGTACAATAACCCTAGAGCGATAGACCTTACCATCCGCAGAGACACCATTCTCCCATTCGTACTGCTCATAATATGAGAGGTCAAGCCGATGCTGCACTTGCTGCAGCCCCAAGCCATGTCCACTACGATCACTCTCCGTCTTTGGATGATTAGAGTTTTCTATCAGACATTCGAGACTTTGATCATCGGCTGTGATAAAGATATGAACAAAACTGGGCTCCGAAGGAGAAACACCATGCTTGAAGGCATTCTCTACAAGGGAAATGAACAACAGAGGAGCCACCCGTACTTCTGGATTAGCCACTTTTGTTTCGAACTTGACTTCCACATTCTTCGGAAGACGTATCTTCATCAAGCTGACATAATTCTCCAGAAACTGTATCTCGTCCTTCAGTTCCACATCAGCCTGCTGATTATCGTAAAGCACATGACGGAACAGTTTGGAAAGCTGTTGGATGGCATCCTGCGCTTTTGTATAATCGATAGCAGCCAGTGCATATATATTGTTCAGTGTGTTCAGCAAGAAATGGGGGTTTATTTGCGAACGCAGGCTGCTCAGTTCCGCATTAACACGTGCTGCCTCGGCATCCTTAATTGCGTTTTCTGCCCAATACCACCGCTGCGCCAAAGAAATACAAGTTGCTACAGTAGCAAAGATACAGAAGTTGATACTGTCACGAATGAAGGAAAGAAAATCGTCAAGTGCATCAGGGGTACGATTGGGCCTTGCTACAGTCAAGAATTGCTCCCGGGTGAAATCAGCCCAATAATAGAGAAAGATGCTAAAGCTAATAATCATCACGAAATTGAAAATCGTATAATAGCGATGCTTTCCTGCCGCAAAATAATTAGGTGCGAGCCACTTAAAGTTGGTATAGAACACCACCATCAACAAGAAAGACGGCATACAACTCACCAGATACTGAAGCATCGACACACCAGTACCTCTCATATACTGCATGGGCGACAAGAACATGAATGCCCAAAACACAATATGCACAAATATTTTCAGTCTCCTGTCTAGCATAATTCTTATGATTCAAATTCTTTTTACTTACTCATGACGTATCGCTTCTATAGGATCCATATTAGCAGCTTTCTGGGCTGGGATATAACCAAAGAGCACACCAATAAACACACAGACAAGGAAAGAAACGTAGATACTCCATGCCGGCACACTCGAAGGCATGCCAAACGATGAGACAAACGCGCTCGCCCCTACGCCTACAAGAACACCTATCAAACCTCCTGTGACGGAAATCAATACCGATTCAATCAGGAACTGCAGCGAGATGACAGGCCCCGTAGCACCTACAGCCATACGAAGACCTATTTCCTTCGTACGCTCCGTCACACTTACCAACATGATGTTCATGATACCAATACCTGCTACCAATAGCGAGAAGGCAGCAGCAACCACAAGGATAATCGTCACCGTATCCATTGTCGACGACATAGTCTCCATCATCTCTGCCTGAGAACGAATCGTGAAGTCATCATCAGCATCTTCTTTCAGTTTATGGTTGTTACGCAAGATTTGTGTCAGTTCCTCGATAGCAGCATCCGAGAGTTCCTCGGTAACTGCAGAACAGACAATGCTTGAGAAATAAGTCTGTGCTGCGATACGCTTCATCACAGTTGTATAGGGAGCGATAATCACATTATCCTGGTCCATACCCCATGAGTTATAACCTTTAGACTTCAATACACCGACGATGCGCATTGGGATACTCTTGAAACGGATAGTCTTGCCAATACACTCGGCTCCCTCACCAAAAAGTTCCTTCACAATGGTTGCACCAACCACACACACCTTGGCGGCTTTCTTGATATCCTCCTCGGTGAAGCACTCCCCTTCCTCTATCGTCCACAAACGGATATCAAGATAATCGATAGACTCCCCATACATTGACGCATTGGTATTCTTGCTGCCGTAGATGGCCTGTCCGCTAGCTGTCACCTCTGGCGACACCTTCGTCACGAAACGCTTCTCTCGAACGATACGTTCATAGTCGGCCATCTTCAGGGTCTGCATACTCGACGGGTCCTGACGCACACCGCCTCGCATATCGGCACCAGGGCGGATGGTCAGCAGATTCGTGCCCATCGTGGAGAGTTCTTTACGGATACTCTCCTTTGAGCCCTGGCCTATCGACATCATGATGATTACTGCCGCCACACCGATGATGATACCCAACATCGAGAGGAAGGAACGCATTTTGTTGTTCGCCACAGCCTTCAGGCTCACTTTAAACAGATTCAGTATATTCATTAATCCTCAATTATTCAGTCTTCAATTGTCAATCATCCTGCGGTGCGGGCAACTTGGCGAGTGCCTCTGCTGCCGACTTTATGTTCGTATTGACTGTATCTTCGCGGATTTTGCCGTCGCGAAGGTTGATATTACGACTGGCATATTCTGCGATCTCGGGGTTATGGGTCACGAAAATAATCGTATTACCCTGCTTGTAGAGTTCCTGAAACAGCACAAGCATCTCGAAGGATGTTCGCGTGTCAAGGTTACCTGTAGCCTCATCAGCAAGCAGCACCGCAGGATCATTCACCAAAGCACGGGCAATAGCCACACGCTGCATCTGGCCACCAGACATCTGGTTCGACTTATGATACATACGGTCCCCCAATCCTACTGCTTGCAGAGCCTTGATAGCCTTCTCTCGGCGCTCGGAAGCAGACACTTCAGAATTATACATCAATGGCAGTTCCACATTCTCGAGGGCTGTGGTCTTGGCCAAAAGATTGTAGTTCTGAAACACGAAGCCAATTTTGCGATTGCGAAGTCGGGCTCGCTGAGTCTTCGACATTGAGCGTACGCTGATGCCATCGAGGTAGTATTCACCGCTTGTGGGTGTATCTAGACAGCCTAACTGATTCAGCAGCGTAGACTTGCCCGAACCCGAAGTACCCTGAATCGTAACGAATTCTCCCTCATAGATCTTGAAGGAGACGCCACGCAGAGCCTTCACCGTCTCAGAGCCTACCTGAAAGTAGCGCTTAACGTTCTGCAGTTCGATGACAACCTTTCTATTATCTTCCGCCATAGTTCATCTTCTTTGTGAGGCATTGCCACCTGACTGGCTGTTTCTGTTATTTCTCGGACGAGGCATGAAGGGGTTACCTGCCTGCTGGTCAGCCTGAGGCTCTCCACCACTGATATTGAAATCAGCAAGCACTTCCGTACCAGCAGCGATACCTCCTGTAATCTCTGTCATCACACCGTTTGAGGTACCAACCTCCACCTTGTGTGCCTTGAAAACGGATCCTTCTTTCGTCCATAGTTTATGGTCTCCCTCGCAGTCGGCGATGCTTTCGTCTTCCTTCAGGAGAGCATCGTTGGGATGGAAGCGCAGCGCCTTGGCTGGTACTGCAAGAATATTGTTCTTCTCAAGGGTGAAGATAGTCACGTTTGCTGTCAGTCCTGGCTTCAACTTCAGATCGTTGTTAGGCGCAGAGATCACCACCTCATAGGTTACCACGTTACTCTCCGTCGTAGCCTCCTGACGCACCTGAGTCACCTGGCCCTCAAAAGTATCGTCGGGGAAGGCGTCAACAGTGAAACTTACACGTTGGCCTTCTTTTACACCACCGATATCAGCCTCGTCGATATCAGCAATCACACGCATATCCGTCAAATCCTGTGCAATTACGAAGAGTTCCGGTGTATTGAACGAGGCTGCCACCGTCTGACCTTCCTCCACCGCTTTCGACAAGATTACACCGTCGATGGGCGAGGTAATCGTCGCATAGCCGAGATTGGTCTGAGCCTTCTGAACACTCTCCCGAGAAGTATTCACCTGCTCTTTTGCCTTCAGATACGACAGTTGAGCACTCTCAAACTCATCGGCACTCACAAGTCCTTTGTCATAGAGCGTCTTATACCTATTATAATTAGAGAGCTCATAGGCAGCAGAACTCTGGGCACTAGAGAGGTTAGCCTTCGCGGTATTCAGTTCGCTGATCAGATTCGTGCGATCCAGTTCGGCAATGACCTGCCCCTTCTTTACGACTGAATTGTAGTCCACATACAGACGGCTCACTTTACCAGAAACCTGAGTTCCTACAGTGACAGAGGTCACTGGCTCGATAGTGCCTGTAGCCGTTATACTCGTGTGGATATTCGTATTCTCCACCTTCGCGGTTTCAAACGTCAGCGTCTCTTCTTTCTTTCCTCCTCTAAAGAGGAACCACGCAATGATAATCACGGCAACTACGCCGATGGCTATCCATCCTTTCTTTCCTATCTGCTTCATATACTTGATTATTTTAATTCTCCATTCTGATAAAATTTGAGCATCTGCTGGTTATAGATGGTCAGATACTTCGACTGCAGCTGATTCTGCTGGGCAGAGAGCAGCTTGTCCTTGCCCGACATCAGTTCCACGATGTTCTTCAGTCCCAGACGGAACTGTTCTGACAGCAGTTCATAGCTTTGGCGGGCACTCTCCACGCTGCTCTTTGCGGCCTGATACTTCTCCTGATTCGTCCAGGCATTCAGCCAGAACTGCTGTATGTCGGAGTAAAGTGTCTTCTGCTGGTCCAACAGATCCAGTTGAGCCTGCAGCTGGTTAATCTTTGCCTTGTTGACAGAGGTCTTCGTAGAGCGGCCGTCGTAGATGGGCACAGTCACGCCGAGACCCAGAGACGAGTTGACGTTGCTCTTCATCTGCGAGCCCCAATCTGTACCGCTCAGCGAATTTGTAGAAGTAGTCACGCCTCCCGTCAGGTTCACGCTCGGCATCCATCCTGCCTTTGCCAGCGATACGTTCACGTCGCTACGCTTGATGGCCAGTTGCAGGCGCTCAATCTCCGGGCGACTAAGCAGTGCCTGCTCATATACTGACTGCAAGGAGGGTATCTCGGCCATCACGAACTCCTCGCTAATCTCAGGGATCGCCACATCAAACTGCTCCTCGTCCGTAATCTCCAGGAGCTGCTTTAACTGTAGCTTATAGTTCATCAACTGACTCTTCGACTCCACGATCGAATACTGATCGTTGGCGCGCTGAGCCGAGAGTTGGGCGAGATCGGCCTTCGACATCTTTCCCACTTCGACCATTTCCTTGCCGCGTTCCTCGTTCTTCATGCTCGTTTCCAGCATCTGCTCGTTCACCTTCACGTTCTCGTCGAGGTAGAGTATCTGGGAATAGATCTGGGCTATACGCTCTTGGATGGAGTTGGCTGTCTCCCTTGTGGAGAGTTCCGCCAGCTCCTCCGAGAGCCGGTCAAGTCTTATGGTGTTGATATTACGGTTTCCGTTCCATACGGTCCATTGCCCGCTCACCGAGTAGGAGCCATTATAGTAAGTCTTGTCCACCTTCGTATTCACGGTGCCGTTGGTCACATACGACATACCCGAATCCTTCCAGGGCTGATAGCCCAGACTCTGGTTTGTCGATGCGCTCACTGTCGGCAGCAGTGCCGCCTTGGCACCCTTCAGTTCCTCCGTAGCCGTACGTTTCTGCAGTTGCGACTTCATCAGCGTGATATTGTTCTCCATCGCATAGTCGATGCAGTCCTGCAGTGTCCATTGTTTCTGGGCAAGCGCCATTTGCATATTCAGCAGCACTATACCTATTATAAATAATACTCTCTTCATTTGCTTCTTTTCTTGTTTAATCGAATATTCATCTGCAAAGGTACGAAGTTTATCGGTATTGACAAAATATTATAGACAAAATTTTTCGGTTAATAGATTTTAACCGCCCATTCTTCGATAAATCTTTAGGTGTTTAATCGGCATTAAGACTTAATCTCTGCCTATCGGAAAGAGGCTGCTATTCACACTTCCTTTCAGGCAGAAGAAGAAACTCGTCGAAAAAAAGGCAAGAAGTCGTCGAAAGTTTCTTGGTGCGAGAGAAACTATAACGTACCTTTGCACTATCAAAATTCACGCGAAACAAAATTAAAAAGCAAAAGATATGAAACAGTTCAGAACATTTCTCGTAATGACATTGATGACTCTCTCATCAGTAGCAATGGCCCAGACAACCGTAAAGGGCACGTTGATGGATGAAACTTTAGGCGAGGCAGAGCCCTTCGCCACCATCCGCGTATTCAAGGCTGGCAAGACAGAAAAGCCCGTCGCCATGTTCCTCACAGACGAGAACGGCCAGTTCTCACAAGAAGTAAAGGGCAAGGGCAAGTTCGACATCGTGTTCAGCAGCGTAGGTAAAGAAGACCTGAAGATGACGATCACCCTCGGACAGGAGAATCCGCTCAGCCTCGACACCTTATATATAAAAGAGAATGCCACGATGCTGAAAGGCGTGGAGATTGTGGCTCAAAAGCCGCTGGTGAAGATGGAAGTCGACAAAATGAGCTACAATGTGGCTGAGGACGAAGATTCAAAGTCGAACACCGTGCTAGGTATGCTCCGCAAGGTGCCGATGGTTACCGTCGATGGTCAGGATAATATCACCGTAAACGGATCATCATCCTTCAAGGTATATGTAGACGGAATGCCCAATGTGATGTTCTCCGCAAACCCGTCGATGGTATTCAAGAGCATGCCTGCCACAGCCGTAAAGAGCATTGAGGTGATGACAAACCCTGGCGCCAAGTACGATGCAGAAGGTGCTGCCGGAGTGCTGAACATCGTGATGAACAAGCAGAACCCGCAGGCAGCCCAGAGCCTAAATGGCTATAACGGCACGCTGAGGGCAACGGCTGGAAACAAGCAGTTGGGCGCCAGTGCTTTCATCAATGGCCAGCAAGGCAAGCTCAGCTACAGCGCCAACGTGATGACCTCCTATAACAGGCCAGGTAACACCAATACAGAGATGGAGCAGATACAAGATAACGGTATGAGTCAGCTGCTCACCTCTGAGAACAACGTGAAGACGCCTTTCACGATGGGAAGTCTGAGCCTCGGATATCAGATTGATCCGATGAGCACACTGAACCTCACCGCACAGGTAAACTCTATGACTATGAAGAGCAGCGGCACCTCGCTGACCACTATGGGCGGCAACAGTTTCGGCTCGGATTTCAGCTACAAAAGCACCACTGACACAAAGATGTCTCGCACATCATTCAACGGAAGCATCGACTACCAGCGTTTCTTCAACCAAGAGCACACGCAGTCGCTCGCCCTTACCTATCAGCTGAGTTACAGTCCTGCCACTACAAAGATGCATAATGACTTCAACACCACTTCTGATTACATCGACCTGACAAACCGCTATTCGGATAATCACGACAAGACCACAAACCATACTTTCCAGCTCGATTATACCATGCCGCTAGGCACAGGCCAGACCTTAAGTCTTGGCGGCAAGCTGCAACTCCACGATGCGACCTCCGACTCCAAGTATTATTTGAAGGACATCTACGACCCCAATACCAGCAGCGAGTACGAATACAAGAACTCTATCCTCGCTGGTTATGGCGAGTATGCAGGAAACTTCGGTAAGTTAGGAGCGAAAGCAGGTCTGCGCTATGAGTACACATGGCAAGACGTAAAGTATCACCTCGGCAATGGCGAGGACTTCAAGAAAGACTATGGCAGCCTGGTACCCACGGCCAGCCTGCAGTACAACCTAGGTGTCGGCAGCAATCTCGGCCTTACTTACAACATGAGAATCTCTCGCCCTGGAATCTCTTACCTGAATCCTTATGTCGATAAGACCAATCCTATTGCCATCAGCTATGGTAACCCTGAACTCGATGTCGAGAAGAACCACAACCTCTCACTGGTCTACAACATGTTTACTTCCAAATTGATGGTAAACCTGAATCTGCACCACAACTTCGTGGACAATGCCATCTCACAGTACAGCTTCTACGACAGCGATAATCTTCTGAACACCACTTACGGCAATGTTGTACAGCGCCACCAGACAGGAATAAGTGGTTATGTAAACTATCTGCTGACGAAAGATACACGTCTTTTCTTCAACGGTGGCTTGAACTATACAGATTTGCGCAGCGATGCCCTCGATCAGAAAAACAGCGGATGGACCTTCAACGCAATGGTCGGCCTTCAGCAAACCCTGCCTTGGGACCTGAAACTGAGCGCCTTCGCCATCACTTCCACGAAAAACTATACCCTGCAGGGCTGGAGCGGCGGCTTCAACATCCTCACCGCGACCCTCTCGAAGTCGCTGCTGAAAGACAAGCTCACCATTGGCGTACAAGGAATTCTCGGTCTGAATAAAGGTGGCAAACTGAACATTGAGAGCGAGACTCGCGGTAAAGACTTCACCAGCCACACGAATGTCAAAGTGCCCATCTACGGCGTAGCCTTAACGGTCAGCTACACCTTTGGCAATTCAAAGATGACTTCAAAGCAGCACGTGAATCGTGTACAAAACGACTTCATCGAGCAGCAATCGCAGGGTGAGATGCTTAACAGCGTCGGCTCTGGCAGTAACGGCACAATGCCACAACAATAAGATTCCACATAATTAATCCCTCCTGCATTGAGATAATGCGGGAGAGATTTTGTCAATTCAAATTAATTGCTTAATTTTGCAGCAGTATGAAGAAGATCGAAAAAAAAGACATCATGTGTCTCTTGTATAGCTTTACAGGCATTAAGCCGCCACAGGGGAGCAACGACTCCGACATTGCCACAAGGCCTCTTGTACAACTTCTGGTCTGGGTTCCCATCTTGGGCGCCATGCCGATAGCCACCTACCTCAGCACCCGCGATGCAGAAGCCACCAAGACATCATTCTGGGTGGTATGGGACTTGCTGAAGTCACCACTCATCGTCTATTTCATCAACTTCTATGTCCTTCACAAGCTTTTCTTCCAGCACCGCTACTGGCTCTTTGGTTTCTTCAACCTGGTGCTCATCCTCTGCTTGAATTACCAATTCTTTTGGATGTTCCTCTTTCGTGACAACATCCCTGGCATGCCTGAGATGACACCCAATATGTGGATTGGCTTCTTCTCCGGCTTCCTGATGTTCCTGCTGCTCAACTGTATGGTAGCAGCTATTGCCATCGGCATCCGTCATTTCATTCGCATCAGGCAGATCAAACAGCAGTTGATAGAAGAGAAGGCGAAGAATACAGAGGCAGAACTGGCTTGGCTAAAGAATCAGATTAACCCGCATTTCCTGTTCAATACACTCAACAACATCTCGAGTCTCTGCCAGATTGATGCCGATGCCGCACAGGATGCCATCGCACAACTAAGCGACCTCCTCCGCTATGCGATGTATGAGACAAATAAAAACACCGTACCTATCCAAGGAGAGGTAGAGTTCATGCGCAACTATATCGAACTGATGAAACTGCGCTGTAATGAGAAGACTGAGGTACTGACAACTTTCAAAGTAGGGCAGAACATAGAGATTGCCCCGTTGCTCTTCATCTCGCTCATAGAGAATGCCTTCAAGCATGGCGTGAGCAGCAACCGTCCTTCGAAGATTGACATTCATCTGGAGACAGAAGACAACAAGTTGGTCTTCACCTGTGATAATACGAATTATCCCAAGGACGATGCAGACCGCAGCGGTTCTGGTATCGGCTTAGAGAACACCAGCCGCCGTCTGGAACTGATGTATCATGACGCCTACAAATGGGAACAGACACTTAACAATGATATTTACCACGTAAAAATCACCATAAAACTATGAATCATATCACCTGTATCATCGTTGACGACGAGCCATTGGCCGTCAAGCTGATAGAGTCTTTTGTAGCCAAAACACCGGATCTGGAATTAATCGGCTCCTTCACTGATTCAGTTGAAGCTATCAATGCCATCAAAGAACAAAAGCCAGACCTGCTCTTTCTTGACATCCAGATGCCTGATCTCAACGGCATGGAGTTGGCTCACATGATTCCATCAGAGACACGTGTCATCTTCACTACAGCTTTCAAGGAATATGCCTTCGAGAGCTACGAGGTAAAAGCGCTTGATTTCCTTCTGAAGCCTATCCGCTATAATAAGTTTATTGCTGCAGTCGAGAAGGCTCGTGAATGGTTTGCTGCGCACCGGAGTCAGGAACCGTTGCCCACAGATCACACGACGGCAGACACCTACGCCAAGTCGGTTTTCCTGAAGGTGGATGGGGAATACCAGCAGGTAGCATTTTCAAATATCCTTTATGTCTGCGGCATGAAGGATTATGTCATGTTCTACCTTGAGGATATCCGCAAACCCCTCATCACACATCTCACCATGAAATCTGTAGAGGATATTCTACCTACCCAACAATTTATGCGTGTCAATCGCTCATATATCGTAGCATTGGACAAGATCCGCAAGGTAGATCGCAACGATTGCATCTACATCGGTGACGAGATTATCCACGTCACCGATGCATTCAGAGAAACCTTCAGTCAATTCTTACAGTCTAAATTCCCTGGAGGTAAATAGCTACTTTAAGAATTGCCGTGCTGCCAGCACTAGGAACATATAATGCGACGAACCGCCACCCAGCACATACTCCATCTGCTGCCATAGGAAGGGGAACTCCAGCAGCTCTGGGAAATCCGGGCGAATAAGCGCTGTTCCAGAAACCACACCACCAGGGATGTACGACCAGTCTGCACGATTCAGCCCATAAGCGACAGTGGCAGATTTAGCACCTACACCAGAGGCAAAGGACGATGTGTTGCTACCAGGATGACATCCCAAAACGAAATTAAGTGCATTGAATACCGTCTCTTTGGGGAATATATCAGGATAAGCACTAGACAGGAAATAATACTCAAAGCCAAAGCGCTGGATATCCCATCCTGCTCCCCAGATACTTGGACGATAGGGAACACCATAAGGAGTCTCGGAAGCCCGGTTCTCTAATTCTGTACGATAGGCCGTCAAAGCCTGTCTAAAATCTGCAACAAAACGCTTGATACGCTTATCCTTCATGTTGGAAACACGCTGAACCAGACGGGCCGTATACCATCCTACACGTCCGATGCCTTTCAATACCATATCCTGATGATCCAAGACAAAATCAAGATACTCCTTCTTCTCTGTAGTCAGATAGAGTTCTACAGCGGCCTGTAGTTTCATTGCAGCTACCCATCCCTCTGCAGGTGTCTGGGCAAAAAGCGTTGTGGCTATCTCCTGGCATTCACGAGCCAGTTCATCATTAAACCCACAAAGCACTCTTGAAGCTCCAGCCAATTCTGCCGCAGTAGAAAGGGCACGCATTGGGTTATCTTCTGTAAAGATCCAACGATCATCCTCGTTGCCGATCTTTCCATCTGTCATAGCCGACGCATCGCCAAGGAGGACATACTGACGAACATTATTACATATTATACCACGATAAAGACGGCCTAGAGCCTGATAGGAGCGTACAACTGTAAGCGCACCATTCTCTACTTGCTGAAGCAAATCGTTCTTGCCATCCGATTCATGAATCTCTACCGTGTGCTTCTGTTGATCTATAGCCGTCACATCGATTTCCGGATGGAACGCTTCGTATGCCAATGCAAGAATATAAGCCTCGCCAGCTTGAGATTCAACACGAAGATCAAAATCGCCTGCATCATGCCAACCACCTACGTTCACCCCTGGCACCAAGTCACCAGCATTGAACTTCGACAAACCTGCCTGTTGTGCATAGCCATCAATATGGTTTCCCTCAGCAGCCATCCTGGCATCGTCCATGTGGCAGAAGTCATGCCAGACACGGTATTTCTCACTGACACGCATATGGCACATCTGAACAGGCAGGAAGTATTCGAGTACAGGCTGCCAGACACCTCGCTCATAAATATCTTCTGCAATACGGAATACAGAAGAACGGGCATTTCCATAACGCACCTGATAAAGACCAGGCTGCTGAACAGCGGAGAAATCGGCAATCAGATAATTATAGCGCAGGAACTTACCCCATACTGTAGGCTGGATTGAAGATACCGTCTGTTCCCCAGCCCCGTCGATACGAACCAACTGTACATTGGAGGATGGCGTCTCCCTAGCATCAGTTTCTATAATGATACGCTTCTGTTGCAGCGGGTGATAGCCCACCTGAGAGGTCTGTATGACCGGGCAATATGTCCAGTCATTCACGATATTCGGAGTAATCAACCACTTGACGGCACCCTTAGTAGCATCCTTAGCAACCTCACTACGAAGAACGAACCAACCATTATTGTGGTTCATGCGTCCATCATAAAGCTTTAGGTCACCTGTCAAAGACTCCACTGTCAACTTGCTATAGGGATCGTCAGGACGAGATGTAAACTTACGGCCAACGGCATAAGGCGCAGCGACGATATCGTCAGCTCTCATAGGACTATAGCCTTTGGCAAGTAGTTGATCTAAATTGGTATTCTGCCCTTTACCTAAGAAATAGTTACCAATATGGTTAAGGTTAGTTGAAGATAATTCCAATGGCGCATTTGGCTGCTGAGGATAGATACCTGTCTGGTCATCCATTACCCATGGCTTACCAAACAAATCGCCTGGAAAGAACTCAAAGTTGAAACCTACCTTACCCAAAAGATAATCAGGAACAGGCTTATCCAAGTCAACGGTAACAAGCACACCTTTATCCTGTGGTTCTACGGTAACGGTATATGTCACCTCATATTGTGGATAGACCATCGGATTAAAACCCGTCATGTGACGTGAAGAATCCGGATAGCACAACGTCGTTACAATACGATTACCATCTACCTTACGTGAGAGCTGCTTCGGCACAGGCTGCCACTGACCTGGTGTCGGCTCCATTCGGATATCGCCATTAGTGGCAACACGACGACCGTTCATAATAACACAGACTCCACCTTGATGCCCTTCTGGATAAAAGTCATTGAAAGCCATCACATCGATACCGGCAGCATTGTAATAACCATCCGCATTGATCTTGAATGATTGGGCTGAAAGCAACTGAGTCGCCATCAGCATCATGCAGAAAAGCATGAAGCGTAAATTAAGTCTTTGAGTCATAGTTGTATCATTTATTGAAAAAGTCCAAGTTGTTTAATGCGACGCTCAAAACTCTCACGGTTGTCTATGGCACCGTTCTTGATACGTGCTCGATAGTTATAGATAGTGTTTACCGAATAATGCAGGAACTCGGCAATCTTCGAAGAATCTTCGATACCGAGACGGATAAGTGCAAAAATACGGATTTCTGTTGTCAGACGATTATCCTCTTTTGGATGAATCTGCACATCTGGTTGCAATAGTGCATTAAAGTCATTTACGAAATTGGGGAAAAGGTGCAGGAACACAGAGTCGAAGTTCTGATATAACTCTTCCAGTTCACGCTCCTTGAGTTCTGTAGATTTTGACAGGCGGAACAACTCGTCCAACTCTTTGTTCTTCATCTTCTTATTGACCATCTTACGGAAATCGTCGATCTTGTCAATATACTGCGAACAAAGGCTCATGAATCGTCCGATATATTCTTCCTTAACACGGTTACTTTCCGTAAGTTGTGAGTTTAGTGTGGAAAGTTGGTTATTAAGAGTCGACAACTCCTCTGTCTGGGTGGCTAAACGACGATTGGCTTCAGCCAACTCATCATTAGAATTCTTCAAGTCATTTCTGGCCGTACCAAGCTGGCGGTTCCTGCGGTGAAGAAATATCAGTACTCCAAGCAGTAGCAATGCCAGTATACTCACTGCGACAATTGACATCACAAGAACACTCGTATTCCGCTCCACAGCTTTCTGGTAGTTATTCTCAATAACTGTCAGGATCGGCGTTATCTGCCAAGAACGCATGCGGGTATTAAAACGGTTGTTACTGTCCCAAGTAAAGCGTATATACTTATAGGAGCGTTCCAAATCACCTGCCGCATTAAGGTTTTCTGCCAAAGCCAAGAGAGAGGCCTGGTCCATCACTGCATTACGAACATCACAAAGAGCCGACTGTCCTAGCCAATACTGACCTTCATTCTCATTGCTACATACCATCCAATAATAATATGCTGCAATAGCATAGTCATGGCTATCGGGCTTTACGCTTTTTATCCATTGTTCACAAAGCTTACGGGCTTCTTCTAGTTTATTCTGGTCCTTCAGTTCTGGAACTTTATTCATCAGATAGTCCTGACTCTGATGATCGATAACAGAGAAGAGTGAATCACGATACAAAGAGCGCAGTTTGAAATAATGCTCCTTCATCGATGAGATATTCGTATAATAGCCCAATTCTCCATAAACATGCATTTGGGCCCGATAATAATTGGTGCGGCCAGTACTGTCTAATTGCTGTTTGTCTATAGATGAAAGGAATGCCAGGGCTTCGTTGTAATAGCCCACAGTGGAGCATTGGAAGGCTTTTTGTGCACGGCAATTTCCCACTCGATTCAACAATCCCTGTTTTTGAGCCCATTGCTCTGCCTGATCAAGATACGCCAATGCCGAATCATTCATAAAGGCCTTATACATATTATATATACTATAGGCCAACTGGTATTTATCCTCTTGAGTCACAGCTCGCAGGTATTGCTGGCGTTTCTCTTCAATCTGGCTTTCATAGTCAGCCACGAAAGAAGGAGACTGTTCAATGGCCTCATCTATCTGCCGATAGATCGTCTTCAGATCATAATTCTGGGCAGATATATCCAATCCTATTACTAAAAAAGTAATTAATAGTAGTAATCTATTCATGTAGATGCTAGTTATTGTGTCTGCAAAAGTACAAAAAAATCTGATAACCCCAACACTTTTCACTAGTTTTTTTACATTTTTACATAACAAAAGGGCGGATGCATCACGCACACGCCCTTTCCTACAATAACTACTAACTACTAATTAACTATTTAAGCATAAATGAGATTTTCTGTGTCAACTGGTCAGAAGAGGTTCCGAGGAGAGCCTCAAAATCACCTGGTTCGGCTGTCCAATCCCCACGACCTTCATCATAGAAGCTTAAGGCATCACGGCCGATAGTAAGATTAACCTGTTGAGTTTCGCCAGGCTGGAGGAATACCTTTTGGAAAGCTTTCAGTTCTTTGATTGGACGGTCGACGGAAGCGACTTTATCACTGATGTAAAGTTGGACAGTCTCAGCACCGGCACGATTTCCTGTGTTAGTCACATTGACTGAGAACGTAATTTGTTCATCAGCAGTAATCTGCTGTTTGTCAACAGTTACCTTTCCGATTTTAAAGGTTGTATAACTCAGTCCATGCCCGAAAGCAAAAAGGGGCTTTTCTTTCTGACGATCTGTCCATCTGTAACCGACATAGATACCTTCTTTGTACTCCTCATCAATAATCTGATGATCCTCACGCCAGATACCAGGATAGGTCTTCAGCGCATGAGCACCGCATTGTTCCAATTGGGCATACCAAGTAAAGGGTAACTTTCCTGAAGGATTTACCTCACCACTGAGCACAGAAGCCAAAGCCTTTCCTGCTTCTGATCCAATAAACCATCCCTGGACAACAGCAGGAACCCGTGTCAACCATGGCATAGCCACACCATTTCCAGAGATATTAACATATACGAGGTTTTTGTTTGCTGACACGAGAGCTTCCACAAGGTCATCCTGTCCATATGGCAAACCATATTGTTGACGGTCATGCCCCTCACTATCCTGATAAGAGCTCTTATTGAGGCCACCGATGAAGATGACGACATCTGCCTGACGGGCTTTCTCAATAGCCTCTGCTTTCAGTTCTTCAGCAGAACGGGCGTCATAGAGTTTACGTCCGACTGTCACCCCATCAAAGCTCTGGATCGTGTCACCGATATAGCCACGAGCATAGTCGACTTCACAATTAGCGGCTTTTGCCATCTCACAGATACCATCTAATGGAAGTATCTCACGCTGTACTTTCAGAGATGAAGAGCCACCTCCAACAGTCATCATTTTAATGGCATTCTCTCCGACAACAAGTATGCGCTTTGTCTTTGTCAAATCAAGTGGCAGTAAAGGAGACTTACCCTTCTTTATCGGGTCGTTCTTGAGTAGCACGATACCCTCTTGTGCAATCCTCAACGCAGCATCGTAATGACTTTCCGAGCAGAGGAACCCAAAAGGTTTCTCGCGTTGCATCGTTGTGCGGTAGAACAAACGGAGCACACGGCGCACTTTTTCGTCGAGTTCTTTGGTTGTGTACTTGCCTTCCTGAATAGCTTTCTTGTAGGCTACAGCCAGGTGATAGCTGTCGTAGGCATTTGTTCGCCCCATCGTCAGACCATCCGTCCAGGTGCCGAACTCAAGATCGAGGCCGTTCATAACTGCCTCTTCGGTATCATGACATCCTCCCCAATCTGAAATGACGACACCGTCGAAGCCCCAATCCTGTTTCAGAATTTTGTTGAGTAATATGGTATTATGGCAATTGTGTTGGTTTTTATAAAGATTGTAGGCACCCATGATGCTCCAGGCCTTACCCTCTAGGACAGCAGCCTTAAAAGCAGGCAGATAAATCTCGTGCAAGGCACGATCACTCACGATAACATTTACCTGATGTCTGTATTCCTCATCATTGTTTAACGCATAGTGTTTCACACAGGCAGCGACACCTTTCGACTGCAAGCCTTGAACGTAAGGCACCACCATACGGGAAGAAAGCAATGGATCCTCGCCCATATATTCAAAGTTACGACCACCTAACGGGGTACGATAGATATTGACACCAGGGCCAAGTATCACACTTTTCTTGCGGTAAAGAGCTTCTTCACCAAGGTTCTCACCATAAAGGCGAGCCATCTCAGGATTCCAAGTTGCAGCCAGACAAGTCAAGGCGGGGAAAGCCACACATGAATCGTTTGTCTGACCAGCTTGCACCCATTCATCCCAAAGAACGTCAGGACGTACACCGTGAGGGCCATCATCAGTCCAAAGATCAGGGAAACCAAGACGTTTCACGCCAGGACTGGAGAATTTTGACTGTGCATGAATCACCGCAATTTTCTCATCGAGTGTCATGCGCTTTAACGCATCATCAATTCGCTCATCGACTGGTCGCGACTCATCAAGATAAACAGGCAACTGTTGAGCTAATCCAGTCGCTGTTATCCCAAATGTCATGAGTAATACAAAAATCTTCTTCATATCGTTTAGATAAAATTATTCATAGTCATCAATAACGGCATTCATAAAATCCATCATCGGCTTGGCAGCACGGAACATTTGCTCCATTTCATCAAGCCACCCATCACCCTCAAAGAAGGTATCTGGTATAGCATGCCAGGCACAATAGTCTTTCAAACGCAGATAGTGCACATAGGGCCAATTCTTCGGAAAACCAGAAGGACAAGTCTTCAACTTTTCCAACCCGAAGCCCTGAGGCTGATTCCAGCTATCCTTCCAGCCTGTAGAGCCTTGATCTGCATAGTATTTCTGAAATGCAGCACTCTCCACACACTTCAGCCACTCCGCTGTGTTGGCCATCATCTCATTTCGGCAGGAGGTTAGAATATTTGTAGGCAGCCAATAGTTTCCTACTGCTACCAAACAGTGGTTTGGTTCCAGATGTAAATAATACCCACCTCGAAGTGCCTTTTTACCTTTTGCATCGATATAGGCACCAAAGTGATTCTTGTAGGGTGATTTGTCAGGTGAGAACCGTGTATCGCGGTAAAAACGATACATACAGTCCTTCACCTGCAAATGTGCTATTTCAGGATCAAAAGTCACAATACGCTCCAACGCCTGCCCGACACCATGCTCGAAATCAGCTCTTACGGCATCATACTCTGCCTTGTGAGACTGAAACCAAGGTCGGTTGTTGTTCGCCATCAACTGACGCAGAAACGTTATGATTCTATTTGCATCCATCTTATTTCTTTTGGAATACGCGAATATAGTCTATTTCCATCGTTATAGGTAACGCATTGTCATCGACCCCATTCATGCCACCCCAGTCACCACCCCAAGCGAGGTTAAAGATGGGATAGAAGGCATAATGGAAAGGCCACTGATCATGACCACTACCCAATTTCGCTTTCGACACTCTCAGTTGTTCTTTGTCATCTACATAAGTAATAATCTCATCAGCCGTCCATAATAGGGCATACTTATGGAACTCTCCTTCTGCCTTTGAGATCGTCATGGCATGAGTTTTCTGAGTATTCTTTGTATGGTTATAGTCTTGCGTATGAATACTCGACGACACCTCGTTAGGTACCACACCGACCTCCTCCATAATGTCTATCTCACCGCATTTCGGCCAGGGATTCGTACTCCAGTCATTACTCACAGGCATCATCCAGAAAGCAGGCCAAGTACCCTTACCTTTCGGTAACTTGATGCTCGCTTCGAAATAGCCATACAGCCAACCTTCATTTACATGAGCATAAACACGACCAGAATAAACCTTGCCATCCTCTTTAAAACAATGGATACGAAGAGAACCATCACTGATTTCAGTAACAAGATTGCCCTTAGGTGTCTTATGGTTGACATAGTTCTGCAACTCGTTGTTCACCCAGTGATCGCCTTGAACTTCGTGAGTCCAATCGGCAGCATTCAGTTCCGAACCATTATCGAATTCATCCTGCCAAACCAGCGTATAACCTTCTGGAACGTCATAAGCAGGAGCCTCTGCGGCTGCCTGCGAGACAATTATGTTCTTTCTAGCCGAACCTGACATGACAGTGACAGCACCAGAACGGGACTCTGCCATAGGATTAGCAGGAACCGTGATGGTGAGCGTACCCGTCTGGGCTGCCGTATTTTGAGCCTTTAAGGTAAAGAAATCACTACCAACGGCAGTACCCCACTCTTTTCCTGTAGTCGTGACATTTACAGTATAGGTACCCCCTTCTGCGGGTGCATTGACAGTCTCTGGCGAGACACTGATGACGACCTCTGCCGGTTGTGAGTCGTTCCCACTCCCGCCACAGCCCATAAAGGCTGTAGCAAGAGTGAGTAACATACTATGTAACATCATCCGTTTCATTTATTTTGCTTCCCTAAGGATAATCTTACTGATTTTAACATTAGTACCACCAGGACATCCACCGAAATCAAGGAAGAAACGGATAGCATCTGCATCTGTACCTTCCTTCAGGATTACTCCTGTCCAACTAAACACATTACTTCCTTCAGGTACATCATTACGCTCTTCGATGAAGAAATTAGTATCACCGGCATCTGTCAGCTTCATGGTCACCTGTGGGCAATCTGCATCCGTCTCGATAACGAACTGGAAGTCGTATTTCTTAGAAGCGCTAGCCGTCAGTTTGGTGTCGATATGGAACTGTCCCTGCCACTGATTCTTACCTTGATCGGTTGGCAACGTAAGTTCATAAGTGTTACCAGTATGAGTTGCCTCGGTATAGTCAATAGCGTGCCAGTCATCACCTGCGGCGAAATAGTAGCCGAGCTCGAAGGCAGAATTATCATCAATGGCCTTCCACATGTTATCAGCATCATCGTAGTTCATGGGGCTAGATCCTTCACTGCCACCATCATCACTATGCTCTTTGAACACCATATCGGTAATCTCAACCTCTGTTCCTGCAGCACAGCCACCAAAGTCAAATACAAGGTGCATAGTTGCAATATCCTTGCCAGGCATCCCGCTCATTACAAGTGAATACTCAGAATCACCCTCCAAAGGAATTACTTCGTCAAAGTAGAAATTTGTATCATCAGCGGCATCCGTCAACTTCACAGTAGCACTATTAAGATCCTGATTGGCCTTCAATTTAACAGAGAAGTCGTAGGTCTTGTCAGCAGAGGTAGATACACCTGTGAGGTTCTGCAACTGGAACTGAGCCTGCCAACGCTGGTTTGACTCGTAGGGCAACGTTACAACGAACTTCTGGTTACCCTCATTTGTATAGGTAATATCCTCAGCATTATAGCCTTCCCAACCGTCACCATGAGCATAGTAGCGGGAGAGGTCCCATCCTGCATCTTTCAGCATATTGCCTGGATCGTTGAAATCGAATGGTGTTAAAACGGGCTTGTCACCGCCTTCTTCACCTTGCTCTTCTGGCTGTCCTGCACCATCGTCGTATGCATGATCTTTCAAAACCATGTCAGAAATCTCGACAACTGTTCCTGCCTGGCAACCACCAAAGTCAAATACAAGGTGCATAGCTGCGATATCCTTGCCTTCCATATTACTCTTGTAGAGCAGATATTCAGCATCTCCTTCCAGAGGAATCACTTCATCGAAATAGAAATTCGTATCGTCAGCTGCATCCGTGAGTTTTACGGTAGCACTATTCAAATCCTGATTAGCTTTCAGCTTGATGGAGAAGTCGTAGTTCTTACCAGCCACAGTTGATACGCCACCAAGGTTCTGCAATTGGAACTGAGCCTGCCAACGCTGGTTTGACTCATAAGGCAACGTTACCACGAACTTCTTGTTACCCTCGTTAGTATAGGTAATATCCTCAGCATTGTAACCTTCCCAACCATCGCCGTGAGCATAGTAACGAGAGAGTTCCCATGTTGCATCACGAAGCATATTGCCATCGCTTTCGAACTTATAGCCTTTGAAGTCTTTGGGTGCATCGTCCTCTTTGCTGGTGAACATGAAACGCCAAGTAATACCCTCGCCTTCATAAAGCAGCACCATCTCTGAATTTGTCAGCTTTACGACGGTAAATACAGGTTCAGCATACTGTTTGTCTTTGGACAAATAGGGGAACAGCGTTCCTTCTCCAAGCTTCAGAATCACCTTATCTCCATCCACATCGAAGTTGTAGATTGATGTCTGACGCTCTACAGGAGCCATAAAGTCATTACCGTCATTTGTATTATACTCTGGGAAGAGCGATGTCTCATAATTGACATATACTGTACCACCTTCACCTGGGTCATAGTCGTACACGCCATCCTCAGAGAAAGTGATGCGGTCATCATAAACACCCCAATCAGCTTTATCCTCTGGCTGTGCACTCCACCAGTTAGAACCGTCGGTTCCCGGTTCGCCACAACCCATGTGACCAACCTCTGTATGATTGATGCGCCATGTGCGGCTAATACGGCTGATGTATTGCGTAAAGTCAACCTTCGTGTTCTCGAATGTGAAGGTCTTGGTAATGCTTGACTGGCTAAAACCGTTGCGGTTACCCAGCCTCAACTCTACAGCATAAGTACCGGCCTTGCTGTTTGCCCAGTGCATAGGAGACAGTGTTGAATAGACTTTGTCATCAACAGTCCAGAAAGCGTAAGTGCCTTTGGGCATGTTTTGTACTGTGAATGTGGCCTCATTCACGGCCTGGTCTACATTCATATCGATGTCCACCCCTGTTACCGACGGAATACCATTCTGATCAGGTCCGTCGAAGGTTTCTGGTGAGCAGGCTGTTAATGCCATTGCCACCATCAATGAACTTCCTAATAATTTGATTATCTTGTTCATATTGTTGTTCTCTTTATGATGAATATGTTGAATTAATAACTTCCATTCTGCTTGAGCGTACCCTGAGCTGCATCGATATCAGCCTGTGGAATAGGAAGATAACGTACATCCTCAGACCATGTCTTAGTACGATAGCCACCAGTGTCATTGGCAGGAGTCAGCACAGATGCTGCCTTGCCTGTACGGACGAGGTCGAAGTAACGCTTACCTTCACCCATCAATTCATGACGGCGCTCGTTCAGAATATCGTCCTCTGCCACATTGCCAAGGGCTGCAAGACCAGCACGGGCACGAACTTCATCGACATACTTGGCAGCTTCAGAACCACTACCACCTGTCTTCAGCAACAACTCGGCAGCATTCAGCAGAGTCTCAGCATAACGATATACACGGAGATTGTTATTGAAACCAAGGTCTGCATCAGCCTTCTGGTCTTTGTTATTGCTCTTACGGCACATATACTTATAGAGGCAATAGCCAGTAGCCATCCAACCTGGATCATCAGATGTTCCATGCGCATTCAGGTCGAAGGCAGAGAATTCCTTACGTTTATCACCTTCTTCGAAGCTAGCTACAGAATGTAGGGGAATAGCACTGAAGCCCCAGCCTGCGTCAACGTCCTCGAAAGGATCCCCTGCATTAGCTTTCCAGCTACGTGGACCATGTAGGCGTGGGAAAACGGCACCACCGGCACCCAACTGGTTACCCCAACCACGTACGGAGTTATCGTCGAAATAATTGATCTCAAAGATTGACTCAGCATTCCACTCTCCGCTCTCTTCCCAGATATCCTGGAAGTTAGCTGTCAGCTGGTAACGACCGCTATTGATCAGTTCCTGCATGTATGCAAGGGCTTTTGCATAACGGCCATTATCATTCTGGATCATCACCATCTCAGCATAAATCATATACGCCAGGGGTTTCGTCACATGACCTTTCTGGTCTGCGGGGTAATCATCCTTCAAGTTACCACTAGCAATAATATCCTCTAGTTCGGCAATCACCTTGGCATATACCTCGTCAGCTGTCAGCTGTTCAGAAATATAAGGTGAAGGAAGGTTCTCAAAGTAGCAGGGAACGTTGCCATAGAATTTCCACAACTGCAGATAATAGAACACGCGAAGCAGACGGGCCTGAGCCTCATAGTCTGCCTTCTCTGTAGCAGTGATATTACCCTTTTCAGCCACCCACTCAGCGTATGTCAGCACATCATTGCTGCGCTTTACACCTGAATAGCTGTCGCTCCAGATACCTGTCAGGCAGACAATCGGAGTACAAGAGTAGTTGAACATCAGCTGAAGCATCGGCTGGTCAGTATTACTACTTCCATTGGGATACATATCATCACTCATAAACTCTGAAACGAAGTTCAGGGCATTGTACTGCCATGTTGAACCATAGTCATACCAGTGCAGAGGTGCGTATGCGGCCACCAGAGCTTCATCAAGTGAAGTCTTTGTGGTGTAGTATTCATCAATGAAGGTGTCGGTAGGACTGGTCACCTCCAGAAAGCTGTCCTTACAGCTGGTCATTGCCAGTGCAGCGAACATTCCTAATATTATCTTGTTTGCTTTCATAATTCCTATATATTATTTCCTTTTATACTAGTTTACCTTATTATCCTTTATCATTAGAAAGTGAGGTTTACACCAACACGGAGGACACGAGGCTGCGGATATACACCGAAGTCAACACCACAAGAGGTGGCAGCTGAAGAGATTTCAGGATCGAAGCCCCAGTACTTGGTGAATGTCAGCAGGTTCTCTGCTGCCACGTAAAGGCGCAGACGGCTGATAAACGCCCGCTTGGTAAGATACTCTGGAATTGTGTAGCCCAACTCGATATTCTTCAGACGGATATAGCTACCGTCGTGGATATAAAGGTCAGAAGCCTGCCAGTTGGTAGCATCACCCTGGATATAAATGGGATATTTGTCAGAAGTACCCTCACCCGTCCAACGTCCGAGGAACCATGAAGGCAGGTTGATGGCAGGAAGGTCGAGACGACGAGTAGCATCAAAGATATCATTACCATATGTACCCTGCCAGAACATCATGAAGTCGAAGCCCTTCCAAGCAGCATTGAATGTACCACCAAAGGTCCAGTCAGGTGTACCCTTACCAATCTTCGTACGGTCGGCATCGTCGATGGTGCCGTCACCATTGATATCAACAAAGCGGACATATCCTGGACGAGCGTCTGGCTGAATCAAACCGTTAGCACCGGTATAAGCGTTTACTTCGTCCCAATTCTGGAAGATACCTGCTGTCTTGTAACCCCAGAAATAGGGAAAGGGCTCGCCAGCCTCTGCACGTGAAATATTACCCAGGTTCGATACATTATCATAGGTCTCGTAACCTGCTGCGTTACCCAGTTTCACCAACTTGTTCTTCAGATAAGAGGCATTGGCCTTGATCTGGAACTTGGCATCTGAGATATTGAACTTATAGCCAAGTTCGAACTCGATACCTGTGTTCTCCATATCACCAACGTTACCGATAGGCTTAGACTCACCCACATACGACGGGATATTCATATCCTTCAGCATGCCATTGGTCTTCTTCTTGAACCAGTCGACGGTGAAGGTCAGCTTATTGTTCAGGAAGCCGAAGTCAATACCGAGGTCGTACTGCTCTGACTCCTCCCACTTCAGGTCGGGGTTAGCAAGACCACTAGCCTTCGAGCTATTGATCTCCTTCTCACCGCCAGCCATACCATAGCCATAGTTATTACCGCCCTGTGTCAGCACGGTGTAACGGAAATCACCGATATTATCGTTACCGTTCTTACCCCAGCTGAAACGAACCTTCAGATTGTTGAGCCAGTCATTGGTGCTCTTCATGAATTTCTCGTTCATCACGTTCCATCCAACTGATACAGATGGGAACACACCATATTTGTTATTTGTACCGAAACGACTGGAACCATCACGGCGAATCGTACCCTGAACCATATAGCGCTCATCATAGTTATAGCTCAAACGGGCGAAGAGCGAAGACATCGTGTGATTTACGCCAGGACCACCCCAACCGTCACGGTCACCGTCAGAGGCAAGACCTGTAGCTGCGTTGATCCAGGGCTTTGAATAGTCCTTCAAGTTATTACGAGAGGCACCAAGTGTCCAACCAGAATTCTCAAAAGCTGACTGTCCCAGCACTACGTTTACAGTATGCTTGTCGAAAGTCTTGTCATAAGAAAGCACATTTTCCAACTGCCATACAGTTCCACGATCACTCTCCATAGAGGCTGAAGAGTAGTTACGGTGCTTAGTTGGAGAAATCCAATAAGGTAAGGCATGATTTTGATTGCCCCAGAAAGACATGTCAGTGCTATAGCTGACACGGTACTTCAAACCGTCCCAAATGCTCAAAGTTGCAGAGAAGTTGCTCACGAACTTATGGCTCCAGTTCTTCTGAGCAGGCAGCTGGAATGATGCCAGTGGGTTAGCCATCTCATTGAAGCCTGCACCTGGAATATTCAGCAACTGACCATTATCGTACATCGGAACATATTCATTGGGATAAGTTGATGAATAGAAATCAATCTGATCCTGAGCTTCCTGTCCTGAAACATAAGGAGCAATGACTGGTGGCAGAGCAAGGGCAGAGCCAATCTCATTACCCCACTGAGAGTTAACATCGAGACCTGATGACTTCACACGAGCGTATGAGAGGTTCACGGCAACATCGAGTTTGTTCAACCAATTGCGCTCCTTCTCTACGTCAAATACGTTGAAGTTGAAATTACCACGCAGGGTAAGACGGTTATAGTTAGAGTGACCATAGTTACCACCTACGATACCTTCCTGATCAAAATAACCCAGTGAGAAATAATAGTTCACCTTCTCTGAAGCACCACTCAGGGTCAATTCGTGGTTCTGTACAGGAGCATTGTCGTTGAAAAGCAGATCCTGCCAGTCTGTATTGGTTTTTACGTTATAAGGATCAGCATATTTCGGAGCCTGTCCTGCGTTTACAAGACCTTCGTTCTGCATCACCATATAGCCTGTTGCATCGAGCACGTCACGATGCTTCCATGCAGTCTGCCAACCCTGAGAGAAATTGTAATTCACAGTTACCTTGCCAAGCTTACCCTTCTTTGTGGTCACAAGGATTACGCCATTGGCAGCACGGGCTCCATAGATGGCACCAGAGGCAGCATCCTTCAGCACCTCAATACTCTCGATATCACTAGGATTGATGTAGTCGAGACCACCCTCGATAGGCATACCGTCTACGATATACAACGGGTCACTATTATTAACGGTACCCACACCACGTATACGTATACGTGAAGCTGCACCAGGCTGACCTGATGAAGAAGTTACGTTCACACCAGCAGCCAGACCCTTCAAGGCATTGTCCATACGGACAGGTGCCGTACCGTCGAGGTCGTCAGACGACACCTTTGCGATAGAAGCGGTAACTACGCTCTTCTTCTGTACACCATAACCAATTACCACAACGTCCTGAAGTGTCTGAGCGTCTTCTTTCAGTGTGATGGTCATGTTACTTCTGGCTGTCAACTCCTGCGTTGTGTAGCCAATATACGAAACAACAATTGTGGTACCCTCATTCACCTTCAGTGTGAACTGACCATCCATGTTGGTAATGGTACCGTTCTGAGGATTACCTTTTTCGACAACGGATGCACCGATCACTGGTTCACCAAGGTCGTCGACCACAGTACCCAGAATTCCCTGGGCAAAAGATGTTAGTGACACCGTGAGTGCCAACAACATCATCATTAACCTGCTTTTTTTCATACTTGATTTTGTTATTGTTAATATAAAGTTAGAAAATTAAATCCTTTTTAGAATTCGTTTGCAAAATTAGTCAAAATATGATTACGTTTTAGCTATAGAACGGAAAAAGTGGATGAATATAATCTGTATTAATATTTAAATTGCTATATTACAGCAAATTACAATTTCACGAATTACGCAAAAGAGTGGACTAAATATAGAGGTGTAAAAAATACATTTATCGCCTTTTTGGGGCATTTTTGCCATTTAGCTGAGAGTGTTCATTTTACACTCTCAGCTCTTCGTAGCAATGTTTCCAGATAGTAATAGTCAGCATAGTTAATGGGCACGTCTATCTCATCACGGGCAGGATAGTTACCCGTGGAATGTAGCAATAAGAAGCCCTGTGCTGTCCCGGGCATTGGTTGATAACTGGACTCCAAATTATGGGCGATCTTATCTGCATACTTTCGATAGAGTTCAGCTTTCTCCTCATCATAGAATGCCAGTTCATAAAGCGCAGAAGCGATAATGGCTGCGGCAGATGCATCACGAGGCGCACTCGGGATAGCGGGGTCACGCATATCCCAATAGGGGATCAGGTCGTCAGGCATCTGCTCCTGAGAGAACCAGAAATCCACTGTCTTCCGTGCCTGATCTAAATAAGCCGGATCATGGGTATAACGATAGCACATGGTGTAACCATAGATTGCCCAGCCCTGTCCACGGCTCCAAACACTTTCATCAAAGAGTCCCTGATGAGTGATACGTTTAATGACACTGCCATCATCAGGCTCATAATCCACGACATGATAGCACGAGCCGTCAGCTCGGAAATGATTTTTCATCGTCGTATTGGCATGACTGATCGCAATATTACGATAATGTTCATCACCCGTCAGACGACTGGCCTCAAAGAGCAACTCCAGATTCATCATATTGTCGATAATCACCGCATATTTCCACCTGTCGGGTGTTCCCCAACTCCATGAACGGATACAGCCCACACGTTCGTCATAACGAGTTGCCAATGTCCTGGCTGCCTGCAACACCACATCACGATAAGATTGCTCGCCTGTCAGCCTATATGCTACACCAAAGGAGTCATACATCATAAAGCCGAGGTCATGACTGCTGCCATTCCATTTATTATCCTCTAGTCTCCAGGTATTAGTCACAGCCTGTTCGCGCCAATAAGGGTCATGCGTAAATTGATACATCATCCAAAGTTCGCCTGACAGGAATCCGGAACACCAGTCACCAATGCCCACCATACGCAGTGAACCATCCTTCTCTACAGAACGCGGCATCATACATCTGTCGTTCTGTACCTTTCGAAGACTGTCCACCTGCTGCAGCTGATAGCGTAGCTGAACTTCTGCTTGAGCAAAAGTGTGGTCTGTAGCATCTGGTACATAGTAAAGCAGGAAGAAACGGTCATTCCATTGCCTGACGACATGCTTTTTCGCTAGTCTCAAGTAATCTGCTCTATCATTATCAAGCAAATAAAGACGATATAGGTCTTGACACAGCGCATTCTGTTTCTCATCCCAACCGTTAATCTGCTGATATGGCCATTCATCCACCCGCTTACCTATATAACGGGCCAAAAAGTCGGCAGCTTTTTGCAACAGCGTCATACCTTCAAGTTCACATCCCGAATGGCGCACTATCTGAAAGAGGTCGATAATGTGCGACAGGTTGTATTGTGAATAACCAAAGGCCAACGTACGGCGTAGTTCCTGAGGCTGTCTGCCATCAGTTTCAATCTGAGTGAGCATCCGCTTCCCATAGAAATGAGACAGACGTTCGTCCATGACTTTCCGATTTCCTGTGAAATGCGCATAGGCTATAACCTGCACATCATAAGCTGTAGCATGGTTGTTGAGTTGGCACGCCTCTTCCCTACCCTGGTCACTGGTAAGCATCCATTCAAGAAACCTTGAGAACCATGCTTTCAAGTCTTTCTGATCTTGAGAAGTGAAAGCCTTCGACGATTCCAACAGCTGCACACCGTCGAGCATCTCCACGAATGCGTAACTGTCAATCAGACCATAACAGCGGCCCTTGTCACCATTCTGCCCTGGGACAATCTGCGCATAGTTCATATTTGGGTTCATGCGCGTACCTTTATTAATAAACCATGTCCGAATCATCTCCACTGCTTTCGAGGCATATTTTCCCTCATTGGTAAAATACCATGCCAAGGCAAGTGTGGAAACGGCTGATGTCATCTCCGACAAACGGTTACGATCCAACCTTTCCAATTCTGGATTCGACATGCCGTCACGGTTTATATACGGCAGACCATCTGACTTTGTGGGATCTGGCCAGAAATAGCGGCTCAGGCTCAGATAATCGTGTTTGTCGCCACTGGCAGCCACCTTGTTCTTCTGCATCACAGTAGGAGGGCTCTGCCTTAAAGCCTCTTCCGCCCCGTCTATCAGATGGTGATAAGCCATACTATAGACAGGTTGATGCAGATGAACCTTAACTTCTGCCAGATGGGGCTTATCCCAGATTATCTGAGCCTGAACACCACCTGCAATTGTAATGAATAGTGTGATAAAAAGTAGTTTCCTCATATGACAGTGAGACGGTTAATTCACCACCAAACGGGTACTGATGACATCACGGCTATTGGAACCCACCATGATATCAAATTCGCCGTCGCCTTGGACGATATTGCCGTTAATATCGTAATACTGCAGCATGTCGGGAGTTATTGTAAACTTCACCTCACGCTGCTCACCTGCCTTCAGATGGATACGTTGGAAGCCTTTGAGTTCTTTTACAGGACGACTTACATCGGCCACCAAGTCACGAATATAGAGTTGTACCACTTCATCAGCCTCGCAATTACCTGTATTACCGACAGTCAGTACGGCTTCTACACTGCCGCTCTTCGCCATGTGGTCTGAACTCAGGTTCAGTTTTCCGTAGTTGAAGGTTGTATAAGTAAGGCCGTAACCGAAAGGATAAAGCGGATCGTTCCTCTCCTCCAGATAGTTGCTAGCAAACTTCTGATAGCGATCTGCACCCTCTGCCACTGGGCGACCTGTATTCAAATGATTATAATAAATAGGTACCTGCCCGAGCGCACGAGGCATTGTCACCGTCAGATGACCACTGGGAGCCACATCGCCAAACAACACATCGGCAATGGCCCTGCCTGCCTCGGAGCCTGCAAACCACACGTTCATTATGGCATCCACATGCGCTTGTTCCCAGCTCAGAACGGTAGCACGACCAGAGAAATTCAACAGCACGACGGGTTTGCCCAGTGCCACAAGAGCCTCCAGCAGTTCGCGCTGCACATCAGGCATCTCCAATGTAGCACGACTACTGCTCTCTCCGGAGAATTCTGCACTTTCGCCCATAGCACACACAATCACGTCAGCCTCCTTTGCCACAGCGAGTGCTTCAGCTTTCGCCTTTGCTTCATCTACTCTGGGGATATGCTTGCCAAACTCGGCAGCTTCCTGCAAGGCGGCATCACGTGTCAGGTTACAACCCTGGGCATACAGCAGTTGAGCCTTACCAGCCAATGCCTGTTCCATACCTTCCTTTATTGTCTGATAGCGCTCTGGGGTATAGGCCACACACCAAGTGCCTGCAATATTAGCACGATCATTGGCCAACGGACCAATCAAGGCTATCTTGCCTTGTTTCTTCAACGGCAGGGTCTGATGCTCATTCTTAAGAAGCACGAAAGTCTCCGTAGCCAACTGGCGCGACATGGCACGATGCTCGTCAGTATAAATATCACGAGCTCTGCGCTTAGCGTCCAGATAGCGATAGGGATTGTCGAAAAGGCCCAACTTGTATTTGGCTTCCAAGACACGACGGCAAGCAAGATCAATGTCAGCCATCGTAACAGAACCGTCTTTCAACGACTCAGCCAGCGTACCGATAAAGCCATTTGAGCACATGTCCATATCTGTACCTGCCTTCAGCGCCTTCACCGAGTTTTGCTTCAGATTGCCAAAGCCGTGGTTCGTCATCTCGCCAATCGAACCGTAATCCGTCACTACGAAACCGTTGAAGTTCCACTGATTGCGGAGCACATCGGTAAGCAACCAGCGATTGGCAGTGGCATGCTGGCCATCAACAAGGTTGAATGACGACATAAACGAGCCAGCTCCAGCCTCAGCTGCAGCCTTGTAAGGTGGGAAATACTGGTTGTACATACGCAAATGGCTCATATCCACTGTATTATAGTCACGACCACCTTCTACGGCTCCATAAAGGCCATAGTGCTTCACACAAGCCATCACCCTGTCTGTATCATACTGATCACCCTGATAACCACGCACATAAGCCTGGGCAATCTGACTACCAAGGAAGGGATCTTCTCCCCCACTCTCTGCCACACGCCCCCAACGGGCATCCAGCGAGATGTCTACCATAGGCGAATACACCCAATTGATACCGTCGGCTGTAGCCTCTCTGGCAGAAACACGGGCCATATTCTCAATGGCAGCCAAATCCCAAGAACATGACAAGGCAAGGGGAATAGGGAAGATGGTCTCATAGCCATGAATCACATCCATTCCTACGATAAGGGGGATTCCCAGACGTGACTTCTTGACAGCAATATCCTGAAGCGCCTTGATTTTGTCTACGCCTTTCAGATTGAACACACCGCCAAGCTGTCCGCTGGCGATGCGGGCTCCTACCTCGGTATCGACATTCCCACCCGTGACGATTTCGTCACTGGCTGGTGCCAGATTCAACTGACCCAGTTTCTCTTCCAGCGTCATCTTCTGGAGCAACTGGTCAACAAACTTGTTCATGTCCGATTGTGCCGACACTGCCATCACCAGGCAGACAGCCAATAAAGTTAAGATACATCTTTTAGTTTTCATACTTATAATAATTAGGATTACTATTCCGATTTGGTTGCAAAGATACGAAATAAATTGGAAAATAATAAATCCCGCCCGGACAAAAAGCCGGGCGAGACACACTAAGTATAAAAAAAAGCAGCTTCACAGCTGTGTATGCTGAATAGTTTACTTGTGTTCTGCAACATACATACCGAGGATCTTAACGGTTGTACCGGCAGCAGTACCACCGAAGTCAAGACACATACGGAACTTACCGTCGAAGCCTGGGAGATCAACCAGCGTAATAGCCGTTGGAACATTGGCACTGACATCATGACGATCGGCTGTCAGGAATACATTGTCATCGGCATCATTCTGTGCTTTGACAGTCATACCTGGCACATCGCCATTGGCTACGACTACGAGTGAGAGATCATAGGTCTTGCCGGCGCTAAGCTTCACATTGTCAAACGGAATGTGTACTTGTCCCTGCCACTGGTCTGGGCCAATACCTTCAGGCATGGTCAGCGTCAGTTCTGCCGACGAGTCACCCTCATAGTCAGGATCAGCAACCTGTGACCAGCCTCCGTCAGCAAACCAGAAGCGGAAGTCGCTGCCAAACGGCTGATCCTTCAGGATGTTTTTGTCAGAAGAATAGTCAAAAGCCCAGGTATCGCCCGTCACGTTGGCGGCATTATGCTCTGTCAGGAACACACGCTTGATGGTAATCTCCGTACCAACAGGAGCGCCAGCGAAGTCGAGTGCGAGTTTGAATACGCCGTCGAAACCAGCACAGTCTGCCAGACTGATTACATTGATACCTCTCGTAATCTTATGACGTGCATCAGAGAAGAACGTATTGTCATCTCCCTCCAACTGAGGCTTAACCGTTACGCCGTCACCATCCATGTCTGCAGACGATTCGATGGCAATAGAGAAATCGTAGGTCTTGCCGGCACTGAGTTTCGGGCCATTATGCTCGATATGGATCTGAGCCTGCCACTGGTCACTGCCTGTTCCCTCAGGAATCGTGAAGCTCAAGCCGCTGTGGATATCACCATCGATGCCAGGATTAAGACCACCTGACCAGTCAGAGGGCGAGAACCAGGAGTTGTTGTCAGGTTTCCAATCAGCGAGGAGATCAGTACCTTCGGTATAGCCGAGCCACTGCTTGTCATCACCACCTACTTCAGTATTAATCCAATCCACATCCTTCGTCCAGACGAACATTTTCTGGTCACAGCCTGAGAAGGCATACAGCGTAGCTGCCACAGGACCGTTGGCCTTGACGGTGATTTCCGTAGAAGCACCTATCGGGAAGGCCGTAACCTTTGTACCATTGGTAGAGATGTAGTAGGTCACACCATCCAACTGCTGCGAATTGTTGGTGAGGGTAAATGTTGTCTGCTTAGGCTCATCGACCTGTGACACACCCAACGACAGGGCTTCCTGAGGAATCACTGAACCACCCAGACTGTGATCATCGCTGTCCTGCGGCTTGCAGGAATCGAATCCTGCAAGTGCCAGACAAGCTATCATTGTGCTATATAGTAACTTTTTCATAATGCTTCAATTTTCTATTCTACCTATTTATTAATTATAACCAGGGTTCTGTTTCAGAGCAAATTCTGTACCTGCGGTCTTATCGATCTCAGCCTGCGGGATAGGCAGGTACTTATTATGCTCATCCCAAGTACGGACAGAATTGTGGTCTGCCTCATTCTCAGTCAGCACAGAGGCTGCATCACCCCAACGTACGAGGTCATAGTAGCGATGGCCCTCACCAACGAACTCATAGTGATACTCATCCTTGATGTCCTTTGCTGTCGGGTTTGCAATGTCGTGGTCGTTGTCACCGAAAGCACGACGGCGCACCTGATTGAAGCACTCCTTTGCAGAAACTCCCTGTTGCTCGGCAACACCATCCATGATCACCAGCTCGGCATAGTTCAGCAGTGTCTCAGCATAGCGGAAGATGCGGAGGTTGTTACAGTAGTTCAGGTCCTGATCACCTACAGGCTTACGATAGTCAAAACGGGCTGCATACTTCTTGAAGAAGAGACCGGTATCCTGGAAACGGGGACCGTAGGAACCTTTTGCACGCCAATCGTTGATAGAGCCGTCACGACGGGTATCGCCAGCAGCGAACATCTCATAAGTAGAGACACGTACAGGACAGAATCCCCAACCGTCACGATAGATGGCATCAGGATCAGCCAAACCATTCGGAGAGATGAAGGCAGGAAGGTTGGTACCATAACCCTGCCAACCGCTTGACCAGGTCTTACCCTCACCCATCTGATTGGACTCGAAGATAGACTCACGGCAGAACTCACGCTCATCGTCCCAGAGATCATTGAAGTCGGGATAGAGTTCATACTCACCGCTGTTGATGATAGTAGCCAGATCGTTGGCAACCTCCTGATACTTCGACTGATCCTTCTGATACATCACGGCACGAGCCTTCAGCATCAGGGCGGCAGCACGGTTTACGCGACCTTTGCCATTCTCCGAAGCATCATCGTTATTGAACATGGGCAGCACACCCTCCTGAGCAGCCACATTGACGTCGCTGATAATCTGGGCATAAGCCTCATCAGGCGTAATCTGCTTAGCCATATAGTTGGTGGCAGCAGTCAGAGGTTCCGTAAAGAAAGGAATACTTCCAAAATACTTCCAAAGCATATACACATAGTAAGCACGGAGGAAATGAGCCTCGGCATTATACTGCTTCACACGGGCTGTCTGGTCTTCGATACTGGCACAAGCGTTGATCACAGAGTTGGCACGAGCGAAACCAGAGGTATAGATGTTCCATGAACCAGGAAGGGTATGCAGACCGTCGGCCTGGAAGAGTGAGATGTTATAGAGCTGCAGCTGGTCACCAGCATCACCACCACCCTTGTAACAGTCATCTGACTGAACGTCGGCAACTACACAGTTAGATTCATAGTTGTTGTTGGCATAGGAGTCGAACAACAGGATCTGATAGACTGCGGCCAGTCCGGAGTTGACAGATGCTTCGGTAGCGGTACCACCGTCAGACAGTCTGTCAGTAGGCAGAGACTCCAAGAAGTCGTCACCGCATGATGTCAGCGTCATCCCTGATGCCAACATGGCTGCCATTACTAATGTCTTATATAATTTCATAATCGTTGTATCTTTTATATTAAATTAGAATGTAACGTTAGCACCAATGTAAATGGTACGAGACTGCGGATAGATACCCTTATCAACGCCCATGGCTGTTGCTGAAGCACCATCACCGCCACCCAATTCAGGATCGAAGCCGTCGTAGCCAGTGAAAGTCAGCAGGTTCTCGGCTGAAACATAGAGGCGGAGACGCTGGATAGAAGCGATACGGGTAATGTTCAGAGGCAGGGTATAACCCAACTGGATATTCTTCAGACGCATATAGCTGCCATTCTTGATAAAGAGGTCAGACGACTGCCAGTTACCGTTGGGGTTAGCGGCTGTCATACGGGGAATCTTGTTGCTGGTACCCTCACCATGCCAACGATCCATAATCCACGACGGACGGTTCATGGCAGGCACGTCACCACGCTGGGCGAAATCGAAGACATCGTTGCCCAGAGTTCCCTGGAAGGAAGCATTGAAGTCGAAGCCTTTCCAGTCAGCACCAAGAGTCAGACCGAAGGTTACATCGGGAGCACCCTTACCGATCTTCGTACGGTCACCAGAGTTGATGGAGCCGTCACCGTCGAGATCAACGAAACGTACGTCACCAGGCTGTGCATTAGGCTGGATCAGACCACCGTCAGCATTCTTATAGCTATTCACCTGATCCCAGTTCTGGAAGATACCGTCTGTCTTCAGACCATAGAAATAAGGCCATACATCACCATTCTTGGCATGGACATAAGTACCGACACCACCAGCACCAGCACCTTCGTAGTCTGTCTCACCCGACTCGTTACCAAGGTCGATCATCTTGTTCTTCAGAATAGAGACGTTACCATTGATATAGTAATTGAAGTCCTTCACATGGTCTTTCCAACCGAACTCAAACTCATAACCCCAGTTCTCCATCTTTCCGAGGTTACCCATAGGTGAACTCTGGCCGATATAAGTAGGAACAGGCATATAGGCAAGCATGTCCTTGGTCTTTTTCTTGAAGTAGTCAAAGCTGAAGCTCAGACGGCTGTTGAAGAAACGAAGATCGATACCGAGGTCAATCTGTTCAGAAGTCTCCCATTTCACGTCGGGGTTAGCCACACGACCTGGAGAAGAACCATAGATCATTGTACCCTCATTGGCCTGTGACACAGGGTTGTAGCTGCCACCAAAGTAGTAGTTCTCACCACCGTCCATCAGCGACATATAGAGGAAATTACCAATAGAGGCATTACCGTTCTGACCCCAAGAGGCACGGATCTTCATCACATCGAACCAAGCGGGTTTAGCATTCTGCAGATAAGGTTCGTTAAGTACGTTCCAACCAAGAGATACAGCGGGGAACGTAGCCCATTTATTGTTTGTTCCGAATACGGAAGAACCATCACGACGGAGGGTGAACTGAACCATATAGCGCTCGTCAAAGTTATAGTCGAGACGTCCGAAGTAAGAGGCAAGAGAAGTCTTGTCGTAACCGCCGGTACCACCACTTATGCGCTCCTCTGAACGGTCTGCGATAGCATAGTCGATGTTAGCCTTCAGCGGGTCGGTGTCGAGCAACTGGTAGTCGTTACCTGAGAGATAACGGTACTGGTAACGGTTAGCAGACTGTCCGAGCACAACAGTCAGGTTGTGCTTATCAGCGAAAGTGTTCTGATAGGTGAGCACATTCTCAACCTGCCAACGGAAGCCACGGTTCATCGAGCTGCTTACCCAGCTCTGATCGGTATGAGCCATCGTACCGCGGAACTCCTTCATGCCATAGCCGTCGTAACCCCAGAAAGCGAGGTCGGCACCATAGCTGCTCTTGAACTTCAATCCGGGGAGCACATCCAGCTCAGCATAGAACGAAGCCACGAACTTATCCTCATTGTTATAGCCATGTGAAGGCTGATTCAGCGTAGCCACCGGGTTCGTGAGTTCCTGGAAACCAGTGGGAGGCAGTGAGAACACACGACCGTCCTTTGTAATAGCGTTGGGCTGCTCAGCAAGCAGGGCCTTACCTTCCTCCTCAGAGAGATAGACGGGCTGCAGGGGTGAGAATGTCAGGGCCGAACCCAGGATTGAACCATACTCCGTATTGGTAGAGATACCAGAACTCTTTGAGCGTGAGTAACCAATATTCACACCGACCTTCAGTTTATTAAGGAACGTGCGGTTATTAGCCTCGAATACGGTATAGGTGCTGTTGCTACGCAGACTCCAACGGTTATAGTTAGAACGGTCGTAGTTACCACCCACGATACCTTCCTGATCGAAATAGCCGAGTGAAAGGAAATAGTTCATCTTGTCGTTACCGCCGCTGACACTTACCTGATGCTGCACAACGGGAGCGTCGTAGTTGAACACCTCGTCCTGCCAGTCAGTACCAGTACCCTGAAAAGAGGCAATGTCATTTGCAGAATAGCGGGGCACGTTGCCGTCGTTGACCTGAGCCTCGTTCATGATGGTCATATACTCCTGGGCATTCAGCACAGCCTTCTTCTTCCAAGGATTCTGCCAACCATAGCTGAAATCATAATTAATAGTGGTCTTGCCGGAAGAACCACTCTTCGTGGTGACGAGAATCACACCGTTCGCTGCACGAGCACCATAGATAGCGGCAGAGGCAGCATCCTTCAGGATCTCTACAGAAGCGATATCCACGGGGTTCAGATAGCTGATACCACCCTCAACGGCCATACCATCGACGATGTAAAGGGGATCGGAGTTATTTACAGAACCAGAACCACGGATGGTAAACTTTGAGGGAGCACCGGGCTGTCCTGAAGCCTGCGTAATCTGAACACCAGAGACTTTACCCTTCAGGGCATCCTCAATACGTGAGGGACGTGTCAGGTTCAGATCATCACCAGTCACCTTCGAGATGGCGGCTGTCACGACACTCTTCTTCTGAACACCATAGCCGATTACCACCACATCGTTGAGCACCTGAGCATCCTCTTTCAACGTAATGGTCATCTCATTCTTGGCTTTCGCTTCCTGGGTCTGATAACCCACATAAGAGACTACAATCGTCGCACCATCAGATACCTTTAAGGCAAACTGACCATCAATATTCGTGATGGTCGCATTCTGAGGTTGCGCTTTCTCGACAACAGTAGCACCGATAACCGGGTCACCGTTCTCGTCAATCACAGTACCCAAGATTCCTGAGAACTGGGCGAATGTTGACATGGACATAAACAGTCCAAGCAACGAGCATAGAAACCTACTTTTTTTCATAAATTGTTATTAATATTGTTAGTAACACATAATTCATTTAGAGAGCATGACTTGTTGATAAAAGTCCATGGTTTTAATTCCGGTGCAAAGGTACAGTGAAAAAACAGGGTCTGAAAGTCGACAAAGACCGAAATACAGATGGGTGTCATTTTTACAAGAATCGTATACTGTTGATATTAAGGCGGTTAAGAGGTGTGCCTGTTTTTGACGATATAGACGAAATACCTATCAGTATAGATACAAAAATGAAAAAACATGACCATATATTTGGCCATTCTAAACATTTTATGTACCTTTGCAGAAAAATTGAAACCAAAAACAATGAATAGGCAAATACTAACTAACATTTTCCTGACTTTCACTCTCTGTTGCACAGGAGCAAACCATGTGAATCTGGACTCCTTATACAAGGTGCTGGATGCCGCCATCGACTCTTCCGACATCTATCTTCGCCAGAAGACGGAGCGCATCGCATCGCTCAAGGACAGCTATCGTCGTAGCACCACCGATATTGAAAGATACAATGCCGCTGAACAGCTTTATGAGGAATACATCCCATTTGAAAACGACTCCGCCATCACTTACCAATATAAATGTATCCAGTTGGCAGAGCGCATGGAGCGTACCGATCTGAAGAACAAGGCACTCATCGACCTGGCCTCTCAACTGGCCAACTCAGGATTCTATCATGAGGCCGAAATGCATTTCAAGGAAATACAGCCAAGCCAACTTGAAGGAACAATTCGCGACAAATGCCTTACAACCATGAGCCAGTTGTATGGTGAGATGGCCTACTACACACACGATCCAGAACTCAAATCAAGGTTCTATGCCACTCAAAATGCTTTACGTGACTCGCTGATTGCCACAATCGACAGTACTTCCCTGACTTGGATCTTCCAGAAGACGCTGACACTCAACAACCGTGAAAAGTCTAAAGAAGCGCTTGCCTACAGCGACAGATGGATGAAGGTGTGCAAACCTGGTAGCCGCGATTATGCCACGATGGCCTTCTTCCGCTCTGAGATATATAAGAATCTCGACGATGTGGAGATGCAGCGCTATTGGCTTCTGCATGCCGCCATCATCGATGTGCGCAGTGCCATTATGGATCAGGGAGCACTCTGGAGCCTTGCCAATTCGCTCATCCGCAATGAGGGTGACCTCGATCGTGCCTATAAGTACATGGACTTTTCATGGAACTGCATCTCCCGGTTTAGTCCTCACATGCGGTCCTGGCAGGTGTCACCCATCCTGACACGTATCAATGATGAATACAAGGCCAAACTCAAGAATGCCAACACCCGTCTGCAATGGACGGTGGGTATCATCAGTCTGCTGTCACTCTTCACGATACTGCTGCTGGGATATGTCACCAAAAAGCGTAGACAGCTGGCTGCCGCACATGACGAACTGGCACAGTCTAACCAGCAACTGTCACGCTTGAATGCCCAGTTGAAGGAGACTAACGAACAGCTGGCCATGTCGAACCTGCGGCTCCACGACTCTAATCGCGTAAAAGACGAGTATATCACCAAGTTCCTGAAACTCTGCTCAGAATACATCGACAAACTCGACAACTACCGCATCAAGATCAACCGCAAGGCGAAAGCCAACCAGTTTGATGACATCCGGAAGATGACGAGTTCCCAGCAGATGAAGGAAGATGAGGTCAAGGAACTCTTCGACAACTTCGATGCCGTATTCCTCCATTTGTTCCCCAATTTCCTCAGCGAGTTCAATGCCCTGCTGAAGCCTGAGGAACAGATTGTGCTGCCAGAGGAGAACCATCTCACCACCGACCTGCGCATCTTCGCCCTGATCCGCCTGGGCATCGATGAGAGTTCGCGTATTGCCGACTTCCTGCGCTACTCGCCCAACTCGATCTACAACTACCGTGCCCGTATCAAGAATAAGGCCATCGGCGACCGCGAGGACTTCGAGCGACGCGTCAAGGAAATCGGTATTGAGAAACATTAAGCATAGCATACTGGAAAAAGGGCGCCTGCTCCCGCAGACGCCCTTCCCCTAAACTTACTATTAATCTAAAAACGAACTCTAACCAACTAGTATAGATAAGTATTTGATGACAATCTTAGAGTCCAGACTTGTAAATCTAACAATCATTTAACTAATATAACTAATTAAGACCAAATTATTAATTTCAATCATTTGTGTAGAACCAGTCGGCGGGTACACTCTGGCGCTCAGTCATCCAGCCCTGTGAAGGATCAACAGCGATGATCATCGGAGCCTCACCTGCCTTGGGGAACTGAACCTTGAACACACCCTCGCTGTTCTTCTGTTCCACCTCAATGCTCACGTTATGAGCGCCATTGAGACCTGTCCAACCCGTTACGTCGTCAAGTTTCAAATCCGGGCTTGTCTGGAAGGTATCCTGACCACCGGCAGCATATTCCTTATTGCCAATCTTCAAGACAAATGGGAGTGTTCCTCCAAGGTGACGGATCACGGCCTCCTGACGCTTACCCTTCTCATTCCATGCAGTCACCACACCGTTGGTATAGGTAGGACTAATGGTTCGGATCTCAGTCACGTCGACCACGATATCGTTGAAGTCGAAGTCATCGGTAGAACCCAGGTCCTCGATCATATAGCGTACGGTCTTCACCTCTTCGATCTCGTCGCCCTCCTCAATCTTGATGGGCTTCGGAACGGTCTTGCCATACACCAGGAACACCACGTCATTGCAGTCCCAGTCAGAATCCTTCAGATCGGCATCCTCACAGCCGATGATCATCACCTCGTTGTCTTCAGCGATATTGGCTGGACGGGGCACATCCTGCAGGGCGAGCATCTGGCCCTTCAGCGATGACTCATGGGCACCAACATTATTAATCTCGTGATATTTACCATCCCATTCACCGCTACCTGAAACCGTGACATCCAGATAAAAGTACATCTCAGCACCCACGCGGAAATCGTGGAAAGTAAAGGGGATAGAACGCACGGCTGTCACCAGATTCTGGTTACCATCAGCAAGCCACTTGTCGCTGCCATCGGTATTATAAAGACTATTCCAAGTTTCCCAACTCTGGCCACCACCATGCAGGTTATGCCACTCGTCGCTGTCACCATCCTTGATCTGGATATCACCTTTCTGAATCTCACTATTAGATTTCTCCCACACCAGGTAATCGACGCCATCCACCACGACGTGGAGATTCCACATGGCTCCTGCCTGACCCTGATAGATGGGGATAATGGTGAAGTCGTTGCCAGGAACGGTCATATAGAAAGGATTGCCCAAACTACGGTTGTCCTCACCTTCCACCAGTTGCTCGTGCATCCAGGTCAGTGTATTGTTATCGACCTCGTACCAACTGCCAGCAGTGATGCCACCATCATTGGCACGTGTGCGAACCTTATTATTAGAACTCATGCGATAGTCACTCTGCTTGGTGCTGAAATCCCAGCTCTGGTTCAAGTCCACATTAGGATACTTCTTGGCGAAGTTCTCAACATACGATTCCTTGGCAGATACCTGCTTGCCTTCGTTGATGACATTGGTATCATAAAGATCCGTGTTACTTGAGCAGGCTGTCAATGCAGCAGCTGCTACGACCATCATCAGTTGTTTCGCGTTCGTTTTCATTTTTCTTTTTTAGTTTTTAGAATGAATAATTCTGTTAATAAATTCGTTTTTGTCTTTTTTGTTTCGACGGTGCAAAGGTACGATGCTATTTTGCCAAAAACAAGAGCATATAAAGGCCAATGTGGAAGAATATAGTGGCACAAAACACGACAACTAGCTGAAATACAGCAGAATACACAAAACATTCAGAAGCACCAATGTGGATATCATATAGAGGTGTAAAAAGTACATTTAACGCCATTTTGGGGCAAAAAAGAGCGAACCCGAAGGCTCGCTCACTTAAAAGAGGTGTCTCTCTGACTTATTTCTCATTGTCAATGAGCTTCCAGATACCAGCAGCGCAAGCACCACCTACGAACGGACCAACGATGAAGATCCAGAGGTTTGCCAGAGCTGTACCACCCTGGAAAATGGCAGGAGCAATCGAACGGGCGGGGTTCACAGAAGTACCAGTGTAACGGATACAAACCAGGTGAACCAAAATCAGGCTCAGACCGATAGCCAGACCAGCAAAGTTGTTGGTAGCACCATTTGTCTTGGCAGTTGCACCAAGAACAACGAGTACAAACACACAGGTAAAGATAATCTCAGCCAGCAGTCCGCCGAGCATCGTTACGTTTGCCTGCAGGTCGTTGGCACCGGTACCCTCCAGTCCGGGAACATTTTCCGTCAGTATATACAGCAACAAGCTGCCGATAAAGGCACCGATTACCTGGAAGAGCATGTACATACCGCAATCCTTACCATTGATACGTCCACTGAGGAAGCAACCCAGGGTGATAGCCGGATTGATGTGGCAACCGCTGATTCCGCCGATAGTGTAGGCCATCGCTACGACAGCCAGACCAAAGGCAAACGCTGTTCCAACCACAGCAGGGATATTGTTCACTGGATCACAACCCAGACTGACGGCAACGCCGCAGCCCATCAATACGAGCACCATCGTGCCCACCATTTCTGCTAAATACTTTTTCATAATTGCAATTGCTTTTAATGTTAATGGTCTATTATTTCCGTATTTGGCGGCAAAGTTAAACAAAAAATGTTTAGGATACAAACATTTTACAATTTATTTTCCAAAAAAAGAGCAGGAGACCGCAGCTTACCCCCTTAACCCACCAAATATATCACTCAACATTTCTCAAAAAGGCCTAAATATTAATTTATATTAAGGTTTCCCAGATATTTACCCTCCAAAAAGGCTTGCTTTAGCCAATTAAATGCAAAAATAGATGCCTTTCCATTGTCGATTCAGAAAAACATCGTACTTTTGCAGTGAATATGCAACAGACGAATCCATACCTCAAGCAATTCCCCGAATTAATGAAGGGGAAAAAGATAATTTACGTCCACGGCTTCGGCTCGTCAGGACAGTCAGGCACCGTCACTCGTATCCGAGAGGTGTTTCCCAACGCCACCGTCATCGCTCCCGATCTCCCCATCCACCCCGAAGAAGCCATGACGCTCCTCAGGCAACTCTGCCAACAGGAACAGCCCGACCTCATCATCGGCACCTCGATGGGTGGCATGTACACCGAGATGCTCTATGGCTACGACCGCATCCTCGTCAATCCGGCCCTCCGGATGGGAGACACGATGAAGGAACATGGCATGATCGGCAACCAACGCTTTTCCAATCCTCGCCTCGACGGCGTGCAGGAGTTCATCGTCACCAAAGCCATGGTCAAGGAATACAAGGAACTGACCGATCATTGCTTCGAAGGTATTAATAATAAGGAGCAGGCGCGCGTGAGAGGTCTCTTCGGCGATGAAGACACCACCGTCAACACCTACGACCTCTTTCATGCCCACTACCCTACTGCCATCCGCTTTCATGGCGAGCACCGCATGAACGACAACTCCTTCATGCATGCCGTTGTCCCGGTTATCCGTTGGATCGACGATTGTCAGGAAGGCCGCGAGCGTCCTATCATCTATATCGACATCAACACCCTTGCCGACAAGTTCCAGAAGCCGAACAGTTCAGCCCAGAAGACCATCCGCACGCTGCTCGAGACCTATCACCTCTTCTTCGTGGCACCAGCCCCTGCCGAGCCTGAGCACTATGCCGAAGTCAACACCTGGCTTTACGATTATATCACGGTTCCCGCCTATGGCCATACCGTCTTCACCAATCAGAAGCAGCTTCTCTACGGCGACTATCTTATCGACGCGGAGGAAACTGAGACGATGGGCACCCTCATCCAGTTTGGCACCGATACCTTCAAGACCTGGGATGACATCGCCGACTATTTCTCACATCTAGGCGGCCAGTAAAACGCCCCAAACACTAACACAAATGAACATACAGGAACTACTGAATCGCACGGATCGCTTTGCAGCCAATGCGGGTTGCAGGATAACAGAGGTGGATGCCGATCATGCCGTCGCCGAGATGCTGGTCACCAATGACCACCTGAACGGAGGGAATGTCTGCCAAGGAGGCGCCCTCTTCACCCTGGCTGATCTGGCAATCGCCGCCCTGATGAACTATCGTGAACAGCTCACCTTCGGCATCAGCAACAGCATCATGTTTGTATCCAGTGCCAAGGAAGGCGACCTGCTTCGGGCTGAAGCCGTCAGCGTCTGCGACCACCACAAGATTCCCTCAGTCGAAGTCAGAGTCACCAATCAGGAAGACCGCCTCATCTGTCACGTCACGGGGTTAGGCTATCGCAAAAGCCAGAAGCTGGGCGTCTGAGTAGCGATTGGCTACTATTTCTCGATAAGCCGGTATTCGGTCGTATGACTGAGGCGGCGGCTCTTGAAGTCGAACTGGTTGTCGTTCAGGGCGTTGCCCAGTTTGACGAAGGTGGTGTCGGGGTCGTAGTTGGCATAACGCTCCGAGAGACGCTGGCTGATGTCGCTCAGGGCCCACCACTTGCCTTCGCCCTCCTTGGGTTTGCGGAAAGTCTCGCCGATCATCTCCACCAGGTCGTTCATGCGCTGATACGACTCGTTTTCCTTGATGAGCGTCTTGATCTCATCGTCCTCCAGCCAGTAGCGCTCGCCTTTATTAAAGAGGTGAAGGGCCTGGGCGAAGAGCTGAAGATGATTGAGGTCGTCATTGAAATTGATGTTGCCCGTCACGCCGATGCAGGCGAAACGCCTCGAACCCGTAGGATCGACGAGCGGCTTCTGCTGGTTGGTGGTGCCGATGAACGAGGTATAGCGGCGATACTGCTTGATGGTCTTGCCGTAAGGCGGACGGAACTTGACATCGGCTGATGACAACAGATACTTCAGCACAATCTGCTGCGACGAGGTGGTCTTGTCGAACTCATCGATGTTGATGAGCGCAAACGAGGTAAGGGCGATGTTCAGGTCGAACTCGTTCTTGAAGTTGATCTTATCATTATAGTAGTCGCGCAGCTCTGGCGGCAGGAGGATCTTACAGAAACGCGTCTTGCCACAACCCTGACGGCCAATCAGCAGCGGGGTTAAAGCGTTGCCAGTCAACTGCTTATCGCTCTCGCGCCATTGGGCCACCATCCCCACAAGCCACATGCGGAGATACTTCTCCCAATGGGGTTGGGCGGTGGGCACTCGGGCTGCGAGGTCGGCGATATAGTCGTGTCCATCCCAGGCGGGCAACTTGTCGAGCCAGGTGTTCACGGGGTCGAACTGCTCGATGCGGGTAGAGTCGATGAAGCGGTTCACGTCTCTGTCCCACGACTTCAGCCCCAACTCCGTCGCCCGCAGCGTCATCGTGTTGCGCACCTCCTCCGACAACGGCTTAAACGTCTGATCCTCAGAGAATTTCTCACGATACTCAGCCACGCCCGTCAACAGATTCTTGCGCATGTCGAAGTTCTCGTTGAGGAAGATTTCCGTCTTCATCGCCTGAATGGTGTCCTCAGGGATGCTCTTCAGCGGCTTGATCTTGTGCTTCTTCATGTAGTCCTCCTGCAGAGTGACTGCATAGACATCAGAGAAGACCTTCTTCACCAGCATCTCGTCGGTATTCAGTGCCGGATGCAGCAAGGTATAGCCCTGGGCCTGCGCCAACGGGATGCCTTCAGCCAGACAGCGCGAGGCTATCTCCATGAGCCACTTCATCAGCCGGTCGTCATCGGGCAGGTCAAAGTAATGTCCCGTCACCGACTCCGAGATAAAGAGCCAGTTCATCTGATAGCTGCGCTCAAGGGTGCGGCCCGGCATCAGGTAGTCGCTCTCGTCAGAGATGACGATCTGCTCGTCATCCTCCACTTTCCTCGTATCGGCATAGAAGGGCATCGCCTCCGGATTATACCACACCTCCGGATCGCTGCTCAGATAGACCGTGCGGTCGAGACGGGGCTCCAGGAACGCGATGTCCAGTCCGAACTGCGCCTGATAAGCCTGACGCGCCGTCTCATACAGATGATGATGGAACAGCTGGATGTCAGCCTCGTCCTTGGGCAGTCCCCCACCCTGATCCTGATACAGCTCCCCTCGGCAGACAATCTTCACACTCTTGCCCGAGCCACCCAGAAAACAGAGCAGCGTCTGCGGCATGCGGCGCGCCTTGTTGCGGATAGCCATCGCCTGCTCATAGGTAGAGAGCCCGTTGATCTCGAGCACCACGAGACCGTTGTACTTCAGCATCCGTCGCTTCTGGCCGCGGTTCTCATACTCCGCCGCAAAGCAGAGTCGCGGCAGTTTAATGCCCCCTTCGAAATGGGTTAGCACGCGACCGTCGTCCGTTCGCTGCGGACTCATCAGGTGATAGACGTCACGAATGTGGCGAACCATTTCCACCTGCGGGCCTTCCTTGATAATCTGGGCTACCTGCTGCAGCTCAATACGGCTGGCAGTTTCAGTCTTTCGGCTGATGTTCAGCATTGTTATACGCATATATACCTTTTCTTTGATTATTTCTTGTCAGTACTGTATTTTTGTTCTAGGCTGCAAAGATACGAAAATTTACCCAGAAATACAAATATATTTGCATCAAAATTGAAAATTCTTCTTATACCTACACTAAATCCGAAATATTACTCTGATAATGAGAAATATAATCAATTTTGCAACCTCCACTTAACCTCCACTATTCATCCACTTAACCTCCACTAGATTTTGATATTATTCCCAATTATTTCTGATTATCTGACAGGTTTTGCAAAAGTATAGAGCCCATTCAGCGGATAAAGCTAGTGGAGGTTAAGTGGAGGTTGAGTGGAGGTATAAAAACGAGTTAACTTGTTGATACATTGTTAATTAATTCAAATTTAGTGGATGCTACAACATAATAAGAGGCATTTGAGTTACATTACGACAAACTATGAGTTACATTACGACAAACCACAGGTTACATTACGACAAACTGGTGCTCACATTACGAGTAAACACCAGTCCATTACCCCCTAAAAATTCAGCTTAGTGGATGTTCGTCCGAAGAAGTTAGACACCTCTTTTTGAGGGCAAAGATACTAACTGCACATGATGCAGAGCATCGTGAGGTCGTCGCTCTGCGGGGCATTGCCCACATGCTGCTTCACGCTGTCTGACAGACGTTCCACCAGCTGCCTGGCTCCCTCAAAGGGGTGGCTGGCAATGACGTCGAGGACACGATCATCACCAAACTGCGACTGCTCACCATCCTCCGCCTCCGACAGTCCGTCAGTATACAGGAACAGAGGTCTGCCCTTGACATTCTCGATCTCCTCGCCTTTGAACACCAGTTCCGGCCACAGGCCAATAGGCGCATTCGACTCCATTTCTACGAAAACAGGCTTTGAGGAAGTCTCGCCGCTCTGTTTACCCGCCATCATCACTGGTGGATTGTGGCCAGCATTACAATACAAGAGCTTGCCGCTCTGCATATCGATTTCTCCGATGAACATGGTACAGAACATGCCGTTCTCATTATTCTCCGAGACGGTCTCGTTAAGCCGCGTAGCAATATATTCCGGCGGGAATCCCTCCTTGGCCACCATACGGAACAGATTGACGATTACCGACATGAAGAGTGAGGCAGGTATTCCCTTGCCGCTCACGTCGCCAATACAGAAATAGAGTCTGTTGTTCTGAATGAAGAAGTCGTAGAGGTCGCCTCCCACTTCCTTGGCAGGCTTCAGTATGCCGTAGATGTCGATATGGTCGTGTTGGGGGAAAAGGCTTGGCACCATCCCCATCTGTATTTCCCGTGCGATGCGGAGCTCACTCTCCATGCGCTCCTTGGCCGTCGTCGTCTCCTCCAACTGGTCGTAGGCCGTCTTCAGGTTCGTGTTCGCCTCCTGCAGCTGGTCGTTCATGAGTCTCAACCGGTGTGCATTCAGACTCCTTCGCCAGAGAATGTAAGCGAGGGTCAGGATGATGAATGCAGCGATGGCGATGGCCGAAGTGGTGAAGATCCTGCGAGCCCGTGCTGCCTGTTCCTGCACTGCCATCTTCGACTCGTATTCGCTGATCTGCAGGTTCTTGTTATGCCTGTCGAGACTATCATTCTGCAGCCTGACAGCAGCATTCTGCAACTCCACCTCCTTGTTTTTCAGGTTCAGCTGCAACGCCTCTTCCTCCAGCCGTTTCTGCTCCAGTTCACCAGCCATATTCTCCAACTGCAACGACTGGTTACGCAGTTTCAGTTCCTTCTGTTCGTTCTCCAGGCGGCCTACGTCCATCGAGGTGATCATCTCCAGGAGCAGATGCGAATTGCGCGCCTCACTGGCAGAATCTTTCCATATCACATAGTTAGTCAGCGACTTAAAAGCCATCTCATAATTCTTCTGCTCACGATAGATTTGGCGCTCAAGATTGTAGCGCGTCATCGGCGTACGGATGGTGGAGGCTATTCGCAGGGCCTCGTCGAAATTGCGGTCAAGGATACATCTCAGTATCTCCACCCTCTGGCCATAGATATCATCCCGCCCATAGGCTTTTTTGACTTTCTCCCGCTCTGCATAAAATCGGTTGAAGTCTGTCCTGAAGTCACTGTTCTTGGGGTGGTATGCGGCACTGTCGGAAGCCGACATGCACATCAAAACGAATGACGTTTCATTTAGTAGATGCTCAGATAGAACTTGCGATTGTGGCGCCTTGATGGATGCGGTTGCCCATGCCGATGCCGTCGCGCATGTTGCCGGCGAGGATCAGACCAGGATACTGCTGCTGAAGGGCCTCGATGGTAGCGAAACGCTCACCGCTGTCGCTCCAATACTGGGGGATGGCGTGTTCGTGGCGGAAGATGCGCAGCAAGTCTGGCTGCATGTCGGCAGGATACTTGAGCATCGAGTGGAAAGCCTCCAGGGTAATCTCGCGAATCTCGTCGTCACTCTTCTGAAGATAATCCGTATGACGGGCACCGCCTATGAAATAGGAATACAGAGCGCCACCATCCGGGCAACGCTGTTCGAAACAGCTTGAGGGGAAGAGGATGCCGAGCACACGTTTCTGCTCCTTACTGGGCACAAGTCCGCCAAAGGCAGGGAAATCGAGACCACGGGCATCCTTCACGCCGAGGATTACCTGGATGATGGGTGCATAGAAGAGGCTGCTCATCTTCTGCATCTGTGCCTCGGGAATGAAGGGCAGCAAGGCCGGCAGGGCATAAGCGCCCACGGTGGTCACGACTTTGCGGCAGACAATCTCCTCTGTACCATTATAGGTACAGCTCCACTGACCGTCGGCCGTCGGCATCACCTTCAGATTGTTGGCACCGGTGATGATGCGGAGATCCTTGGAGAGAGCCTCAACGAGTCGTTGCAGGCCACCAACAGCCGAGAAGACCTTCTTCGTGGCCAGACGGTCGCGATCGGTCTTGGGTTCCTTCGCCTTGGCGATGGCTCCACGGATAAAACTGCCGTAATTGGCCTCCAGATTATAGAGTTTCGGCAGCGCATAGCGGGTGGTGAGCTTCATCGGGTCGCCCGCATAGACACCCGAGACGAAAGGATCAACGGCATACTCATAGAACGACTTGCCAAGACGCCGGGCAGCAAGTGCTCCAACGGGCTCATCGGGATCGGTGCCTCTCTTGCGCCAAGGCTCACCAAGGATGCGGAACTTATCGCTCAGGCGGAAGAGCGGCGTGGTAATAGCACTGACGGGACTACAAGGGAGTTCATGGAAACGATCGCCCTTCCAGATCAATCGGCGCTTGGACGACTCGCGAGCTATCTCAAGCTGGCACGAGCCCTCAAGCATCTGAAAGAGTTCAGCTACTTCAGGGAAGGATACGACACCCGTATTGGGGCCGCTCTCAAAGGTAAAGCCGTTCTCATGGTAGGTATGTATCTGTCCGCCAACGCGGTCGGTTTTTTCAAGGATTACAACGTCGCGCCCCTGCCGATGCAGGTGGAAAGCGGTGCTCAGGCCTGTCAGTCCGGCACCAATCACGACGATCTCATGTTGTTGTTTCATGTCTATATCGGTTTAGAGAAGTTCTTATCAGTATGGCGCATCAAGGGGTCGAGAGCGGCAGCGACACAGCGCACAAACGGACGGCCCTCGGTATTCACGGTGATGGTATCAGGCGTCAGAGTAATCAGACCGTCGGCAGCCATCTCCCGCATCACAGCCTCATCGTAGCCGCAGGCCTCGCGGAGCGTTTCGGGCGTACTGCCGATATGCGCAGCAACCTCCGACCAACGGAGGGCATAGTTGCACATCAGCGTCTCGACCACCTCGCGTACCAGTTTCTCCTGGGCCGAAAGACGGTAGCCACGGGCCGTATAGAGCCGACCCTCGTTGATGGCCGAGATATAGGCCTGGATGTCGCGACCGTTCTGGGCATAGGCATCGTCGAGCTGACTGATGGCCGTTACGCCGAAGGCATAGACCTGCGCAGTGGTCCGTCGTGTGCAATATCCCTGGAAGTTCCGATGGAGTTGTCCTTTGGCAAGAGCCTGTGCCAACTCATCCTCAGGGAGCACGAAATGATCGAGCCCGATGGGCTGATAGCCTGCCCCACAAAGTACCTCGGAGGCCAATTCATACATGCGGTTCTTCTCGCTTTCCGCTGGCAGACCTACACGGTCGAGTATCTGTTGACGGGGGAAGAGCTTGGGCAGATGGGCATAAGAGAAGGTGACGAGCCGATCAGGTCGCCAAGTGGCAGCCTGTTCAATCGTCTCGCGGAAACTATCGGCCGTCTGCAACGGCAGTCCATAGATGAAGTCGAAATTCACGGTAGCCCCAGAGGCACGGAGAATCTGCAGAATCTCATCGACAGGCAGTAGCGAAGGCCGACGGTTGACAGTCTTCAGCACCTCTGCCCGCAGATCCTGGATACCCAGACTATAACGGGTAAAGCCACAGTCGATCAGACCCTGCCAGTCTTCGGCAGTCAGGTAGCCCGGATGACACTCGATGGCAATCTCAGGCCGCTCGATGGCTGGTGCGATAGAGAGCAGATGTTCGTTGAGTTCACGGATCAGCGGGATGGGAACAGCTGTCGGACTGCCCCCACCATAGTGGATCTGGGATATCTTGCGTCCAGCGGCAATATGCGGCGCCAAGAGGTCGATCTCCCGATGAAGCGCTCTCACATAATCCACCATCGTATCCATATTGCTCAAGGGATAGGAGTTGCAGCCACAATAATGACAGAGGTGGCGGCAGAAGGGCATGTGGAGATAGAAGGATATGTTGTTCTGCTGGGCATCGTTCGATGCATCGACAGCCTGCAGATAGTCGTCGGCTGTGAAGGCTGCGAAGAAGTTTGCCGGCGGATAGCTTGTATAGCGCGGCACCGGCTTGTTGTATTTCTGAATAATGTCAGGCTGCATGGGGCTTACGGAATAAAAGGATGATATAAACGAGTGATATCGAAGCGATGATGACCTCCGCGAGGAAAAGTCCGTAATAGCCGAAATGGTCGGCTACGGCACCACTCAGACCAGCCATGATGATACCACTGAGATGCGTCAAGACGGTCTGGACGGTAAAATCAGTACCCTCACGGCCTGGTCTCACACACTCCATCGCTGAAGTATAGACCACAATCGTAGCCATGCCATAGCTCATCCACATCAGCACGATACCGCCATAGAGCATCGCGGTAGTAGGAGTGCCGAGCATCACCAAGCCGAGGAAATAAAGCGTGGTCAGCAGGATAAAGCAGGCAAAGAGGATGCGGGCGGTGAAGATGCCGATGCGGCGCACGATGAAGCCGGCGCCGAAGGAGGCACAGAAGGCAGACGAGGTGCCGATGATGCCACTCATCACGCCAATCTCCTTCATTGAATAGCCCAGATCCACGAGCCAGGGGCGCATCATCGAGAGGATGCCGATGATACTGGCGTAATACAGCAACAGGAAACCTATCTGCCGCCAGATACCACGCTGTATGAAGAACGAGGCGAAATCGGTAAGCCGGGCCCGTTGGCGCACATCTTTCTGGGCGATATTCAGATCCTTACGGCGCAACAGCGGGATGAGCATCAACAACACAAAGACACCCAAGAAGGGCGTCACCATGTGCCAACCAAACTGGTGGAGCACCAGCAGCAGCACACCGCTACCAATCAGGGCACCGCCAAAGCTGCCCATTGACTGCATGCTGTTCACCATACTCTTGTCGCGACCTGTATGCATCAGGATGGCGAGGGCATCGGTAGCAATGTCCTGAGTGGCAGAGGCCACCAGCGACAACATCACCATGAAGATAATCAGATAAAGGTTATCGGTTACATTGAGGTGACCGGCAAGGATGATGAATATGGCATAGACAATCTCGCTGACGACAATGCAACGGCGGAAGTCGCGCCCCGTCAGACAATGACGGTCAACTAAAGGTGACCACAGGAACTTAACGACCCAGGGCAACTTCACCAGTTGCAGCAGTCCGATGGTGGCTAGGGAATAGTTGGCTTCGCGCATCATCACCTGCAGGGCGGTGGCAAAGAAGCTGGAGGGTATACTCTGAGCAATATAAAGGCAGAAGAACATCGGAAGACCGATGCCTCTGCCCTTGCTACTTATGTGGTTGTTTGGTTGGTTTCCTGTCTGCATTACAATGTTTAGAAGTCAAATATCAGCGAGGTGCCAAACGACGTGGGTCGTCCCTTCTGTCCGTAGGGCGCACTCGCCTTGAAATAATAGGTGAGATAATCGGTATTTGTCAGATTCTTACCCCATACCTCCCACGTCAGGAAGCCGAACGTGGCGCTGACTTTGGCATTGAGAAGGGCATAGAATGATTGCGACACAGCATTATCCTCGTTCCAATAGATCTTGCCAAGCCCCGTGACACCGGCGCTGAACACCAGACGGTCAAGTGCGCCATGAGCGGGCAGCAAGGTATAAGTGCCATTGAGCGAGAGTGTATGGCGCGGCACAAGCGGAAGCATCAGACCTGTATAGCTGACGGTCTCGCTGCGCTGGTAGTCAAGGAATCGGGCGTAGGTATAGCCATAGCTGAGGTTGAATGTCAGCGGCTTAATCGGACGGGCCATCAGCGAGAGTTCAACACCCTTCGAGTCGGAATGTCCTGCATTGCGGGTGATATTGCCAAGTCCGGGCACCGTCTGGGTTATCTGCTGGTGGCGCCAGTCAACGTAGAAGAGGGTCAGCTCTGCCTGCAGGGCGTGGTCGAGGAAGGAGGCCTTCGTGCCCACCTCGTAGTTCCAGTTATACTCGGGGTCGAAGGTACGTTCATCGTCCGTCGTGAAGGTGGAATTGAAGCCACCAGTCTTATAGCCTCTGGTCACGGAGGCATAGAAGAGGTTGCGCTCACTGGTGAGATACTCCAGGGTGAACTTCGGCGTCAGCTGGGTAAAGTTGAGCTTACTATTATAGGTATCCGTAGGCGTACCAAAGGCTGTATCCCAAGGCTTGGTGCGATAGGCGGTATAATCCTCCTTGGCATGCTCGTAGTCGAAGCGGAGACCAACCTGTGCCTTCAATCCGCCAACGATGCGGAGCGACGACTGGTGGTAGACGGATACACCCGTCGTGGGCGAATCGTAGTACTTCGGTGTGGCATAGTCCTGAGCGATATAGGTCGTCAGCAGTCGCTTGTGATAGCTGTCGCTGAAGAGGAAGGCACCAAACATCCACTGATAGGGACTGGCTGTCGTCGACTTCAAGGTCAGTTCCTCGCTGAAGATATTCTGGCGCACTCGCTGACTTACCCAGTAGGCATCCTTCGGTGTAAAGTCCTGATCGATACCCATCTGATCGTCGATATACTGATAGGCGGTCTGGCTGTTGAAGCTGAAGTTCTCTCCGACATAGCGGGCGTTGAAGCCGGCTGTCGTCACCTGACGAAGATAGGAACTGTAGCGGTTATAGTTGATCTCGCCTGTCTCGCCCGTTTCAGGATCGTAGGTGGCATAAGGGTAGCCTCCCTGATCGCTGTTGCGGTAGCTGACATCGGCCGTGAGTGTCCAGCGCCGGGCAGGTTTCCAATAGAATCGTCCACGCAAGAAACCATCGTTGAACTTATCAATCTTGCTGCCGTCGAAGGCATTGCGGAAGAAACCGTCATTATGGTGATAGCTGCCATTGACGGCAAAGCCCATACGGTCGTTCAGTTTCGTATAGTTATAAGCATTCACAACAAGGTCGTTGTAACGGCCATAGCCTGCCTTGACACGAGTGCCCTGAAAGTCGAAGGGCGTATGGGTATAGGCATTGATGATACCACCAATGCAGTTGCGACCATAGAGCGTACCCTGCGGGCCGCGCAGCACCTCGAGAGCTGAGAGATCGAAGAGATCGTCATCGAAGGAAGAGCGCTCCATGTGGGGCACGCCGTCGATATAGAATCCCACCGTGGGGCCGTTAGTCTTCGAACCCACACCACGTACGAACACCGGCGAAGTCTGCCTGGAGCCATACTCTGGGATGTAGAAATTGGGCACAGTATAGCCCAGATCCTTGATACTCGTCATCTCCGTATTATGTACGAAAGCCTCCGAGAGGGATGTGACGGCGATGGGGTCGCGCCCCAGGGCATCCTGTTTGAATCCCACAACGGTTACTTCTTCCATGTCAAAATGCCTAGCCACCGACGTGTCGGAAACTTCTTCGATTCCATCCGCAAACACAGTCAGCGGGAACAAAAGCAACAAAAGCAGTCTAAATCTTTGCATCATCAATTCATGTATTGGTTTTTCGGCTGCAAAGGTACTGCTTTTGCTACGTCGGTGCAATCCTCATTTATGTGGATTTCGGCATCAGGACCACGCCTTGCTGTTTCTTGCCGTCCATCATGATCTTCAACGGCTGCCCGAAACGTACATGTCGTACATACTCCGTCTCCTCAACGGCAGGCATCGCATCGAGCACCTCTTTCTGGAAGGTGCCGGACCCCGTGAAGGTGTTGATGGTAAAATATCCAACGCCGAAGGAGGTGAGGTTCTGGAAGAAGTGGGTGCCCTGCGAGGGATCGACATGGTAGTTCTTCAGTCCCAACTCGACAATCACACGGGCAGCGGAGATATGAGGCCACTTCACGGGGATACCTAACCAATAGTCGGAGGAGCCCCAACGGCCCGGCCCTATGAGTACGTAGTTCTTATCGGCATCAAGGAACTTGCGGTTGATCTGTTCTATCTGATCGGCAATCATGGGATTATTCACGGCGGTGAAATCATCGCCAGCCTTGACATAGACCACATCGGTGACATCCTCGGAGATACCATGACCAAGGGAGTTCTCGGAACGCAACAGACAGTCTTCATCGGGGATAGCCCGCAAGTCTTCGTCGAGCACCTGCTTGGAGTCGACGATGGGGCGGATCTGCAGCAGATAGAACGTACCTGTCCGGTCATCGTTAAGGTTGCAGGCGAACTCAATCTCCACAGGACGTTTCATCTCGTCGGAGCCCAGTTTTTGCACCATTTGGAGGATTTCCGGCAAGGGGAACACCCCATGCTGAAGCACGCCTGTAAAGGAAATCACCTTACGGCCACCCTCATAGATGCCGTCACGGATAATCTGATCCGTGGGATCATAGGTAGATGCGATAAAGGTGAGTGCGCCATCCTCGGCAGCCTGTTTTACACGTACCTTTTTTATATTAAAGCCGTCGTCGACCTTAAAGTCATCACCCACATGACTCATATCGAGGGCATAGAAACGGGTCTGCGTCTCGCTGAGCGCCGTATCCATCTCCGACATCTGGAGAACCTGCGTAGGGTGATAGGGAGAGACGCGCAACGTCTGCCCACCATCAACGATATACTTACCAAGTCCGAGGGCCAGCGAGGCAATACCTTCCTCAGCCGTCTCCTCGCCGATGGGATAGTAGTTCAGCGAACGGAGCACACCCGAGAAGTTCGGATAATAGAGGTCGCCGTACTGTTTGCCCACCACCTCCTGAAGGATGACCGCCATCTTCTCCTGGTCGATAACATTCTGAGTGGCAAGCATATACGCTTTGGAATCCTTATAGTAGACAGAGGCATAGACGCCCTTAATGGCACAGGCCAGCATCCGCAGCATCTCATACTTATCCTGGAGATAAGGAATCATATAGGTGGAATAGATACCTGCGAAAGGCTGGTAGTGAGAATCCTCGAGCAACGAACTTGAGCGGACGGCTATCGGCGACTTCACGGCATCAAAGAAGGTGAAGAAGTCGGCTATCAGCGAGTCGGGCAGCTGAGCCCGCATGAAGTGCTGCAGGATCTCTTCGTCGGAAGCATCGCTGAGAGCAATGGGATAGAGATTGTTCTTCTCCATGAACTCATCGAAGAAGTCGGTACAGAGTACGACGGTCTTCGGAATCGACACCTGAGCATTCTCGTATTGGTTCAACTCTGTATGCCGTTTGATGATATTGTCGAGGAAAGCCAGGCCACGACCCTTGCCACCTAACGAACCGTCGCCGATACGGGCGAAATGGCTATAGGCATCGAACTTCAGACGGTCGAATACAGCCACCACGCCGATGTTCTTCATGCGGCGATACTGTACGATGGCGTCGAAGATGATCTTGCGGTGGGCATCTACATCCTGCAGTTTATGCCAGGTGACATGCTTCAGGAAGGCCGAGACAGGGAAGATGGCACGGGCACAGAGCCAACGGCTCATGTGGTTTCGAGACACATGGTAGAGCATCGAGTCGTTGGGAATCTTGAAGATATTGTCCTGCAACTCCTTCAATGACGACACGCGGAAGATTTCCTCCTTGGTCTTCGGATCACGGAAGATAAAGTCGCCGAAGCCCATGTGTTCCTCCATCAGATGGTGGAGATCGACATTCATCTTGGTAGAGTTCTTATCTATGAAATGGAAACCTTCGGCCTTGGCCTTAGCCGCATTGAGTGTCTCCTTCGATTCAAGGATCAAGGGCACATACTCATCGCGGCGACGGATCTCACGGAGCAGTTTCAGACCAGCCTCCGGATCACCCTCCTCAACATGGGAGAGACGCCCTGCGACGATATGCATCGGGAAACGGGTATCGGAAATGACGCCCAAAGTGTTCTCGTGGTACTTCTCGTAGATCTCCATTGCCTCCTCGTAGTTGGTAGCAAGCACCACTTTAGGGCGGCCTCGTTTACGCTGGGCCGCAGCATGAGGGTTCAGTGCCTCGGTAGAGAAGCGCTTCGACTGGGCGAGGATATAATTATAGAGGTTAGGCAGCACGCTGGAATAGAAGCGGATGTTATCCTCGACAAGCAGGATCATCTGTACGCCAGCCTCCTTGATGTCATGGTCAATGTTCATCTTGTCCTCAATCAGCTTGATGATCGACATGATGAGATTCGTGTTGCCGAGCCAGCAGAACACATAGTCGAACACCGACATATCCTCATCCTGGATGCGCTTGGTGATACCATGCGAGAACGGGGTGAGCACCACACAGGGGATATTCGGATGAGCCGCCTTGACCTCACGGGCCACGGTAAAGGCATCGTTATCGGCATTACCAGGCATACAGATCACCAGATCGATGTCGGTAGTGCGGAGCACCTCGTTGGCCTCTTCCGTCGTCGATACCTGAGTAAAGGTAGGCGGATAACGCATGCCCAACTCCATATATTCATCGAAAATCTTCTCATCGATACGGCCGTCATCCTCAAGCATAAATGCATCGTAAGGATTGGCCACGATGAGCACATTGAAGATACGCCTCGTCATCAGATTGACAAACGACACATCCTTCAGATAGAATTTATTCCACTCCTGGGGTACCTTTACTTCTTCTTCCATAATGAGCGCAAAGATACGACTTTTTTCCTAGTTAAATGCATTATTCGCATACTTTTTAACATGAAACGGCAACCTTTCCCGTTTTTTTTCTTAATTTTGCAGCCAGTTATAAACCTATCAATAAGAACTGAGATGAAAACGAACCCCTTAAGCACTTTTGTTGCAGCAGCCTGCTGTGCGCTGTTGGCTTTCTCGTGTGCCAGCAAACAAGAAACAGTTACTAACACGCTTACCACTCCTGGTAACCCTTACCTGCCATTGTGGGAACACATCCCCGACGGTGAGCCTTACGTGTTTGAAGACCCAGACAATCCTGGCAAACAGCGTGTCTACATCTATGGTTCACACGATGACCTGATCACAATGTACTGTGGTCGTGACCAAGTGGTATGGTCAGCGCCCGTAGAGGATCTGACCCAATGGCGCTACGACGGCACTATCCTCGTGGTAGACAAGAATGCCAAAGGTGAGCCCTTCGACTCTGCCCAGACTGCCGATGTGCTCTTCGCCCCCGATGTGACAATGACCACCGACTCAACAGGCAAGAAGACATACTGGCTCTTCCCTAACGACCAGACTGGCTATCGTAACGGTCTGATTGCCAAGAGCGACCGTCCTGACGGACCTTTCGAGGTATGCAACTGGAATGCGGAAGACCCCAATAAGGTGGATGGCATCTATGGTTTCGACCCCGCAGTTTTCGTAGATGATGACGGTAAGATTTATGGTTATTGGGGATTCGGGCACTCTTACGCTGCTGAAATCGACCCTGCCACGATGTGTACCGTAAAGCCTGGCACTCAGATGGTGGATGGAATGATTCCTGGTTATCAGGAACCAAATGCAGGCGATTTCCGCTTCTTCGAGGCTTCGTCTATCCGTAAGATTAAAGACAAATACGTATTTATCTATAGCCGTTTTACAAAGGACGGTGAGTTCGGACTGCCCACAACAAACTACACGCTGGCCTATTGCTATGGCGACAACCCGCTGGGGCCTTGGACATACGGTGGAACCATCATTGACGGACGTGCCCGTGACATCAACGAGAAGGGAGATACCATCGCCTCTGCTGTGGCTCACGGCAACACCCATGGAAGCATCTGCGAAATCAACGGTCAGTGGTATGTATTCTATCACCGCCAGACGGGTACTGACGAATATACCCGCCAGGCTATGGTCGCACCCATCGAGGTGAAGGTTGAGGAAGGCAAAGGCGGCAAGGTAGAAATCTCTGAGGGCGAATACAACTCCGAAGGTTTCTCACTCAATGGTCTCGACCCATTCGAACGTCACTCTGCAGGTATTGCAAGTTGGCTGACTGCTCCTAAAGACCCCATCCACGAATATCCCAACAACAAGTTCTTCGGTTCTTACGTAGAAGCCAGCTACGGTGGTGAGCCAGGGATGAGCAAGGAAGAGGCATTGGCCTCTAAAGCCAAATACGATGCTCCCTACGACCTACGTTATAACACTAATCGTGTGGTCAACAACACCGATGGCTCGATCGTAGGCTACAAGTACTTCAACTTCGATGCCGAGCGCCTGGCTAATCCTGCTAATCTGATGCTTGTGCTGCGCCTTATCCCCGAAGGCGTTGACGGCACCATCGAGGTCATGATGGATCGTCCATGGGAGTCACAGGGCGGTAAGAAGATTGGTGAGACAGCCCTGAAGGCCGATATGAATCAGGCCACTACCGACGTTGCCATCGGCATCTCCAAAGAGGCCCAGGAAAAGGATCTTGCCGGCAAGCATGCCATCTTCTTCGTCTTCAAGTCTGACACCAAGGAGAAATCCCTCTGCACCCTCGAAGACTTGGTTTTCTGTTTCGACAAATAAAAGATTATACACATGAAAAAACTACTGCTACTTTTTATTTGGGGGACTCTTTGCACCTCGTCGGCTCTGGCTGACGAGGTGTATAAGCCCTCACCAATATTGGGGACAGCCTGGAACCAAAAAGGCAACATGAACCCCATCATCCCCGGTTACTTTGCCGATCCCACCATCAGGAAGTTTGGCGACACCTATTATATATATGCTACCACCGACGGCACTGGCAACGGTTACGGTCCTGCCCAGGTTTGGGTGAGCAAGGACTTCGTAAACTGGAAGAACATCGTAATGAACTGGCCCACGACAGAGGTGGTATGGGCACCAGACGTGGTGCAACAGCCGAATGGCAAGTTCCGCTATTATTACTGCGAGCCCTGTAACATCAACATCGGTGAGAGCGATACTCCCATAGGACCTTGGCAGAATATACTGGGAAAAGCGGATGCCGTGATGGTTCCCGACCGTTATGTACACAACGTCATCACGCTCGATCCCCAACTGTTCCGCGATGACGACGGTTCGGAGTATCTATACTTTACCACTTGGGGCATCTATAAGGGCTTCGGCTGTGGTGTTGCAAAACTCAAAGGCGGCAATTTCGACTTGGCCGCTCTATCTGACAGTCTGTCAAAGGATGCACGCCGCTGGAATGAGAACGCTCCATTCCCCATCGCTGCCGATGAGTTCTTCAGCGAGAAGCGCCTCATCCCCAATACGGAACTGAAAGACATTTTCGAGGCACCATTCGTGTTCAAGCGCAATGGTGTCTACTACTTTACCTATTCATCCGGATCCTGCCATACTGACACCTATCGGGTGCAGTATGCCACATCGACCACAGGACCGATGGGACCTTTCGAGTACAAAGGCGAACTGTTGACAACGAATAAGGACGAGACCGTGCACGGCCCAGGACATCACTCCATTCTGGAGCAGGATGGACGCTATTTCATCGTATATCATCGTCACAACAATCCAAAATCGGTCCACGGCTTTAATCGTCAGGTATGTATCGACGAGCTGAAATTCGATGCTGAGGGCAATATCCTTCCCGTCGTTCCCACCCATAATGCCCAGAATGTACTTTCCCCATTAAGTCTTTCTGAAAGAAACATCGCTTATGGCGCCAAGGTTACAGCCTCAAGTTATTACGACGAATGGTTCAAGCCCGAATACGCTACCGATGATAATAATGGTACGCTATGGAAAGCTGCCAAAGGTAATTGGGACGGTGCCGAGCGGCATGACGAATGGCTCGAGATAGACCTCGGGAAGAACATGACGTTTAATGAAATCTGGACGCAGTTCGAATATGCTACCTTCTTCTATCAGTATAAACTGGAAACATCGCGCGACGGTCAAAGTTGGGAGTTGTATGCCGACCGCACAACCAATACCACGCAAGGATCGCCGATGACAGACAAAGGCAACACCAAGGCCCGCTATATCCGTCTGACAATCACCGACACCCAGAAGAACGGACACATGCCAGCTATCTGGAACATAAAGGTGTGGCGGCAGGCTCCTGCTCTACCCTACCCAGAGGCTACAAGTCAGTCGGGCTATCCTGGCATGCACCAGCAAGACGTAAAACCTGCAGAGAGAGACTTCACATCGAGTTTCATCTTCTTTGATGCCAGCAATGTTGCTGCCATGACACCACACGACAACAAACCATTCGACATTCAGGAAGTCGTATGCCAGAAGGACAACACTGGCTCATCATTGCCCTTAATGACTTTCAAGGCGAACAAGCCCATCCGGGCCAGAGTGAAAGACGGGAAATGGGCATTTTTCTTCAATGGCTCGCAACGCCTTACCAGTAAGGAGGCATTGCCAAAGGAATACCGCTACAATGCCCCCTATACCATCGCTGCCTGGGTACTGAGCACAAAGACCAAGCCTGTGGCCACTGTGGCATCGCTCACATCGTCACAAGCCGACCTTGCCACGACGGAACTACGTCAAGGCTTTGACAGCGCCTCGGGACTTATGAACCACAATGGTTCGTTTGAGAGTTTCGGTGCTCCCAAAGAGATAAAGGAAGGCGAAGGCAAATGGCAGTTGTGGATTGTCACTTTTGACGGTTGGAAAGAGAAGGCCTATCTGAACGGACAGCTGGTACACGAGCAGAACAATTTCCTCATGATACGTCCGGAGGGCCACATCACCATCGGTGCCGACGGTGGTGGTGCTAACTGCTTCATGGGATATATCAGCAGTCTGCTCATCATGCCGAAGTCTATGACGCAGGAAGATGTCACGGCCTACTACGAGATGACGAATCAGTTTGACGTGCCTTCACTTGGCGATGACGACTTCGAGGAGGTTGACCCCAACAGCAAGTTCACACAATCGCCCAACATGAAACCTATCTTTAACAAAAAGAAGCCGTTTACACTCTCAGCCAAAACAGGCCATTTTAATGAGGATCCACTGAATAACGGCGGTGAGGTGTATCGTCAGGTAAAGGGCGACTTTGTGGTGATGGCAACTATCGACGACGTGGAAGGTCTGAAGGACCATAAGATTACAAGTTACAACGATGGTGGTATCCTCGTCACAGATGAAAATGGCACTTATTACCAGTTAGGTGCTTTCCCTCTCTTCAATTGCGGTAATATGTTCACCATCCTTAGTGCAGAAGATCGTCCACAGTATCCCAATTACAAGGGCTATGAACTGGACCGTTACCTGCAGTTCGAACGTCGCGGCAACCAACTCTTTGCCCGCACCAGCCCTGACGGCAAAGCTTGGGAAAACATGCCAGGCTCACCCGTAGAGATTACTGTTGACACCCTCAGCATCGGTGCCTACCAGTCGACCTATACGGATACGCCTTCATGGGTAAGACTCCGTGACTACATCATCTACCAGTAAGAATATTTGCAGCAAAAAAATAAAAATAATCACAAACAACAAGGTATTTAAGAATAATTTTGTACTTTTGCATTCAAAATTCTAAAATCATCATTCAATGGACAAGAAACTGAGACAAGGTACGCTTTGTGTACAGGCAGGCTACAAGGCCAAGAACGGAGAACCGATTGAGTTGCCCATCATTCAGAGCACGACCTTCAAGTATGACGACTCTGACGAGATGGCAAAGTTGTTTGACCTCGAAAAGGAAGGTTATTTCTATACCCGTCTTCAAAACCCTACTAACGACGCTGTAGCAGCGAAAATTGCTGCACTGGAAGGTGGTGTAGGTGCTGTACTGACATCAAGCGGTCAGGCTGCTAATTTCTATGCACTATTCAATATCTGCGAAGCTGGTGACCACTTTGTGACTTCCAACGAAATCTATGGAGGCACCTATAACCTCTTCGGTGTGACATTGAAGAAACTAGGCATCGAGAGCACCTTTGTTTCGCCTGAGGCCAGCGAGGAGGAGATACAGGCTGCCTTCCGTCCAAACACCAAGGCACTCTTCGGTGAGACCATCTCGAATCCCGGTTGTGCTGTACTCGACATCGAGAAATTTGCCAAGATTGCACATAAGAACGGTGTACCACTGATTGTGGACAACACGTTTGCAACGCCAATTAACTGCCGGCCGTTTGAGTGGGGAGCCGACATCGTCACCCACTCTACCACTAAATATATGGATGGTATGGCTACTCAGGTTGGCGGCGTGGTAGTTGACAGCGGCAATTTTGATTGGCTCGAAAATGCCGATAAGTTCCCTGGTCTTTGCACACCAGATGAAAGTTATCACGGACTGACCTACGTAAAGGCTTTCGGCAAAATGGGCTATACCACGAAACTTGTGGCCCAGTTGATGCGCGACCTTGGCAGCATCCCTGCTCCCCAGAACTCATTCCTGCTTAACCTCGGTTTGCAGACGCTGCACCTTCGCATGGCCCAGCATTGCAAGAATGCCCAGAAGATAGCAGAGTTCCTGAACGAAAACGAGAAGGTTGCCTGGGTTCACTATTGTGGACTGCCCGGTGACAGAGCCTATGCCCTGGGACAGAAATATCTGCCTAACGGAAGCTGTGGTGTGATCGCCTTCGGATTAAAGGGTACACGAGAGACTGCCATCAAATGGATGGACTCGCTTGAGATGATCAATATCGTGACTCATGTAGCCGATGCTCGTACTTGTGTGCTTCATCCTGCCAGCCATACTCACCGCCAGTTAAGCGATGAGCAGTTGCGTGAGGCAGGTGTCGCTCCTGACCTGATTCGCCTCTCTGTTGGTATCGAAGATGTGGAGGATATTCTTGACGATATCAAGCAGGCATTGGCAAAAATTTAACAAAATGTAACTTTATAAGAAAAATATTCGGTACTTTCCTTGGAGCGTATCGAATATTTTTCTATATTTGCACCATCAATAATAACAAATTGACAAATAACTAAAAACCATTACACACTATGGAAGTAGAAAAAATCATGCAGGCTTTGGAGCAGAATCATCCAGGAGAGTCAGAGTATTTACAGGCAGTAAGAGAAGTGCTTGAATCGATTAAGGATGTCTATAACCAGCATCCTGAGTTTGAAAAGGCTAAAATCGTCGAACGCATCGTCGAGCCGGAGCGTATCATTACATTCCGCGTACCTTGGGTTGACGACAAGGGCGAAGTGCAGGTGAACCTCGGTTACCGTGTTCAGTTCAATAGCGCCATCGGTCCTTATAAAGGCGGTCTGCGCTTCCATTCATCCGTGAATCTGTCAATCCTAAAATTCCTTGGTTTCGAGCAGACCTTCAAGAATGCGCTTACCACCCTACCCATGGGCGGCGGCAAAGGCGGTTCGGATTTCTCCATCCGTGGCAAGAGCGACAATGAGGTAATGAAATTCTGTCAGGCATTCATGACGGAACTATATCGCCATATCGGCCCCGACGAAGATGTCCCAGCCGGTGATATCGGTGTAGGAGCCCGTGAAATCGGCTATCTCTTCGGACAATATAAGAAACTTACCCATCAGTTCCAGGGTGTTCTGACAGGAAAGGGCATTGAATGGGGAGGCTCTATCCTCCGTCCTGAGGCAACAGGTTATGGTGCCCTGTACTTCGTGCATCAGATGCTGGAAGAGCACGGACTGGACATCAAGGGCAAGACTATTGCCCTCTCCGGCTTCGGTAATGTGGCCTGGGGTGCTGCCAAAAAGGCTACGGAACTAGGTGCAAAGGTCATTACCATTAGCGGCCCTGACGGCTATATCTATGACCCTGCAGGACTCGATGCTGAGAAGATAGAATATATGCTGGAGTTGCGTGCTTCGGGCAATGACGTCTGCCAGCCTTACGAAGAGGAATTTGAAGGCGCCCAGTTCTTCGCCAACAAGAAACCGTGGGAGCAGAAGGCTGACATCTACCTGCCTTGCGCAACACAGAACGAGCTGAATGGAGCTGACGCCGATGCGATTCTAGCCAATAAACCACTTTGTGTGGCAGAGGTGTCAAACATGGGATGTACTGCTGAGGCAGTAAATAAGTTTATCGCCGCCAAACAGCTCTTCGCTCCCGGCAAGGCTGTAAATGCCGGTGGTGTTGCAACCTCCGGTCTTGAGATGACCCAAAACTCCATGCGCCTTGCCTGGAGCAGCAAGGAAGTCGATGAACGACTGCACCAGATTATGTCGAACATTCATGGCCAGTGCGTGAAATATGGCAAGGAGGCCGGCTATGTGAACTACGTGAAGGGTGCTAATGTCGCCGGCTTCATGAAGGTTGCCAATGCCATGATGGCTCAGGGCATCGTGTAGAGCTCGGCGTCAGCCAAGGTTATCTTTATGATGGCCGTTAGGCATCGTATGATCTATTTTAATAAGATAGTCTTAACGACACTGACATTACTGATTAGCTTTACCACTCTCGCTCAAACCGAGAGAGGTAAAGCTTCTTATTACTCTAAAAGTTGGTCTGGTCGTAAAACGGCCAACGGAGAGCGTTTACACCATGACTCACTGACCTGTGCCCACAAGACCTACCCCTTCGGCACCCTACTTAAAGTAACAAATCCTGCCAACGGCCTCAGCGTCATCGTCAAGGTGACAGATCGTGGCCCATACGTAAAAGGTAGGGTTGTTGACCTTTCTGTAAGGGCAGCCAAAGAGTTAGGCATACTCTCGCAGGGTATAGCCCCTGTCATTGTGGAACGCTATAACCCGTCCATCATACCATTCAAGCCTGAGGATCTTGAACTACCAGAGTTTGATTTGGGTACAAATGAAGGTTCTTCAGCCAAGCCTATATGGATGGAACTACGTGACCAACGCATCAAACGCCGTCAGGAACAAACAAAACTAGAGACAGAGAAAAAGGCGATGGAAAGGCGCAAAATAGAAATACGCGATTCCATCGCCCAGAGTCTGGCCAATGAAGACGTCCTGGATGAGATCAACAGCAAGCCCAACCACTCAAAGGCCTATCTGAAGCGCAACCGGAAATAATTGTTATATTGGCAGATTCTGACCACTATCGATAGCGATTGACATTCGATGAACGGACTCTTCTGCCGTTATTATAATACATATCCTCATAACGCTGCTGTTGGGCATTATCCACAGCGGATCCTACAGCAGCACCAACGGCTGCACCACTGGCCATTCCGATTAATGTACCAATATCACTTCCTCGTGGACCGCCTGCTATGCCGCCGATAGCCGAACCAATAATCGAACCGAAAGTTCCACCGGTATAGGCACCTGTGGCGGTGTAGGTTCCACAACTGCTAAACAAGAACAGCGAAAAAACAGATACTACCAATGCTTTCTTCATAACCTCAACTCATTTATTTGTTCACGCTGCAAAGGTAAGGATATTCTTCATGCCAAGCAAGGGGAAAACCCGAAAAAGACATAGGGGAAACCCTAAAAGCAAACAAGTCTGCATCTTAAGGGATGCAGACTCGTCATATTGAAGGGGAAATAACACGTCTTATTCAGCCTTTTCCTCTGCTGCAGGTGCGGCCTCCTCTGCGGGAGCCTCAGTCTTTGCCTCCTCAGCAGCAGGAGCTGCCTCAGCCTTAGGAGCTGACTTGCGAGAGCGGCGGGTAGACTTCTTCTTTGTCTCCTTTGCCATTTCTGGATCAAAGTCAACAAGCTCGATGAAGCAAACCTGTGCAGCGTCACCCTGACGTGTACCAAGTTTAATGATACGAGTGTAGCCACCGGGACGGTCACCTACCTTCTGAGCTACCTCTCCGAAGAGTTCCTTGATAGCCTCTTTATTCTGCAGGTAGCTGAATACTACACGACGAGAATTAGTAGAATCCTCCTTTGACTTGGTGATCAGGGGCTCTACATACTTCTTCAGGGCCTTAGCCTTAGCGACGGTCGTAGTGATTCTTTTGTGCATAATCAGCGAGATGGCCATGTTAGCAAGCATGGCACTGCGGTGAGATGCAGTACGACCGAGATGATTGAATTTCTTATTATGTCTCATGTCTGTTTTTTACTTTTATTGGGCTTCGAGTCTTATAGGTGTAAGCCTACAGTTACTCCTTGTCCAGTTTATACTTTGAGATATCGGTTCCAAACGACAGATTCAGACTCTCGAGCAAATCATCAAGCTCGGTGAGCGATTTCTTACCGAAGTTACGGAACTTCAGGAGGTCAGTCTTGTTGTACTGTACCAAGTCGCCAAGTGTCTCCACATCAGC
>JAEEGI010000596.1_pt1 | contig 104164 bp, 71 predicted proteins | sample 8958751 | NCBI WGS metagenome assembly JAEEGI01 (sample SAMN16246545, study PRJNA631951) | gut metagenome | biome: gut microbiome; feature: rumen; material: KS-attached | host: Bos | place: Iran: Karaj | collected 2018-10
CAGCTTGTGTGATGTGACACAGCAACATGGCTCCCGGGGCCACCATCGGGTCGAACCACAACAGCCGCGCCACTGACGGCGAGATTGTGGCTTCGAGAGGGTTCTGGCCAGGACTCTGCTCCAGCATCAAACACTCCTCCCGATTTGCCTCTTTCACTTTGCTCTCCAAAGCCGACTACCCCAACGAACTCAACATCATGCTCCCCTTCTGCCTGGTCAACAACAACACGGCGAAAAACGAGCTTGAAGTCATGCCTGCCTACTGGTGGATGTATAACATGTATGCCATAGCGCGCAACACCTCCAAATACCAGAAACGCGACAAGCGCAAACGCAAAATCCAGAACATCGAGTTCGAGACCTTGGCCCCTGATACCATGGAAGAGACCATCGAGGCACGTAAGCTGCTGGAAGTCTGGGTAGCCAAAGCCTATCTGCGAAGCAAAGGCCAAGACCCGAAGAACTACGAATACTATGACCTCCGTGAATGCGGTAAACAGCTACTCGACTTTGAACCTAACACCGTCAATCAACTGGAGGTCTTTGGCGAGGGTATGGAGAAAGGCAAACGTAAAGTGCGTATCCTGAAACCCTTGCAGGCCTATCATGCCTATGGCGACATGATTACCTATTATGCCGTCAACACCATCATCCATTACTTGGAGAACCATCCTGAAGAGACCATAGAGACGCTGAGCGCCCAGATGAAAGGCAAACGCCTGCGCAAATGGATCAACTTGGGTGGACAGACCATGCCTGAAGAAGACGTTGACCAGCTTAGGGCCGACATCAACAACGGTGTGCTCAACGACTGGAACCAAATCCATCAACGCTACAACGAGCTATGGGAGCGCTACCATGTCGAAAAAACCCGCCACGCCTACTTCTCGCTCATGTTCCTCTACAAGGATGAGACCGACGTGCTGACTGGAGCCATGTGGAAAGAAAACTTGGAGAAAGCCATCCGTATCCAACAGTTTATCTGCGACCAGGTCTATGAAAGCCGCAAGAAGGATTACGACAACCCCTTCCGCAACGCCACTTTCCGCAACGAAGAAGAAAAAATTGCCGTTATCGGCAAACTCGATGAAGTGAGCTTTGTCAAACAAATCCAATCGGAGACTGAAGCCTTCATCAAAAAAGTCACCCAACTGATTAACTGACCAACTGATTAACTTTTAACTGTATATGAGAGTCATCATCGAACAAAACTACGACGCCATGTCGCGTTGGGCTGCCAACCACATCGTCGAAACCATCAAGGCCTTCAAACCTACTGCCAAGAAACCTTTCATCCTTGGGTTACCCACAGGTTCGACCCCAATAGGCACTTACCGCGAACTCGTCCGCCTTCACAAGGAAGGGAAGATCTCGTTCAAGAACGTGGTCACCTTCAACATGGACGAGTACGTACGCATCCCCGAAGACCATCCAGAGAGCTATCACAGCTTCATGTGGAACAATTTTTTCAGCCATATCGACATCAAGAAGGAGAACGTCAACATCCTCAATGGCAATGCTAAGGACTTGGCTGCCGAGTGTGCCCGTTACGAAGAGAAAATCAAGAGTTATGGCGGCATCGACCTGTTCATGGGCGGCATCGGTCCTGACGGACACATTGCTTTCAACGAGCCAGGCAGTTCATTGACTTCGCGCACTCGCGTCAAGACGCTGACCACCGACACCATCATTGCCAATTCCCGTTTCTTCGACAACGACATCAACAAGGTTCCCAAGACCGCGTTGACGGTGGGTGTTGGCACGGTGATGGACAGCCGTGAGGTGATGATTTTGGCCAACGGACACGGCAAAGCTCGCGCTTTGGCTCATGCCGTAGAAGGTGCCGTGAGTCAGATGTGGACCGTCAGCGTCCTTCAGATGCACCCCAAAGGCATCATCGTTTGTGACGACGCCGCTTGCGACGAGATGACCTATGGCACGGTAAAGTACTTTAAAGACATCGAAAAAGACAATTTATAATCACGTACATTTATGAAGACATTCTCGATCATCGGAGTTGGGGGATACATAGCCCCGCGACATCTGAAAGCCATCAAAGACACAGGCAACATCCTGGTCTCCGCCTACGACAAGAACGACAGCGTAGGTATCATGGACAGCTATTTTCCAAAGGCCGCCTTCTTCACTGAGCAAGAACTCTTCGACCGACACAACACCAAGCTGAAGGACCAAGGGCAACAGATCGACTTCGTGAGCATCTGCACACCCAACTATCTGCACGATGCCCATACCCGTTACGCCTTGCGTTTGGGTGCCGACGTCATTTGTGAGAAACCCCTAGTGCTCAACCCATGGAACATCGACGCCCTCCATAATGTGGAAGAGCGTACCGGTCACAAGGCCTATACCATCTTGCAGCTACGACTTCACGACAAGATTGCCGCACTGAAGAAAAAGGTGGATGAAGGTCCCAAGGACAAGATTTACGACATCGACTTGACCTACATCACCTCGCGGGGCAACTGGTACTATGCCTCGTGGAAAGGCAACATCAACAAAAGCGGAGGTGTCGCCACCAATATCGGTGTACACTTCTACGACATGTTGAGCTGGATCTTCGGCGAAGTAAAGAAAAACATCGTGCATGTGGCCACTCACGACCGAGTGGCTGGTTACCTTGAGCTCGAAAAAGCTCGGGTGCGTTATTTCCTGAGCATCAACGGCGACACCTTGCCGCCCAATGCCGTGGAAGGCGAGAAACGCACCTATCGCACCCTCTCCATCGATGGAGAGGAATTCGAGTTCAGCCAAGGATTCACCGAACTGCACACCAAGAGTTACGAGATGATCCTCAGCGGACAAGGATTCGGTATCGAAGAAGCCCGCCGTTGCATCGAGATCGTCTATGAAATCCGGAATGCCAAGCCTATTGGCCTTGTGGGTGACTACCACCCATTGGCACGACTCGAATGCCAACCTCATCCTTTTGGATGGGCCTACTAATACAAACTAACTATGATTCGGAACGTCTTATTCAAGATCTGCAACTTCCTCTTCGGAAAACAAGCCAACGACTCACTGCCAAGAGTTTGGGTGTTGGCGTTCGATATCTTTGTGCTTTATCTGGCCTATCTGATATCGATGTTTTTCATCTATTACAATAGTCTCGGCAACGGCCACATGTTCAGAGACTGGTGGCGAGTGTTCATCGTGATGTCGTCATACATCATCATGTTCCTCGTTTATCGCACCTATTTCGGCATGATCCGTTATTCTGGATTCGACGATATCCGAAAAATCTTCAACTCTTGTACCATTGCCTTGGCCATTCTCATCATTGCCAAGGTCATCATCACCCAGGTCAACCCTAAATTGGTCAACCACATCTTTCCCGGCTACCGCATCCTGATGTACCATTATCTGATGACTTTGGTCATCATGGTCATCAGTCGGTTTTTCATCCGACGCATCTACAACGAGATGTACAAGACCTCAACCACCAAGAAGAGTCCCACCATCATTTACGGTGCCGGCGAGGCTGGGGTGATGCTGTTCAGGGCCATACAACAAGACAAGAGTACCACGTTCAAGGTTATCGCCTTTGCCGACGACAACCCAAAAAAGGCCAACAAGAACATCAACACCATCCCAATCCTTTCGCCGGAGAAGATCTTTAACAATAGCTTTATTGAAAAGAACGGGATCCAAGTGCTCATCCTTGCCTTGCCGAGCATCTCTGGCGAACGTAAGAAAGAGTTGATCGAGAAAGGCATGAGTTTCGGCTTAAAGGTGAAAACCCTACCCTCGCTCAGTTACTGGGTGAACGCCGAGCTGACGACCAACGAGGTGAAGGACATCAACATTGAAGACCTTTTAGGCCGCGATCCCATCGTGCTCAACAACGACCACGTGAAAAAGGAAGTCGAAGGCAAGGTCATCATGATCACCGGGGCTGCCGGATCTATCGGTAGCGAGCTCTGCCGACAGACTTTACATTACAATCCGAAGCTGTTGATCATGGTTGACCAAGCCGAGACACCCATGTATGACCTGCAGTTCGAGCTGAAAAACCATGCCTTGTTCAAGAAACATATCGAAAAGATGGTTTTCGTCATCGCCAGCGTGAAGGACGAGCGACGCATGAGAGAGGTGTTCGAGAAATACCATCCCGAGCTCATTTATCATGCTGCGGCTTACAAGCATGTGCCTTTCATGGAGGAGAATCCCTACGAGGCGGTTTACGACAACGTGTTTGGCACCAAGAACATCGCTGATCTAGCCATCCAATATGGCGTTGAGAAGTTTGTGATGATCTCTACCGACAAGGCCGTCAACCCGACCAACGTCATGGGCGCCACCAAACGCATCGCGGAAATTTACACCCAAAGCCGCCAGAGCAACACCAAGTTTATCACTACCCGTTTCGGCAACGTGTTGGGCTCCAACGGCTCGGTGGTACCACTCTTCCGCAAACAACTGGCGATGGGCGGCCCCATCACCATTACCGACAAACGCATCATTCGGTTCTTCATGACCATTCCCGAAGCATGCAGCCTGGTCATGGAAGCCGGATCCATCGGCAACGACAAGGACATCTTCGTATTCGATATGGGCGAGCCTGTAAGGATTTACGACATGGCGAAGAAGATGATCCAACTGGCCAACAAAACCGATATCGAAATCAAAGAAATCGGACTCCGACCAGGCGAGAAACTTTACGAGGAGCTGCTCGCCTCCAAAGAAAACACTTTACCCACCGACAACCCAAAGATCCTTCGTGCCAAAGTGCGCAATTTCGAGAGCAACGACGTGGACGCCATGATCGAAAAACTCAACCAGGTGTTGACTTCCTGCGAAGATTTCAAAATCGTGGCCATGATGAAAGACATCGTCCCCGAATACATCTCCAACAACAGCATCTTTTCCACTTTGGACAAATAACCTCACCCATCAACAATCATGAACAATTACTGCATCATCATGGCTGGCGGCATTGGCAGTCGCTTTTGGCCGCTTAGCAAAGATAATTACCCAAAACAATTTCTGGATATCTTAGGCACTGGAAAAAGTTTTATCCAAAGCACTTATGAACGCTTCCATCCGGTGATTCCTGACGGCAACTTCTTGGTGGTGACCAACGCCGCCTATAAGGAATTGGTGCTGGAACAACTACCTATGTTGAGGCCCGACCAAGTACTGTGTGAGCCGGCCCGACGCAACACCGCCCCGTGCATCGCCTATGCCTGCTATCGCATCAAAAGTCAATGCGACGATGCCAACATCGTGGTGACACCTGCTGACCATCTGGTGACCAATGAGGTTGAGTTTCAGCGTATCATCCGCATGGGATTCGATTTCTTGAACGAACACCAACAAGCCCTCATGACCATTGGCATCAAGCCTAGCCGGCCTGAAACGGGGTATGGGTATATTCAAGTTAAGAAGACAGAAGATAGAAGACAGAAGACAGAAGTGGAGAAGGTGATTAGTTTTAAAGAGAAACCCAACCACGAAACTGCCTTGAAATTCGTTGAGGAAGGCAACTATTTCTGGAACAGCGGCATCTTCCTTTGGACCCTCAAAGGCATCCTCAACGCCTTTGGCAGAGACCTGCCTGACATGGTCAAACTCTTCGACGAAGGCAACGGCAAGTTCGGCACCGATGAGGAACAAGCCTTCATCAACCAGAGGTTCCTCGACTGCCAAAACATCAGTATCGACTACGGCATCATGGAGAAGTCGCCCGACACCTACACCATCCCTGCCGACTTTGGGTGGAGCGACATCGGCACCTGGGGTTCACTGTTTACCCACGCCAAGAAAGACGAGTCGGGCAACGCCCTGCGCGGCAAGGTAGTTTCGGTGGACAACAAAAACACCATCATCAACATTGAGGAAGGCACCGAGGCCGTGGTAGAAGGTTTGGAAGACTATCTGGTGGCTTATCGCGACCATTCATTATTGGTATGCCGACTTTACGATGAGCAACAGATCAAAGTTTGGATTGAGGGCTTGAAATAATCATCATCACCGTGGATAATCAGCCGTTGGTTTCCGTCATCATGCCCTGCTACAATATGGAGCGGTTTATCACCGATACCATCCGGTCGGTCATCAACCAAACCTATTCTGATTGGGAACTCATTGTAGTGGACGATGTCTCAACCGACCGAACCGTGGAGTTGGTTCAGGCCTTTTGCGAAGACGACCGCAGGATCCATTGTTCCGTCAATCCAGAACACTTCGGTATCGCCAAAACACGAAATGCCTGCATTAAACAAGCGAGAGGACGGTTTTACGCCTTCCTCGACGCCGACGATCTATGGCATCCCGAAAAACTGGAACGGCAACTGAAATTCATGTTGGAACAGCAGGTGGGTTTTTGTTATTCCGCCTACGACTTGATTGATGAGCTTGGGAAATCCCTTGGAAAAACCATCAAAACGGCTGGTGTATTAGACTACGATACCTACTTGCGAAATACCATTATTGGATGCTCGACTGTTATGATCGACACCGAGGTGATTGACCAAGTGGTTGTGCCCCTTTTTCGCACCAGTGAGGACACCGCCACTTGGCTCGATATCTTGAAAAAAGGGAGGAAGGCCTACCCCATTGAAGAGCCTCTGACCTCCTATCGCATCCGTGAACACTCTGCAAGTTCAAACAAATTGAAGGCCGCTTCCGACCTTTGGAAAGTATATAGGCAACACGAGAAACTGGCATTTTTCAAAGCGGTGACTTGTTTTATCTGTTACGCGTTGAACGCCATCAAAAAACGACTCTAATGCTCGATTTTCAGCTCTACCGGAACGCCTGGCGTTTTGATGGTGCCCCTCATGAAGAGCGAAAGCTTCAGAAAGAGGAATGGAGAGCCTTGTTACGTCAAGGAGGCTTGATGGTGAGGAACACTTTCGATTACGATTGTGCTGAAGAGACGAGTTTCTGGCATCTTGTCAAAGACCGTTTTGGAGGGTTGGAAGAGCTGAAGAGCGACACCCGCAACCGTGTACGCAAGTCGATGGAGGCTCTTGAGTTCAGGCGGATCGACTTCCAGACCGTCAAGGACAACGGCTATCCTGTTTTAAAGGCTACTTTTGATGACTATGCCATCGTGGACAGGCCCATGAACGAACAAGTTTTTGAGGATTATTTGAGGCATTGTCAAAGCAAGGATTACGATTATTGGGGGGTATTCGACAAGGAGGGTGACCGGTTCATAGGTTTTTGTGCCAATCGGTTATGGGATGAGGCTGTGGAGTATGGGCTTATTGGCATCCTGCCTGAATACAAGCACAATGGGACGTTTCCCTATTACGGTTTGTTTCATTCGATGAACCAGTATTATCTGCAGGAGAAAGCGATGCGTTACATCACTGATGGTTCGCGAAGCATCACCGAGCATTCCAACATTCAGCCTTTTTTAATGGAGAAGTTCCTGTTTCGAAAGGCTTACTGTCATTTGGCGATCCATTACAAATGGTGGATGAGCCTTGCCGTTAAAATCCTGTATCCTTTTAGAAAGGTCATCGCCCAGCCCCAGGTCAAGGCGATACTCAACATGGAGTCCATGACCCACAAAAAAAAGTAGGTCATCCTCAAGGAATTACCTACTCAAAAAATTAATAACATGAAACATAAAAATTACATTTCGTAATCCTACGAAAAAAGCGCCCCCTTCAGGACTTGAACCTGAGACCCCCTGATTAACAGTCAGATGCTCTAACCAACTGAGCTAAGGAGGCAGACTTTCAATGAACGTTTCACGTTTGCGGCTGCAAAGGTACAGCTTTTTTTCAACTACGCAAGATATTTTTTCATTTTTTTTCATTTTTTTATCTTTGCACTCTCAAAAACAAGAATTATGGCAACTAAAAACATTCTCGGCATTGGTAATGCCTTAGTCGATATCTTGACCCTGATACCCGACGATAACATATTGAAACAGTTGAACTTACCAAAAGGAACCATGCAGCATGTAGATGCTCATACTTCGAAAAAAGTGGGAGAAGCCTTACGGGTATATGGCAGTTCCATGGCTGCTGGTGGGTCCACGGCCAACATGGTGAGTGGAGCTTCAAAACTAGGTGTCAGCACCGGTTACATCGGCAAAGTGGCCGATGATGAGTTAGGAAAGTTCTTTGAAGAGGCGATGGTGAAGACCGGTGTGAAGCCCATGATGCTGACCACCGCCACGCCCACGGGATGCGCTCAGGCCATGATCTCGAACGATGGAGAACGTACTTTTGCCACCTATCTCGGTGCTGCATTGGAGCTGTCGGCAGAAGATTTAAGGCCGGAGATGTTCGATGGGTGGGACATTCTTTTCGTTGAGGGTTACCTGGTACAGAACATCCCGTTGGTGGATCGCATTCTGGAGTTGGCCAAGGGCAAGGGCATGACGGTAGCCATCGACATGGCCAGTTTCAATGTTGTGGAGCAGAATCGCGATTATTTGAACGACCGTATCAAGAGATACATTGACATCGTCTTTGCCAATGAAGACGAGTCGCGGGCTTTGACAGGGCAAGAGGATCCGGTGGAGGCACTTCACGACATTGCGGCGATGTGCGACATTGCCGTGGTGAAAGTCGGAGCCAAGGGTTCTTATGTGCAGCAAGGTGACGCTGTGGTGAAGATCGACCCCATCCCGGCCAAGGTCATCGACACGACCGGTGCAGGCGATTTGTGGGCGGGTGGTTTCATGGCCAGTTATGCCAAAGGCGAGGCTTTGGAGCGTTGTGCCAAGACGGGTGCCCTCGTCGCCGCGAACATCATCGAGGTGCTTGGGGCCAAGATGGACGAAGAGCGTTGGCAAAAAATATTCAAATTGTTAGAACAATTGTGATTTTTTTGTACCTTTGCACCTCTAATTCTCTAAAAGAATATTAATCAATATAAAAAGTCATTTAGATAAGCAATGAAGGAATTCAAGACAAACGAGATCCGGAACATCGCCCTTGTGGGTGCTGCGAAGTCCGGCAAGACCACTCTCGCTGAGAACATGCTCTTCGAGGGAAAGCTCATCAACAGAAAAGGAAGCACGGAAGAAAAGAACACGGTTTCCGACTATCGTCAAATCGAGATGGAACGCCAAATCTCCGTCCATGCCACGATGATGTACACCATCATCAACGACAAGAAGATCAACATTCTTGATGCACCTGGTTTCAGTGACTTCTCCGGTGACATCGTGTCCTGCCTCAACGCTGCTGACACTGCCGTCCTCACCATCAACGCCCAAGCTGGCGTGGAAGCCACCACTGAAAACGCCTGGCGTCATGCCATGAGCACCAAGAAGCCTGTGGTGTTCTTCCTGAACCAACTCGACCATAGCAATGCCAACTTCGACAATGCTATCCGTAGCTTGAAGGAATATTTTGGCGACAAGGTCACCCCGATCCAATATCCCGTCTCCACTGGCGAAGATTTCAACGCCGTTATCGACCTCATCCTCATGAAGATGTTGGTCTTCAAGAATGGCAACGGAGCTCCCGAGATCCAGGACATCCCTGCTGCCGAGATGGGCAAGGCCGAGGAGTTGCACAACAACCTCATTGAGCATGCTGCTGAAGGTGACGAGGCTCTCATGGAGAAGTTCTTCGAGGAGATGACCTTGAGCGAGGAAGAGATGGAACAAGGTATCCGTTTAGGCATCATGAACCGCGACATGTTCCCCGTGATCTGCGGTGCTGCCAAGCGCGGCATCGGCGTCTCACGTCTCTGTGAATTCCTCATCAATGCCTGCCCTTCACCGGCTGACCTTCCTGCAGTGAAGGCTCTCAACGGCACGGAGTTCCACAACAGCAATGACGACCCAACGGCTTTGCAGATCTTCAAGGTGACCACCGAGCAGAACCTTGGCGACGTGGCCTGGATGCGCGTTTATGGCGGCACCCTCACAAAGAGCCAAGACTTGGTGAACCCGCGTACTGGCAACAAGGAGCGTATCTCACAGCTCCTCGCCTTCCGTGGCAAGAACCGCGAAGAAGTCGAGAAAGTCAATGCTGGCGACATCATCTGCACCATCAAACTGAAGGATGGTCGCGTGGGCGACACCTTGGTTGACGCCAAGGTTGCCGAAGCTGCATTCCCGCCCATCCCGTTCCCGGATCCCATCTTCCAGATTGCCATCAAGGCCGTCAACTCACAGGAAGACGAGAAGCTGGGTGGCATCCTCAACGACATGCACAAGACCGACCCGACCGTCATCGCCGGCATGTCGCGCGAGTTGCGCCAGAACATTCTCCAGTGCCAGGGTGAGTATCACCTCAACACCCTGAAGTGGTATTTCGACAACGTGTATAAGATCGGTGTCGAGCTCAGCACTCCTAAGGTACCGTACCGTGAGACCATCACCAAGTCAGCTAAGGCCGACTACCGTCACAAGAAACAATCTGGTGGTAGCGGTCAGTTCGGCGAGGTGCACCTCTGGCTGCAACCTTATTACGAAGGCTACACCGATCCCGAGGAACTCGCTGTGCGTACCAAGGACGAGTATGAACTGCCTTGGGGTGGCAAGCTGATCTTTGCCAACTGCGTCGTCGGTGGTGCCATCGATGCCCGTTTCATGCCCGCCATCTTGAAGGGTATCAACGAGCGTCTGGAGCAAGGTCCGTTGACGGGTTCGTATGCTCGTGACATCATCGTTTATGTGTATGATGGCAAGATGCACCCGGTTGACTCCAACGAAATGGCCTTCAAGATCGCCGGCCGTATGGCCTTCTCCATGGCCTTCAAGAACGCTGGTCCCAAGATCATGGAGCCCATCTATGACCTCGACGTGCGCATGCCCGCCGACTTGATGGGTGCTGTCATGACTGACCTCACGGGCCGCCGTGGCATCGTGATGGGTATGGATAGCGACCATAACTACCAGACCATCCACGCCAAGGTCCCGTTTGCCGAGATGGACCGCTATTCCACTTCACTGAGCTCCTTGACCTCGGGCCGTGGCACCTTCACCATGAAGTTCGCCGAATACGCCCAGGTTCCTGCCGACGTGCAACAACGTCTGCTCAAAGAATACGAAGAGAGCCAGAAGGAAGAAGAGTGAGACAGAAGTCAGAAGTCAGAAGAAAGAAATCCTGTCAGCAATGGCAGGATTTTTGTTTTTTATTTCTACTTTTGCAATTAATTTGGATTAATAGAGTTATTAAAAAGCAAAAAGATACCATTATGAAAAACAAAATCACCTCTGTATTGCTGGTTCTCCTCGCCACGTTCATCACTTTGGGAGGAACCACAAGCTGCAAAAGTAAGAAACGTCTCGCTAAGGAAGCCGCCGAAGCTGAATACAAATCACGGGTGGCCGACGCCGTGAAAGACCTCACTGCCATCCTCGACGATGAGACCCCTTGGACCCTTGAAGAAAAAGAACACCGTGTTCAGACCATCAAGGACTGGAACCTTCAAAACGCCGAAGTTGATGACCTGCTGTTCCAAGTCGAGAAAAAACTCGCCCGCGAACGCGCACAAGCCGAACAAGCCGCTGAAGCCGCACGAAAAGATGCTGAAGCAAAAGCACAAGCACAACAACCCAAAAACGTACTCGAAACCAATTTCTCTCGCATCGCTGCCTCCAACAACGTCACCCAGGCCAATAGCATCATCAACGAGACCTTGAAACTATTCGAATCCAAAAATGTCCCCGTGCTTATCATCATTAGCCAAGCCGGAGGCTTCAACGACTATGACCGCCCAACTACCATCGAGAATTACCTCAACTACCTCAAGGACCAAAAAGTTTCGCGCAACAGGGTATCCGACTTAAAATTCAACGACAACGGCAAGATCACAGAAGTAGAACTCATCAAAAACTAAAAGGATATGAAAAAAACATTGGCATTGTTAGCCCTCGTCCTGCTCTTCGCAGGCAGTGCCTTGGCACAAGACGATATCGACTTCGAACGTAAGCAAGCCATCGACAGCCTCGCCCTCGAGAAGGTGCGCGACCTCAGCAAATACATCAAGATTGTAGGCTCCAAGGAAACTGCCTGGAGCGAAGCCAACCGCGTCATCGACCGCGCCGAAGAACTGTTCATGACCAACGCCGAGATCGGCGTCTCCTCTGTCAACAGCACCAACATCAAATACTATAAGGTGCGCCCCTATTTTGAACACCTGATGCGTCTCAACTATGACCGCGTCGAGATTGAATGGTACAACATCGAGTACGTCTCCGACCTGCAACGTCAGCCCGACGGGACCTACGTGGGCGTCATCACCATCTTCCAGACCTTCCGTGGCTACGACAAGGAAGGTAACCTCGCCTACAAAGACACAACGAAAAAAGACATCACCGTCTATGTCAAACGCAAGGAAACCCAAATCGGAGGCCGCATGATCGGCTTCTGGGATGTCTTGCTCGGCGACATGAGAGTGAAGGAGACCGCAAATAAATGAGTGAGAAGAAGATAGAAGACGGAAGACGGAAGACAGAAGACAGAAGGTCTTCTGTTGTACTCCTTATTTTGTTATTGGCCGTCATGGCAATGCCCGCCATGGCTCAGAACATCGGTGACTTCCAGATGGATGAAACCAACCTCTATGCCATGACCAAGCAGATGGGTCAATTTATCCGTCGCTTCAACTACGAGGAAGACCAGTTCGGCTATAAGATCAACCCGAAAGACCCTGCTTACCATAACCGACAAAAACGCCAACAGTCACTCGCCATCCTTTTCGACCAAGCGACCTATGGTAACCAACCTGACTTGCAACGCTTCTTCATCGAAGATGTCACCGCCGATGACTCTACCTTCATGACTTTCCTCGGCGGACGTTGGTATTCAGAGGTGTCGGCCACCTTTAAATACAAGGGCAAGGACGTCAGCCTCATCATGATTCTCGGCATCGAAAAGGAAGGCTTGGGCTCCAAGTGGGTGCTTAACAATATCTATTTCTCCGAATTCAACAAACTATTTCCCACCGGCGAGATGGCCGAAAAGGAAAAGCATTTCCTGCATCCCATGAGCCACGAACTCGACTTCATGAACATCTACAAGATCTTCAAGGAGCCAGAAATCATCGAATACTATGCCTCCAAGTCGTTTGAACCTGATTACCTTACCCTCTTCTTCTATGAGGTCAAAAAAGGAAACCTGGTCTTCCAAAATGTTGACGCGGTCAAGTTCCATGTTTTCCAAATCAAGGACTGGTACTTCGAGGTATCGTGGTTTAACCGCAGTGGAAGCAACGCCGGATGGCTCATCTCCAACCTAATCTATCTTCCTGAAAAGGAAAAAACAGAACTGATCAAATTCTACGAACCATGATTTTAAAGTTGAGAGTTGAAAGTTTAAAGTTGAGAGTTGCATTTCTGATGTTGTGCTGTATGGGCATCAGCCTAACATCAACGGCACAGAAAAAGAACCAAAACAACAGCGGCCTCACCAAAGAGGAGTTGGCTAACTATGAGATTGAGATCCACAAGATGGTGAACTATCTGCAAGAGACCCTGAACTTTATTGGTGATCCCAGCCAAACCGCCCAGGAGAAGGAAATCATCTTCACACAAAGCTATGCCAAGATCTTTCAAGACGACAAAGTGCAGATCGAGGACGACCTCGACACCAAGCGTAGCACCACCCTCTCCAAAGACGTTCAGGCTTACCTCAAGGACATCGATTTCTTCTTCCAGTATGCCCAGTTCACGTTCAACATCCAAAGCATCGCCAACCTCAGCAAACAAGACGGGTCGCCCTATTTCAAAGTATCCATGAACCGCCAGCTGGTGGCCAAGACCGTCACCAATGACTCCATCAACGAAGTCAAAAACCGTTTTATCGAGATTAACCTCGACAAGAAAAACAATGACCTCAAAATTGCTAGCATCTATACTACCAAAATCAACGAAAAACAGTCGCTGCAATATTGGTGGAACTCCATGCCTAGTGCTTGGAAAGACTACTTTGGCAAAGACCTTAAGGTTAATGACACTATCCCGCTCAAATCGGTGATGCAAGTCAACGAAAACGACTTCATTTATGGTTACCCGATTTTGTCTGAGATTGACGGTGAGACCATTGTCACCGACTGGAAAGAGACCGTGGTGAAAACGGGGCTTGACACCCTTTACAAACAACTCAAGACGTTGAGTCTCACACAAGTTGTTGATGTGAGTGGCATCAAAACCATCACCTCTCTTGAGCCATTATCGGAGCTTTCCGATCTCAGCGTGCTCAACATCTCCGGTACCAATACCAACGACCTCACGCCTTTGCGTAACGCCAACAAACTCAAGGTCCTCAAAGTCGCCGACACACGCATCAACGATCTTACGCCTTTGAAATATGATTTGATGATCAACGAGTTGGACGTGTCGCATACCGATGTCGAAGACCTCTCCATTTTGGGCACTTTGAGCAACATCGAGAAGTTGAATGTCGCTCACACGATGATCAACAACCTGAGAGCCGTCGAACAATGTCCCAATATCAAGTATTTAGTTGCAGAAGGTTGCAAGATCGTCAACCTTCAGTCGGTCGGAAAACTGGAGAATTTGGTTGCACTCGACGTGAGCAACACCAGTGTCAGGGATCTTACACCCATCAGCAATATCAAGTCGTTGCAAAGTCTCAAAATCTCGAGAACGCCCATCAACAGCTTGGAGGCTTTACGCGAGATGGAGAATCTCAAGGAACTGTATTGCAGCAACACCGCCGTCAAGGACCTCTCACCACTCAAGAGCCATCGCAGACTGAGCAAGATTTATTGCGACAACACCCGTATCGACGTAAACCAAGCCAGCGAGTTCAGTAAAGAGAACCCCTTCACCTTGGTCATCTACGATACCAAGGCCCTGGAGCAATGGTGGGAAAACCTCCCCATTTATTGGAAAGCTGTCTTTTCGCAGCAAGTCCGTCTCACCGGTGATCCTTCCACCGAGCAACTTCACGAAGTCATCAACATGACCGACCTCGACCTCTCGGGGAGCGACTATTTGCAGAACCTGATTCCAGTGAGCCGACTCACCAATCTCGTCAACCTCAACATCTCTAACACCGAGATCAACCGACTCGACCCCTTGTATGGAATGACCAACATCGAGAACATCAACCTGGAGAATACCTATGTCAGCGACCTTGCTCCTCTTTCAACGATGAGCAGTCTCAAGGTCTTGAATATCAGCAACACGCCAGTCGATGACCTCACGCCCTTGGCAGGCAACAACCATCTCGACATCATCTGGGCCAACAACACCTCAATCAACCAACGCAAGGTGAATGAGCTGAAAGAACAGTTACCCAACGTCACCGTAGTGTTTCAAACTGAAGCTTTGCAACGTTGGTGGGAAAATCTCAACGACACGTGGAAGGACATCCTCAGGGAGAATGTGAAGTGTGAAGATTACACGCCTTCGCCTTTGGTGTTACAGAAGATGATCGATCTAAAAGACCTCAGCATCGAGCAGGAAAACACTATCCAGTCGCTGGAACCTCTTCGCGACTTTTATTGGATTGAGCGTCTCAGTGTGGTGAGCCAAGGGATTCGCGACATCAAGCCTTTGGCCAACAAGGGGCATCTCAGCGAGCTGCTCATCCAGAATAATCCCATCAATGACCTGAGTCCTCTTGAGAACGACACCCTGCTTACCGTGCTCAACATTGAGAACACGCAAGTGGACGACCTCTCCGCTTTGGAGAATCTGGGGCATCTGCGCATCCTCAACGCCAGTGGAACTGGGGTGAAGTCGCTCAAGCCTTTGGCCAAGATGACTCAGCTCGAAGAGTTGCTGATCAACAACACCAACGTCAAATCGATTTCACCGGTGGAAAACATCCCCTCGTTGAAACTGCTCAAGATCTACAATACCAAAGTGAAGAGCAAGACGGTGACGGCGTTGCAGCAAAAGAGGTTTGATTTGAATATAGTTTATTATTAGAAGACAGAAGTAAGAAGTAAGAAGAATGAGAAGGGGTACTATTTTAGTTTTATTAATGATGTTCATTTGGGCTTGTGACCGTCAGCCCAACCAACCGAAGATTGAGGAACCAAAGCCATCGAAAACGGTGACAGTGCCTACGTTTAACGCCGATTCGGCATATGCTTTTGTGAAGGCCCAAACCGACTTTGGTCCGAGGGTGGCTGGCTCCGAGGCACACGAGTTGTGTGCTGAATGGCTGGTCAACAAGCTCACGGGCTATGCCGACACCGTGATCGTTCAAGAGTTCCGGACTCGTATCTTCAACAACAAAGGCATGGATGGCAAGAACATCATCGCCTCATTCAATCCAAAAGCAGGCAAACGCATCGTGTTATGTGCTCATTGGGATTCTAGGCCTTTTGCCGACCATGATCCTGACGAAGCCAATTGGAATCTTCCTATCGACGGTGCCAACGACGGCGCCAGCGGCGTGGGTGTGCTCATTGAATGCGCCCGTTGTTTCCGTGAGCAGCCCCTCAACGAGAAACTGGGCGTTGATCTCATCTTCTTCGACTTGGAGGACTATGGGCCTAGACAAGATCAGTCGGAGCAGTATTATGACGACCGTCGCAACCACTGGGCTTTAGGCTCACAATACTGGGCTGCCCATCCTCATATCCCGGGTTATCAAGCCTCTTACGGCATCTTGCTCGACATGGTAGGTAACAGCAACCCCAACTTCATGAAGGAGTATTACTCGCAAGGCTATGCTGCTTGGTTGAGCAACAAAGTTTGGCGAACAGCACAGAACTTAGGGTATGATCAGCATTTCGTCAACGAACTGGGTGACCCCATCAGCGACGACCATCTTCCCATGAACGAGATCGCCGGCATCCCAACCATCGACATCATCGACTTGAGGCCGGAAAGCAGCAACCAATGTTTCCCCGAAACCTGGCATACGCTTCAAGACACCTTTGAAAACATCGACAAAAACAGTCTTGGAATGGTCGGAAACGTCCTTAATTACACCGTTTATCAAGAATAGTTGAAAAAAAGTTTTTTGCTTAAAATAATTTTTTACTATCTTTGCCTTTTGTAAAATACATTCATTCATTAAAATCATTACACTATGAAAAAATTATTACTTGTTATCGTCGCCGTTATCGGTTTAAGTTTTGCCGCTAACGCACAAAACGCAATTGGTCTTCGTCTTGGTTACGGAAACGAGATTTCCTATCAAACAGCCATGGGATCAAATCGTCTTGAAATAGACCTTGGAAGCCTTGACGCCCTTTTGTATCACTACAACTGGAACTTTCTTTCATTGACAGGTACTTATCAGTGGACCTTCGGTCTTCCTGTTGATGGTCTTGGTTGGTATGTTGGACCTGGTATTATGGGTGGTTTTTACTTGAGCGAATATGGCGAAGATTATAGAGGACTTAGCATCGGAATTGGTGGTATCATCGGTTTGGATTACCAATTTAAAGGTATTCCGTTACAACTTTCTGTCGATGCAAGGCCAATGTATGCTGTTGTCCATCCAAAATACTTCAATCCGGTTGGATATTCAGCAGCTTTAGGAGTTCGTTACACGTTCTAAAAAGCTTAGGAAAACTTTTTTGATGAAGAGACGCTCCGTTTGGAGCGTCTCTTTTTTTATACTCTATCGATGTTCAACTTTCAATTTCCCTTGATGTACTCATCCAATTCGCGTTTGGTGGCGTCGTAAGCGAAGGAAGCGTTCACCAGATAATACCGGTTTTTCTCCCCGCAATGGGAGTAGGCGAATTTGGCCAGCTCCAAGCGGTTGCTCTCAAAGGAAAAAAGCTTACAGATTTCGGCCACCTGAGAGGCTTTCATGAGGTTTTGTGAGACGATCTGCTTAGCCAAGATCAATCGAGTGTTGTCGTACGATTCCGATTTCAATGCGTTGAGTGCCGTCTCAAATTCGCGATCTGTCATCAACGGTGTGGCATGGGTCTCCAAAGGCATTGTCAACTCCGAATGTGGTATTCGGGTTGTTTGCTGCCAACCAAAATAATAGCCTTGATGGGTAATGACCATATGCAATGCCAAATGGTTGATCATGAAGTATTGCCCAAAACTATGGCTCTCGCCATCGTCAAGGACCACCTCTACCCTATGTTTCCCAACGGGTATCTTAGTGATAGAGATGGAACGAACAGGAGTTTCGTTTTGCAAGATCTCATCGACATAGATTCTGAAAGGAGTGTCGATCGTCGTGGAAACCGAGAACTTCCCTGGTTGGGCACAAAGAGGCCCGATAAAAGCGATAGCGAGGATCAAGATTAGCAGACGTCTTGTCATTGGATGATGATTTTTTTGGTGACCACTTTACCACCGATAACATTAACGAAATAGATTCCTGCAGGCAGGCTGCTGACGTCGATGCTGCATTCCTTATCCATCACAAAGCCACGGACTTCCACACCGAAGGCATTCACGATATGGACGCTAAGCTTGCCCAGCTCGTAGTCTGTCTGTATCGTCAAGCGTTCGTTGGCAGGATTGGGGGTAATCGTTACCTCAAATGGATCTTGGTTCAGTTCGGGATAAACTTTCACATGGGTAAGGGTACCTCCATTGTTGGTATAGCTAACCACGGAACCTGAGACACGCAGGATTGGGTTGTCGGGGTCAGAACAGTGAGGGCAGGAGTTTTGTCCGTCGGCACAATCCGGATAATTGGGATGACATTGATCTACATAGTCGGGTTCAAACTGATAGAACAACTCGCAATGGCCAGCGGAAAGATAGTCAGTGAGATCATAGTCCCACACCAGTCCGATGCTACCAGGGCACCATCCGCTTCGATTATAGGTCCAAGTACCGTTTTGTGGTTGGCATCCGGCAGGATTGGGCGTACATGCTCTAAAGAGATGTTGGTCGAAAGTGGGGATTTCGTTGATCAAGATATGATGCGTGGCTTCATAAAACTCTGCAGCGTTGCCTGTGTTGTATGAACTGCCACCACTTACAACGCTCGACCAGTTATGACCCGTGGTGATCATTTTCAGATGCACTTTATCTGCTCCATCGAGGAAAGTGTAATCGACTTTGGGAACGGGTTGCAGGTTGGCATAGTCGCCAAAGTCGTAGGCACCGAACCACAGGGGTTGGATGTCGGTAAAGAGATATTCCGGGGTTCCTTTAGTCATATTAAAGGTAAGGATGGGTGCATAGCCGTCACCATCCCAAGTTTGGTAATAGAGTTCGAACTCGACCAAGCCTTGCAGTATGGTTGAATAATCCGTCACATCGAGGTTGTCATCGCATTCTATACCGAAAGGCGATACATAACGGAACAGCTCCACCCACTCGCCACGGAAGTTCTTCACACGGCAGTAACCGACGCGGTCGTAGGGGTCACAGATTCCGACACAACGATGGTCGTAGTGAGCGTTGATATGGTTAAACGCTCCAACATGCGAAGGCATGACATATTCGCCATGCGAAGTCTGCTGGCTCGGTCTCACCACCAAATCACCATTGAGAGTCACCACATCCAAATCGTTATAGTTGCTGGTCACCTCAAACTGACAAGTGGTCGTGGTAATCTTGCCACCCGACTGGACGATGCTGGCAGTCATGGTCTTGTTGCCGGACGACTGGGGTTGCCATAAGCCATAGTAATAGCCATTGTCGGGATCATCGGGATAAGCCGTTTCCAATATTACTTCTTGTCCATCGATATTACATTTCACTTCCTCGAACTTGATGACGTTACCATGTTCGATATAGGCACTCAGCACCAGCAAGACAGGGTTTAGTTCAGGCATATAGACTTTGGTCCCATTGTAGGGGCGTCGGATGGTGATTTCAGGGGTGTAGTTGTCGGGGTTGACCACTTGGAAGGTGCGGTTGACAGAAGGAGCGGCTTGCCATTCCACGCCGTCGCCAGGCTGTGAGGCACGGATCTTGACCGTGCCTTCCTCACCGGTAAGGAATACCTTGTTTTCCTCCAGCGTAGCCGGACCTTCCACCAGTTCAAACTGAACGGGCAGTCCAGAGGTAGCCGTAGCGTTGAGGACGAAGGGATCGTCGAAGATGAGCTTATCGGGGATAAGGTCAAAGTCAATGAATTGGGAGGCTAATCCAGCGGGAATATGGCGCACCACGATGTTATCGAATCCTCCGTGTGAGCTGCTGAGGAAGAACACACCGTCCCATTTGGCGGGATCGAAACGATCGCCACTCCCTGGGGTGAGGCCTGCATTGATGCCTTGAATCTCTGGCACAGGTTCAAATTCGCCTGAACAGCCGTGGTCGGCAAAGAGGGTCACGCTGCCTTGCCCTCCGTTGGCTTCCAGGTCGATCATGATTTTCCATCGTGTCCAAGTACCATAAGGGTTGTCGTAGTCGAAATCGACGGGCATGGTATTATCGGGGAGCACGATGCCATTGACGAAACTGGGACGAGGGTCGATGCCCGTAGTGATGAAGTAGATGCCTCCATCTTGTACCGGGAGGTTGGGGTTGGGGCAGGTGGCTTCATAGCTCATGGGGGGTAATACCACGCCATCGCCATCAGCATCGTAGCCAATGCCAAAACAGGTACCCCACCAGTTACGGAACATATCGATTTCCACTTCGATCACACCACCTGTTGAAAAGTCAAATTCGAATTCCGAGGTGGATTTATGTGTGGCCACTTCGCCGAAGTTGGTGTTGGCATTGTCGAAGAACACTCCCATCGTCTCATCGGGTGTGGTTTGTCCGCCTCCACCAAGATATTCTGTCTTCAGGTTTCCGCCTCCGGCACTATGAGGTTTGGCTACCCAGCCATGTTGACCATTGAGCACAGCGTTTTCTTGAAAGTTGTTGAAGTCCATCGATGCTGTGGTTTGGGCATTGAGCATCCCTACAACGAATAAGGCCAATATTAGGATCAAAAGTTTTTTCATCTTAATAAAATTTTATATTATTGTATAATCAATTTCTGTGTTACAACTCCACCGCCAAGCATCTTCACCACATAGACTCCAGCAGGCAAAGAGCTGACATCGATGGTTCGATTGCCATCCATTGTGAAATACATCACCTCTTGCCCTTGTGAGTTAAGTATCAACACACTGACAGCGCCTTTGTCGTAGTCGGTGCGGAGGGTCAGCTGTTTTGAAGCTGGGTTGGGGAACAGTTCAGCATGGAACGGTGGCTCAGGACGCACGCTATGCACTCCAGTCAAAATAGAGGCATCATTGCTATAGGTGACCACCTGGCCTGAGACCCTTAACACCGGGTTGTCGGGAGCGGCGCACTCTGTGCAAGTGATGCCATCTTGGCAATCTGGATGGTTGGGGTGACAGTAATCGACGTAGCCGGGGTCGAATTGGTAGGTCAACTCGGCATGGTCCTGCCCGTTGACATCGTTCAACAAGTCGTTATACCACCATACCATGGCGATGCTACCCGGACACCAACCGCTACGTGGATAGATCCAAGTTCCATTTTGAGGTTGGCAGCCGGCAGGATTGGGGTTGCAAGTCCTCCAAAGATGCTGGTCGAAACGGTTTTGGCCATTGACCAAGACATGATGGGTGGCTTCATAAAACTCTGCTGCATTACCGGTATTGTAGGTATTGTTTGCACCACTACTCCAGTTGTGGCCTGTGGTAATCAAGCGTAATTTGACATCCTTGTTGGAGAGTTCGTTCAAATCACTGAGGTCGTAGTCGATAGCAGGAACAGGCTGCAAGTTGGCATAGTCGCCAAAGCTGTAGGTTCCAGACCAAATCTCATCGATATCCACATAAAGTATTTCTGGTGTGCCTTTGGTAAAGGAGAAGATCAGTGTCGGGTTATAGCCGCTGCCGCTCCAGGTCTCCATATAAAACTCTATTTCCACCAATCCTTGAAGCAATGAGGTAAACTCGGTGACTTCGACGTCGTCTTGGCATTGTACGCCAAAAGGAGTGATATAACGGAAGAGTTCCACCCATTCTCCACGGTAGTTACGCACACGCACACCTCCCACACGGTCATAGTTATCGCAGTTGCCGTTGACGCAGTTATGGTCATAATGAGCCATGATTTGGTTGAAGACTCCCACATGCGATGGAAATGCATAATTGCCTATGGCACTATGGTGAGTAGGGTTGCAAACGAGATCGCCATTCATGGTCACCACATCAAGTTGGTTTTCCACACTACCCGTGACTGTGAAACTATTGGTGTAGGTACTGGTCTTGCCTCCCGATTGGGTAAGGCTGACCATCATGTCGTAATTGCCTGAAGGGGTACCTTCAGGAGTCCAGAAGCCGTAGTAATAGCCATTTTCAGGGTCGTCGGGGTAATCCGTTTTAAGCGGAATCTCCTGACCTTGGATGGTGGCTTTGACTTCGGTGAACTTAATAACCTCCGGATGTTCGATATAGGCGGAGACGACGACCATCACCGGATGTGACTCATGGAGATACAGTTTTTGACCATTGTAAGGCCGGCGCAGGGTCACCTCGGGAGTATAGAGGTCAGGATCAACGACTTCGAAGGTTTTCACTACATCGGGAGCGGGAAGCCAAGTATCGTCACCCGCTTGCATAGCTTTGAGTCGTACAATGCCCGTGGCACCGGTAAGTGTCAGCACGTTGCCACTGATGGTGGCAGGTCCCTCAATCATCTGGAAGCTTACTGGCAGTCCCGAAGAGGCTTGGGCTTGGAGGGTGATGGGCTCATTAAACACCAGTTGATTCGGGATATCGGCCATATCGATGAGTTGGGCACTTCCAGGAGGTTGCTGGCGAACCAGAAGGTTGTCGAAGCCACCCAATCCGCCTTGCGAATGGAAGAAGATTCCATCCCAAACCTGATAGTCGTTTTTGTCGCCTGATCCAGGGGTCAGGTGCATGTTGATGTTGGTGGCTGCTGCCTGTTGGATCCATTCGCCTTGGCATCCTGGTTGAACGAACACGGTAACGGAGCCTTCGCCATCGTAGGCATTGAAGTCGAACGACATCTTATAGCGGTTCCAACCGCCCTGGTCGTAGGCAAACTCCACAGAGCTACCATTGGGAAGATAGAGCTTAGCATGGCCGCTATCGCCTTGGCCTTTCACGGATACATAGACACCGCCATCGGCATCGGTCATACCCGGTAGGATAAGGCCATCGCCATTACTGTCGAAGCCAACCCCAAAGAAATTTCCCCACCAGGTGCGGTTCATGTCCATCTCGAGATCCATGATGCCACCGTCATGGAAACTGAAGTTGAAGTTGGGTGAGGCCTTACGAGTGGCCGTGCGGCCGACGCCAGAGCCACCGTATGGATACCATACCGCTATCGACTCATCAGGAGCCATGTCAGAACCACTGACATAGCCGATGTCGAAATCTTGCGACGATGGAGCCGTTTGATAATGGGTCACCCATCCATCTTGCCCGTTGAGGTTTTGGCTACCTTCCGTCAAAGAGTTGAAATCGTAAAGGTATTCCACTTGCGCCATGGACTGTGTTGCTAGTGCCAGTCCGATTAGTAGGATTATGATCTTTTTCATAGCTTTTGTTTTGTCCGAGGGTGCCCGCAATGCGAGTACCCTCGGTTAGTTAACGAGCTCCCCGTTGGGGTGCCCTTGATTTTAGTTTTTAATGATTTTTTTGGTTAGCATTTGGCCACCGAGGATTTTGACGATATAGACTCCTGAGGGCAGGTCGCTCATGTCGATGGTGGCGGTACCGTTCATACTAAAGCGGCGTACGGTAACACCTTGGGCGTTGATGATACGGACGCTGGCATTGCCCTTTTCATAGTCGGTGGTGATGGTAAGTTGGTCTCTCACAGGGTTGGGTGAAAGGGTCACGGTGAATGGATCTTTTTCAATCTCTGGGTGTTCGGAGACATCCGTCAAGATGTCGGTGTAGTGGCTATAGGTCACCAGTTTACCTGAGACCATCAGGATCGGGTTGTTCAAGTCTTGGCAGCTTATGCAGCTGTTTTGTCCGCTCACGCAGTCGGGATAGTTGGGATGGCACTGATCCACGTAGGTCGGGTCGAATTCGTAGAGGATGTCAGCGTGACCGGCATTGAGGTAGTTGTCCAAGCTATAGTTCCACACCATGCCGATGCTACCTGGGCACCATCCGGCGCGTGGGTAAGTCCAGGTGCCGTTTTGAGGCTGGCATCCTGCTGGGTTGGGGGTGCAGTTTTCCCAAAGGTGTTGGGTGTAAGTGGCAGTTCCGTTAATCTTGATATTGTGGGTAGCTTCATAGAACTCGGCGGCATTGCCGGTGTTGTAAGCGCCATTGTCGGTATCGCTCCAGTGGTGTCCAGTAGTCACCAAACGCAGGTTGGCTTTCTCAACACAGGGATCAAATCCGACCGTACGAACTGGAACGGGGCAAAGGTTTTCGTAGTCGCCAAAAGAATAGCTTCCAAACCACAGTTCTTGCATATCGATGTATGGATAGTCGGGACGACCTTTAGTATATTCGAAGATGGCTGTGGGATTGTAACCATCGCCTGTACTCTCATACATCTCGCAATAGACTTCAAACTCCACGAGGCCTTGCAGCAAGGAGGTAAAGTCGCTGACATCGACGTCGTCATCGCATTCCACGCCGAAGGGAGTGACATAGCGGACAAGTTCCACCCATTCGCCACGATAGTTCTTCACGCGCACATAGCTCATATGGTCGTAAGGTTTGCAGCTTCCGTTCACACAGTTGTGGATATAGTGCAGGTTGATGGCATTGAAAGCGTTGACGTGGGTAGGGAATGGATATTCGCCATGGCTGGTAAACTGTTGGTTGGTCACTGCCACTTCACCGTTGAGGGCAGAGACGGTGATGTCGTCGTAGTTAGTTGTGACCTCGAAAGTGTTGCTTGCTTCGGTAGCCTTGCCGCCGGTATGGGTGATTCGCACGGTCATGTTATAGGTACCAGGTCCCGATGGGGTCCAGGTGGTGTACCAATAGCCGTTGGACGGGTCGTCAGGGTAGTCGGTCTTAAGGGTCAGCTGTTTTCCATCAACACTGCATTTCACTTCTTCGAATTTCAACACGTCGCTATGTTCGATATATGCACTAAGCACAATCATGATGGGGTTCTCAAAGTCGGGCATATACACCTTGGTACCTTCATAGGGACGACGGATGGTGATGGTAGGAGTATAATTCTCGGGATCAACCACATAGAACGAACGTGTCACTGCAGGTGCGGCTTGCCATTGGACGCCATCACCCATTTGTTTGGCACGTATTCTCACCAAGCCTTCTTCACCGGTGAGGGTGAGGATGTTGCCATCGATGGTGGCAGGACCTTGGAGAACCTCAAATGATACGGGAAGTCCCGATGAAGCCGTAGCTTGCAAGGTGATAGGGTCGCTATTGACCAGTTGGTCGGTGATTTCAGCAAAGTCGATGAACTGTGCTGCCAAGCCACCTGGGATATGACGCACGTTGAAGTTATCGAAACCACCCATGCCGCTGTTGAGCATGAACATGCCATTCCATGTGGCAGGGTCCGACTTGTCGCCGCTGCCTGGGGTGAGGCCAGCGTTCACGCCTTGGCATTCCGGCACAGGATCCCATTCGTCGCTGTTAGGATCTGACATCGTATAGAGGGTGACAGCACCAGCGCCGTCGTTGGCATCGAGGTCGATAGAAATCTTCCAACGATACCAGCAGTCCATCTCAGTACTGGGTTGGAAGTTGCACGCCATGGTGTTGTTGGGCAATACCACACCACATTTGAAATAGGAGTCGCTAGGGCGATATCCCGTAGTCAGCATATAGATGCCTCCATCAGGAAAGGTACTCTCGGCATTTGGCGTAATAGGTTCGCAGGGAAGGTGACCTGGAGCTGTGGCAAAAGGAGGAACGATGGCTCCGTCGCCATTGCCATCGAAGCCGATGCCAAAGAGATGACCCCAAAGACCACGATACATGTCACACTCCACCTCGATGACGCCGCCTGAGGAGAAGTCGAAGTTAAATTCGTCAAGGGAGTGGGTGGCGACATCGCCGAAGCCGGTACCTGAAGCTATGGAGAACACTCCCATAGTCTCATCAAGCGTCGGGGCTGGGTCGCCTTTCCAGAAGTGACCGATGTAACCCGTGTACATAGGGTTGCCGCCATTGCCAGCGGTATGAGGTCTGACATACCAGCCGTGTTGGCCGTTAAGAGGTTCTTCTTCAAGATATTCATTGAAGCTGAAAACAGCTTCTGTTTGGGCGCTCAAAGCAAAAGCGAACGCCATCATCACGATTAGTAGTGTTATTCTTTTCATGCTTTTTTGTTTATGTCCACACTGCCGTGGGGGGGTTCTACATCCCCACACTTCCGTGGGGGGTTCTACATCCCCACACTTCCGTGTGGGGTTAATGAGAGGGTGTCTCTTCGAGACACTGCTTTTTTTTGTTTTTTGTTTTTTTGTTTTTTTGTTTTTTGTTTATCTCTCAACTTTTAACTTTCATCTCCTCACCATCCACCAAACCGGTGTCTGTCGGGTGTCACCATGCGACATACTCGTAACTTGCGTTGCGTAATTGTCGTAGTTGTATTCAACTTCTTTTTGAGGATATTCCATCCTATAGGAGGTCAGCTTGGCATGGTTGGTAGTGGTAGGTGTGGCAAACGTACGACGTGCCAAGGCCCAGGCTTCCCAAGGTTGACGGAAGAGGTTCAGCCAGCGTTGCTGGTAAATCATCTTAAGATAAAACTCCTGACTTCCATCGTACTCCGGATTCATCCAGACGGCATAGTTCATCACGTTAGCCGCCATGTTGTTGCACCAATCCCAAATACTCAAGTTGCCGACATAGTTCGTATATTGCGGATAGAAATAGGTCCAGCGAGAGGTCATGTTAGGCATGTGTGTCCAGAACAAGAAGGATTGATACACTCCCGAACGGATGGATTCATCAGCATTCAGCGGAGGTGTGATGCCTCCGATATTTCTCACTTCGATTTCAGCCTTCATGAACAGCACGTCGGCATAGTTCACCAAGATTTGGGGAACATAACGTTCGTCTCTGGTGAGGTAATAGTTGAAGGGAGAGTAGAGGCACGAAGGACCTTTGAAGGTGTAGCTGCCATCGCGGCTTTGGGCGTAGGGTGAGCCTCCTTCAGTAGGCGTTTCAGCGGTATGAATTTGTGGATAGGGCTTCCAAGCTCCATCGGGGAAACTGTCGGTCTTGTGATTAGTGTCGAAGAAAATGAAGGTACGATAGTCGTAGATACCGCTACCATCCATATCGTCGGTTGAGGAAAGACAGCTCCAAATGGTCTCGCCCATACGAAGATGTTTGTGTTCACGGAACGACCAGTTGGTATCCCAATTAGTCCCTAATACACTGGGCCATAAGCAGATACCTCCACCAGTAGTACTACCACCCGAGGTATTCATCTGCGTATAGATAAAATTATAGGCATTCACCAACATGGGGGTGGCAAATTCAGGATCCTTTTCATACATACGGAGTCCGTGACGCAAGATCAGCGAGTTGGCAAATTCGGCCCACAAGATGTAGTTGTTGTTGAGCAACACCTCGTAGGAGAGTTTGTAGAACTCGTTGCCTGAGGGGGTGACTGTGGTGTCGTTTTGCAACACGTTGCGCGACCAGAGCAATTCGTTCATCAGCTGTTTATAGATGCTTTCTTGGGAGTCCCATTTGGGTTTCATACCCACAGGGCTGTTTTCCCAAATACGGCCAGCTTCGGAGTAAGGAATGTCGCCAAAAACGTCGGTGAGCTTGAAGGTTTGATAAGCTTTCAGTATGTTGAGTTGGGCACGTACCTTGTCGCAAATAGCCGTGTCTCCATATTCATCGCCGTAGGCATCAAAACGGTTTTCCAATTCACGGATGTTGGCCAGCATATAATAGTAATCCGACCAAAGGTTTGAAATGCCAATCTGAGAATTACCCCAAGACTCGGAAATCAAAGCACCGAGTTCTGTTTCGGGATACCAGATTTCATTTTGCAGATAGAACTGCTCGTTCATACTTTGTTGCAGTGAACTCACCACACCGTTGAAGAGAGCATCGATGGTCGTTCCTGTGGGCGAGAAAGGATCTTGGTTCATTTCATCAAAGTCCTTCGTACAAGCCGTGAACGCCATCATGATTATTAATCCTAATATACTTATGTTTCTCATATCATTAAACTTCATTGAATATCTCTCAATTCTAAATTCTAAATTCTAAATTCATCACAGGCTTACTTTCAAGGTCATCATCACTGATCTTGTACCCGGATAGGAACCATATTCCAAACCTTGGGCATTGCCAGAGCCTTGGGTGCCTTCGGGGTTGATGTTGTCGGGCAAAGTCTTGTAGAAATAGAATAAGTCACGGCCCACCAAAGAGATGGAGGCTTGTTTGAAGAAATTTTGCTTGTCGAGCAATTTACGCGGGAAGTCGTAAGTCAGCGACAGTTCGCGCAGCTTGATCCATGTGTTGTTAACGATGCCTGGGGTGGATAGGATATTGCCCCATCCGCCAAAGTTGGGCATGTACTTGTAAAGGTAATGAACGACATTGTCGTTTAGGACGGCCTCCCCGGTCTCGGTGTTGATGCAATAACCTGGCAGGATGACACCGTAGTTGCCTACGAGTTCGCCGTTGGCATCGTAATAGGGCAATCCGTTGCCTTCGCGTTCATAAAGCGTTTCAAGGCTTTGTCCTGTTTGCATGGCCACCACATACGAGGCGCAATAGATCTGGCCTCCCAATTTGGCATCGACCAAGGCAAAGAGCGACCAGTTTTTATAGGAAGCTCTCATGTTGAGACCACCTGTCAACAAAGGTGCGCAGTTGCCTACCGGTACACGGTTGTCGGTCTTCAGATAGGTAGTACCCGTCTCGTTGAGCAACGGCATGGGATTGTGATTCTCGTCATAGAAGGGCCCAACGACAGTGCCATCGGGCATCGTATATTGATAGACGTAATCCCAACCATAGATGGTACCATATTCCTCACCTTCTTCGACGGCGATAGCTGGACCGTTGGAACCCCAAATCTCAGAGAGCAAATACATGTTGGCGCCTGCCAAATCGACGATTTTGTTTTTGTTACGTGCAATGTTAAGACCCACCTGAACGCCATAATCCTTACCCTGTGCGATGTCGTAAGTCATGATGGCCTCGATACCTTTGTTGGTGACAACACCCGTGTTAATGGTCACGTTTGATGCACCCGTGGAAGGAGCCAAGGGCGAAGAAAGGATTTGATCCCATGAATAGATATCATAATAGGTGAAATCCATGTTGAATCGGGCTCCAAGGCCGAGGTCAAAGCCCACCTCAAAGGCGCGCTGACGTTGTGGCTTGAGCTCCAAGGGTGGAACCACCGAAGGCAACGACGATGAGAGATGATGACCAAAGGATCCTGTGGCATAGGTATAGGTCAACTGATAAGGTTCCGTATCGCTAGCGGTTTGGGCCCATGAACCTCTCAGCTTCAGGAAGTTCACTGGACCCCATTTCCAATCCGGGAAGGCAGAGGTCGGCACAAAACTCAAGGTAGCCGAAGGATAGAAATAGCTGTTGCGTGAGATAGGCAAGGTCGATGACCAGTCGTTGCGACCCGTTACATCGAGGAACAGCCAGTTGTTGTAGCTAAGATTCAGGAAGGCATACAAGGAGTTGACTTGTTTTTCCCATTTTGATTCATGGAAAGTCCGTTCTGTGGCAGAAGAGTAGTTGTAGATGGTATAAAGGTTAGCGTAAGCCCAGGTTCCAGAGCTGCCATCGATTCCGTCGCGATAGCCATAGTATTGTTCACCACCAAAGGAGAAACGTACATTGAGCGGTATGTTGAAGAGTTTTTCCTTATGAGCAGTAAGCAGGAAGTCCATATCGCGAGTGATCGAACTGTTCTTCTGTTTTTTATAATAGCCACCCACCATGCCATCACTTGCCGTTGGCTTATGCGTGGTGATGTAATTGTCGTTGGTCCAGTCGAGGGCCACTTTGGCATTGGCACTGAGCCAAGGAGTGATGTCGTACAACAAGCGGACCGATCCAAACATCTTATCACGGTCAAGTGTTGTATTGTTGTTGTAGAACGTCCAAAAGGTACTGCTGTTGATGTAGCTGAAAGGATAGCCTTCAAATTCATTCATGGAGCCATCGGGGTTCTCGTAACCAGTGACTTCCAAACCTTTCCAGCTGCGAGGCCAGCTATAAAGCAGACCTTTGTTGAAGTTACTGTTCGACTCACCGATTTCTGGGGAGTTCAAACGGAAATAATCCAAATAGGTGAAAGCCACATCGACTTTGATCTTGTCGGAAACGTTGATGAGTGAACCCACATTGACGGTGGTTTGGCGCAAGTTGCAGTTGTCGATGATGGCATCGGTACGTGAGTCCGTAAACGACACACGGATGCTACCGAAGTCGCCGGCATTTTGAAGTGAGATGTTGTTGTTGAAGGTATGGCCATTGTTGAACAACATGCTGAGGTTGTCGGGTTGAGGCGAATAATCGCGCACCACGCCATCCCACCAAAGTACACTTTCGCCGTTCATCGCCGGTCCCCAACTCTGGGCAGCGCCATAGTAGCCGAAAGTTGTGTTGGTAGGTTCGCCAGCAGGACCGTTATCGACGCTGTATATACCGGGATATTCATATACTTGATTGCCATTTTCGTCAAACATGCCTTCGATAGGAGTCAGCGTAGGAGGGTTAAAAGTGATGGGGCCTCCAGCACCATATTTGTTTTGGACTCGGCGATAAAGATAAGGTTGGGTAACCTTAAACGAAGAAGTATAGGTGATACCCAAGCCACGTTGTTTGCTACCTTTTTTGGTGGTGATGAGCAACACGCCGTTGCCACCACGCGAACCATACAAGGCTGCTGCGGTAGGGCCCTTCAAGATGTCGATGTTCTCGATATCTTCTTGGTTGATGTTGTTCAATGCCGTTCCCCAGTCACGTCCACCACTCCAATCGGTAACGCCACCTTCATTCGACATAGGCACACCGTCAACTACAATCAGGGGTTGGTTATCTCCCAAGATGTTGTTGTTACCACGAATTACGATACGTGAAGCACCGCCATCAACACCATTAGGGTTGATGATCTGCACACCTGCCGAGCGACCACTCAAGGCACTGATCACGCTGCCAGAACCCGATTTGGCAATCAAATCACCACCGATTTCTTCAGTGGCATAGCCCAACTCTCGTTTTTGACGTTTGATGCCCAAAGCGGTCACCACCACATCGTCGAGCAATTGCGCATCTTGATCCATGGTGACGTTGATCTTGTCGCGACCGTTAACGGGAATTTCTTGTTTCACGAAACCCACAAAGCTAAACACCAATGTACCAGTACTGCTGGCTTGGATAGTGTAATTACCGTCGATATCGGTGACGGTACCTCCGCTCCCTCCTTTTACAGTGACGGTGACGCCTGGCAAGCCAAAGCCATCGTCGCTTGAAATTACCTTACCCGTGACTGTCACATTCTGAGCTGTGACCGTCAGGAAGGCGAGAAGAGTAAAGAATAGTAATAATAGTAATTTTTTACTCATAAATATAGATTTTATTTAATAATTTTTTGATTGAATATCGTAGTATTATTGCTTACCGAGAGTGTTGTCTGGCATCCTAATACCATTGCCCTGTTGTCGTCGATATGTCCTGCCGGGGTATTGAAGCACACTGGGTAGTCGTATTCCCTTACGGTATCGAAGATGGCTTGTTCCACGGTTTTACCAAAGGGGTTGGGGTTGTCGTGAATACTGGTGAGGCCGCCTATCATGAGTGCTTTCAGGTTTTTTAGTTTGCCAGCACGTTTTAATCCCAGCATCATGCGTTCGACATGATAGATATATTCATCGATTTCTTCGAGGAACAGGATGCGGTTATCCGTATCTGGAAATGAGTTGGAGCCCATCATGCCATAAAGAACAGACAGGTTGCCACCTACCAATACACCTTGAGCTTCGCCTTGACGGTTGCAAGGATGTGCATTCCATTCATAATGGAGCGGGTTACCAAGCAAAGCGTCATAGATGGATTGAAGTGATTCAGGGGTCTTTTTTTCAAGATAGAAAGGCATGGAGGCATGAATGCTTGTCAGTCCAAGACTTTGGACTTTGCCATGGAACACCGTGGTATCGCTAATTCCGATAAGAGGTTTCGGATGCTGCACGAAGTGCGAGAAATCGATTTTGTCGATGATGTGGATGCTGCCATAGCCGCCACGGGCAAACCATATAGCGTCGATATCATCACGATCGAGATATTCTTGAATGACCTGGGCACGGAGTTCTGCAGTTCCGGCAAAGATATAGTCTGAGGCAAACAAACGCTCGTCGAAAACGGCATTCATTCCTTTTGAATGCAGCCATTTTACGGCATATTCTACCTGCTCGGGAATCACTTTCCGTCCCGGTGCCGCTATTGCTATATGTTTTATTTCCCTCATCTTCTACCGAGCTTTAAGCCCTAACGGGCTACCTCTAAATTCTAAATTATTAATTCTCAATTAAAATCAAGTCTTTATCCTGCTTATAGGTCTCTTCAAAGAACAGTTCTCCTGTGTCCAAATATTTTTTCCAGACGCCGTTGCGGATGCCACCAGAAAAGGATTGGACTTCGCGAAGGCGGCCATTCGTATAGTAATAATAGTGTTCTCCATCGGGATAGCCACCTTTGAACGAACCCTTGAAAGCCATCTTGCCGTTGGCGTAATACGATACCCACTCCCCTACTTGATGGTCGTTGCGGTATTCTCCTTCAAAGGTCTCATTGCCTGATTGTTCCTTCCATTTTCCTGTTTTCATGCCATCGAAATAGGAACCTTTGACGATACAGTTGCCTTCTTCGTCATATTCTTCATAATTGCCTTCAGGAACGCCATCCAAAAAGTCTTCCGTTCGTTGCATTTTTCCCGAAGGATAATACCAAGTCCAGGTACCATCAAATTGGCCGTCTTTGTAACTACCTTCTTGTTCAAGTTTCTCGCCTGGATAATAGAATTTCCAATTGCCAGAACGTTTTCCATTGATAAAGAGTCCTTTGGCTCGTAAAGTACTGTCGGGATACAGTTCTACCCACTCCCCTCGGCGAGTGCCGTCAGTGTCCATCACCCCTGATTGAACCAAGGTGCCATTTTTATAAATTTGGGAACTGATGACATTTCCATTCTCATCAAACTCACGCCAAGTGCCTTCGCGTTTGCCATCACGGAATGAAGCTTCGCGTTTGATACGGCCATTAGGATAATACTCATGCTGCATCTGTAAGGGTTTCATCTCTGCAGCAATCACCTGTTCCACATCATTGACGTATTTTGTGATCTTCAACAGATTTCCTTTCTCATCATAGAGTTTATAGAAACCATCGCGCAATCCATGTCTGTAATAGATTTCCGATTTCAGGTCGAAGTTGGGGTAAAACTCTTTCCAATAGCCATGTTTCTTTCCTTGTGAGTCATAGCGATTGATGACTTCGCGGCTGTTGACAAAACCTTTTTTATAGGTGATAATCTCTATAAGTCTTCCAGTGGTATCATAAACAGGCGACAGACCATCTTCATATCCATTTTTGATGGGCATCACCTGAAGCAGATGATAGCGGCGGTCAAAACGTCGGCTAAAATCGATACGTGTTCCATGGTCGAAACGCTCTTCCAACACTTCGTCAGACATATAGATTTTTCGCAAACCATGTTTGATATCTTTCTCGTAGGTGACCAGCAAAGTGGTGTCGCCTTCTTCAGAATAAAAAATCCAAACACCATCCAAAAGAAAATCCTTACGGTTTCCTTCCGACTTTAGTTTTCCGTTTTCGTAATACGTTTTCCAATAGCCGTCAGGTTTTCCATCACGCAAGGTCCCCTCTGAAGAAATACTATCGTTGGCATACCTATATACTTGATATTCAGTCTGTCCAAAACTTACCAAAGGAGTCATGAACAAGACCAACAACAAAAGTATATAAAAGGTATTCTTCATTGATTACGCTTTTTTTCTCATCATGCAAAACTAGTAAAAAACCTTTATATTCAAAAGTGCTTTTTCAACCGGTCATCATTAATCAACCATCATTATTTTTTTTAAAAAAAGGATGGATGGATATTAATGAGTTGTGAACAGTTGGATAACTTTTTAAAAAAATTCTTGCATATTAATTTGTTGTTCTTAGGTGCCTTTGAATAATTTTCTAATGCCCTATCATTTTCAAGCATTTTGATTTTTGCAAGAAAAAAACGAAATAAAAAAATGATGTATTTTTTTCCATTGTAAAAAGGGGTATTTGTTGTTGATAACCGAGAACAAAAGGTTGAAAAAAATGGATGAAAAAAGAAATAAACACCCAATAAACGACCATCGCTATTTTATCACTATTTATCAACAGCCAAATTGTTGATAAAATTATAAATAACTGATTGTCAAATATATATTTAAGATTTGTTGATTTTTTGGTTGGGATAATAAGCTCATAAATAGCAAGTTATTATTGTGGTTATAGAGATAAAAACCTACCTTTGCGAAAGATTTATGAACATCGAGTAAAATGAGCCAAATTATTCCTATAGCATCCGATCATGGAGGCTTCAAAATGAAGCAATACATCATTGAAAAATTACTGGAGGCTGGTTACGAGGTCAAAGACTTTGGAACCTACAGTGAAGAGAGTGTGGACTATCCCGACATGATTCATCCTTTGGCCAAAGCCATTGAGAATGGAGAGTATCCTTTGGGTATTATATTATGTGGCAGTGGCAATGGTGCCCAGATGACGGCCAACAAACATCCTCATGTTCGGGCTGCCTTGTGTTGGAATGAAGAGTTGGCCAAGTTGGCGCGTCAGCATAACGATGCCAACATTCTCTCGTTGCCTGGTCGTTTCATTCCTTTTGATCTGGCTTGGAACATGGTTCAGTTGTTTTTGACGACACCATTCGAAGGGGGACGTCATTTGCGTAGAGTAGAAAAAATAGAACAGATTGACTGCAATGAGTAATTGGAGCGTAAAATTCAAAAAAGACTGCGCCATTGCCTTTGATGAGGAGCATTGGCAGAAGATGAACTACAGCACAGGTTGTTATGAGAAGCGTTTCTCAAAAAGTAGGGAAAACTACCGCAATGCTGAGCTGGAGCGACAACGCGCTTATATCCTTCGTAACAAGTCGTTGCTCAACATGGAAAAGTTATTGGTTGATTTTGAGACGCACTTCAACGAAAATGGCGGCAATGTGTTATGGGCTCGCGATGTTGACGATGCCCAGGAAATGATTTGGGAGTTAATCAACAAGCGTGACATCAAGGCAGTGACGCGCACCAACTCAGTAGTTCTAGACGAAATCGGGTTAAATAAGTTTCTCGTAGAAAAGAAGATGCCTTATTATGAGACTTCGGTGTCGCGTTATGTGCTTCAAGCAGCAGGTCAAGCTCCTTATCATCCGATGTTTCCTGCCTTACATCTCTCAAAGGAGGAAATCAACAGTGTGTTGAATCAACATTATAAGTTGAAACTCGACAGCAGTTCGAAGCAGATGGTCAATTTCATCCGTCATCAGACTTCAAAACATATCACCCAGGCTCAGGTGTGCATCACAGGAGCCAACTTCTTATTGTCGGATATTGGCGGTGTGGCAATGACGGAGAACGAAGGCAATATTGTGAAAGCCTGTGCTTCAGTTAAGCTTCACATTGTCGTGGCCGACATCACCAAAGTGATTCCTTCGGTGGAAGACTTAGGTTTGTTGCTGCCATTGGCTTCAGCGCATTCCACTGGATCGAGCATGAGTGCAATCAACACAATCACCACAGGTCCGGCAAAGAATGGTAATGGTCCAGAGCAGATGGTGGTCATCTTGCTCGACAATGGTCGTTCGGATGTGTTGGGCAATGAGGTGATACGTCAATCTTTGTCGTGCATCCGCTGCGGTGCTTGTGTGAGTGTTTGTCCTATCTATAAGAATATTGGTGGCTATGCCTATGGCACTACCTATATTGGGCCCATTGGTGCGGTGATGACTCCTTTGATGATCGATTTGGAAGATTATGCGCATCTGACCACTTTATGTTCATTGTGTGGTCGTTGTGTTGAAAGCTGTCCGGTGAAGATTCCAATCACCGACTTGGTGATTGAAAACAGGCGATTGGTGGCTACGGAACGCATTGGAGATGCCAAATATGAAGCGATGGTACGGACCATGATCGGACACGGAAAGTCACGCAAGAAGATGGATTGTGCATCATGGATTAAGCGATTAGAAATTAAGCAGTTAGTAAACAAAAATGCGTTTACCAAACGGGTCATGCCTGAAATCGCTCCCAAGTCGTTCAGCCAAATGAGCAAGGACGGGGAAGTCTGAAATCAGAATTACATCCGCTTTAACACTTTCCGTAGTTTATCTTCACGGGTGAGGCATTCATAGTCGCAGAATGTGATGCCCATGTAAGTGGCGATTTTCTTCAAATCTCCGGTAGGATCTTTTTTCAATGAGAAGATGTAGGAGTTGCAATCCACGCCCAACAAAACCTCTTTCAAGGCGCTTACCTTATAGACAATCTCGTTGAACATGCTTTCCGAGCTGATGCCGCTTTTGCACTCAATGACATGCAGTTGGTTGTTTTTGATGAAACTCACATCCAACTCGTTGTTATGCCTGATCTCCGTACACCCATCGATGCGCACCCCAACGGCGATGTCGTCGGGCTGTACCACTGTCTTGATGAGATAATAGACATATTCTTCAAACCATCCTCCTGTAAGATAATCCAGTTCCTGTTGGTTTAGAATCCCTTCTTCTTTTGGAGTGAAATTGATGTATTCCAAAAACTTTCCAAGATTTGGAATGGGAGTCATATTCTCTTTTACAGGATGTTCTGCCTCTTCTATATTAAGATATTTCCAGCCCCGGTATTTCTCGCGCAACACATCCAGGATTTTGTATTCGCTGCTTCGTATCTGTTGTTTTGAGAATAGGTTAAACATCTGCCTTGACTGTGTCTCGTCAGAGATGGGCGGTTGTAAGGCATCAATGTCGTGGCTCAAGCCATAAGCTTCGAAATACTCGGCCAGGGTCATCCGGTAATGGATGGGGATGATCTCATCGTCATTGTCGTAGATGCTGTTATCAAAGATCGTTTTGACGATAAGGTTTTGGTGGGTTTGGATGTAGTAGAAAGTACTGTGATAGTTGGAGAACACATGTTGCACCGACAGGGCCATGTATCGGGAACCTCCAGCTAGGTTAACATAGTACTCAGTGTCTTTATTGATGCCGTTGTTAATGGTTCGGCATATACGTTCGTAGGTATAGCTGTCGGAGTCGCGCCTGAGCACAATACGCTGCACCACCCCTGGGTCAACCTGGAGTATTTTGACCAAAGGGGTGATGCAGTCGAAGCTGTCGTTGGCCGAGACGAACAATAGTTGGTCGCCTTCTTCGAAGAACTCTTTGATGAAGAGGTAGGCGGCGACAGGATGTTCGCGGGTGATGATGTTGACCAGCGTCTTCATTATTTCTTGATGGCTGCGATGCCAGGCAGTTCTTTGCCTTCGATGGCTTCGAGCAGGGCACCGCCACCAGTGCTGACGTAACTCACTCTGTCGGCCAGACCGAACTTGTTGATGGCACTGACAGTGTCGCCTCCACCGATCAAGGTATAGGCTCCGTTTTGTTCTGTTGCCTCCACGCAGGCCTCGGCCAGGGCTTTGGAGCCTTCAGCGAACTTGTCGAACTCAAACACGCCGCATGGTCCGTTCCAGAGAACGGTTTTCGACTGTTTGATGATACCGGCGTAGAACTTACGGCTTTCAGGACCGCAGTCCATGCCTTCCCAGCCGTCGGGAACGTTCATCGGATCGACCACCATGGTGTTGGCATCGTTGGAGAAGCTGTCGCCTGCCACCACGTCAAACGAGAGATAGAGGTTGATACCTTTTTGTTTGGCTTTTTCGATGATGTCGAGGGCGAGATCGAGTTTATCCTCCTCACAGATGGAGTTACCCACATGGCCTCCCAGAGCGCGTTTGAAGGTATAAGTCATGCCTCCACAGAGAATCAGGTTATCGACTTTTGTCATCAGGTTCTCGATGATTTCGATTTTGGTGGAGACCTTTGATCCACCCATGATGGCGGTGAAGGGGCGTTGAATCTCATTCATGACCTTGTTGACGGCAGCCACTTCCTTGGCCATCAGGTAACCAAACATCTTATGTTCGGCATCGAAATAGTCGGCGATGAGTGCGGTAGAAGCATGGGCACGGTGAGCGGTGCCAAAGGCGTCGTTGATGTAGTAATCGCCGTAGCTTGCCAGAGTTTTGGTGAATTCCTTTTGTGAGGCTTTGATCGCCTTCTTGGCTTCGTCGTAACCCTCTTCTCCTTTTTCGATGCCACGGGGCTTGCCTTCTTCCTCGGCATAGAAGCGGAGGTTCTCAAGCACCAACACCTCGCCAGGTTTCATGGCTGCCACTTGGTCAGCGGCTTTCATGCAGTCGGTCGCAAATTGCACGGGACGGCCCAGCAACTCTTCCAGGTGAGCGATAATGGGTTTGATGGAATACTTTGGGTCAGGGTTCTTCTTTGGGCGGCCAAGATGCGACATCAGTACCACCATTCCCTTGTCGTTCAGCACCTTATTGATGGTTGGCAAGGCGGCACGCATACGAGTGTCGTCGGTGATGTTGAAGTTGTCGTCCAACGGGACGTTGAAGTCAACACGGATGACCACGTGTTTTTCTGCAAAGTTGATTTGATCGATGTTTACCATGTTATTAGTTTGTTGATTTATGAATTATGATGATTGTTCCTTGTCTCATTTGATGATCATCTGGATAGCCTTTGGCATCATCTCGAAGTCGAATGGCGAGTTGGTCAAAGTTTCCCCTTCAGTCTCAAGCAGTAGCTTATGGGCCGGTATGGAGATGATGCGGATTTTCTTTCCCCGATAGGTGCTCACCTCTTTGAGTTTGTCGATGAAGGTTCCGTTATAGAGGTTGTTGATGTTGGCGGCGAATTTCATCAGCCCCACTTTTTTGATGACGGTGATGTCGAACAACCCGTCGTCAGGGATGGCGTCGCGCATCATCATCATGCCGCCTCCGTTGTATTTTCCGTTGCCTACCGATAGGCTTAAAATCTCATCGTCGAAAACCAACTGGTCATCCACCTCAAGTTGGATGTGGACACACTTATAGTTGAGCAGGCAACTGGCTGTGCTGAGCATATAGCGCACGGAACCACCTTTGCCTTCGGCCTTCATTTTGTTGGTTCTTCCGCACACCATCTCGTCCAATCCAGTGCCAGCGGCATTCAGGAAATACCGCACCTGCGGATCGCCATGGTTAAAGTATGTCACTTTTCCAATATCATGTAAGAAGGATTTTCCCTCTTTGATGATTTTCACATTTTGTGGATAATCAAGAGGTATGTCGAACGTTCTTCGCCAATCGTTGCCTGTCCCAACGGGGATCACTCCCATCTGGATTTCTTGTGTAGGAAAACGTTGTTGGCTGAAGATGCCGTTGATGACCTCGTTGTTGGTACCATCACCGCCAATGGAGATGATTTTTTTATAGCCTTTCGTGTTGATGTTGTCGCGGACAATTTCGATGGCATGACGGGGATGCGTTGTCTTAATCGCATCGAATTCGATTTGTTCTTGGAGTAAAAGTCGTTCTATCTCAGGCCAATCCTTTTCACATTTGCGAATGGATGCGTTTGGATTAACAACGACTAACCACTTGTTTGTTGTTTCGCTCATTCTTATGAACCAATTTTGCTCCAAAGATAAGAAGGTTTTGTTTATGAACAAGCTTGTAAAAAAGAAAATCGTCATATCAAATAAATGTTGTATCTTTGACGCTTTAAAAATTAATTAAATAATGAAGGTACTAAGAACGCTATTTTTACCATTTTTCGCTCTGTGTTATTTTTTTCAGTCATGCAGCACTGAAGTTGATTTATATTCTGATTATAAGGATATTACAGTAGTTTATGGTTTGTTGGACTATAGCAAAGACACTAATTTTATCAAGATCAACAAGGCTTTTTTGGGACCTGGAAACGCGCTTGACATCGCTTTGATTGATGACTCGTGCAATTATCCAGGCAAGTTAAATTGCCGAATCATCGAGTCAAGAGCCTCTGCCGAAGGTTCTACTTATACTCAGACAAGGGTATTAAACTTGGATACCATCACTGTTCACAACAAGCAATTAGGTATTTTTTATGCCCCTGATCAGCTAGTGTATTACACCACAGACCGGATTAACCCTAACAATTCCCGTTACAAATATATGTACACGTTGGAAATTGACCGTGGCGACACCATTTTGACAGCCTCCAGCGCTGTGGTTGGCGGAGAACGTTTTGCCATTCCGCAAGCCATCATGAGTTTCTCCACCGTAACACCTTCAGGTACACTTAAATGGACCGAGTGTCCTAATGCGGTCGTCTATGATGCCAGCGTTGAATTCCGTTATGTTGAAGTTTGGAATGGAAACGACACCGTGCCTCGTTCCATCAATATGGAGATGGGTTATTATCCGCTATCCTCACTCCTCTATGAATTTGGCAATTATAGCCTCTCTTACCCCAATGCCAGTTTCTACGATAAATTGAAAAGATCTATGGGAGCCGATACCTTGAACTCCAACGTGGAGCGTTTGGTGTTTGAACCCTCTTTGACCATTAAAATATCCGCTGGTGGAGTCGAACTGTACAACTTCATTTCTGTCAACGGTCCTTCTAGTAGCATCGTCCAAAGCATTCCTGAATATTCCAATGTGAACGGCGGTTACGGCGTGTTTTCATCGCGTACCACGATACAAAAAGACGTTCGACTGTCTGCTCAAACATTCACCGAACTTATGAGACATGAAAATTGGAGGTTCAGGCAGGCACAGTGAGGGAGTGAAAACTGCGAGCCATCAACAAAGTTAATTGTAAATTAAGTTTTAAAACATAAAATATGGAAAACAACAAAAGACTCTTTGAGGAATTTCCACCGGTGACCACCGAACAATGGGAAGCGGTTATCCAAAAGGACCTCAAGGGTGCCGACTACAACAAGAAATTGGTCTGGAAGACGGCAGAAGGTTTCCCGGTGAAGCCTTACTATCGTGCTGAGGACCTGAAAAACATTTCATGGATTGGCGTGATGCCCGACCAGTTCCCCTATGTCCGCGGCAACAAAGCCCTGGAAAACCACTGGCTAGTCCGTCAAGACATCCTCGTTACCGATGTGAAAGAGGCCAACGCTAAGGCCCTTGACGCCATCAAGCGTGGTGCCACCTCCATCGGATTTAAATTGGAATACGATAAGGCTTACAATCCAATCGAGATTTCGACTTTGCTTAACGGCATTGACCAAAAGACGGTTGAGATTAACTTGTTCAACAACAAGTATCACTTACCTCTGTTGGAGATGCTCTCGAAAGTGCCAGGTATCAAGGGTTCGTTGAATTATGATCCGTTGATGCGTTATCTGCGTCGTGGTGTTTGGTATGTCACCGAAAACACGGACATGGAGCTGGCATACATCATGGTGAAAGCTGAGATTCCTGGCTTCCATACCATCGGTGTCAACAGTCATGTGCTCACCAATGCTGGTGCCACCATCGTGCAAGAGATGGCCGTTTCGTTGGCTATCGGAGTGGAATACCTCGACCGTTTGACGGAGAAAGGTCTCACCATTGACGAGATTGCACCCAAGATGCGCTTCAACCTGGCGGTGGGTCAAAACTACTTCATGGAGATGGCCAAGATGCGTGCTTACCGTATGCTTTGGGCCGACATCGTGAAGGCCTACGGCGGCAAGGAAGAAAACGCCAAGATGCACATCCACGCTTGCAATGCTGAGTTGGGCATGAGCCTCTATGACGCTTACGTCAACATGCTGCGTTCGACCACTGGAACCATGTCGGCTGTCTTGGGCGGTGTTGACTCATTCTGCGTCACTCCGTTCGATGCCATCTTTGAAAAGCCTACCGACTTCGCCGATCGTATCGCACGCAACCAACAGCTGATCTTGAAAGAAGAATCGCATTTCGACAAGGTGGCCGATCCCGCCGCCGGTTCTTACTATATCGAGAACCTCACCGATTCGTTGGCCAAAGCTGCTTGGAACCTCTTCCTGCAAATCCAGGACGAAGGTGGCTATCTCGCCGCTGTGCGTAAAGGCAGCATCCAAGCCTTCATCAAGGAAAGCGCCACCAAGAAGTTCAGCAACGTGGCTACCCGTCGCGAGACCATTCTTGGAACCAACCAGTTCCCCAACTTCACCGAAACGATGAAGTTCACGCCTGAAGCTTGGGTGTTTGGGGCTGACGACCGTCGTGCTGAGGATGCCGAAGTCGAGACCATCGTCACCTTCCGTGCTGCACAACAGTTTGAGAAGCTGCGTTATGCCACTGACGTCTATGCCCAAGACCACAAACGTCCCGTGGCTTGGATGTTCACTTATGGCAACTTGGCCATGCTGAAGGCACGCGCCAATTTCGCCTCTAACTTCTTTGCTTGCGCTGGTTTTCAAGTGGTTGACAACGCAGGCTTCAAGACCTTGGACGACGGTATCGCTGCCGCCCGTGAGGTGAAGCCTGAGATTGTGGTCATCTGTTCCTCCGATGAGGAATATGGCGAAGGCAACGCCCTCAAAATCTTCGAGGCCTTGAAGGACGAGACTATCGTGGTGCTCGCCGGTAATCCCGAAGGCACCGCCGATATCCTCAAAGAAGCAGGCATGAAGTATTTCATCCACGTGAGAAGCAATGTCCTCGAGACTCTTCAGGATTTCCAAAAACAATTAGGTGTAACCAAATGATGCGAGACTGAGAAAGGAAATGTATATGAGACCGAATTTCAAAGATATCAATATCAACGCTATTCCAAAAGGTCAAGGCACTATGCCTCAAGGTGAGCCTTGGGAGACCTCGGAACATATCATGGTGAAGCCCGCTTATACAGAAAAGGACCTGGAGGGCATGGAACATCTTAACTATGCTGCAGGTATCGCTCCTTATCTGCGTGGACCTTATTCCACCATGTACGTGATGCGTCCTTGGACCATCCGTCAGTACGCTGGCTTCTCCACAGCTGAGGAGTCGAACGCTTTCTATCGTCGTAACATCGCTGCTGGTCAGAAAGGTCTGTCCGTGGCCTTCGACTTGGCTACTCACCGCGGCTATGATGCCGACCATGAACGTGTCATGGGCGATGTGGGTAAGGCTGGCGTGAGCATCTGCTCCGTTGAAGACATGAAGGTGCTGTTCGACCAGATCCCGCTCAACAAGATGTCCGTCTCTATGACCATGAACGGTGCTGTGTTGCCCATCCTCGCTTTCTATATCGTGGCCGCCCTTGAACAAGGTGCCAAGTATGAGGAGTTGCAAGGCACCATTCAAAACGATATTTTAAAGGAGTTCATGGTGCGTAACACCTATATTTATCCTCCTGAGTTCTCGATGCGCATCATCGCCGACATCTTCGAGTTCACCTCGCAGAACATGCCGAAGTTCAACTCGATCTCCATCTCTGGCTACCATATGCAAGAGGCGGGTGCCACTTCCGACATTGAGATGGCCTACACCTTGGCCGACGGCTGGGATTATCTCCGCACGGGTGTCAAGGCTGGTTTGGACATCGATGCTTTCGCTCCCCGTCTGTCGTTCTTCTGGTGTTCAGGCATGAACCACTTCATGGAGATTGCCAAGATGAGGGCCGCACGTATGATTTGGGCCAAGATTGTCAAGACCTTCAACCCGAAGAACGAGAAATCATTGGCACTGCGTACGCATACCCAAACTTCTGGTTGGTCACTTACCGAGCAAGATCCGTTCAACAACGTGGCCAGAACCTGTATCGAAGCTATGGGTGCCGCTCTGGGTCACACCCAGTCACTGCACACCAACGCCCTGGACGAGGCCATCGCCTTGCCCACCGATTTCAGCGCCCGTATCGCCCGTAACACCCAGATCTACATCCAGGAAGAGACCAATATCTGCCGTGTGGTGGATCCATGGGCAGGCTCCTACTATGTGGAGTCGCTCACCCGCGATCTCTATGAACGCGCATGGGGTCACATCCAAGAAGTGGAAGCCATGGGTGGCATGGCCAAGGCCATTGAGACCGGTCTGCCAAAAATGCGTATCGAAGAGGCCGCAGCCCGCAAGCAAGCCAAGATCGACTCGGGTCGCGAGACCATCGTGGGCATTAACAAGTACCGCCTCGACCATGAGGATCCGATCGAGACCTTGGAGGTGGACAATACCGCTGTGCGTGAGTCACAGATCAAACGTCTGAAGGAACTCCGTGCCAACCGCAACGAAGCCGACGTGCAACGTTGCCTGGAGGCCATCACCAAGTGTGCCGAGACCGGTGAGGGTAACCTCCTTGCCTTGGCCATCGAGGCTGCCAAAGTTCGCGCTACTTTGGGTGAGATTTCCATGGCTTGCGAGAAAGTCGCTGGTCGTTACAAAGCAGTTATCCGTTCAATTTCAGGAGTGTATTCTATGGAAACGAAAAATGACGCACGTTTCGCCGAAGCTGTTGCCAAGGCTGACGAATTTGCCAAGTTAGAAGGTCGCCGTCCGCGTATCATGATCGCTAAGATGGGTCAGGACGGTCACGACCGTGGCGCTAAGGTAGTGGCTACCGGTTATGCCGACATCGGTTTCGACGTCGATATGGGTCCGTTGTTCCAGACCCCTGCCGAGGCTGCCAAGCAAGCCGTGGAGAACGACGTCCACATTCTTGGCGTGAGCTCTTTGGCTGCTGGCCATAAGACTCTGGTGCCTCAGGTCATCGCTGAGCTGGAGAAGCTGGGCCGTCCCGACATCATGGTCACCGTGGGTGGCGTGATTCCTGCACAGGACTACCAGTTCCTCTACGACGCCGGTGCCGTGGCCATCTTCGGTCCTGGAACCGTCATCAGCGATTCAGCCATCAAGATGCTGGATCTGCTGATCGCCGCACGCAAACAGGCCTAATAGCCACGCTTCGCGTCATTGCGAGCGCAGCGAAGCAATCCAACCAGACATGAAATGGTTTGAAAAATCCCGTCAGCGATGGCGGGATTTATTTCTATGTGACAATCAAGCAATCTTGAAAGCTGTTGAGGAGATAAGGAATAATCCCGAAAAACAAAATTTTTCAATAAAATTTATTGTATTTCAAAATTAGTTACTACTTTTGCAGTCACTATGAGAATCGTATCACATAAAAGATTGGTTGATTTTTACGAATCAGAAGGCCATTCCGATGCGAAGACGGCCTTGGAACGCTGGTATGAAATCACCGAAGAAGCGGAATGGAAAAACCTTTCGGATATCAAGGTTGATTTTCCGGCAACGGACTATGTTGGGAATCAACGTTATGTGTTCAATATCAGGGGAAACAAATACCGTCTTGTGGTGGTGGTGAAATTCACGATAGGCCATGTGTTTATTCGGTTTGTGGGCACCCATAGCGATTATGACAAAATTGATGTTTCAACAATATAGGAGAAAAGCGACATGAGCAAAATCACGAAAGAACAGTACGAATTTGCATTGGAGAGAATCGAAGAATTGTTGCCGCTGGTGACGGACGAGACACCCGCCAACGACCGCAACGCCATCGAATTGACGATGATGTCGGATGTCGTAATCGAATACGAGAAGGAGCATTATCCCATCGAGAAGCCGTCTGTGGCCGATTTGATAGAATTGTCGCTCGAAGAAAAAAAGATGACACAGAAGCAGTTAGCTTTTCTTATCGGCGTAAGTCCTTCGCGAATCAACGACTATGTGACTGGTAGGGCAGAACCAACCTTGAAAATCGCCCGCCTACTTTGCCGCACTTTGAACATTACGCCAGCTGCGATGTTAGGGTGCTGAAAAATTTTACTATATGAAAAATTTATTTCATAATTTCGCAATTGATTAAAGATTTAAAAAAATGGAAGATATCAATAGTGCCCAAGACGCCATCTTGAACAATGTCACAGAAACCCCGACAAAGAATAACGGCCGAAACGATTTCTGGAAAAGTCTGCTTCGCACGGTACTTGGTATTTCCATCTCCATTACCCTCACTTTCGGTACCAATGCGCTCCTGATACATCTCCGTGCTGTCAAAGACCGCAAGATAACCGCCATGATGGTGGTAGGTAACATAGAGACCTTCGCTAATCATTTGGACCAATGCGCCAATCACATGGGTTGGAACGATACGTTGGCCGCCTATCTGCTTGCCATACCTATCGATTCTCTTGACTTCGTTGACCAAAACCAACTCCTCTTTGGCATTAATAATGTTACGGCATACTATACTTTAAACCATGATAAATCGGCACAGAATATTTTCTCTAACTCAATCGACATTTGGAAAAACATAGGGAATTTTGAGTTCATTGAAAACACAGGTCAGTGTTTTTCCGATATCGATAACATAAAAGAGATCTACGACAATTTTCTTTCCTCTACAGACCGTATCAGGAGCCGATTGATACAAAATCTCGAATCTAGTCCTGGCAAGACACTTGGTTCTAAGGCCTTACATGACAAGGAGTACCGGAATCATTTGGCACAAATCCACTCTCAAGCAGAATATTATCACTATCTTGCGTCTTACATTCGTTGGAAGAATGCCAAAAACAAGCAGTTGATGGACATAACGGAAGAAGAGTTGAAGCATTTCATCGAGGAAAGAGACAAAAAGCAAATAGGCATCGGTAATGCTCCGGAACAGGAATCGTTCCGTACTCCCGTCATCAATTTCGACAGTTTGCCTGCTATTCAAGATTGGCTAAAATAAGACAAACTACAAACCCAGGATTACTTGCGGTAGCTGATAGCAAACAACGTCAAGTCGTCGCTTTGTTCGGCATCACCGACGAAATCCTGCACGGCACCCGTCACCATTCCGGTCAGCATTTCAGCGTTCGTTGACTGGGTGTTAAGCACTGCAACCACATTGTCCCGTCCGAACTGAGCATGATCTTTGTTTTCCGCCTCTGTCAGCCCGTCGGTATAAAGGAAAATGGTTGTGCCTGGAGCGAGTGATATATGTTGTGCTTGATAATTCCATTCAGCCATCACACCCAAAGGGATGTTGGATTCAATGTCCAAGAACTTTGGTTGATCTCCACCAAGGAGAAGAGGAGCTTCGTGACCTGCATTGCAGTAGGTCAGCTCGCCCGTAGTGAGGTCCAGAACGCCCAAGAAGAAGGTAGCGAACATCATCAACTCGTTTCTTGCGGACAAGGCATCATTGAGCGTAGTGACAATCTTCTCCGGACGAATCTCATTGGCGACCTGTGTACGGAACACCGCGACAATCATCGCCATCCATAAGGCACTAGGCAGTCCTTTTCCGGAGACATCACCAACACAGAAAAACAGCTTATCATCACGAAGGACAAAGTCATACATGTCGCCGCCTACCGCCTTGGCAGGGGTTACCATACCATAAATGTCGATGTCGTTTCGCTCGGGATAGGGTGGGTAGGTCTTGGGCAGCATCGCCATCTGGATTTTACGGGCGATATCCAGTTCGTTTTCCAGCGAGGCACGTTGGGCTGTGGCTGTCGTAAGCTTGTCGATATAAGAGGATAGCGAATGCTGCATGTCCTCGAAAGAATCGCGCAACAGCCGTATTTCGTCGTTTTGTTTGATTTCGGGAAGAGCGGTGTTGAAGTTACCTTTGGCGATTTCCTCAGCGGAAGCAGCCAAGAATTTGAGGGGACGTGTGGCTCTACGGGTTGACAAGCCGCTGATGAGGGAGGTCACCAATAGGCCGATGCCCATCAGGATCAAGATGATGGTCGCAATGACTTTGCCTGGCCGATACAAGGCCGATGTCGGAACGACAATAGCCATCGACCATCCGGCTCGCGACAACGGGCTGTAATAGACAATAGAGCGGATTCCGTCCATATAGGTAGTCTTGCTTGACTTTTTTCCCGCCAGCATCTCTTCTCCAATCTGCCGGTACTCTTCCGACATCTTCGTTCCCGCGAAGTCAAAGTAGTTGCCCGTCAAGGGCCGTTCCATTTCTGGATGAGCGATATAGACACCGTCGCGACCGAGCATGAAACAATAGATACGCTCATTATCGTTTCTCTTTCCAAAAAGGCTTTTCCGGTTCACTTGTTCATTTAGTCGAGACAATTCTTCATAAAGCCATTGCAGGGGAATGTCTGCCCCGAATACTCCGACGGTGTTGCCTTTGTTGTTCACGACAGGTGCAGAGAAGGTACAAAGGATGGTCTTTGCCCCCGCTTCGTCATAATAAGGATCAGACCATTGGCTCTTACCTGTTTCCAATGTTTCCCGAAACCATTTGGCATTGAGGTAGTCATGTTGGTCGGACCCAATTTGAAGCCGTTCAATTTGTCCATGATCACGCCTGGCGACATAAGGCTCGAACCAGCGTCCCTTTTCCGGATAATAATCTGGGTTGAATCCAACTCCATATCCCAATATGTGCGGATTCAGTATTAATTCTTTCTCCAAGGCATCAAGAACCTCTTCGGGTGACCCCAAGTTCTCCTGTATTTCTGCCAGGTTGTTCACGGCAGAAACCTCTACCTTATCCAGCATTCCCTCCACCTTGTCGTTGGTGGTTTCGAGAATGTCTTGGTAACGGATGCTGGTTAAGACCGTAATCTGTTTTTGGGCAAACAAGAATATCAGGCTGGAGACGAATGACATCAGCAGCAGCATCGACAGGACAATCCGTCGAGTAATGCGTCTGGAAAAAGAATTGTTTTTCATTTTATTAGGATGCCTACATGCTTTAAAAGAATATTGTCCACAAAAATAAAAAAAGATTATCTTTGCCGCTTAAATAGAAACAAACCTTTTTAAAATCATGAAAAAACTATTCCTTTCTTTTGTTATTTTCAGTTTGGTGGCGGTTACGACCCTTCAAGCTCAACAACAGAAGCCTGACTGGATGCGTTGGCATTATCTCTCCGAGGAGGAGATGCACACTCCTGTACGTGCCATTAACTTCACTGAGACTCCGCCTCCGACAGGTGAACCCCGTTTTGTGGCAGAATTTGAACCGATGCAGGGTGTCATGATCCGTTATCCCCTGGGGATTCCCGAGGATCTGGTGGCTCAACTCTCCAACAACTGCCCGGTGTATTGCATCGTAAGTAGTAGCCAGCAAAGCAATGCTCAATACGATTTCCAAAATGCTGGTGTAAACATGAGTAACGTGAACTTTGTCAATGCCCCAACCGACTCTTATTGGGTTCGCGATTACGGTCCGTGGTACATCTTTGAGGACCGTCATCCGGCCATCGTCGATAACGTCTATAACCGTCCCCGTCCCTATGACGATGAAATATCTGGTGTATTTGCCACTTATTGGAACATCCCCATGTATGGCATGAACCTCAACCATACGGGAGGCAACATGATGGAAGACGGTCGCGGCCATGGTGTCAGTGATGACTTGGTGGTGCGTGAGAACAACAACAATGAGTCCAACGTCCGTCAAAAGATGGAGCAGTACCTTGGTATTGATAACTATCATATCACCATCGACCCGCAAGGTGAATACATTGCCCACGTGGATTGCTGGGGCAAGTACCTTGCGCCCGACAAGATTTTGATTGCCCGTCTGCCACAGAGTAACCCTCGCTACCAATACTATGAGCAGGTGGCTGAGTATTTTGCGACCACCAACTGCTGCTGGGGCTATCCCTACCGCGTTTATCGTGTCGATGAACCAGGAGGCAACACAATAGCTCCTTATACCAACAGTTTGATTCTCAACCATTCGGTTTACGTTCCGATTGGCAACAACTCCTCCTACAACAACGCTGCTTTGGCTGTGTATCAAGAGGCCATGCCTGGTTATAACATCGTAGGTGTGCCTTATAACAGTTACTGGGGTGGTTGGGAGAACACCGATGCCCTGCATTGCCGTACCCGTGGCGTGATGGATTTCAACATGCTCTTCGTCGATCACCGCGACGTGCTTCATGGCGAACAAGAATGGCAAAATTCCTATCCTATCGTGAGTAAGTTCATCGCTTATAGTGGGGAAAGTTTGAAACAAGACTCCCTCTTGGTTTATTATAGCATCGACGGTGGAGCCTATCAAACCGCTCAGATGACCCCCACGGGGAATCCTGACGAATATGTAGGCTATATCACGGGTTACCAAAGCGGTTCTTCCGTTGACTATTATGTTTTCGGTGCCGATAACTCTGGACATCGCTACACTCAACCAGTATTCGCTAATTTAGACCCTCACCATTTCACTGTGGGCGCCCACACACCTTCTGGTGAACTGGTGATCAGCGCCGATACCTTATGGTTTTATGATCCCTACCAGGAACTTACATTCTCTATTACCAATGAAACCACTGAAGATGTTGTAATTGAGCACTTTGATAACAATGCTTCCTTTGGCAATAATAAGTTTTTAATGGTAAATCCCCATGTTGTTTTACCTTATACGTTAAGCCCAGGGAGTTCCCTCGAAGTTACGGTTACTCTTGAAACCGTTCCCATCTTGCCTAAGGGTTATCTCGATTTCTTGCTACGCATTACGACTTCGTTAGGTGACAAAACGGTGGTGGTTGAAGTATTGGATACGGCTATTGACACTGGACTCTATGCAGGTGAGACGTTCTTTTATTTGGAAGAACCAACATTGAATGTATGCGTGACCAATGGCAATACGGGCACTCAAACGCCTATTGTAATCACTTCAATTACAGAAGAGGAGAACCCGTCGGGAGAATCTTATTTGATTATTGAACCATCTCATGAATTGCCCTATTCTTTGCCCGCAGGCGAACAATTCTGTATTGATTTAACTGTCGATACCGACAACGCAAAGGGCTTTGAGCAAACTGGTGTAATGGTTGAATCCGATCATGGCAGCTTTTTGTTCATTATTCATATTGACGGTTCTTTATTGAACGTCACGGAGCTCTCCAATGAAACCAAACTCTATCCCAACCCCACTTCTGGAAACTTTACCGTTGAAGGCCTTAACGTGGCTAAAGTGGAGGTCTATAGCCTTGTAGGCCAGAAAGTTTATGAGGAGATGGGTCAGGTGGTTAACATCAATGCCGCTGATTGGAACAAGGGCATTTATCTGGTCAATATCATCAACCAGAACGGTGCCGTTGAAACCAAGAAATTGGTAGTGGAATAAGGTGAAAGGTGAAAGGTGAAAATTGAAAAACCTTTCATTTTCACCTTTCAACTCCCTAAACGTCAAACTTGAATTCGGCGTCGAACCAACCTGTGTCTTCTTTCAATAAATCGTATTCTTCACCGGTGAGATGATCTACGACGTGTACGGTGCCTTTGATGTCGTCGTAGGTGAATGTGAACTGCGAGTTCACGTTGTCTAAAGGAACGTCCATTTTAGTTGTTACTTCTGATGAGGCTGCAAAATTACGAAGATTTCTGAATTGCTACCGGTTTCCGTTAACAATTTTTGAGAACTTGTTTTTCGATCGTTTTTGTTTGGTAAACATATTTTTGGCTCGTCCTTTGCTATTTGTTTTTGACTTTGCAGCGATAAAGCCGTTGTCATCGGCCTCCTCTCCCATTCTTCCGTATTTGTCTTTCTTGTCGGCGAAGATGACGATGTTATCGAGGAACCAGTTTTTCACGCAAGCTCCATCGCCGGAGTAATAAAAACAGAAGTGGTTCGACTTCACGTCCCAAGGTTCCATGTCGAACGTCAGCAGGTACTGGCATTGGTCGATGCTTCCGGTGATGGTGTCGGACCAGATGCTCTGCCATTGTTCATTGTCGCTGGAGATGCCGATGCCGATAAGTCCTTGGTGTGGGTTGTTGAAAGCCTCGATGCAGTGGCTAAACTGAATCATGATATAGTCATAATCGTCTAGAGGCACAAGAGGCGAGGTAAGCATGGTGGTCCCGTTGAAGTTATAATCAGGATACATTTGCATCTCGTTGGGTTTGTTGCCGGCAAAGGTGGTGTTGGAGATATACCATACTGCCCACGGGTCACCGGCCACTTTCCATTCTTCGTTAAGCCATGCATTAAAAAAGCCCTCGGCAAGCACCACGTCACCACGTTGTGCCCATCCGAGGGTACTTTTCAGTAGGAGTAGGATTACGATGATGATGTTAGTCTGTCTTAGCCGTTGCATGTTTCTGAAACCGTTCGGTGATGTCTTTCACACGTCCATCGGCCAAGCGCTTGAACATGCGTTGGTTGGTCGTGATCGAGTTCAAGGGACCGAAGCGGGCATCATAGCGACCGGTTTTGACATAGTCGAACGTCTCGGAGTGGAAGGCTTCGGGAAGTTCGTTTTTGCCTGAATACCAAGCGGTTTTGAGGTCTTTGTACTTGTTTTTCAAGTACATCGCCAGGTTTGCCACGTCATATGGATCGGCATCACCTCCCATGAAACACACACAGGTGATACCGGTACGGTATTTTGATACCAGTTCGTCGAGTGCGTTTTTGTCCAAGGTATCGCCAGCATCTTCCCATAAATATTTGCTGTGGCAACCAACGCATTGGTTGGGACAGTTGGAGATGTTGATGGCCAAGGTCACCTCGTCGGGAACCTCTTGAAAGACAATATCAAAGTTGGCGTATTTCAGCATCGGTCGATCTCCTTTTTGCTGTAATACCTTCTGTGAGCTTCTTCTTGTCGCGCTTCAGAGAAGTTGCTGATGCGTTTCAAGTAGCCGATGATACGGGTGAGATAGTCGATATTATGGCTATGACATTCAGGACATTCTTTCAGATAGCGTTTGTCGATATGTCCGCAGTCATTACAGATGGTATTCGGAATGTTAAACGTAAAATAGTTGCAGCCTTCGCGTGCAGCTACTCTAAGCAGCTGACGGTACTGTTCTTTGCTGAGGTGTTCCTCCAGGTTGCAGTGCAAGGCTGATCCGCCGGTGAGATGTTTGATGTACTTCTCGCCATGCAGGCGGAATTTGTCCAAGACATTGGTGTTGGGGTCTTCCACGATGTAGAAGTAGCTGTTGTAGCAGTCGCGATGCACCTCGTAACCGTCTTCCTTGTCCCACTTGGCATGTTTTACTCCCACGTTTTCGGCAGGAATCATCTCGCAGTTGAACATCAGACCATCTTGTTTCGAATAGTATTTCTTGTTATACCGTTCAATGAGGCCAAGGATGTCTTGAACGAAATGTTCGTAATCCGGATTGTCGGTGATCGGAATCTTCATAAACTCCGCAGCTTCCACCAAGCCGTTCACTCCGATGGTGAGGTATTGGCGGCCCAAGTTGATGTAACCGGCATCGAACAGCGGCAACATGCCTTTCGACTGCAACTCTTTCAGGTTTTCGTTGTAACAGATTTGCACTTTGTGACAGAGGTCAACGATTTCCTCGAGGAAGGTGAGGTAGTGCATGTTGTTACGCACAGCGTATTGGATGCAGCGGTTGAGGTTGATGGTGAGCACGCTCTTCGATCCAGTACTGACGCCACCGGCACCGAGGGTGTAGCTAAAGCCATTGTCTTGGATTTCGTTGCGCAAACGGCAGCACGATGAAAGCGAGTCGGCGTTGTCGCTCAAGTAGGTGAAGAAGGAATGTCCTTCGGCATACATCTCCGCGGTGAAGTCACCCCACTCCTGGTCAATCACATCGCCGTCCTTCGAGAGCAAAGCCATGGTCTCCACAGGGAAGGTCAACACGCTTCTCAGACGTTCGGCGTTGAACCATTTCATGAAGCGTTTCTGAAGCCAACTCAGCGATTCCCAGTCGGGTTGTGATCCGTCGGGGAAGTAGAAGTTCCCGAACAACGACTCAAAATAGTTTTTGTCATAGTAAGCGATGTTCCAGAACACGGACTGATAGTTCCTTGCCCCTGCTGGTTGGTTGAGCGAATAAACGATCTGCTGGAAGCAGTCGGTGATGACCTTGTCGAGGGTTCTCGGTTTCAGCGAATGATCGACCACTTCGTCGGCACGTTTGTAGTAGTCCTTGCCGTAATCGAGCCCGATGAAGTAGTTCATGTACATCAGGAACTCCGGTGTGGCACAAGCTCCCGACAGTTGCGAGGAAACCATGAACACCATGTTGATGAAGCCTCCGCAGAACGAGCGCAATTTTGTGGGTGCGGTGGAGTTGCCACCGATAGATGCCGTACCTTCGTTGAGCCAAGGATACATGGTGATTGAAGCACAATAGTTGGCCAACGAGGTCTCGTCGTTCTTGTAGATGAAGTGGTTGTTGAGCAAATACATGTAACGGTCAGCCAACTCCTTGCCATACACCTCCTTGATCCGGTCGGTGAGCATACGGCGGTTGATGCGGATGAAGCTCGACTTGGGCAACTCTCCCATCAACGTGGCGATGTTCTTCTTCTCGACGTTGGCATTGGCATCAAACTTCGAACCCGTAGCCGCATTCGAGGCGTTGACATAGTTGCTCAAGAACTCGATTTTCTCGCGTACCTCACGGTCTTCCGTGTGCTTCTGGCGGTAAAGGATGTAGTTTTTTGCCACCGTGTAGTATTGCTCAGCCATCAAGGCGGTCTCCACCTGGTTCTGAATCTCCTCCACGGTGATGCCGTTGGTGATCCTCACTCGACTCAGGATGGCGTTGAGGTCATCGTCGGTTGCGTAGAACCCCGAAGCTAAAAAAGCTTTGCTGATGGCGTTTTTGATTTTGTCAACGGAGAAAGCCTCTTCACGACCGTCTCTTTTTTTAATGTATAAACCACCGTTGCTCATATAATGTGCTCGTTTACAATCAGTTATAAAAATGTATCTCGTGATTTTCCTTCTCGGAAGCTTGCTGTGCAAAGGTATGTTTTTTTCATGCTGCAAAAAGCAAGAATTTATAGTTTTTTATATCAACAAAAATATCAACACGCTAATAAATTGATTTCATTATTTTTGCAAGTCAAAATTTTTTTAATGGAATAAAATCACCTCTTTTTTTGAACAAGACGAACCATGGCAAAGAAGAAAAAAATCGAGAATAAACTGAGCGTTTTTACCAACGCTATCCTCAGCATCTTCGGGGAGAATCCGTTTAAACCAATGAATTACAAACAGATATGTAAGCTCTTGGGCATACGCGATGCTGCGGGTAAGGATGTGGTGTATCATATTCTGATCGACTTATTTGAAGAAGGAAAGCTGTTGGAAGAACGCCCCTACCGATATGTGCTTAACCCTGAATTCCTCCAAGATTATGGTCCGAAGACCCAGTATGTGGAAGGTACGGTTGACATGAAATCGACAGGTAAGGCGTATGTGGTTTTGGATGGTGACACGGGCGAGGATGTTTATATCGCATCGAACAACACGGGCAAGGCCTTGCATGGCGACCGTGTGAAGGTAGCCATGTTCCCGAAACGCAAGAATAAGAAACCTGAGGGTGAGATCGTGGAAGTGCTGCAACGGAAACACACTGACTTTGTGGGTGTGCTTCACATCTCTCACGGTTATGTCTTTGTGGTGCCTGACATGAATTCCATCCCAGTGGATATCTTCGTGCCCAAAGGTGAGCTCAATGGTGCAAAGAATGGCCAAAAGGTAGTGGTCCATCTGGTGGACTGGCCGGAGAACTCTGGTAATCCCTTTGGCGAGATTGTGCGGGTGCTGGGTAACCCTGGTGAAAACGATGTGGAGATGGAGTCTATCCTGGCTTCCCATAACTACCCCATTGAATTTCCCGAAGAGGTCGAGAAAGAGGCAGCTGCCATTCCTGTGAGTATCTCGAAGATGGAAGTCAAGAAAAGAAGAGATTTCCGTGAAGTGTTCACCATCACCATCGACCCGGCCGATGCCAAGGACTTCGACGACGCCATCTCGCTGCAGAAGTTGCCGAATGGCCATTGGGAGGTGGGTGTCCATATCGCCGACGTATCGCATTATGTCACTCCCGGTTCTGCCATTGACGAAGAGGCTTTCAACCGTGGTACTTCGGTCTATCTGGTCGATCGAACCATCCCAATGCTGCCTGAGAAACTCTGCAATAACGTGTGTTCACTCCGTCCCAATGAGGAGAAACTGACGTTCTCGACGGTGTTTGAAATGGATGATGAGGCCAATGTGATCCATCATTGGATTGGCAAGACCATTATCAAATCGTGCCGTCGATATGCCTATGAAGAGGTCCAAGCCATGATTGAAGGTGCCGAAGGCGACTACAAGGAACAAATCATGACCTTCCATCACCTGGCCACCAAGTTGCGTGAACGACGTACCGCCGAGGGAAGCCTCAACTTCCATACCGAGGAGGTCAAGTTTATCTTGGATGAGAAAGGCAAGCCTATCGACACCTACATCCGGGAGCAAAATGAGTCACACGAACTCATTGAAGACTTCATGCTTTTGGCCAACCGTACGGTCGCAGAGACTTTCGGTACCCCTAACAGTCCTTGGAAGAACTACACCTTTGTTTATCGTGTCCACGATGAGCCTAATCCCGAAAAGCTGAATAACTTTGTGCGACTGATCTCTCGCCTGGGTTACACCATGGACATCAGCACCCGGTCGAAACTGGTGAAGTCGTACAACAAGCTTTTTGAGGATGTGGAAGGCAAAGGCGAGAAGAACCTTGTCGAGTCTGTTGCCATTCGCACTATGGCCAAGGCGGTTTATACCACCGACAATATCGGTCACTATGGCTTGTCGTTCGACTATTACACTCACTTCACCTCCCCCATCCGTCGCTATCCCGATTTGATGGTGCATCGACTCATTGAACGTTATATCTTGCTACACCAAGGCTCGGTCAACCAAAAAGACTATGAAGAGTATTGCCTGCATTGCAGTGAGATGGAGAAACAAGCCGAGGAGATGGAACGTCAGAGCGTGAAATACAAGCAGGCGGAATACCTCCAAGATAAGATCGGACAAGTGTTTGAGGGCTTGATTTCAGGCGTGAGCAAGTGGGGCCTCTATGTGGAGCTGAAAGGCAACAAATGCGAAGGCTTGGTGCGTTATGAGGATATGCCTGGCGACTACTATTACCTCGACGAGGATAACTTCCGCGTCATTGGCCAAGAGTCGGGTCGAGTCATCCAACTTGGCGATGAGGTGAAAGTCATGGTCAAGAACGTCAATCTGTTCAAACGTCAGATGGACTTTGAACTTCTCCTTGAAACCAAACAAAAGAAACAACATAGAAAACGGAGTCATTAATATGAAAAAGGTACTGAAGATTGTCGGTTTTTTCTTGGGCGGGATCGTGCTGCTGGTCGTTTTGGCCCTGCTTCTCGTCTCCCCCATCGCCAAGTCTTACATTCAGAAACACGACAAGGAGCTGTTGGGGCGTGAGGTGACCATCGAGAAATTGAGGATTAACGTCTTGGCGGGAAAGGTCAAGATCCAAGATCTTGTTGTCTATGAAGATGATGACATCAGTCCGTTTTTTCGCCTCGACAAGTTTGAGACGAAAATCAAACTTCGCGACCTGCTTCATAGCCAACTCACAGTGAAGCGTTTGTTGCTATCGGGATTGAAAGTCTTGATAGAGCAAGATCGTACCTGGTTCAATTTCAATAGTCTGATCGAACATTTTGCCTCTGATGAGCCCAAGCCGGAAAAGAAAGAGTCCAATTTCGGGGTCTTGCTTCAAGACATCTTGATTGACCATAGCATCATCCGCTATGTCGATTTGTCCATAGGTAGTGAGTTCTTGTTGAACAATCTCACGATACGCATCCCCTCTATCGACCTTTCTACCTTAAAAACCAATGTCGGATTGGACCTTTGCATTGGCGACAGTGCCACGTTGCACACCCAGTTCCATCTCTCTGAAAATGCCGAGGAGTATGTTGTTGACCTTAAGTTGAATAACCTGGAATTGGATGTCATAGAGCCCTATCTGAAGCAATCTTTGGCGGTTGATTCCTTGCGTGGCCGTGCCGACTTTGACTTGCATGCTCTTGGCAACACGGAACATATTCTCGACTTCGACCTGACGGGTGGCATTGCTTTGCATGATCTCTCGCTTCAAGATTCTGAAGGGTACCGCTTGGGCTACATCGATACCATCTATGCTGGCATCCAAAAATTCAACATGAATCAGAACTACCTCGACCTCAGTAAGCTGTATCTCTCGGGCCTGCGATCCGAATACATTACTCACCCCGACAAATCCACCAACTTCGACATTGTGATGGGTAAAAACAAAGTGCATTCCGATACCACCGTGTTTGAGAAGATAGGCGACACCATCGCAGCCGAGTTTGCTGAAGTGCAAGAACGTAAGCCATTGAGGATTCTTGTTGAGGACTTGTGTCTCGACAACACGCATCTGCTCTATGCCGACAGCACTTTGCCTGATCCTTTTTTGTATGAAATCTCAGGTTTGAAGATGACTTCCGACAACTTTAAGTTAAATGGTACCAATACTGTCCGTCTGCAAGCTTTGTTGAACCAATCTGGAAAGCTTGATGTGCTTTGGAAGGGTGACCTTAACAGTTTGGACAACCACAACCTTACCTTGATGTTGAGCAACCTCAAGTTCTCCGATTTCTCGCCCTACTCCATTCAGATGTTTGGGTATCCATTGGAAAAGGGTACGCTCTCTTTCCATAGCCAAAACGTGGTTACCAATGGCAATTTGACGGGAATCAACAAGATTCAGATTGCCGACCCAAAGGTTGGCGACAAATGGAAGGATTTCGAGCCTCAGATGAGCAGGATTCCTCTCAAGTTGGGTTTTTATTTGCTTACCGACAAGGACGACAAGTTGCATCTGGAGGTGCCTATTTCAGGTAATCTTCATGATCCTGAGTTCTCCTATTGGAAGATGGCTATGAAAGTGTTGGGTAACTTGGTTGTCAAGGTCGCCACTTCTCCCTTCCGCTTGCTTTCTTCTGACGACGATCACCAATATCTTAGCTTCAACTTGTTGCAGCATGACTTCACCGCGGAAGAATATAGCCAGTTGGACGACATGGCCGATTTCATGCTCGGCAAGCCAGAGATGACTATCGTCTTGGATCAAAAAGTGAATTTCAACGATTTAGTTCAACAGTTTAGCAATTTACAGTTACAACGTGATTATTACCTTTCACAACATCCCGAGATTGACTCCACAGGAATCGATTTTCTTACCAATGAGGCGATACGTTCCATCAAGCTCACCGACAAGGGTTTATATGAATTTGCCAGTCAGTTTGCCGAGCAGGGAACTGTTGACTCCAAGAAAGAAGTTGAATCGGTGGCCTTGTCGCGCTATGCTGAGAAGTCATCGAGTATGGTCACTCGTGTCCTGGAGCATCGCAACGAGTTGCTTTTGGCGTATCTCATCCATGTGAAAGGATTGAAAGAAAGTCAAATAAGCATCAAGACTCCCGACCCATCTTCGATGAGCGATTACAAGAAAGATTGTCGTTATGAGATTGTTGTGAACTCGTCAGAGATGGATGAGCTTTCTACTGACGATTGACGTCACGCTGTAGGATATTCATCTTCGAACGCGTTCCAAGCGATATCGTTGTATTTTTTTGCATACCGTTTTATTTTTCGGTTGGCTCTTTTTTCCGTCCAGAAGGCTTGATGGTTCCCTTTGCCCATAGCGCTATGGATGCTTGGGATACCGATGATGAAGAGAAAAAGCCATCCGAAGATGTTACTGTCGATAGTATGGCCGTATTCGTGCAGTAGCAATGGATCGTGTTTGATGTGCGTGTCGAAATCCTCGAAAATGCTGTCCCAGAGGTTGACGTTGACATAGTTGCCTAGACTCAGTCCGTCTTGGTATCGTTGTTGTTCGTTGATGACGAAAGTAACTCCTCCATAATATTCGACTTTCGTTACGTTTGAAGCTGCATTCTTGATATGTGATGTGGTTTGTCCTACGAAGGTTTGTGGCATCTCCCAAAGATGTCGCAGAAAGCCTTGTAAAACTGCTCTGGGGAAGGAATTCTCATCGAGATAGAATAAACCCAGGGTGATTTTCAGTCCTAGTTTGGCGCCTTTAAAACCTTTGTTGAGCAACCCTGTTAGTACACCAATGATGCCGATGGTGGACTGGAGAAGGATATAGGCTAGGATGATGATTTGGATGGTGGGTCCGACTTTGGGAATCTTTCCTGAAAATTGTAAAACCGTTCCAAATAGTGCTCCACTTAATAGGCCAGCGATAGCGTGTTTCCATCGCTCTCGTGGTTCTTGGTTGTTCTTTCGAAGGGCTTGGGCTAGGGTGTTGCCTGTGCAAGCAATCAATGCAGCGACCACAATGGGTAGGTACCACATTCGGTCTGGAATTATGATCTCATACATGGGTATGAAAGTTTTTTTTCGGTAAAAAGTTGTTGATTCTTCAAAATAGCTTATCTTTGCAGCGAAAATCATGCCACTTTAGCTCAGTTGGTAGAGCAACGCATTCGTAATGCGTAGGTCGTTGGTTCGAGTCCGACATGTGGCTCTTTCATGGTGAGGCGATGCTTTTAGGAGTGTCGCCTTATTTCTTTATGTATGAGATGAAATCCAAATCGAAAGACAGGCTGAAGAAAGGTTTGGGTTTCCAGACCTTTGAGATTTGGTCGGTAAGCGAGAGGCCTGTGGGTAAGATATCGCCCTCTTGGAAGTTGCCCGTGAGCATTTCGTATTCGCAAATGTTGATTCCTGCCGTGAGATGGAAGAAGTCAAGAAACTTGAACGACGGTCCTACATAAAAGTTCTTGAACAGGTTACTGCCTCCAAAACCGACATACAAACCTAGGCTATAGGAGAACTCTTGGTCAAACTTTTTTATCTCAATATGTTTTTGTCGCACGGTGTCGTTTTCGGGTTCTGTCTTCTTTTTCTTGCTTAGGTCCCACAACATCACGGAGGCTCCTGCGGTGTAGTCGAACTCCACCTCTCCCCCATTTTTGTTGACGATGCGATAGACGATGCTGCCATCTTCGATTTTGTCAGGGGCGATGGACCAGTTAGGGGTTCTAAAGGTTTTAAGAGCGATGCCTTGGATGGCGACTACTTTCTTTTTGCGTGCTGTGGCGGCATTGACTTTGGCTTCGGCCTCCTTGGCCCTTTGTTTGGTGTATTTCAGCTCTTCGTTGGTTCGGATGATTCGTTTTTCCGCTTCTGAGAGGTTGGTCTTGAGTGAGTCGTTGAGCACTCGGTAACGTTCTGTTTCAACACTTAACTTGCGACTGTTTTCCTTCTCATGCTGTAGGGCTTCTTCTTTCTCTTTGATATTGTTTCTCAGATAGTCGATTTCGCGTTCTTTTGCCTCTTTGTATAGATCCTCTTTCTCTATGCTGAAACGCTCTTTTTGTTCCATTTTGTCGATGGTTTCTTGCAATAGCGTTGTCTGGGTTTCGAGGTTGTTGATGTTTTCGATTTGGAGTGTCAATTTCTCCTGCAAAAGCGTTTTTTCGGTTTCGCTGATCTCCAGTTGTTCGATCAAGCTATCCACTTGGTGTCGAAGTCGGTTTATGGTTGCCAATGAATCCAGCTCTTGGGCATAGGTCTGGATTCCTGTGATCAGCAGCGTAAGTACGAGAATTCTTTTTAGGTAGTTTTTCATGCCATTAAAACTGCATTTCTGCGATTTTAGTTTACGCTGAATAAAAAAAGCTCGCCACTAGCGAGCTATTTTGAGGTACCTGGCGGATTCGAACCGCCGTCCCCGGTTTTGCAGACCGATCCCTAACCGCTCGGGCAAGGTACCATTTGCGGGTGCAAAGATACAACTTTTTCCTTAACCGCAATGAATTATTAAAAAATTAATCCTCTTCCATCCAGTTTCAGGTAATTCCATGCTATGATGGCAACCAGCAATAATCCGCAATAGATGTAGTAATAGGGGAAATCTTTTTTCCTGAAACGTGTCATCGCAAAGGCAGCCATGATGAGGATTCCAGGCAATGCAGGAAGATGGTAACGCTCGCTGTTTACAGCGAAAGAGAAGGCAATCATCAGAACATAAACCAAGGTAAAGCTTCCTATCAACCTGAAGTTTCTGATTTTTTTGTCTCGGATGGCTACGACGAAGCACCACATCGCAAAGAATGCCAAGTAGTTCTTCACGAAGTAAGTTCCATTCATCATCTTTTGGTTGGGGTTTGCCACTTCTACCAAGTTTGTTAAGGGTAGGGCAAAAACGCCGGGAGCCATGGTTTTGTAGTTCGCATATTCGGCATATTTAAAACCGGCATAGTCGTATTTCACCATTAAATAGTTGCTCTCTGTATAGTTCACCTGGAAGGTAAAGATGATCTCCTTCCCTATCGGTGTTAACATAAAGGCAGTGATTACGAGCGCTATAGCTCCGATAATGATTGTTTTTGCCTTATTTGACAGCAGTTTTTTCTCCGTAAATAGGATCATGACGAGATAACTGCCAATGAGGATCATGCCTATCGTGGTGCGGAATCCGAAGCTCAATGCTGTTAGTAGGATACATAATAGGATTGGACCTAGGGTATAGCGTTTGTTCCGAATCATGTTGTCGAAACGTTCCAGTGCGATTATGGTCACAAAGAGCATCTCGGTCTCTTTCATGTAAGTTCCGTTGTAGTGGATAAACTGGGGCATGAATAAGGCCATGATGGCCGCTAGTTTTGCGGTCTTTTCGTCAAGGCTGCGTGCGGTTAGCTTATAGATGGAAACGCACATCACCGCACTCAACAAGGCCTTCAGTATTCTTGGTCCCAAGGTGTTGCAGCCGAAAATGGTGTATAAGCCGGTGAGATAAAGTGTATAGCCTTGGTCTGAGAATCCCATCGTGTGGGCGTTGAGTTGTTGGAAGATGGCTTTGAAATAGCCTTCTCTTGCCAGTTGTGACAGGTAAACCGCGGTCTCGTGGTAATGTCGGCTGTCGGCAGCGGCATATTCCATGGGGAAGCCGTTTTCTTTTAGATAATAGAAATAGATTCCGACGACAAACAATGCTCTTAAGGCAAAGGCGGTCCAAAACAATTTCTTGATGAAGGTCTTGGTCTCGTCTTTTCGCCAGTAGTGATGGCAACAATAGGTCATGAGGAAGAACAGCATCACTGTTGCTATGCCCCAGGCCATCCACTGCCCGTTCAGTGCGTGGTCGCGGAAGAGCAGGCTCACGATGAGCAGGGCGACGGCATAGATGCCGATGCCAAGGATGTTAAAATGCCGGTGCAGTCTTTCGGGCATTAGCGTTCCACAGTGATGATGGGTCCGTGTTCTTTCTTTAACACCTTTTTAGGATTGATGTTGAGGCTTTTACGTTCGTCTGACACTCTTGCCAGATAGAGTTTCTCAAATCGATGAGGATAGAACTCGTCACTGAATTGGAAACGGTCGGTAGTCAGCAGGCGGATGGTGGCATGGTAATCCTCCACGACGTTGGTATCTACTCTGAAGTTGATATAGAGGCTATCGCCCAAGGGGTAATAGATGTAGTCGTAGGCATAGTAAATGGTGTCGCCGTGTTTGGTATGGATCTGATAGCCAGTGCTGTCTTCCATGAAATAGAAGAACCAGTTGTCGTAGCTCTCGTCGATGTAATAATCCCAGTGTTCGTAAGAGTCGTCGATGTAGTCGTCCTTATAGTCGGTGGCCCAGCGTTCGTATTCGTAGAGGTACCAGAACTTGTTATGGATATGTGTGATGACCACTTTTTCTTGGCTGATTTTGATGTTGTTTTGAATCTTTCCGTTCTCCGATGCTATGGTGATGACGGTTGAACGGTCGTCGAGGCTGATGTTGGGATCGATATCGATTTTGACGACGCCATTTCCTTTACCATTAATCGGGGTGGCGTGGACCCAGTCGATATGCTCGTTGATGTCAACCACCCAGTTGCAGTCGGCGTCAATGCTCACGATTTCGGAGCCGCCTACGGAGGTGAAGTACATCTCTTCTTTCGACACTTTGAGGTGGATTTTCTTGCCGCACGAGGTGCAGTACAGGGTAATGGTGACGACTACGGTAAGCAGCCAGAGGAGGCGTTTGTTCATGGTTATAGTATTTTATGGTTATTCTTCTTCGATGTCGTAAACGTGTTCTTCGACGTTGATTTCGCCGAGGTAAAGGCTATTGCTGATTCGGTCTTCCTTTTTGTTGGTGAAGGCCAGATAGGCGTGGAAGCCTCCGGTGAGGCTGTTATCGAGTATTTGGAGGCAATATTTGTCCTTGCGGGTTTCTTTTTTGACTTCCCAGACAGCGATTTCCTGTTCCGGATTGTAGAGGAGCACCACTGCTTTGTCGGTGTCTTTGGCAGCGATCTCCCCGCTATTGTCCTCCCAGCGGAAGATGGCCACATGGTCGCTGATGCTGGCGCTGGCTTTTTGTGGTGCACAGAGGCTTCCTTCGCAGATGCGCACGTGACTGTAGTTGAGGCTCTCACCTTCGAAGGCGGTGCGCATCAGGCTGGAGGTGGCGGCTTGGTAGGCATTCTGGTTGGATTTGCGTTCCACGAAAGCCAGCTTGAGGAACTCTTTGAGGGGTTTCAAGAAGGCGTTGGCCTGTTGCATCTTGCTTCGTTGCTTCAGTTGCCCCTCCGACTTCCTGTCGTTCGGGGTTGGAAGCGACCGTACGTAAACGCCGTTTTTGCCGTTTACGATCACCACCTTTCCGAGCTTGCCGGATATCATGCCGTTAAATAGGTTTGCTTTGGCCATGTCTTATTTTTTGTGCAAAAATACAATTATTTGTTGCATATCGCCACATTCTTCAATTTTTTATTAAATATTTTCTACACATCAAAAATAATCTTATTTGTTTTTATTTCGGTGCTTATTCGGTTTTTACCGAATGAGCTACAAATTATTATTGGCATATATATATTGTATTCTCGCGATTTGCTTCTTTGCTTCCGCTCGTTTTTTCCCGTCTGTTATCAACAAAATCCATTATCTTTGCACCTTAATTTAAAAAAGCATGGCCGCACAACAGGCATTGATTGACAAGATTGAAGGGTTCGCGAGGAAGTTCTACCTCAACCGCCTTTTGCAGGGCGTACTGATTGGCGCTGCCCTCTGGATTGTCTTTTTCCTCCTGTTGAATGCTCTCGAGTACTTCTCCTGGTTCTCCTCTAAAGTGCGCTTTGTGCTACTGCTCTTGCTCGTTCTTGGCAGTGCTTTCGTTGTGGTGTTCTATTTCCTGATCCCACTCTTTAACCTGCTTCGGTATCGCAAGAAGATGTCTATCGAACAAGCCTCTCTCCTGATCGGCAAGTTCTTCCCTGACATTCAAGATAAGCTCCTCAACACGGTACAGCTGAGTCAAGCTTACACTGGCGATACTTCCAATGAACTGCTTCTCGCCACCATCGAGCAGCGTACCCAACAGCTCTCCCCGATCCGGTTCTCGGATGCTGTCGATCTTCGTAGTAACCGTAAATACCTGTGGATTTTCCTTGCTCTTTTGCTCTTGCTTCTTGCTTTGGTCTTCTTCCTTCCTCGCTTTGCCGTGCAGCCTACGCAACGCATCCTTAACTACGAACAACATTTCGACAAGCCCCTTCCCTTTTCTGTTCAACTCTCCGCTGACGATCTGGAAATCAATCAAGGTGCCGATCTCACTTATTCAATCCATGTCGAAGGCTCCCATATTCCCGATGCCTTTTATGTGAAAAGCTCGCTTGGCCAACAGGTCTTTTCAAAGGTTTCAGTTAACGATTACAGCTATGTCTTCAAGAACGTTTACCATGATCTGAGTTTTCAGGTGATTGGTGGTGACTATGTCAGCAAACCGATTTACCTTAAGGTTCACCCAAACCCTGTCCTCCTCTCCTATCAATGCAAAGTCGATTATCCCAACTATATCCATCGGGCAACGGAAACTTTTGAAGGCAAAACACGTCTGCTGGTTCCCCAGGGTTCCTTGTTGAGTTTTAACTTTTCCTTGCGTGATGCCGACTCTGCTTTCATTGTCCGTGACTCGATCCTTACTCCCTTGCCTCTCCTTGACGGCCGTGCCGACTATTCCATGACGGCGTCTGCCTCAACCGCACTCGATTTCTATTGCCGAAATCTCTGGTCGGATAAGTTTGATCCCATCAAGTTCTCTGTTGATGTCCTTCCCGATGCTTATCCCGACATTCGTGTTGAGTCGTTCGATGAGGCCCTCTCCACCCAAGTGTATTACTCCGGCTTGATTGCTGATGACTATGGTTTCAGCAAGTTGACTTTCAACTGTCAGATCAAACAGCCCGTGGAACGGACCATCGTGTTGCCGGTGGCCTTCGATCGTAATCAAACCCGGACGTCTTTCTTCTATCATTTCAATATGGATAGTCTCGGCATACTTCCGGGTCAGAACTTGGAGGTCTTTTTCGAGGTTTGGGACAACGATGGCTTCCATGGTCCCAAGTCGAAACGCTCTGAGACTTTCTCCTATTACAAGCCTTCCAAAGTCGCTCTCGACTCTGTTGCGGAACAAACCGAGAATGACATTATGGATCGTATGACTGAACGTTCAGATGAAGCCAATAAATTGAAGGACGACATCGAAAAAATGCTTCAAGAACTTACTTCGAAGAAAGAACTTGATTGGTCTGACAAAGAGAAGATCAAGGAGTTGTTGGAAAAACAAAGTGAGATCGAAGAGGAATGGAATAAGTTACAGGATGAGCAACAGAAGCTTAGCGATTTCATGAAAGAGAATGAAATTGCCAATGAGGATTTGCTCAAAAAACAGAAAATGATCAATGAGCTGTTCGATGAATTGATACCCGAGGATCTGAAGAAAATGATGGAGGAAATCGAGAAATTGCTCGATGAAATGCCTCGAGACAAGCTCCAACAAATGCTTCAGGACATGAAGCAAGACAATATGAAAATGCAGGATCTTCTTGACCGTAACCTTTCTTTGCTTGAGCAACTGAGGATGGAAAAGGATCTTAACGACTTGATGGACAAGCTTAACGAGTTGGGTGAGAAGCTTGAAAAGAATTCCGATGAAACCACCTCTGCGGAAGAAGCTAAAAAGTCCTTCGACGAGATGATGCAAAAACTCGATAGCTTGATTGATAAGAACAAGACTTTGTCGGATCCTTTCTCCGTTCAAAAAGATGAAGAGCTTCAAAAACAGATTGATAAAGACCTTGAAGAAGCGGCTTCTGAAGAGAAAGATGCAGGTCAAAAGGAACCTTCTGAAGGACAACAAGATCCAGAAGGTGATCAGGATTCTGACAATGAACAATCATCAGGGGATGAACAAAATGTTGAGTCTGGTGATCAACAGCAACAGCAGCAGCAACAAAGCAGCAAAAGCTCTCAAAAGAAACAGTCCGCTGGTAAGAAGATGCAACAAATGGCCTCTTCGATGATGATGCAGATGAATGCCTCTGGCGAAGAACAGTTGGCTGAGGATGCTCATTTAGTGCGTATTCTTTTAGAAAACGTGGTTCGCTCGTCGCATCAAGAAGAAGCTTTGATGAGTGCCATTGGCAGGATGCGGAATGATGATCCTTCTATCGTTGATAAGATTGTCCGTCAGAAAGAAATCGCCGACAATTTCGATATGGTCAAAGACTCGCTCAAGGCTATGGGCCTACGTCAGCCGATGATCAAGAACTATATTTTCGACGAGCTAGAAGTCATAGAAGTTCAAACCGATAATGCGCTTAAGCATCTCAATGACCTTTATCTTTCTATCGCTGTTGCCAATCAACAAACGGCTTTGCAATCGATGAATAACCTTGCTTTGATGCTAGCTGAGTCGTTGGAGGAGATGGAGAATTCTATGCAAGGTGCCGGTAAACCAAGTCGTAGCAAGCCTAAATCTGGCCAACAGAATCAGTCGATGAAGAACATGCAGGACCTTCAGAAGCAACTTGGCGAGCAGCTTAAGCAGATGCAACAACAGATGAACCAGAACAATAGTCAACTTTCAAAACAACTTTCTGAAGAGTTGGCTCGCATGGCAGCTGAGCAGGAGATGATTCGTCAGGGTATGCAGCAGATGCTTGACGAGATGAAGAAAAATGGTCAGGTTGGTGATGATGGTTTGAATCAGATTATGAAGGATATGGAGCGTTTGGAAGAGGATATTGTGAATAAGCGCATCACGAATCAAACGCTTGAAAGAAACCGTCAGATTCTCTCTCGAATGCTTGAATCTGAGAAAGCCCAACAGAAACGAGACCAAGATGAGAAACGGAAGTCGAATGAGTTTAAAGGTTCTAAGTTTGATCGTTCTATTGACGAGCTTTTCTATGAACAGACGCTGAAGAAAAACCAGGAATTCTTGAAACAAAATCCGATTCTATATCAGCCTTATTATAAGGCGAAGATTAATGAGTATTATCTGAAGAAAAACCAACGCCCATGATACGTTTTACCGCCATTGATTTAGCCATGCCTGACATTGATATGGGTCGGGTTCGTTTGTGGATCGAGCAAGTCGTCGATGCAGAAGGATATAGGGTAGGGGAGTTATATTATTATTTTTGCAGTGATGATGCATTATTGCGCATCAATCAGGAGCGTTTAGGCCATGATTTTTATACGGATATCGTTACTTTTCCGTTAGTTGAGGAGGGATTGTTTATTTCCAGTGAGTTTTGTATCAGCCTTGACCGTGTTGCTGACAACGCGCAATCTTTTGGTCGGTGTTATGAGAGTGAACTTCATCGGGTGATTATTCATGGGGTGTTGCATTTGATCGGTTTTGATGATCATACTGACGAAGATCGCTTGAGGATGCGTGATAAAGAGGAAGAATGCTTAAAACTATTATTTAAATAATTGATTATCAACTATATAATATAACTGTTTCATATGAAACACTAAATTTGGGATGGTTTTCAAGGATTATGATATTATTGTTGTTGGTGCGGGTCACGCTGGTTGTGAAGCTGCAGCGGCTGCTGCCAATTTAGGCAACAAGGTAATGTTGGTCACGATGGACCTACGTTTGATGGCTTCTATGTCGTGTAATCCTGCTATGGGTGGCATTGCCAAGGGTCAAATCGTTCGGGAGATTGATGCCATGGGTGGGTATTCTGGCATTGTGTCGGATCGTACCATGATTCAATTCCGAATGCTCAATAGGTCTAAAGGTCCTGCGATGTGGAGTCCTCGGTGCCAAAGTGACAAGATGATGTTCTCTGCTGAATGGAGAAATGTTCTTGAACACACTTCTCGCTTGGATTTTTGGCAGGATAGTGTTGTGGCTCTACTGGTGAATGGCGATCAAGTTGCCGGAGTGAAGACTGCTAAAGGTGACATTATCGAGTCGAAAGCGGTCATTTTGACCAACGGGACATTCTTGAATGGTTTAATCCATATTGGTGAGACGCATTTTGCCGGTGGTAGAATGGGTGAGGTGGCTAGTTTTGGTCTTAGTGACCAACTGAAGGAATTGGGTTTTGAGGTCAAACGTCTTAAGACGGGAACCCCGGTTCGTATTGATGGAAGAACTATCGACTTCTCTAAACTTGTTGAACAAAAAGGTGATGATGAAGTGGTGGGTTTCTCTTATTTTGAAGATTTCCGCATTGCTAAACAACGTAGTTGTTGGATTGCTAGAACCACCACCAAGGTTCATGATACCCTGCGTAAAGGATTTAAATATTCTCCGATGTTTAACGGACGTATCCAAGGTGTCGGTCCTAGGTATTGTCCCAGCATCGAAGATAAGATTGAACGGTTTTCAGACAAAGACTCCCATCAACTGTTTGTTGAACCGGAAGGTTGGACTACCGAAGAGTATTATCTCAATGGTTTCAGTTCGTCCTTGCCTGATTATATTCAATACGAGGCTTTGCGTCAAATCGAAGGTTTTGAAAATGCCAAGATTTTTAGACCGGGTTATGCCATAGAGTATGACTACTTCCCTCCAGAGCAGTTGCATCACTCCTTGGAGACGCGGCAAATCCATGGTTTGTTCTTCGCTGGACAAATTAATGGCACCACTGGGTATGAAGAGGCTGCTTGTCAAGGCTTGATGGCGGGAATTAACGCACATTTGCTCATTCATGACCAGGCACCTTTAGTACTCTCCCGCTCTGAGGCTTATATTGGTGTCCTTATTGATGATCTCATTACCAAAGGCGTTGATGAACCTTATCGTATGTTCACCAGTCGTGCCGAATACCGGATTTTATTGCGCCAGGACAATGCAGATGCTCGTCTCACAGAGCGACTTTATCATTTAGGCTTGGCTAAAGAAGAACGTTATCAGAAATATTTGGTTAAAAGCGCCAAAGTGAAAGAAATCATTGATTTCTTGAATACCACCAGTGCTACTCCTGATCAAGTCAATGCGTTACTCGAAGCGCATGGTTCCTCTCCAATAGCGCAACGTACCCGTTTGTCGTATCTGTTGTTGCGTCCTCAGCTCACTCTTTTCGACTTGGTTGAATATCTTGATTTCTTGGCTAGCCGTTATGACCTTAAAGATTTCTTTGTGCGTGAATGCGTTCAAGAGGCAGAAGTCTTGATTAAGTATGATGGGTATATCAATAAAGAACAGGAATTAGCGGATAAACTGAACCGTTTGGAATATGTCAAACTCCCCAGCGATTTTGATTATCATTCGCTTCATTCTTTGTCTTATGAAGCTCGCGAAAAACTGAATAAATATAAACCGGAAAATCTAGGACAGGCCAGTCGCATCAGTGGCATTTCGCCTGCCGATATTTCTGTATTAGCCATATTCTTAGGAAGATAGCCTTTTGTTTCACGTGAAAATGGATTGCTTTATGAAGACTTGCCCCTGGTGCGGATGCTCTGATACTACTACTTATATACAGTTGAAAGATTACTTTCTTAGTCAAGAAGATTTTGAGATTTTCGAGTGTCCAAACTGTCATTTGTTATTTACTGATCCTCGTCCTGCAGGCCAGGATGCTGTGAAATACTATCAATCGGAAAACTATCTTAGCCATCAAGAGAATAAAAAAGGCCTAATTCCTCGCCTTTATGAATTTGTCAAATCTTTTAATCTTCGCTACAAAGTTAAATTGGCTTCAACTGGTTTGGCGAATGGTAATGTCTTGGATATTGGATGCGGTGTAGGTGATTTTTTGGTATCTATGAAAAATGTAGGATGGTCTGTCATGGGTATTGAACCTTCTGCTCAGGCTCGTGAAATTGCCTATCAACGTTTAGGCTTTCAACCTTTGACTCCAATGGATTATTCTCAATTGCCTGATCATAGTTTCGATTTGATTACCATGTGGCATGTGCTTGAACATGTTGATGATTTATCGTATCAGATACAGCAACTGCAAAGACTGCTGAAACCTGGTGGTCGTTTGCTCTTGGCTTTGCCTAATTTCACTTCTTTCGACGCTAAACACTATGGTCAATATTGGGCAGCTTGGGATGTACCTCGTCACCTGAATCATTTTTGTCCCGATTCCATCCTTGCAATTTTCAAAGATTCATCTTTTCAATTATCTGATATTCAAAAACTTAAATGGGATGCTTTTTATATCTCCTTTTTGAGTGAAACTTATATGCACCATTCGTTGGCTTTGCTTCGTGGTGCTATTGTAGGTCTTCGCTCCAATCTTAAAGCTCATAATTCGGGGATGTATTCTTCCTTGGTTTATCGCTTTTATAAATCATAGTTTTTACTCTTTTTTGATTTTTGCCCGTTTTTCTTTCATTCTGGCTCTTTTTTTGTATTTTTGACCCGTTACTCATTTTTTTCTTTTTCCTTGCTTAGGTTTGAGTTTTTTGTAATATTTTGAAATTCAATCGATTGTAGTTACCCGTCTTATTTTTCCTTCCTTAAATATTCGCGATTATGAAAAATCAAAAGATTTATTGGTTTTCCTGGTTCCTCCGGATAGCGTTGGTTCTTGCCATTCTATTTTTTGTTTTTTCTTTGTTCTATTACTTTGGTCAAGCCCAACGTTCCTTTTCACGGCGTGTCCAAAATGCCGTTGCCCGTGTTGAATTTGATCTTCATCAGTATCAACAAAACCTCATTGACAACTTTGATCCTAGTCAATTAGAACCGGGCACTCAAATCTATGTCTTTCGTTCGGATACGCTGGTCTATTGGAATGCCAATGAACTGGAGCCTAAAGTCGTTCGTAAACGTGTTCCTATCCCTTGTGATACCATCCTTCACTTCAATTGCGGTGATTATTTTGTCTCTTCTTTCACCCATGAGCTAGACAATGTCTTTTTGTTTACCCTCATCAATACTTCCTATCCAATCGAAAATGAATATTTTGTAAATCGTTTTCAACTCACCAAAGGCAAACATCAGATTCAACTTTGTGATTCCTTGGAAGCAAATGCAATCCCGATTCTTTCTTCATCGAATAAACCTTTGGCTTATTACCATTTTATTGAGGCTGGTTCGCATGGTTTCTTTGATTCAACATTGCTTGTTATCTCTTTCATTTTCCTCATTCTCGTCATATATCTTTTGATTCTTTATCGTTTCTCAAACTCCGATCCCTCACGTTATCTCGTTAAGCATCCCAAAAAACGATTTATCATCCCTCTGCTGGCTTTTGTGTTCTTTTTTGTCGTTAGTTTAGGGGTGTTTCGATATCTGATTCATTTTGGCTTTACTCACGGCTTTTTCTTTCCTGAACAAGTATCCATATCGCTGCCACTGTTCCTTTATTTTCTTGGTTTTCTGTTTTTTGTCACCATTTTGGCTGTACTTTCCAAGTTCTTTCTTGTCAACAATCAAGTCCGGTTAACCCAACATCCGTTTCTATTTTCAACTGTCCTGATGATGGTGTTCTGCTTGATGTTGGTTGTTCTTTACAATCATGAGTACAATCGTTATGAGAACGAGAATCTTAAGACCGTCGCCCTTACTTTGGCTGATGAGCGCGATCCGGAATTTGAGGATTCCTATCGGCAGTTCTTGTCTGTTGCTCAGCACGATACTACCTTCTTCTCCACGGTGCTTTCAAACGACATTATGGAAGAAGTTGCGGAGGATTACATCCGGAGTTTCTTGTTCGACTCGGTGATGAATCAATACAATGTGATGCTAACCTTGTGCGATCCTGGGCTTGAACTCGTTGTGGAACCTTACAACATTGTCTCGGACTGTATGGGCTATTTTCAGGATAAGGTTGAGCAGTACTTTGGCATCGACTTAGGCGATGGTTTGGCTTTTCTGGATGACAACACGTTGGACCCCACCTATCTTGCCATGATTAACATTTTGGCCAATGACACTACCACCGGTATGTCCCTGTTTTTGGAGTTCTCCAAACCGATTGCCCCTCCGGGATTTGGCTTGTCGCGTCTGCTGCAGAGCGGTTCCAGCGTGCTTCCCCTCAATTCTTCTGTGGCCTGCTACCAGGATAGCCTACTGGTTTACAAGTTCGGTTCTTATATCTATCCGAATTATCTATCCGACTTCAATGGGGTTCCCAATGACTTCAGCTTGACTCCAAAGATGAAGCATTACACCTATGTCGTTGACGAGTGCAAGGATGTAGTAATCACGGTTAACCGCCGCGGTTGGCAGGAAAAGACCATTCCTTTCGTCTTCTTCTTTGTGTCAATGATGTTGCTTTACTTGTTGCTTTACTTTGTCGAAGGCCAGAATCGTCCCGACACCACTACCTTGAGCCGTAAGTTCCAAGTCATGATTTTCGTCGCCTTGGGAGGCTCTTTCTTCTTGATCGGGCTGAGTTCTATCTTGTATATGCGCTTGGTCTATGCTGAGAAATCTAACGATGTCCATTTTGAGCGTACCCGTTCGTTGTTGCAGGACATCACCATGGAGGTGGATTTCACTTTCCTGAAGCAACCAGGATTCAAATATGAACTTGATCGAATCTTGTCCCGCTATTCGGAGACTTTCTATACCGATATCAACGTCTATGACCTACATGGCAAACTGCTTTCTACTACCAGTCCTGAGATTCAAGACCTGCATCTTCAGGCTTCCTTGATGAATGCCGATGCCTATCACGACATGCAAGATGAGCGGTCCTTGTATTTCAATCATGACGAGCAGCTGGGCCGGGCCACCTATCCTTCTGCCTATATCTCCATCATGGACGGCATGGGTAAGACCTTGGCCTTCCTTAACACCCCGTATTTCTCGAGTCGAACAGGACTTCGTTCGGAGATCATTAACTTCGTTTTGACCTACATCAACATCTTTTTGTTGATCACGATTCTGAGCTCCATCATTGTGGTTGTCCTTGCCCGAGGGGTAACCAGACCTTTGTTGCAGCTGCAAAAGCGGATGAGCAAGATTGATATCAATAAGTCCAACGAATTGTTGGAATGGAAGAGCAACGATGAGATTGGGGATTTGGTCAAGCAATATAACCAGCTTGTTGTGGAGTTGGAGAAGAGTGCTGCTGAACTACGTCGTAACGCTACAGAGTCGGCATGGCGAGGGGCGGCACGACAGGTGGCACATGAGATTAAGAACTCGTTAACCCCCATGCGGTTGAGTATCCAAATGCTTCAGCGAGCTGCTGACAATCATGCCGAAGACCTCGACCAACGCTTCATGCGGACTTCCGCTACACTCATCGAACAAATCGACACCTTGTCCGACATTGCCTCCTCGTTCTCCTCTTACGCCAAGTTGCCAGAGAATCATCCTGAATCGCTCGATTTAGTCGATGTAATCGGTCATGTGGTAACGCTCTATGAGAATGAGGAAAATGTCGATATGGCGTTTGTTTACGATAAGAATACCGACTTTACCATGCTAGCCGACCGCACCAACCTCAACAGCGTGGTGACCAATTTGGTGAGAAATGCTGTCCAGGCCATAGGCACCAAACCCGAGGGTAGGGTGGTGGTTTCCTTGAAAGCCACTGACACGGTGTTTGTCATTTCTGTCAAGGATAACGGCCGGGGTATCAAGGAGGAGGACAAAAAGATGATCTTCCTGCCTAACTTTACCACCAAGACCAGCGGCTCAGGTCTCGGCCTGGCCTACACCTACAAGTTGGTCCATTCGATGGATGGCAACATCTTCTTTGAGAGCGAAGAGGGAGCCGGTGCTGAATTTGTCGTGGAGTTGCCCAAAAACTGAGTTGATTATTTTTAATATCTTTGCAGACGAAAAACACAATCATGTCAGACAATAAACTAGGATCATTAGCCAAACAGACCGCCATCTACGGCTTGAGTAGCATCATCGGTAGGTTTTTGAACTACCTGCTGGTTCCCCTTTATACCTACAAAATTGCCGCCGAGTCGGGTGGCTATGGCATCGTCACCAACCTCTATGCTTACACCGCCCTGTTACTTGTCATCTTGACCTTTGGCATGGAAACGACCTTCTTCAGGTTCTCCAACAAGGAGGGTGTGAATCCCGACAAGGCTTTCTCCACCTCGGGTCTGGCTGTGGGTTTCGTTAGCTTGTTGTTTGTTGCTTTGGTGAGTGTTTTCTTAACCCCAATCGCATCGGCTTTGGACTACTCGGAACATCCTGAGTTTGTTGAGATCATGGCCATCATCGTGGCCTTGGATGCCTTTCAAGCCATCTTGTTTGCACGACTTCGTTATGAAAACCGTCCGATCAAGTTCGCCTCCTTAAAGCTGTTGTTCATCATCCTAAACATCGGGATGAACTTGTTCATTTTCCTTGTTGCGCCGGGTCTCAAAGAAAGCCACCCTGCGCTGATGGGCTGGTACGAGAACAGCTACCAAGTGGGGTATATCTTCATCGTCAACCTGATTTGCACTAGTTTGATCACTTTGGGATTCATTCCGGAGATCAAGAAGCTACGTTACGGTTTGGACCGTCAGCTGTTGAAGCGGATGCTTAACTACACCTGGCCTTTGTTGCTGTTGGGTTTGGCGGGCATCCTCAACCAAGTGGCCGACAAGATTTGTTACCGATTTATCATGCCGGGCAAGGAAGGGGAGGTGCAGCTTGGCATTTACGGTGCTTGCGTGAAGATTGCGATGATCATGGCGATGATCACCCAAGCCTTCCGTTACGCCTACGAGCCTTTCGTCTTTGGTGGCAAGCGTGACTCAGCCGACAAAGAGACCCAGGCTCGAGTGATGAAATACTTCATCATCTTTACCCTCTTTGCATTCCTCGCCGTGGTAATGTACATGCCCCTGTTGAGGCACATTATCTCCCCGAACTATTGGGAAGGCCTCCGCGTGGTGCCTATCGTGATGATGGCAGAGATCTTCATGGGTATCTATTTCAATCTCTCGTTTTGGTACAAGCTTATCGACGAGACTTGGTGGGGTGCCATCTTTTCGGGAATAGGCTGTATGGTGTTGTTGGCCATCAACTTCATTTTCGTACCCAAATACGGCTACATGGCTTGCGCCTGGGGCGGTTTTGCGGGCTATGGCACTTGCATGGTGCTATCTTATTTCGTGGGACAGAAGAAAGCCCCCATCCCTTATAATCTGAAATCTGCTTTATTGTATTTTTCTTTAACCGTTGCCCTCTTTTTTGTCCAGAAAGCCATTCACTTCGAAAGCATTGCCCTGACTCTCGTCATCAATACCGCTCTGCTTCTCGTCTTTGTTGCAGCTATTTGTTTCTTCGAAAAAGACCTCGTAAAAGGCCTTTTGGGAGTCATAAAAAAGAGGACACGTACTCAATAATCCCAATAGATTATCGTTTACTTATTTAAATTCATTGAAATGAAACTCAAGATTATCAATACCTCCAATAACCCGCTGCCAGCCTATGAGACCTCGAACTCTGCAGGCATGGACCTCCGCGCCTATCTTCCTGAAGGTCCCATCACACTGCAGCCGATGCAGCGTATCCTAGTCCCTACCGGCCTCTACATGGAGATTCCTGAAGGTTACGAGGGCCAGGTTCGTCCTCGTAGTGGCCTCGCCATCAAGAGTGGCATTACCGTGCTCAACACCCCAGGCACTATCGATGCCGATTACCGGGGTCAGGTCTGCGTCATCCTCGTCAACTTGTCCGATCAGCCCTTTGTCATTAACAGTGGCGACCGCGTCGCGCAAATAGTGTTTGCCCGTTGTGAACAGATGGAACCTGTTCAAGTAGAGACCTTGTCCGAGACCGAACGCGGTGCTGGAGGCTTTGGACACACGGGGAGGAATTGAAAAGTTGAAAATTGAAAGTTGAAAATGATAAAAAAGATATTCGTCTTGTTGTTATTGATGCTGTCCGTCATGGGCTATTCCCAGGTGGATAAGCGCAAGAATGCCGTCAATTTCTCCAAGGGTTTGGAATGCAAATACAAGGACGACGTACAAGGAGCCATCCAACATTTTGAGAATGCCCTCAAAGCCATGCCCGACGATGCAGCATCGATGTTTGAACTGAGCGAGCAATATGTCAAGGCAGGTCGTGTCGAAGACGCTTTCGCCATGATCAACAACGCCGCCAAAATCGACCCCGAAAACAAATGGTACCAGATGCGTCTCGCCCGTTTCTATCGTAATTTGGAACAGTATGACGATTTCATTGGCGTGTATGAACCCCTCACTAGCAAATATCCAGAGGACATCGACATGCTCAGCGAACTCATCGAGATCTATCTCATCACCGAACAATACGACAAGGCCCTTTTGAAACTTGGACTTCTTGAGAAACAAATCGGACAAAACGAACTGATCAGTGAGCAACGCATCGAGATTTACAAACGTCAAGGCAAGACCAAAGAGGCCGTCAACGAGCTTCAACGCCTCATCGAAACCTATCCCGACGACACCCGCTATTACAACATGTTGGCCAAGTTCTACATGGAGAACGGCAAGGAAAAAGAGGCTGCCAAGCTCTATGAACAAATCAAGGCCATCGACCCCAACGACCCGTACATCAACATCTCTTTGCTCGAATATCACGAGAAGAAAGGCGACCTCAACAAGGCCTTCGATGAGCTGATCGCTGCCATCAACAACAAGAACCTCGACTTCAACACCAAGGCCAACATCTATGAGTATTGGTTCAACAAATACCAGACCGGTGACCAGCTTGACCAACAGGCCTTCCAAGCCGGTCAAGCCTTTATTGAGAACTACCCCGACAACAAGATGGGCTATCTTGTCATGGCCTCCTATTATATCAACCGCAACGAGTACCGTCTCTGTCGCGACATGGCATTGAAAGCCCTGAAATATGAGCCCACCAACTTCGCTGCCCTGCAATATACAGTGCTATGCGACGCGCCTTTGATGGAGAACGACTCACTGATGAAACACGCTACCCAAGCCTTGAAGATCTATTCCACACAGCCCATCTTCTATTGGTTTGCCGGCGTCTCCCATGCTCTCGACCAACAAGATGAGCAGGCCATCAGCTATTTCGAGAAAGGGCGTAAGTTCGTCACGGAAAAGAAGCTTTTGGCCGACTTCGACAGCTATCTCGGCGACCTTTATCATTCGGTGGGTGAGGTGGAGAAATCCTTCCAAGCCTATAATCGAGTGCTTAACTTCGATCCTGATAACGTGTTGGTTCTCAATAACTACGCTTATTATCTATCCCTTCGTGCCGAAGAACTCGACAAAGCCAAGGAGATGGCCCTCCACGCTGTGGAGCTGGATCCCAACAACGCTGTCTATCTCGACACCTATGCCTGGGTGCTATACAAGCGAGGCGAATATGCTGCCGCTGAGGCTCAGATGAAGAAGTCGCTGAACCTGCTGAGCACTCCGGATGGAACGTATTATGAACATTATGGCGATATCCTGTTCAAGCTGGGCAGGGTAGAGGAGGCTTTGGATTACTGGGAAAAGGCCATGAAGTCGGAGAAGCACTCGGCTTTGTTGGAGAAGAAACTGAAAGACAAGAAGTTGTATGAATAATCGCCACCGCCATAGCATTGTCCTCATCGCGGCTTTGGCCTGCTTGCTGCTTGCTTCGTGTACCTCGAAGAAGAAGCTTGTCTCGCCTATGGCCCATGCGGCAAACTATGAATGGATGACGGCGAAGATGCAGGTAAGCATTGAGAATGAAACGGTGAGCGACCCCAATGCATCGGTGGTTGACCTTACCGGAGCCATTCGGATGAAACGCGACAGCACCATCTGGATCTCAGCTTCTGCCCTCATGGGTATCGAAACGGTGAGGGCGTGTATCACCCCCGACTCCGTCGTTGTGCTGAACCGTTTCGAGAAAACCTATCTTGCCGAACCGCTGCAAGAAGTGGCCGAACGGCTGAACCTCCCGATGACCTTGAAGGAAAGCCAGTCCCTGCTCTTAGGGAATGGTTCAAGCGACCATGTGGAACTCCATTATGGACCTTATCGGGCCAAGATTCGTTATTCCGACATCCAATGGGATGAGCCAACCACGTTTCCTATGACCATCAACAAGAACTATGAAAGGATGAAACTATGAAGTGGAAAGTGTTTCTTCTGTTGGGTCTGATTATCTCCTCTATGGGCTATGCACAGCGGAGCAAGGAGTCGTTGGAAAAGGAAATCAAAGCGCTGCAAAAAGACATTGCCACAGCCAACAAGTTGTTGAAAGAGACTTCCAAAAACAAGGAGGTAACCCTGAACCAGGTTTCGCTGATGGACAAGAAAATCAAGAACCGGCAGAAACTGATCAATGTGTATAACGACCAAATCTCGTTGTTGGAGAAGAACATCGAGCAGGGGGAGAAGAACATACAGAATCTCAACGGTGAACTGAAGAAGCTCCGTGAGGAATATTCAAAGATGGTGGTCTTCGCCTACAAAAACAAGAGCCATTACGACCAGCTGGAGTTCTTGTTTGCTGCCGATGACTTCAACCAGGCCTTGCGTCGCCTGCGTTACATCCAGCAGTTCTCGGATGCCCGCAAAACCAAGATGGACCAGATTGCTGCCTCGCAAAAGAAACTCAGCGACGAGGTGGAAGCCCAGCGTAAGAACCGTGAGGAACAGCTAGCTTTGCTCGTCGAGGAGAAGAACCAACAAGAAGAACTCATTAAGGAAAAAGGCGAACTCAACGCCCAGGTGGCTCAGCTCAAGAAAAAGGAAAACAGCATCCAGCAAAGCATCAAGGAAAAACAAGCTCAAGCCAAGAAATTCCAGAAAGAGGTCGATAAGATTATCGCCGAGGAGATTCGCAAAGCCAACGAACGTGCCGCCAAAGAGGCGAAAAAAGCCAAGGCTAGGACAACATCCACCAAACCTGACAAGATGGCCCTCACGCCCTCGGAAAAGGTCTTATCGACGAGTTTTTCGGCCAATAAAGGGAAATTGCCTTGGCCTGTGGAGCGCGGTGTGGTGTCGAGTTCCTATGGCAAACACGCTTCGTCGGTGTCGAGCAAGGTGATGGTGACCAACAACGGTATCGACATCGCCACCGGTGAGAACGCCCAAGCCCGTTCGGTGTTCGAAGGCGTGGTGGTGAGTGTGGTCAAGCCTTCGGCTTCCAACATTGGCGTCATCATCCGTCACGGCGACTTCTTCACCGTCTATTCTCAACTTGATGAAGTATATGTGAACCGTGGTGACAAAGTAAAGACCAAACAAGCCATCGGAAAAGTCCACACTGACCGAAGCGAAGGCAAGACCGAACTCCATTTTGAGCTCCGCCAAGGCACGGAGACGTTGAATCCGGCGGGATGGTTGGTGAGGTGAAAGGTGATAATTGAAAGGTGAAAGATGTGAAAAAAAGAAGACGGTTTATAGTATTTTTGATGGTGATGGTTGTCACCGCTTTACTCATAGGTTGCAGTAGTCAGCAGCGTTTCGGGCAACGCAAAGCACCGAAAAACTGTAACACCTGCACTAAATGGAGCAAGTGATCTAGAACCCGCTCAAACTCATCGTTACAGTGGGGATCAACAGTAATGCTCCGACCACGATCAGCACCAAGATGAACTTCCAAATGAATCGCACCCATTTCTCCCAAGGGATGCGGGCTACACCGAGCGTGGCAATCAACACTCCTGAGGTGGGGGTGATCATGTTGGTGAAGCCATCACCGAACTGGAAAGCCATCACCGTGGTCTGACGAGAAATGCCGATCAAATCGCTGAACGGTGCCATGATGGGCATGGTGATGGCAGCCTTGGCAGAACCCGATGGAATCACGATGTTGATCAAGGTCTGGATCCCATACATGATTTCGGTGGAAGCAATGGTGCCGATGTTATTCATCGACTTGGAGAGTCCATAGAGTATGGTGTCGATGACACCACCGTCTTCCAATACGATGACGATGCCAGCAGCCAGACCCACGATGACCGCAGCCGAGAGGATATCGCCCATGCCCTCAATGAACAACTTGGCGATTTCGCTCGCACTCTTGCCAATGGCCAAGCCACTGCAGACACCCATGAACAAAAACAGGGTGGCAATCTCCATGATGTACCATCCGTAGCCTAAGACTCCGACAATCAGATAATAGATCGTGCCAAACAACATCGTCAACACAAAAAACGCTTCCGACTTGCGCAACGCGAAGAACCCGATGATCAAGAACAGTCCTGCCCCAATCGGCAACATAGGCCAGGTCACCGCACTGTTGCCCACCTTCAAGGTGGTCATCGGATAACGGATGGCACAAAACAATAGGATGGCCGAAACAATACCGAAAACCAACCAGGGACGTCCACCATGAGAACTTTCTTCCGTCTCCTTTCTTTCTTCTTCTGTCTTCTGTCTTCTGTCTTCTGTCTTCTCCCCCCTCCAATACTCATCAATGTCATACACAATCGATCCCTTGGGATTCTTCTTCACTTTGTTGGCATAGATGAGGACAAAAACGATTCCGATGATGGTCAAGATGACCCAACAGACTGCCCGATAGCCCAAGCCAGAGAACAATGGAATGTCGGCGATGCCTTGGGCGATGCCGATGGTAAATGGGTTGAGCATGGCTCCTGAGAAGCCGATGTGCGCTGCCACATACACCATGCAGACCCCCACGATGGAGTCGTAACCCATGGAGATGGCCAAGGGGATGATGATCAAGGTGAAAGCGATGGTCTCTTCACTCATCCCAAACACCGAGCCAAACAAGCTAAACAAGATCATCACTAAGGTTATGATGATGTTGTTAACTCCGATTTTTCTAATTAACTTATTGTGTTCCAGTCGTTTGGTAAGCATTAGAAAAGCCATGATGCCTGTGTCGATGGCTTTGCTTTTGTTCATGATCCAGAAGGCGCCTCCGATGATGAGGATGAAGACGATGATGCTACTCTGTTTCTCGAATCCTTTGAACAAAGCTGAAAACACCTGCCAAGTCTGTGGTTCGGCATGGAAGTCCTTCGCTGCCTGTTCAGGTAGCTGGTCTTGGTAGTAAAATGTCATCACGGTCTCGCCATCCACCTGCTCTTTGACGTATTTGCCAGGCTTGATGAACCAGGTCATCATGGCGGCGACCAGAATGCAAAAGAAAACAATGACAAAAGTATGCGGTACCTTACGTTTTTTCATGTCGTTAAAAATGATTTGCAATAATACGAAAAATGAACTAACTTTGCACGCCTATTTTTGGAATTCAGATAATTTAAAATAATATCATGAAAATCAAACATTTAACTTACCTTGCAGTGGTGGCCCTTATGGCCTCCGCTTGCCACAACGCCCCCAAAACCGTGGATGCGCCTAAAGAAGCCAAGCTGATCGACAAGTATGCGGAATACACCCTGACTACCGACATCAGCCATCTGAGTGAGAACGAGAAAGAGATGTTGCCCCTGCTTTTTGAAGCAGCCGACATCATGGACAACCTTTTCTGGATGGAAAACTATGGCGACAAAGACGAGTTGATGGCCAAGATTGCCGATCCCGACTTGCAGCGTTTTGCCAACATCACCTACGGTCCTTGGGACGGTCTCGACAACAACAAGCCTTTCGTTGAAGGTGTCGGTGCCAAACCTGCTGGTGCCCAGTTCTATCCTGTTGACATGACCGAAGAGGAATGGAATGCCTTTGACGATCCCAACAAGACCAGCCAATACACCATGATTGTCCGTGATGAGAACGGCAACCTGAAATGCGTGTGGTATCATGACTATTTTGAGCAGCAGATCAAGAAGGCTGCTTCACTTTTGGACGATGCTTCCGAACTCGCTGGCGACGAGGAGTTTGCCGAGTACCTGCGTCTCCGTGCCAAGGCCCTCCGTACCGACGACTACTTGGAGAGCGACATGCAATGGATGGATGTGCGCAACAACAACATCGACATGGTCATTGGACCCATCGAGAACTACACCGATGCTCGTTATGGCATCAAAGCCTCGCATGAGGCCTTCATCCTCATCAAGGATCAGGATTGGACCAAGAAGCTGGCTCGTTATGCTGGTTTTGTTCCGGAACTCCAGAAGCAACTCCCTGTGCCGGAAGAGTACAAACGTGAGGTGCCTGGTTCCGATGTTGACTTAGCCGCTTACGATGTGGTTTACTATGCAGGCGACTGCAATGCCAACAGCAAGACTATCGCCATCAACTTGCCCAACGACGAACGCGTACAACTTGAGCGCGGTACCCGCAAGCTCCAGCTCAAGAACGCCATGGCTGCCAAGTTCGAGAAGATCCTCTATCCGATCTCTGAGGTGCTGATGACCCCTGAGTCGATGGAGCATATCAAGTTCGACGCCTTCTTCGCCAACGTGATGTTCCATGAGACTGCCCATGGTATGGGCATCAAGAACACCATCAACGGCAAAGGCACCGTCCGTGAAGCCTTGGGCAACCAATACAATGCCCTCGAAGAGGCTAAGGCTGACGTGCTGGGACTCTATCTCGTTACCAAACTTGCTGAGATGGGCGAATATACCAACACCACCATGGAGGACAACTACACCACCTTCATGGCAGGAATCTTCCGCTCAGTGCGTTTCGGTGCCGCTAGCGCTCATGGTAAAGCCAACATGCTTACTTTCAACTACTTCCAAAACGAAGGCGCTTTTGTCCGCAATGCTGATGGTCGTTATGCCATCGACTTCGACAAGATGAAGGTGGCTGTTGAGAAACTTGCTGGCGACATCCTTCAACACCAAGGCAATGGTGACTATGAAGCCACCAAAGCTTGGATGGGCGACATGACCGTCATCAAACCTGAACTCCAAGGCGACCTCGACCGCGTCAACCAAGCGGGCATCCCCGTGGACATTTACTATAACATGGGAGCGAACGTTTTGTTGAATTAATAATTAATAATTTAGAATTTATAGAGCGAACAGCGCACAGCGCCTCGAAGAGGCGCGCTCTCCATAACCCAGGTGAGCGAGCGGAGCGAGCGTAACCTGGGGGATACACCAGACAACAACCTAACTAACTATGAAAAGAATACTAGTAATTGCTCTCGCCGTCCTAAGTATGATGGGCAGAGTGTATGCCGACGAAGGCATGTGGCTCCCAATGTTTGTGGAGCGTTTGAATTATGTTGACATGCAGAAAATGGGTCTGCAGTTAACTCCTGAAGAACTGTACAGCATCAACCACAACAGCTTGAAAGACGCTATCGTGGGACTCGGAAGCAGCCCAAGACCTACCGGCTTCTTCTGCACTGGCGAAATTGTCTCCGAGCATGGTCTGCTCTTCACCAACCACCACTGCGGCTACGGCTCCATCCAGAAGCTTAGCTCCGTGGAACACGACTACCTGAAAGACGGTTTCTGGGCCAAGAACTACAGCGAGGAACTTCCCGCTGCCGACATGACCGCCTCCTTCCTCATCCGTATGGAAGACGTCACCAAAGACGTCCTCGGCGTGGTCACCGATGATATGGACTGGGCCGCTCGCGGTAGGGCCATCAACGCCAAGATCAAGGAACTCCAAGAAGCTGCTTCCGAAAACGGCAAGTACAACCCTGTCATCAAGGGCTTCTTCGAAGGTAATGAGTATTATATGTTTGTGTATCAGGTCTATACCGATGTCCGTCTGGTGGGTGTGGCTAACTCCTCCATCGGCAAGTTCGGTGGCGACACCGACAACTGGATGTGGCCTCGTCACACGGGCGACTTCAGCATCTTCCGCGTGTATGCCGACAAAGACGGCAACCCTGCTGCTTACAGCAAGGACAATGTGCCGTTGACTCCCAAACATCACCTTCCCATCAGCCTCGATGGTGTCCAGAAGGACGACTTCACCATGATCTGGGGATTCCCGGGCAGCACCGAACGCTATATGTCGAGCTACGGCATCGACTATAATGTTGATACCTTCTATCCCATCATCATCGACATCTTCGGCAAGGAACTCGAAGTGATGGATGAATTCATGCAAAAGGACGATGCCATCAACTTGATGTATGCTGACAACCATGCTGGCCTCGCCAACACTTGGAAGAACTTCATCGGCCAGTGCACCATGCTCCGCAAGAACAAAGTCAGCGAAGCCAAGGTGAAACTCGAAAACAACTTCATGCTGTGGGTAAACCGCAATAACAAAACGGAATATAAAGACGCTCTTTCCAACTTGAAGGAAGCCTATAGTCAAATGGGTAAGGTTGCCAAGTACGTGTATTATCCGAACTTCATCTCCCAGATGGGTCCTACCGGTAAAGCTGCCGCTTTCATGGGCTACTATACGGCTGCTACAGGTGATGATAAAGACATGAAAGAAGCTGCCGCCATGGAACTCCAAGCCATGAATGTGGATTCCTGGTTTGCCGAGTCTGATCCTCAGGTGGAACACAAGATGTTCGCTGAGATGTTGAAACTCTATCGCAAAGCCTTTGCTGAAGAGGAATTGCCTGAGTTCTACAGCAATGTCATTGACAAGAAGTTCAAGGGTGACATCGATGCTTTTGCCGACTACGTTTATGAAAACTCCATCTTCGCCACTCCCGAGAGCATCAAAGCTTTCATCGCCAAACCCAGTGCCAAGAAGCTGAAGAAGGACTATGCCTTCCAGATCAGTCAACAGATGACTGATGTGATCATGCAAGCTGTTCCGCAGTACCGTGCATCCATGACCGCTACCCAGGAGAACGACCATATCTTCGTCAAGGGTCTGCGTGAGTACTATGCTGAGATGTATCCCGAGAAGAGCCTCTATCCCGATGCCAACTCCACCATGCGTATGAGCTATGGCTCGGTGCAAGACTACATGCCCGCCGACGCTGTGCATTACGACTATGTGTGCACTGCCAATGGTATCCTCGAGAAATACGTCCCTGGCGACTATGAATTCGACGCTCCCAAACGCCTCATCGATCTCATCGAAAAGAAAGACTTTGGTCCGTATGCCGATGAAAACGGTGACCTCATCGTGTGCTTCCTCTCCACCAACGACATCACTGGTGGTAACTCTGGTAGCCCCATCATGAACGGCAAGGGTGAACTCATCGGTCTTGCTTTCGACGGCAACTGGGAAGCCATGAGCGGTGACGTCAACTTCGAACCCAGACTCCAGCGCACCATCAACGTGGATGCCCGTTACGTGCTTTTCATCATCGACAAGTACGCCGGCGCCACCAACCTCATCAACGAGTTGGATATCCGCAAGTCGGAACCCAAACCTATCCGCGAAGAGGAAGAGGTTCCCGCTGAATAAGTAGTCGGCCTTCGCTAGCGTGTTACGTCATTGCGAGGAGCAAAGCGACGAAGCAACCCAACCTGAATCCGCTCAGGTGATTGTTCTGGTTGGGTTGCTTCGCTTCGCTCGCAATGACGCGAAGCGTGTCAACCCTTTACCCTAAATGTATGAAACACCTGTGGTTGATATGGTTTATGTTGCTAGTCCCCTTGTTGGGACTGTCGCAACCCACTGAGAAGGCCTGTTTCTCGGTGAAGGGAGGGTTTTATGAGGAATCGCCTCTATTGGAAATCTTCCCCTTCTATCAACAACATCACATCTGTTTCACCATCAACGGCAATCGTCCAACAGCTGAGTCTCGGCTTTACACCGAGCCTTTGCTGTTGGACAATGCTGAGTTTTGCCAGCTGTTTAACAATCGTTTTCATGATTTGTTGAACACCGTGTTCAGTTATGAAAACACGGCTCCGTTTTTTGTATCCATTAAAGAGACCCTTACACCGGAAATACCGTTTCAGTCGTACCGCTGCCTCAGTCTCCAGGTTTGTATTTTGTAAAATTCAACGACATGACCACCAAAATTGTTCGACAATGAAAAAACGTTCCCTTCTTTGTGTCATCCTTTTGTTGCTTGCCATTGCCGGCACTTTTTTTATCCGCCAAAGCATCAACAGCCATTTCCGGCCAATGACTAACTTTGGCATGGGTCGTACCGTGATGCTCGACATGGATTTGGAAAACGCAGTCATCGACGGCATCTATCTTCCTTCAAAAAAGCAAACCGATGATAGCACGGGAGTGTTCAATTTTCGGTTTATTGCCCCTAAAAAAGGCATGTATTACAAGATTTATTACCAGAATGAGTCCTATAAGTTTGCCGACACAAGTGCGCTCTCAGGCGAGAATTTCTATGGTAGCTGGGAAGATGTCAATGTCGGTTTCAAGCCCATCGACCGCTGGGTCGTGAGGGATTCGTTACGCATTGTGGGCAACCCGCGCGATGAGCGATGCTACTACGGAGCCGACCTTAGTGAGAACAGCTTCAGCAAAGAACACGTAGCTTCGGTGATCAACAGCATCCGCAACCAAGAAGCTTGGTACAACGGCATCGTCGAAAAGGCCGCCATCAACGGTCTCAGCGTCGATGAGCAACTCTATCGCGACGCCCTTTGGGTGATCAGTGGACGCCGCAACAACGGCGAATCCAACCACCGTTGGAAACGCAATCCCCGAGTGGGTCGCTACAGCTTCCTGCTGGTGCTCTGCGATGAAGAAGGGCTCAACGAGATTCCTGATTATATACAGCATATCGGAAAGACGGATGAAAATGGTGCTTTTGTGAATCCCTACGGCTGGTTTGAGACGCATCCTTCGAAACATATCAAGATAGTAAAGAGCGGTCGCCAGCTGAAGACCCGTGCGGTCATCACCCCAAAGCAAGGGGTGTTCATCGATGAAGCCAATGTCCATAGCCAAGGCTATGAGTTGGACACGGCGTGTTTGAGTTGCGGCATCAACGACGATCTCTACCAACATGCCTTGTTTGAACAGTTCTTCAGCTCTGTCAGCCAGCAATATACGTTGCGCAACATTCCCGTCATCCAAGATGTGGTAGGGGAGGACCCATATACCCGAGCAGACTATGAAGCCAATAAGACCAAATACGACTCTGCTCAGCTGCACTGGGACTATCCCGTGGTCTCCGAAACGCCCTGCCAGACGGTTCGTGTGGCCGACGATGGCAGCTACATCACCTTGGTCAACCCAGGCAATGACGATCTCAATGACCTTCATAAAGAATCCACGGGCATCCGTACCCGTGTGGGGTTCACCTATGGGAAGTTCACGGGAAAAATCAAGTTCCCCGTCATGCTCAACGACGAGAACATCTGGAATGGTCTGACCTACGCTTTTTGGCTCATCTACAGTGATAGCCACGCCTGGAACAACCGCCGTCACGATGAGGCCGAAGGCGGCTATGTCGATAAGAACGACGACTCCGAAACCCCGGTTCGTCACCCAGACTATCACTATTCTGAAATCGATATCGAGATCGTGAAGGCCTCCAAGTTCTGGCCCAAGAACTATTATGGCCACCGTGCCGACAGCATCTGCGTGGAAGAAGACGCCACGCTGAACGACGATGTGATGTATTGCTGCACCAACTGGGACCTGGCCGTGCCTTCGCCGAAGTACTTCAAGGCAGGCATCGACTCCATCCCCTACGGCAAGGACCATAAGTTCGAGACCTTGCGGTGGTACAAGCTCTATAAGGCGTTGACCGAACGCGCCCCGATGAGTAACAACGACTTCAAGGCGCCCTGGTATTACTATGAGATCGAATGGCGACCCACCGAGATCATTTGGCGCCTCGGTCCCGACCCGAAGCACATGCGGGTGATGGGCTATATGAACGACCAATACACCAGCATTCCGAACAACCAAATGAAAGCCATTGTCACCCAGGAATATCATTACTCTGAGTGGTGGCCGCCCATTGTTTGGGAACAAGGGTTGATCCCTTACAACAAAACCGACATCGAAGGTCGTGTCTATGAAATTGTCGTCGAATAATGCTGAAAGGATGAATCATGGTTTTTAAAGCTTATACCAAACGCGACACGACGATCATCAAAGGCTTTGCGATTCTTTGCATTGTCTTGCACAACTTTTTCCATTGGTTGACCCCCATGCCTGGGGAGAATGAGTTCGATTTTTCTCCACTAAGGATACAAAAACTATTCGATTTACTGGGTCAATATCCTGGTGAATGCATCAACACCTTGCTGAGTTATTTCGGCCATTTCGGGGTGCAGCTATTCTTGTTGGTCAGCGGTTTCGGCTTGGCATTTTCCATGTTGAGGCGAGAACGCTCTTGGGGGGTGTTCATGCTGGAGCGTCTCAAAAAGCTCTATCCGCTGCTGATCGTCGGCGTGTTGGTCTGTTTTCTCGGATGTATCTTGATGAATGGCAGGATGTTCGTCAAGGAGGAATGGAGGGAGATCGGCTATAAACTGCTTTTCATCCAAACATTGTTGCCCGAATCCGGCACCAGCTTCAACGGTCCTTGGTGGTTTTTTTGCTTGATCTTCCAACTTTATCTGCTGTTTCCCCTGCTGTTCCGCTGTATCAGAAAATGGCGTTGGAAGGCCTTTGGGGTCCTGTTGGTGATTTCATACGGGTTATTCTTCTTGTTTCGGTATGGGTTGAATTTGTATCATGGGACGATTTTGATGCAGAATGCACCGGGACACCTGCCAGAGTTTGCTTTAGGAATTCTGTTGGCTTTTTCCAAGGACAAAAAGATCCATTGGCTGTGGCTGGTGCTGGCGTTGGGGGTGTTTGTCGGGGGCAACTTCATCGAGGTGTTGTACCCGTTCACGTTTCTCTCGCTTTGTGTCATCACCGTGTTTGCCTATCAAGGCTTGAAGCAACTGAAGCAACGGAAGTTTTCCACGCTTCATTCTTCACTTTTCACTTATTTCGGTGGCATCTCCATGATGTTGTTCGTGGTACATGGTTATTTCAGAGAGCCTGTGTTGAAATTGGCCAACACGATGACGGGTGCATGGGGTCACCTGTTCGCCGGACTGTTGTATTTTGTGACTGTATGGGGCATCGCCCTAGCGGCGAAGCCTCTATATGATTTTCTTGAAGCGCAATTGGATCGGATTAAGGGGCGGGAGCATCGGTGCTCCAAGATCGTTCAAACCATTTTCCAGGTGGCTTTTGTGCTGTTTTTCCTTTATGTGGGCAGCTACTTTGTCCGTCAAAACCTAGCTAAACACCCCGTTGCACCATTGGCTGCTTCTCTGGAGGTGGAGCAAGGTCAGGTAACTATCAACGACAAATATGTGTCATTGGCCAAGTTCCCATTGGAGAAGAACCATTTTGTGTTGCATATCGAAGGCAGTTTTGAGCTTGAAAAGGGGATGACGCCTCCCTACCTGACAGTGGACATCCAGGATGTGCTGTGGAAAATCATGACACTACATCCGAGCCATGATGGCGAATGGATTCGTTATACTTTCAAGTATGACTATCACCGTCCTTTTGTCCGTCCCATCCGTGGAAAAGATCTCACGGTTTATTTTTGGAATCGGGATCAAAAAGAGATGCCATTCCGTAATTTTACTATTTTTGTAAATTATTAAGTTAATAACACATGGTTTTCAGCAGCAACGTATTCCTACTTTACTTTTTGCCGCTTTTCCTGCTGTGCTACTTCATCTGCCCCAGCAGGTTCAGAAACTATGTCATCTTGGTTTTCTCCATTATCTTCTATGCCTGGGGCGGTCCCGAGTTCATATTGATCCTTCTGGGATCCACTACGGCAACCTATTTTCTGGTCAAGGCGATGTGCAAGATGGAGAAGAAATCGGCGAAAAAATGGCTGTGCGCAGTGGCTATCACCTTAAACCTGGGGCTGTTGGTGTGGTTCAAATACGCCAACTTCTTGGTGGACAACGTCAACGCCCTCGCGGCTCTATTCCATGGTCAAGGCATCCAGCTGGCCAAGGTTGTGCTGCCCATTGGCATTTCGTTCTTTACCTTCCAGTCCATTACATACGTGTTGGATTCCTACCGCGGTCAGGTGAAGCCCATGGACAAACTCTCAGACTACATTGTCTATATCATGATGTTCCCGCAGCTGATCGCAGGTCCCATCGTGCGGTATGGCGATGTGGAGCAGCAGCTCCGGCATCGTGAGAGTCCGCCGTCGGAACGTTTGCAAGGTTTTTATCGTTTCGTCATCGGTCTTGCCAAGAAAGTATTGATCGCTGACGTTATTGCTAAGCAGGCGGATGTCTATTTCGCCGCCGACCTCAGTACCATGGACATGGGCACGGCTTGGATCGGCATTCTGGCCTATACCATGCAGTTGTATTTCGACTTTTCGGGCTATTCCGACATGGCCATCGGTCTGGGACGGATCATGGGATTCAAGTTCCCTGAGAACTTCGACAATCCTTATACCAGCAAGAGCATCACCGAGTTCTGGCGCCGGTGGCATATTACGCTGGGCACCTTTATCAAAGGCTATCTGTACATCCCGCTTGGGGGCAACCGGAGGGGTACTGCCCGGACCTATTTCAACCTTTGGGTCTGTTTCCTGCTCTCAGGCTTGTGGCACGGCGCCGCTTGGAATTTTGTCCTTTGGGGTGCATTCCACGGCTTCTTCATCGTGCTGGAGAAGCTGTTAAGTGGAAAACGGAAAGTTGAAAACGGAAAACTTTCCACTTTCCACTTTCCACTTTCCACTCTCACCACTTTCCTCCTGGTCATGATCGGCTGGGTGCTGTTCCGGGCGGATAACATCGGTCATGCTTTCGACTACTACAAGGCCATGTTCTCGTTCAACTTCGAGGGCTTCAGCTGGAACGGTGGTAGCCAGTTCTATACCACGCTCATCCTCGCTGTGGTCTTCTCCTTCTTGACGATATTTCCCTTCGGTCGGAAAATCGAGCAGGTGGTATTCTATAAGAACTTTGGAGCTTGGGGTCATGTGGCGTCTTGGGTGGTGTCCGTCGCCTTGCTGATCTTCAGCATAGGGGCGTTGAACGCCACGGGTTTCAGTCCGTTCATCTATTTCAGATTCTGATGGCATGAGGCGGCAAACTCTTCATATTGTGTTGTCATTGCTGACGCTGGCTTTGCTGTTCTTATCCTCAATCCAGCAACGGTTTTCGCTCTTCAAGTTCAAACCCTTGGCGGGTGTGATCGTCGCCACGGAACGCCCAGAACTTCGTTTGAAGTCCTTTATGGCGGGTGACTACCAGAAGCAATTCGATGCCTACCTTGGAGAACACTTCGGTTTTAGGGAAGTTCTCATCCGCAACTACAACCAGCTGATATGGTCGCTGTTTCATCAAACCACCAATGAGTTCATCACCGTGGGCAAGGACGGATGGCTGTTCAACGAATATGTGATGAGTCATTACCTGGGGAAATCGATCTACGGCTATGCCCACGATGAAGATGAGATGACCCGCAAGATGCTGGCGGATGCTCGCCGGATCCAGACGATACAGACGGTGTTGGAACAACACGGGATTCGTCTTTTTGTGATCATCGCTCCGTCCAAAGATATGGTGTGTGACCACTATTTACCCGAAGTCAAAGCTAACGAACGGCTTGCTACGGTACGTGCTATCGATTATTACCCTCCACTGTTTGATTCCCTTGGAATCCATTGCCTCAATTTCTCTGATTATTTCTTGCAAATCCGCGACACCGTCTCTTACCCCTTGTATTACAAGTCATCCTCGCATTGGACCAACCTCGCGGCTACCTATCTGGCAGATACTTTGGTCCATTACATGGAGTCGCTCAGTGGACTGAATTTGCACAATGTATCCTTTGGCGATCCTTACGTGGATTGGGCTCGTGAGCCTGATATGGATCTTGAAGTAGTGCTTAACTTGAAACATCCCATAGAAACCAATCGGTTTCCTTACGTCGATGTGTTCGTTGATGAGGACAGCACGGCGATCAAGCCGCGATGGCTGGTGGTGGGCGACAGCTATTTCCGGGGGTTCCAGTACAACCTCCCCTTAGACCGGTTGTTCCGCTCCCATCCTTATTGGCGTTACAATACCACCATCTATGATGATCCAAGACACGGCAACACCTCCGAGGTGGACCTGCTACGGGAATTGCTGTCCTCTGACTTCGTGACGTTGTTATATACCCCCTGTAACTTGTTCGACTTGAACCGTGGTTTTTTAACCCAATCCGTCAACTGTCTTGTTGACGCGAACGGGAAGCCCAGCCCTCGTATCGCCAAGGTGTTGTCCGAGATAAATGATCCGGAGCGTGAACCTTACCGGGAGGGTGTCTTCCGTAATCAAGAATGGCTCGAGTCGATCAAAGAAAAAGCGAAACGGTCTCAGATCCCCCTTGACGAGGCGATTGAACGCGATATTGACTGGCTATTGAGCCAAAGAAAAGCAAAACAAGAATAAGCTATGGAGAAAGAAAAACGCATACATGGTATTAGAGGTTTTTTACGCTTCCTGTTTTGGATGTTCGTATTTGGCATCGCCGTAAGGTTGTTTGAGGCGGCCATGCTCGGACACTATCAAGAACAATTTTGGCCCCATTTGGGCTCCTGTATGCTCGGAGTAGGCTATGATGTGTTGTTTTTCAGCAAGATAGCCCTGTTCCTTTTCCCAATTTATTTATTAATACATCATTTCTCCGCAAAGGCCGCAAAGTGGACATTTCGCATCATTGGAACAATTATGTTATTGATTTCCAATGCGATGATTATGTATTTCGTAACCACCTACATGCCTTTGGACAAGATTTTTTTCAACTATTCCATAAAAGAGTTGATCTACATCTCCAAATCAACCGGGGCATTTGTATGGTGGGGTTATGTGGGGCTGTTGTTGATTCCTTTGCTGTTTCTTTTGTGTTCAAGAAAGGAACTCCATTTAAGCAAGACCTGGCTTTGGATTTGGTTGGCCTTGGCGGTGGTGGGTTTCTTTGTCAACGAACCCCCAGTGTGGACTTTCCACACCCGTGAGGGGAAGAGCACCGTGGGCAACAAGCAGGAGTTTTTCTGGAAGAGCTTGATTGAAGACGATACCCCGTTCTCCAAATTCAATGCCGAAGACCTGGAGAAGGAGCGCCAACACATCCTTGACTTCCAATCGAAGTTCCCTGAAGACGATTTCGTTGATTTCCGTTATCCTTTTGCCCATATCGACAACAGTCCCGACGTGCTTTCTTCGTTTTTCGACCTGAATCCCGATACCATGCCCAACTTGGTCTTTGTCATCACCGAAGGCTTGAGTCGTGAGTTCAGCGGATATAACAGTCGATTTCCTTCGGCTACTCCTTTCCTCGACTCCTTGGCCGACCACAGCCTCAACTGGATCAACTGCATGTCGTCGTCGCAGCGCACCATCGCCGTGCTGCCAAGCCTCTTCGGAAGCCTGCCCTTCGGCAAACGAGGCTTCATGCAGTCGTCGAACACCCCGCGTTTTTACTCCTTGCCCAACATCCTTAAGGAAAACGGCTACACCACCTCCTTCTTCTATGGAGGCTGGACCTGCTTCGACGACATGTGCTACTTCCTTAACGACATGGGCATAGAACACTATCTGCCCAACTATACCGGCTACCCCAAGGAGATGCAAAACACTTGGGGTCTCTACGACGAATATCTCTTCTCTGAATCCCTCAAAGAAAGAAACCTCTCACCTCTCAATTCTCAACTCTCACCTCATTTGGACATCTATCTCACCCTCACTACCCATGATCCCTTCGACTACCCCGACAAAGAACGCTATACCAAGACTTATGCCGACAAACTGGTCCAGTTCCATCAACAGCACAACATCGAACAATGGCAATACGAACAATATGCCTCCTACCTGTATTACGATGACTGCCTGAGAAAGTTCTTTGCTGACTATCGGGAGGTTCCGGGCTACGAGAACACCATTTTCATCATCACAGGCGACCATTGTTTCAATGGCAAGTCGGAGGAGCTCGACAAATATCATGTGCCTTTCGTCGTATGGTCGCCCATGCTCAAGGAACCCCATCGGTTCCCAGCAATGATTGCGCATCGCGATGTAACCCCTTCTTTCCTGGCCATGTTGAAGCACGTGTATGGCATCAACTCTCCTCAAACGGTTTCTTGGGTCAATACAGGCCTTGACACGAGTTCTGTTTTCAGGGCGAACACTTTTACGCCTCAGCTAAAAAACTCGCGCAAAATGGATAATTTGGTCTATAAAGACTATTTTTATGACGAAGGCATGGTTTATAAGTTCGGGTATGAGGACGATAGGCTCAAAATCACCCCGGTAAACGAAGATTGGCTCAAAGACTTTGTGGGATTGTACAAGTCGATGGACGACTATGTGATGCGCAACGACGCCTTGATTCGCCTTGACGAGGACAAGCAACACTTGATGGTCGCTGTTGACAGCAGTCAAAGCGTGAATTATGTCTTGCTCCATGCTTACCAGAAGCCCGTGGATACCTTGTCGCATACCAATGCTTTTGTCTTCAGCCAACAGTATCCGTTCAACCTTTTCAGTGAACCACTCGCCGATACGCTTCAGTCGGTGGTGGTCTATTGTGATTTTGACATCTATATTCCTCGCACCGATGACGATACCCGTAAGGTTACCCTGGGCTTTGCAATTGACCGTTTAGGCGGGCATAGGGAGCTATTGAAGACCTTGGTTATCAACTACGACTGGTATGAATATTACGACCAATGGCAGCATTATTCCATGACGCAAACCTTTAATCGATCCCAGTTCAATTATTTGAATGATGAAAAGCTATTGTGTTATTTTGCTAACCTAAGTCAAAGGACTTTTGTAGTGTCGGGTTTCAAGATGAAGGTGGTGGGCTTGAGCTATTGATTACCCGCTGCTTGTTGTAGCATCCATTCTGCGTCTTGCACCATGACGGTTTCAAGGTCGAGTTGTTTTTCCACGGCTTTGGCTTTTAGGCTTTCCATCCATTGAGGGTCGTTGTGCATGTTTCGCAGGATGGCACCGATTGGATCATTGGCGTCATAATAGCGTATCATGTCGTTGCGCGAAGTGGGATGTGTTTCTTGAAGGGAGGGGAGATAGCGTTCAATATCCGAATAAAGCATGTATTCGGCATCGTTATGCATCACGGTCTCCAAAGGTTGTCCTTGGGCCTCAGCTTTGGCTTGGAGCGCATCGATCCATTCGGGTGTGTTGCGCATGGAAGTCATGATATTCTGAAGGGCTTGGCGTATCTCCTCGCGGTTGCAACAGAGCGTAGCCAGGGCCTTTGAAGAGAAATGGTTGCTCATGGCGTAGAGATTGGCCGTGCAGTATGACACCGTTACGAAATCGGTGTTCATCAGTTCGTCGAGCCAATCGACTTGTCCGGTATTGCTGTGTTCGGAATCATAGAACACGCTGCTGTTGTAGTACCAGAAGTGATGCTGTTTGAAGATTTGGTCGAGAGGGATGTGGTAGGAGATGTTCCAAAAATAGGAGTCACCGACAACCAACCATGAGGGTTTGATGGTGTTGGAGTCGCTTTCCAAGGTGAAGTGGGCATATTGGTTAGGAACGCTTCGCATGGGTCTGGCCAAATTGAGCAGTTTCTCCAAGTCGTCGTCGGGGGTCATGGTAGTGTCATAAGTGCTTTCACTAATGGCGAGTTCTGGCATGGTGATGTTGCCGAGTTGTTCCATATAATGGAGCAAGGAGTCGGTTGCATATAGTGCGGCGAGGTTCGACCAATGGGTACCCAGCTGAGGGTAGAGAGGGAAGGTTGCTGTGTCTTTGGCTTGCTGGAACCAGCGGTCGATGTTGATGTAGTTCACGCCAAGGCTGTCGAAATAGACGGGGTAGAGGTCGGCGGCGGTAAGGTTGCCTTCAGGTTCAACAATGCGGTCAGGAAGATATTCTGGATACACTCTTGTCTTGCCAGGCTCCAGCATCACGAAGAGCGTTTTCCCGTATCCAGCGAGGATGTCTTGCAGCTTCTTCAGCCGCATGGCTTCCATCAGGAGGTTGTGTTGCATTGTTGGGAGATCGGAGGCATAGTTTTTCCAGTGGAGGCCTTGGTAATCGTCCACAAAATCAGTGTTGTAGAGATAATGGTGTTTTCCGACGAGGATGGATTTGACATTGGTTTGATGGTAGCAGTCCCAAAGGTACTGGTTATACAGGCGGATGAGTGGTTCACGAAAGCCGAAATGCTCTCTGATATACTGTTCCAACCCGCTCTGCATCTGTCCCGATGCGAAGTTGGTCATCGTGACTTCTGGGATGGGGGTTGCTTCCTGCACGCCATTCAGGGGCTCGCAAGGGAAGGGATGCCATTGTTGTTGGATGTCAATCAAAAGAAAAAACGACATCGTGAGGAGGCATAATATGAGGCAGACGGTCTTTTTCATTGTTGTTTATTGCGATGAGCTTCGATGAAATAAACGGCATTAAGGCGGAGGCAAGAGTCGATGGTGATGTTTCTGACATCGGCTTGGCGTACTATCTCCTCATACCATTTTGGATTGCGCTTGATGTTGTCGATCATTTTTAAAACCTCTTTTTCTTGCAGCCATTGGATGGACTTGTTGGGGAAATCCGACATGAAGTTGTACATCATGGGGGCTGTATTCACGGCTAGGACGATGTCAGCGTTTTCCAGAATGGTGGTGGGATCTTTGACATTGCTGAAAGGAATATTCCAATAACGGGAAGAGTAGGCGTTTTTCAAGTACTGCCAGAATTCCCAGGAGTTGAAGGCGTCCTTGAAGCAGGAGAACATTAGTTGGTCGAAATAGCTGTCGCCCACAACGAGCAGGTTGGGCCGGTCTTTTCCAGTGGTGTCGCTTAAGGTATAGTACGGTCGGGGTTGAGCGGGTCGTGGCCATGGAAACAGCAAGTTCAGGCTTTTTTCCAGTTCCCAGTCGTAATCGCTATAGTCGGTGGTGACGTTCTCATCTTGTAGTTGGATGGAGGGCAGATCGTACCCGGTCATTAGGCTGAGGGTTTTCAAAATGGTGTCGGCTGCAATCGGGATGGTGTATTCTGACCAATGGGAGGCTGTTTTTGTGTAGAGCGGATAGGGCAAGGTATCCTTCAGGGACTGGAAATAATGATACAGGTCGATGTGCGGGATGCCGTACTCCTTGAACAACTCGATATAGTATTCCTCCAGGCAGAAATCGGCGATGTGATCACGGTAATATTTAGGCATCTTTTCGGGATAGAGTGCGGTTTTTGTCGGTGCAAACACATATAGGAAGTTGATGCCGTGTTGCCGCAAGGTATCGACCATGACTGCGGTTTCTTGGGCATGGAGTCTTGCCTGAGATTGAGCCGTTTCCACACTGCCGAATTTATAACGGAGAGTCTTTCCTGTGATTTCGTCCAAATACATGGTAAGGAACAGTTCGCGGTCTTCGCCTTCCTGGATATTGTTGTTGGATATTTTGTGAAAAACACTGTAGAGCCATTGGTTGTAGGACCGAATCCAGAACTCCCTGAAGCCCGTGTTGCGTTTGGCATGTTCAGTGAGATATTCCTGGAAGGATCCGTCGAAAAAAGTCTTAAATTGCAGCGGCACGGCGTTTTCTTCTTTCGGGTAACCGAACAGCGGCTTCATTTTCACAGCATGGGTAAAACCTTGCGTCATGATGGCGGTCAACACAACCAAGACGGAGATAAACTGTATTAGAAAATGTCGTTGCTTCTTCATGGCCTAGAATCTGAAATAAATGAAAGGATTAAAATCGCTTACACAGAGTGCGCCTGTCGAGAGCACCAACAACACAAGGGTGATGGCGAACATGACCCAGGAGCATCTCTTGGAATAGTGTTCTGCAAAGACGGTGTCCTGCAGCCGTTGGCCCCATTTGCTGAGGGTGAGGAAGGAGAAGACTAGGGCGATGGCAAGGGTGGTCCAAAACAGGGCATCAGTGGTTCCATGGAGACCTTGCTTGAAGGAGAATAGGGCGGTATAGAACCCGCCTGCACCGACGATGTTGTCTGCACGGAAGAGCACCCAACCCATCATGACTAGAAAGAAAGTGAAAATAACGGAAAACGGAGATTTTTCCGGTTTTCGTTTTCCGTTCACTAGCTTGTCAAGGCATATAAACAAGCCGTGGAAGGCGCCCCAAAGCACAAAATTCCATGATGCGCCATGCCATAGGCCGGAGAGCAGGAAACAGAGCCAAAGGTTGAGGTACATCCGTCCCTTTCCCTTGCGGTTGCCGCCCAGAGGGATGTAGAGATAATGCATGATGAAGTTGCCTAGGGTGATGTGCCAGCGTTTCCAAAATTCGGTGATGCTCCTGCTGGTATAGGGGTTATTGAAGTTCTCCGGGAAGCGGAAGCCCATCATCAAGCCCAAGCCGATGGCCATGTCGGAATACCCAGAGAAGTCAAAATAGATCTGCATGGTGTAGGAAAGGATACCCAGCCAGGCACTACTGGTTGACAGTTCCGCATAGTTCATCCCAAAAACTTGGTCGGCATAAAGGGCCAATGTGTTGGCGATAAGCACCTTTTTACTCAAGCCGATGACAAAACGGTAAAATCCCAACGTACGGCCTTCCATGGTGCTTTCGCGAGAGATCAGCTGTTCTGCCACGGTGTTGTAGTTGACAATGGGGCCAGCGATGAGTTGTGGAAACATCATGATATATAACACATAGTCGGTGAGCTTTTCGCTGGGTGGTGTCGTGCCGCGATACACATCGATGGTGTAGGTGATCGACTGGAAAGTGAAGAAAGAGATGCCGATCGGCAATGCGATTTTCCGCCACGATACGGGCTCATGCTGGAACCATGTCAAAACGCTGTTGAGGTTCTCCATGAAGAAGTTGGCGTACTTGAAATACAATAGCATGCCTAGGGTCAGTACGATGGAGAGCACAAGAAACAACGTTTTCCTTCTCTTCATGCCTCTCACGAGATAATAGTTGATGATGCATTCCCCAACCAGAACTAACACAAAATCGGGTGCTCCGTAGGCGTAAAAGATCAAGGAAAACAGCAGCAGGGTGTAGTTCCTGTATTTCTGAGGGGTAAGGAAATACAGGATCAGAAAGATCGGTAGAAAGAAATAAAGGAATATGTTACTACTGAATACCATAGGTGCTTAAAATCTGAAATAGATGAAGGGACTAAAACCAGTGGCGTTGAGGGCACCGAGGCAGAACAGGAAGGCAGCGATGGCGAGGACCCAGACCACCAGATGCTGCCATCCATTGTAGTCGGTGTAATAGACTTTCTCTTGGAGTTTCCTTCCGAAGCCTGTCAGGGTGATGAAAGAGAACAACGCGGCGACCACCAAGGTGGTATAGAACTGCGCGTTGCTGGCCAAAGCCATGGCACCGAAGTCGAAGGCAAACATACGGGTGACAAAAGTCCATGCCAGCCCGATGCTCTCAATACGGAAGAATACCCAGAGCAGAACCACCAAGATGAAAGTGAAAATAACGGAAAACAGAGAACGGAAAACTTTCCGCTTTCCACCCAATAGCTTGTCCAGGCAGATAAAGAGTCCGTGCAATGCGCCCCATAGCACAAAGTTCCAGGATGCTCCATGCCACAGTCCGGAGAGCAGGAAACAGATCCAGAGGTTGAGATAGGTGCGTCCTGTGCCTTTTCGGTTGCCACCCAAGGGGATATACAGGTAATTCTTGATGAAGGCGCCAAGGGTGATATGCCAACGACGCCAAAACTCGGTGATGGAGCGTGAGGTGTAGGGGTTGTCGAAGTTCTCGGGAAACTTGAAACCCATGATGCGTCCCAGTCCGATGGCCATGTCGGAATAGCCTGCAAAGTCGAAGTAGATCTGGAAGGTGTAAGCTAGGGCGATGATCCAGGCAGTTGTAGTGTCGAGTCCGGCGATACGTTCGGTGATAGTTGCCAGCTGGTCAACTGCCACCTTTGAAAGGTTGGCGGGACCTAGCATGGCATCCACCTGGGCACCGACGACGTCGGCGATGAGGATCTTCTTGCACAAGCCGATCACAAAGCGATAGAACCCCTGCAACCGCTCGGCATAGCTCGACTCGCGGCTGCGTATCTGGTCGGCCACGTCGCGGTAGCGGACGATGGGACCCGCGATGAGTTGGGGAAACATCGTGATGTACAGCATGAAATCGCTGAGCTTCTTCATGGGAGGATTGATGCCGCGATAGGTGTCGAGGGTATAGGTCACGCTCTGAAACGAGAAGAAAGAGATGCCAATGGGCAGTAGGAGAGTTGAGAGTTGAGAGGTGAGAGGTGAGAGGTGGGAGGTGCCCAAATAGCCTAACAAGGCATCGAGGTTTTCTACCAAGAAGTGAGCGTATTTGTAAAACACAAGCAAGCCGATCGGAATGATGATGGAGATCGCGCAGAGCAGCTTCTTGGTCTTGCCGTTTTTTGTCTTGCACATCCAGCGTACCAAGAAAAAGTTGGCAATCACCGACAACACCAACTGGATGATGAACTCCGGAGCTCCCCAAGCGTAAAACAATAGCGAAGCCAAAAGCAACGTGTAGTTGCGGATCTTCTTCGGCGACAAGAAATAGACCAGGAAGAAGACCGGCATGAAGTAAAGCAGGAACACGTTGCTACTGAATACCATGGGCTGCTGATTTTAAGGTTAGATACTCGTTGACTCGTGATGAGCGTTTGGTGGGAATGCTGTCAAGCAATGCAGGGAGATACCGCTGCGGGTACAATTGGACTTGCCATTTGGCTTCGGCCTTGATGAAATCGTCCAACGGTTGGTGATACTTTTCGGCGCGTTCCTTTATGCTGGCCAACCATTTGGGATTGCTATTGATATGCGCTATGCAGGCTTTCTCGGCCGCCTCAATATCGTCATCATCGAAACACAAGGCCATCAAAGCCTGTTTGCTGAACCCATCGCTCATCTTGTAAAGTTGGGTAGAGCTATAGATCAACATCACCGCATCGGCATCAAGCAAGGCCTTGACAAGATCGACGTCCTTCACCGACTGATGGTCAGGGTCGTGATAAATGGTGCTGTTGTAATACCAATAGGGAACTAAACTGAATAACGAATCCATGGGAAGCTGGTTGCAGATGTTCCAATAAAAAGAATCGCCTATGACAATCATATGGGGTTTGACGGCACCTTTACGTGGCTTGACTTCCATGTCGATATAATGTTGGGGCAGCTTCTTCATGGGCCTTGACAAGTTGAGCAACTCCTCTAAGTCGTAGTCGGGTTTGCGAGGCTTGTCGATGTAGGGTTTGCTCAAGATACGTTCATTCATGGTGATGTCGAGCTGGTCTTCAAGATACCTGATGATGCTGTCGGCAGCGACCATGGCTGCAGCGTTGCTCCAATGGGTGCCTTTTTGTGGAAACAATAGATAGTCAACCGTGTCCTTCATGCTTAAAAACCATTGCTCCATGTTGATGTGGTTGATGCCTAAGGTGTTGAATTCATCTTGATAAAACGTCCTGGCGCTGAGCTTCTTGGGACGTGTTGGGTCAGTGTCATCGGGAAGGTATTCCGGATAGACTAGATCTTTGCCTGGAGCCAAGCACACGAACAGCTTTGTGCCATACGAATCCAAGAGATGTTGCAGTTGATATAGGCGAAAGGCCTCTTGATGCAGTTCCTGAGCCATCTGAAGGGAGTCCTTCTTTTGGTTGTAAGTCCCGCCGTGGTAGTAGTCTTCGACAAACCAAGGCTCATAGAGCCAGCCCTCTTTACCCTGGCTTACCGTGAGTCTCGTATAGGTCTTTTTATAGAAATCCCAAAGGTATTGGTTATAGAGCCTAATGGTGATAGGTCGAAAGCCATAATGCTGTTTGAGATCATATTCGATGCTACGTTGGTAATGTCCGCTGAGATAGTTTTTAAAGTTGAGCTTGGGTACTTTGAATGGCTCTGTGACTCCCGCCAGAGGCCGTATGCGGGGAAAATGAAGATGTTCCTGCACCATGGGCGCGAAGGCCAATAGGGCAAGGATGGCAAACAGGATCAAGGTGGTTTTCTCCTTTTTCATCATTCATTTTAAAAATGCAAAAGTATAAAATTATTATTTTTGCGCTCATGAAAAACACACCTATTGAACTCCTCTCGCCCGCCAAGGACCTTGAGGTTGGCCTTGCTGCCATCAACCATGGCGCCGATGCCGTCTATATTGGCGGCCCTGCTTTTGGTGCCCGTGAGAAAGCGAGCAACACCATCGAAGATATTGAGAAACTCTGTCGCCATGCCGCCTTGTTTGATGCCAAGGTGTATGTGACGCTCAACACGCTGCTTCGCGACGATGAGTTGGAGCAAGCACGTGCCTTGGCTTATGACTGTTGGAATGCTGGTGTCGATGCTCTCATCATCCAAGACATGCAGCTGCTTCAACTCGACCTGCCCCCTATTGCTCTTCATGCCAGTACTCAGTGCGATAACCTTACCGTAGAGAAAGTGCAGCAGCTGGAACAAGCAGGCTTTAGCCAGGTGGTTCTGGGTCGTGAGCTTACCATCGATCAGATTCGTGAGATACGCCAACAGACCACGGTTCCCTTGGAGTTCTTCGTTCATGGAGCCCTTTGTGTCAGCCATAGCGGTCAGTGTTATCTGAGTGAATATATAGGCAACCGCAGTGCCAACCGTGGCGCTTGTGCCCAGCCTTGCCGCCTTCCATGGGACCTTCTCGACGAGCAAGGCAACGTGCTCATCAAAAACAGACATCTGCTTTCGCTCAAAGACTTGAACAACAGTGCGCATCTAGAAGAATTGATGGATGCCGGCATCTCGAGCTTCAAGATCGAAGGTAGGATGAAAGAGGCCGATTACGTGAAGAACATCACCGCTTATTACCGGCAAAAGATTGATGCGATCCTTGAACGGCGCCCGGAATACGTGCAGGCATCGAAGGGACATTGCAGCTATAGCTTCGAAGTCAACCCGGAGAAGTCGTTCAATCGTGGCTTCACCGACTTCTTCTTCCATGGTAGGCAGCCCGGCATCGATTCCCCTTTTACTCCGAAGTCGATGGGGGAATATATCGGTGAGGTGAAGTGGTGTAACTCGGTGCAGATGGAGATCCTGACGGAAAAGGTGCTGCACAATGGCGACGGTCTTTGTTTCCTCAATGATGAGCATGAATTGGTCGGTTTGCGTGCCGATGTAGTGAATGGCCATAAGGTCTCTTGCAACCGTCCTCACAACGCTTTCCGCGGTGCCAAGATCTACCGCAATTACGACATCGAATGGCAACGTCAGGTCGAAGCTTCCACCGGCAACCGCAAGATCGACATCGATCTTGTCCTTTCCGAAACCGACACCGGCTTCTCCCTCACTTGTCAAATCGGAAACCTTTCACCTTTCACCTTTCACCTTTCACCTCCCAAAATTCCCGCCAACAACCCCGAGAAAGCTCTCGAGAACATCCGTCGCAAACTTGCCCAATGGGGAGATACCATTTATAACCCGGTAAGTATAACGGTTAATCTATCGCAACCTTATTTGATACCAGCCTCGGTTTTGGGTGAAATGAAACGTGGTCTTTTGGATCACTTAGCATCAGTTCCCCATCACCTCTCACCTGTCTCCCCAAGTTACGCTCGCGATGCTCTCTCACCTGTCTCCCCAGGTTACGCTCGCGATGCTCGCTCACCTGTCTCCCCAGGTTACGCTCGCGATGCTCGCTCACCTGTCTCCCCAGGTTACGCTCGCGATGCTCGCTCACCTGTC
>JAEEGI010000597.1_pt1 | contig 104162 bp, 89 predicted proteins | sample 8958751 | NCBI WGS metagenome assembly JAEEGI01 (sample SAMN16246545, study PRJNA631951) | gut metagenome | biome: gut microbiome; feature: rumen; material: KS-attached | host: Bos | place: Iran: Karaj | collected 2018-10
TATGCCAGCGCGAAATATTCCCTCGCGCAGGTAATCTCCAGTTTCAAGTAATTGAAAAAGGTGTAGCGCATCTTGACGCTTTCAATGGATGGAATCGCTTCGTTTCCACCGAGTTTCCGTTTCTTCAACGACAGGTCGAAATCGACAGTGGCGGGATAGGCTGCTTTCCCGATGACGTTTTGGAATCCTGCCTTGTTGAGGCATTTCACCGTGCGCCTGACATGCTCGGGCGAGGTGATGACAATGAAAGGCTCTTCAGCCAGTTCTGGATAGTTCGCTATGAGTCCCAATGCCTGCGAACGCGTGTTGGCACCTTCGGTCATGTAAAGGATGCTGTCGATGCCGCCTTGGCGCAAGAGTCGGGTCATTTCGGTTTGGCAGAGTGAATCTTCAGGATGCACCAAAATGACGGGAAGGTCGAAATGGCGTGCCAAAGCAGCTGTATGGTAAAGCCGTATCAGGTTGTCTTCAGAGGGCATTCCAGCTCCACCGAACATCACGATGTGTCGAGGCTGCAATAGCGTGTTGTTTTCGCTTGGGTTTTGCCCCAAACGATAATAGGCATAAAATGGCACAGAGGTGAAGGCTAAAGCAACCATCACGAAGAACAGTGCTCCAAGGATAAAAAAAGTAATTTTTATGATTCTTCCTAAATGCTTCATTGTGTGTGTGTTCTGCTCAGAATGCTTCTTAAAAGTGTGTAAAGATACGGTTTTTTTTGGCGCTTGTAGAATAATTTCCTATTTTTGCCCGTTTTTTGTGGAAAAAGTTCCACTCAACTTAGTTTTTATGCAAGATAAACAATGTACGCTCAAAAAAAGAGTCAGCGTTAAAGGAGCAGGGCTTCACACGCGTCAGTGCGGTACCCTCACCTTCAATCCGGCTCCCATAAATTCTGGAATCCGTTTTCGTAGAATTGATATAGAAACCCAACCGATTATCGAAGCTGATGTTGACAATGTGATTGACACAGCGCGCGGAACGACGCTCGGCAAGGGCGGCGTGAAGATTTACACTGTCGAGCATGTTTTGGCAGCATTGCGCGGTATGGGCATTGATAATGTGCTCATTGATATCGACGTTGAAGAGACTCCCATCATGGACGGTAGTGCAAAATTCTTCGTTGAAGCCATCCATCAGGCGGGTATCGTTGAACAGAATGCCCCACGCAATTATCTTGTTATTGAAGAACCGATTTCCTATAGGAATGAAGTTTTGGGCATCGAATTGAAGATTGAGCCAGCGGATTCTTTCCAGATCGACGTGAAGGTGAAATACAACACAAGAGTGTTGGACGAGCAACATGCTTCCTTGCACGAAATGAAGGATTTCGAAAACGAGATTGCGCCTTGCCGTACTTTTGTCTTCCTGCATGAATTGGAAACTCTTATCAGCCGTAACCTCATCAAGGGCGGCGACCTCACCAACGCCATTGTGTTTGTCAACCGCAATGTCTCGTCAGAGGAGCTTGACCACATCGCCGCTTTCTTCAAAAAACCCAAGGTAGCCGTTAAGGAGCGTGGTATCTTGAACAATGTGGAACTGTATTTCGAAAACGAGCCAGCCCGTCACAAACTGTTGGATGTCATCGGCGATCTCACTTTGGTCGGACGTCCCATCCTTGGTAAAGTTACGGCGGTGAAGCCTGGCCATTTCTCCAACACCTCCTTCGCTAGGAAGATTAAACACACCTTATTGTATTAAGCATGAACCAGCCCTTGGCCTATATCCATCCGAATGCCCGCATCGCCGAAGATGTGAAGATTGAAGCTTTCGCATGGATTGGCGAAGACGTGGAGATTGGTTCGGGCACTTGGATTGGCCCCAATGCCACCATTATGGACGGTGCCCGCATCGGAAAGAATTGCAAGATTTTTCCGGGTGCTGTGATTTCGGCTATTCCTCAAGACTTGAAATACAAAGGAGAGACTACCTATTGCTATATCGGCGACGGTACCACGGTGCGCGAGTCGGCAACGGTCAACAAAGGCACGGCTGCCTCAGGCAAGACGGTGGTGGGCGATGATTGTCTGTTGATGGCTTTCACCCATGTCGCGCATGACTGCTACCTTGGCAACCATGTCATTATGGCCAATGCAGCCACTTTGGCGGGTCACATTACAGTTGACGACTGGGCCATCTTTGGCGGCTTGGCAGCTGTGAGCCAGTTCTGCCGCATTGGTGCCCACGTGATGATTTGTGGTGGTGCGTTGGTCAACAAGGATATCCCTCCGTTTGTGAAGACGGGACCGGGTTATCCTGTCTGTTATGCTGGCGTCAATTCCATTGGTCTGATGCGGCGTGGTTTCTGCCGTCAGCGCATCAATGCCATTCAGGATGTCTACCGCGTGGTTTACAGCGTCGGTATGAACGTCAGTCAGTCAGTACAATACATCCGGGAAAACCTTCCTGTTTCGGCAGACCGCGATTTCATCCTAGATTTTGTGGAGAGTTCCAAGATCGGCATCATGAAAAATGCCATTGGCAACGAAGACTGATTATCCCATTATTTCAATAAGACCTCTGCCGCCCGCAAAGCTTCGGGCGTGACCTTGTCGTTGCTGAGCATCTTGGCGATTTCGCGGACGCGCTCCTCGGGACTCAGAAGGCAGATGTGTGATTGCGTACGCGAGCCTTCGTTGTCTTTGTAGATGAAATAATGGTGTTCAGCTTGGCTGGCCACTTGGGGCAGATGAGTGATGGAGATAAGCTGTAGCGAAAGTCCCATCTGCCGCATGATGTTTCCAATTTTGGCGGCCACTTCGCCCGAAACACCTGTGTCGATTTCGTCGAATATGAGGGTGGGGATGTAGTTGTAGCTCGAAACCGCACTCTTGATGGAGAGCATCAAGCGTGAAAGTTCTCCGCCCGAAGCCACACGGCGGAGGTCGTCAACGGCAATGCCTTTGTTGGCAGAGAAGAGGAAACGGATTTCATCACGACCCTTGCTGCCAAAGTTGGTTTGGCTTTCCACGTTGACTTGGAATTGGGCAAAGGGCATGGCCAACTGTCGAACCAATGTCGTAACTTTCTCCCCAAAAGCCACCGCGGCTTGACAACGCTTGTCGTGCAAAGCTTTGGCATGGCTTGAAAGCTGTTTTTCGCTTTCTTTCAGTCCTTTTTCAGCCTTGGCGATGGCCTCGTCGATGTTTTCGAAGGTGTTTACTTTTTCTTTTAGTCCGTCTCTCAGTGTGATGAGCTCTGCAAAATCGTTGAGGTGGTGTTTCATCATCAGGCGGCTGAGCAGGTCGTAGCGTTCCTGAAGGCTTTGCAGTTGTTCCTCGTCGAATTGGGTTTCATCTTCCTTGCGATGCAAGTCGTAAGCAATGTCCTTTAGTTCAACTTTCAGATTGTCAATGCGTTCATATAAGCCTTCCGTGTCGGGCAACAGATGCTTCAGCCGCGACAGAGTGGAGGATAGTTCGTTGACTTGTCCCAAAATGGCATTTTCCGAATCGTCAAGCAACCCGTTGGCGGTCACCAATAGTGTCTTGATTTCTTCTGAGTTTTCCATCACGCTAAGCGTCTGCTCGATGTCTGCATATTCACCTTCCTTGAGTTGGGCTTTGTCAAGTTCGTCTAGCTGGAATTTTAGGTAGTCGTTTTCGGCAGTGTTTTTGGCAGCCATTTCTTTCAAGTCGTTCAGCTTCCGCTTGAGCGAGTTGTATTTGCTGTATTCTGTCTGGTAATCGGTCAAGATGTCACCGTTTTGTGCAATGTCATCCAGCAGTCTCAATTGGAAATCGGCATCGGTAAGTAATAGGGAATCATGCTGTGAGTGGATGTCGACCAATTGACTACCCATCTCTTTCATGGTCTGCAAGGCCACGGGTGTGTCGTTGATGAAAGCGCGACTTTTCTTTTGCGGGTTAAGTTCGCGGCGGAAGATGCATTCGCTTTCGAAATCAAGATCATTTGCCTCAAATAAGGGCCTCAGTTTTTCATCATCGAGTTCAAACTGAGCTTCCACCATGCATTTTTTTTCCTTGTCGTAGAGTACGTTGGTGTCGGCACGGTCGCCCAAGGCAAAGCCCAAAGCACCGAGCAGGATAGACTTGCCCGCACCAGTCTCGCCGGTGATGACGTTGAAACCACTTTCGAAACTGACATTCAGCTCGTCAATCAAGGCGTAGTTACTGATGTGCAGTTGCTTGAGCATGATGTTGTGTAAACTTATAGCTTGCCGGTATTTTGCAGCATATCGTCGTAACGCGAGGTTTGTGAAGGATCAATGGTTTTCATGATGTTGGCGACTTCGGTCCTGACTTTCATTTCACCTTGCGAGTACACTTGAATGATTTCGTCGCGTTTGCTCTCAATAAGCAGTTGCAGGAAATAGCACATGGGGTTGCGCTCATAAATATTCTGTAGATGCGCTAGGGCATTAAATATGCCTTCCCTGGCTTGATCAGGTCGCTCTGACATCATGTCTAAACCATTGCGGTGGTATTCGTATAGGAATTGATGTAATGACTGATTAGACGGATCATTGATGTCGTTGATGATAGCGTAACGGTTTTGTCGTCCTGTCGAGCTCCAGCCGTTTTCAGATCCTGGGTCTTGCGGGGCAGTACGCGCAATGGTCTCTGCAATTTTGAAGAAGGGCTCACCACCGTTGGGGGAGAAGGAGTCGAAGTCAAGGCCGAGGAAGAGATAGACATAGAAGCCAACAGTGCTCGTGATGTTGGAAATGTAGGTGTTCGGGTTGAAGTCAAGGGTCTGTCCGTCAGTGTATTCGAAATAGAACCTGTGGTCAATGTAGTTGAACATTGGAGTGTTGTAGCTCGACTTGTAGACCGGACGGCGTAAGGCTAGGGTAATCTCAGCGGTGAAATAGTTGCCTTCACGGCTATTCACGTCAACGAGCATCGAACATTCGATTTTTTCCGCCTGCCTGAAGTTGATCTCCGTGAATTTTGTGTTGTTGATGAATTCATAGAGGGAGGTCTGCAGGTTCTGGTAGATGGTCTTGTCGCTACCTTGCACCTTGTTGGAACTGACGCGCACGTCGCATTGTAGCTCTTGCGCTTGCATAGTGCTGAAGCTGAGCAGGCAGCCGAGGACGATGAGTAGTGTGGCAAAGACTCTTTTCATGACTTCTCCCTTTATGTAGTTTCTCGATCAGAAAGCTTCTTGGTTCTCTTTGGCGGGATTGCGGAAATAGATCTGGTCGTGGAGGAATTCGTGGATGGCAATCAACGTGGGCTTGGGCAAACGCTCGTAGAACTTGGCGATTTCAATCTGTTCCTTGTTCTCAAACACTTCTTCCAAACTGTCGTTGGTGGCGGCGGCAAACGACTCAATCTTCTCATTGAGCTCAGCCTTCATCTCAGAGGCGATTTGGTTGGCTCTGATGGACAGGATGGCAACGGTTTCGTAAATGTTGCCTGTGCCTTTGTAGAATTGGTCTTTCTGACGGGTGACCACCGTCGTTTCGGTCTTAATTTTCTTGAAATCCATGGTTATTTGATATTTTCTAATTTCTTTCTTGCTTTGGTGGCAATGCCGTTTACGTCTTGCAGGTATTTGCTGTTGGGATAGAGGTAAGCCAGCGTGTTGCATTGCTCGACACATGACTCATAACGCTCACGCTGCTTTTCTGTGATACTATTTTCGGCATAGTCGTAATAGGTCTTGGCCATGTCGTAGAGTATTTCCTCGCGGTGTAACGTGTTGGGATATTTTTTCAGCATGTTCTCAAATGAGGTGATGGCTGCACTGTAGTTTTCCATTCGGTAGAAAAGTCGGCAGATGTTGTAGTCTTTTTCCTCCAACTTGTCGTTGAGTTCAGTCAGCAACTGTTGGGCGCGACTGAGGCTGTCGCTATCAGGATAGCGGTCGATGAAGCTGTTCAACTGTTTGATGGCATCGTGTGTGTTGGTTTGGTCCAATCCCGACTCAGGCGAAACCCGATAATTGCAATAGGCACTCATATAAGCGGCTTTCTCGGCATCTTTTGAGAAGGGATAGGTTTGCACGAAACGGTTGAAGTAGTAGCCCGCAATGTCAAAGTCGTCTTGATAGAAGTAGCACAAGGCGGTTTTGTAGGTGATCGACTCGCCTTTGGGGGTGTTGCGGAACGAGGCCTGCAGCAGGTCGAACAACTGGAGGGCATGGTTATAGTCACCGCGCTCGAAGTAGTCAACTGCAACCTCGTACTTCATCTCATTATCGGTGCTTTTCACTAAACGGTTGAAGTCGTTGCACGAAGTGAGGGCTACAAGACCCAAAACTGCCAATATCAATAGTCCTTTTTTCATTGGGCTGCAAAATTACTCATTTTTACGTTACTAACGAGTGGATTCTGCTTTTATTTTTCAATAACTATCTTTTCGACGAAGCTGCCACTCTCACTGCTGATGTGCAGGAAGTAGATGCCAGGGTTCAGGTTTTCGTCACTGATTTGGCGACTGTTGTCGTTGAATTGTCCGGAAATGACAACTTGTCCAAGGCTGTTGTAAAGCTCGTATACGACATTGCCTAAAGCTTGGATGGTAAAGGTGCCATTGCTCGGATTGGGATAGATGCTCGGACGGGTGGCCATTTCATTTACTGACCAATCTCTGATGATGACAGTGACTTCACCAACTCCATAGTTGCCTTCGCTATCGGTCACTGTAACTTTGTAAACCGTTTCAGGGTCGACGGGCCAGGCTATGGGATTTGCAATGCTCGGATTGTCAAGGGTCTCAACTGGCTCCCAAACGTATGTATATTCGCCCGAACCGCCTGTGACAAACGCATTGAGTTGGCTGCTCTCGCCTTCGTTGATGACATCGGGGTCGGCTTTGACTTCGATGAAGAGCGGGCTGCCAGAGACGCAGTAGACTTCAGCTGCCCAGCCACTTGAAGTGGTCCAGCTGTCGGAGGTGAAGCGGAAGGTGAGTGCTCCTGCATTATTGGTGGCGGTCACTGTGCCAGGACTGTTGGTGCCATCATAAGTTCCGATGAGCATTGCGTCGGTCGAATCGCCGTCATAGATATAGAGGAAGTCGTAACCAGCTTCGGTGTTGAATTCCGAGAAGGTTACTCCAATCATATTGCCTAGGCTGGCAGGGATGAAGGTCAAGGTGTAGTTTCTATTGTTGCCATAGGTGTTATTGGGGCCGCCATTATCGTAGAAGTACGCGTTGCAAGTTTCAATTGCGCCGTTCTGCATATTGTAGGATTCACGGACATGGATATAGTCCTCGCGTGACAACGTCTCGCTATTGCCATCGGCATCTGTGATGGTCAAAGTGACACCGTAATCACCCACCTCGTTGTAGGTAACAGTGGGATTCTGTTGGGAGGATGTGTCAGGTGTGCCGCCTTCGAAAGTCCAGCTCCATGAGGTGATGTCGCCAAATGAACCGTCGGTGAAGTTGACACTGCTGCCAAGGGCCACTTGGGTGGTCGAGACATTGAAGTTGGGTAACAGACAACTGCCAGGGACAAGCTGCACTTCAAGGTTGACGGTCTCGTAGTCGGCTATGGTGACATTGACAATCTTTGGGCAGTAGCCGTCCTTGCTGACGATGACCGACCAGTTGCCGCCCTTGATGGGACGGTGGAAGTCGCCAGCGGGCAGATGGCTTTCCACAACGGAGTATTGGTCATCGTGTCCGCTGATGGTGATTGTGGCGTCGAGCGGTTCACCCGTGATGGAATCGGTCACCACACCGTGAATGCCATAAAGACATTGGTTCATGAAAAGGAAAAGCGATGCCTTGTTGTAGTTCCAAAAGCCGGGCAACTGATTAGGGTTGGGCAACTTCGAGTTTGAACACTCGATGGTAAGCTCGCGGCATTGGGCGTAGCCGTTCATGTAGTCTTGGCGGCCACCGCCAATCATATACCATTGCGCACCGTTGGTGACGCCGTTATTGTATTCATTCATGTAGTTTGGGTTGACGTTGTGGCATTCATCGGCATATTCATGGCTGATGAGCTGATACCAAGCATCGTCGGAATGGAGCGTGTAGGTGTTATCCCAAGGATAGTTCATCACCTCGGCTCCACCGTGGTAGTTGGCGCCCATTACGAAAGGAATATCTTGTGCAAATTGCATAAACCATTCGGTTTCGGTTGCATAAGGTCTACCATCAGGGTGCTCACTACCGTGTGGGTCGGCGTAGTTGCGGTTCATGTCCACACCGTTGGCATTTTCACGGGTGGCGCCGTTCACGTTGTTGTTTCCGCTGTGATAGGTGCCGTCGGGGTTGGTGTTGGGCCCAATGTAGAGGTCGATGTTGTCCATGACGGTCTGAACTTCGGGTTCATCTGGGTTCTCAAGCAGATAGTCGATGAGACGGAGCATCATAATCCAACCGGTTGTCTCGTCGCCGTGGATGGTGCTGGTATAGAGGAACTTGGGCTTGCCGTCAGCCGTGCCGTTGTTGAGGTGGGCAATCATGATTTTTCGGCCGCTGGGTAATGTGCCAAGGGTGATGATTTCGCACTTGTCAGGGTGGTCAGTGGCAAATTGGAACATCATGGCTTCGTAGGCCTCGTAGGTCGGGTAGCTGTCCCAGTCGTATTCGGCGCGGTTGCTGCCGTCCCACATGGCAACTTCCTCAAGCAACGAAGGTGGCGTCTGAAGTGTTATCTCATATCCAAGTCTTTGGAATCTTGCAAATTCATCGTTGTTGGCATATGCAGTTACCACTTTGCCGTCAACTCGGTCGACCGAAATGGTGTGGGCGATGGCGTTCAGGTCATCGTTGCCATTCAGGCTAAAAGTAAAATAGTACTCATTGCGTTGTTGCATGAGCTGATTCAGCTCTTGCTGGCTCTTTTGAGCAAAAATGTTGCCGCAAACAACCACGGCAAGCATAAGGATAAAATAGCGTAATACTTTCATTTTTTATTGTGTCTTTTTTATTTGTTTGTTCTTGTTGTCGCTTCGCGTCATTGCGAGGAGGCACGACGAAGCAATCCAGATAATCATCTGTCTTTCAATTGTTTCCATTCTTCAATAATATCCGCCTCCACCTTCTCGTTCACACTAACCAAAGGCAAGCGCAACATATTCTCGCACAACCCCATGTGGTTCATCAAGCATTTGATGCCCGCTGGGTTGCCGTCAGCGAAGATGAGTTGGTTCATGCGCAGCATGGCGTAATGTAGTCGGAGGGCTTCTTCGGTGCGTCCTTCTTTCATCGCGTCCATCATACGGCTGAAAGGCTTGGTGTAGGCATTCGCAGCCACTGAAATCACGCCAGTTGCACCCAAGGCCATCAAAGGTTGGGTGATGCCGTCGTCGCCTGAGATTACATCGAAGTCAGCAGGCTTGTCGCGCAATATCTCCATGATTTGCTGCAGGTTGCCTGAGGCCTCTTTGACGGCGATGATGTTGGGATGCTTGGCCATCTCCACACAAGTGGCAGCTTGCAGGTTGACGCCCACGCGGCCTGGCACGTTGTAGACCACGACGGGAACAGGACTGGCATCGGCGATGGCCTCAAAGTGGGCTTTCATGCCGCGTTGGTTAGGCTTGTTATAATAAGGTACGACGCTCAAAATGCCTTGGATGCCAGTAAAGTCTTGTACTTTGATGGCGTCGATGACGGCTTGTGTGTTGTTGCCGCCCATGCCGAGCAAGATGGGCAAACGACCATTATTGGCCTTCAATATTGTGCTAATAACCAGTTTCTTTTCTTCAACAGAAAGGGTAGGGGCTTCCGAGGTGGTGCCCAAAACGACCAAGAAGTCGGCACCATTGTCTATAACATGATTGACGATTCTCGTCAAAGCCTCGAAGTCGACAGATTGGTCAGTTTTAAAAGGAGTGATGAGGGCAATGCCCGTGCCTTTAAATGGATTGTTCTTCATTTTTAGTGTATTATTGTCAAGGGCTGAGGTCGCTGAATTTGTCGAAGCGTCGAAAGGCCCGTAATTTATGGATTCTGTGCAGTTGGTCCCGTCAAAGCTTTCAAATAGTTATGCAGGACATGAATATTCGAAACGGGGTCGGTGGCTCGAGGATTCTCGATGATCAAGTCGTAGATGGGTTGGTTCTTGCTCTCGTGGAAACAGATTCTAAAGTCGGTCTTTGGCAAGGTGCAGAGGTAGTCGCTGACATCGGCATTCTTGCCTGCCATATTGATAAGTATCGAGCTGAAAGGCAGCTTTTTGATGAACTCGTGCTTGTCGGGTTTCAGTACGCTCATGAAACCGAAGTCTTTAGGGGTGATCTCGGTATAGAGGTCGCTTTGCAGGATGGTGTCCGACATCTGATTGCAAAGAATGATGAATCCGCAACGGCTGGCACCAAACAGACTTTTAGCGCTGCTCTCAATGTTTTTGACGATGCTTTTATCGCCTTCGTCCAAAATAATCAAAATAGAGCTAAGACGCTGAAGGTTAGGCATTTTTACCATCGGTTTTTCAGCGAGAAACTGCTCTAAGGCTTTGTTCAAGGCCCTGTTTCTGAGATAGGATGAAAAATTCATGCTGCAAATGTAGTGTTTTTCTATAAGATGACGCTTAATTTTGCAAAAAACGCTAAATTTGCGCTAAAATTTTGTCAAGGTGTTCATGAATGCTTGAAAAAAGATAAGAATATGATTGTCACTATTTTAGGAAGCGGAACATCCCAAGGTGTGCCAGTCATCGGCTGCACTTGTCCCGTGTGCCGGTCCAAGGACCCGCGCGATAAACGGCTCCGCACCTCCATTTTGATTCAGACCGATGAAGTGACAGTGGCTGTGGATGCCGGCCCCGATTTCCGCCAGCAGATGCTGCGCGAGAACATCATAAAACTTGATGCCGTTCTCATCACGCACGAACATAAGGACCATATCGGCGGTCTCGACGACCTCCGCCCCTTTATCTTCAGGCAGCAGAAGCCCATGACGTTGTATGTCGACGACACCGCTCTCCCCGAAATCAGGCGCGAATATTCCTACGCTTTCGACGAGCATCCTTATCCTGGCGCGCCGACTTACGATATACATCGCCTTGATGAGACGCCTTTCGATATTGGTGATTTGCATTTCATCCCCATCAAACTGAAGCATTACACTTTGACTTGTTATGCCTTCCGCATTGGCAGTTTCTCCTATGTCACCGATTTGAGTGAGATTTCCGAAGAGGCAATCGAAAAACTTCAAGGCGTTGAATATCTTGTTATTGAGGCATTGCAGAAGAAGAAACATTATTCGCATCTCACTTTGGACGAAGCGATAGAGATTTCCCGAAGGGTTGGAGCGAAGAAGACCTGGTTCACGCATTGCAGTCATAGCATGGGCCTCGCCGCCGACGTCAATCGCGAGCTTCCTGATGGCATGATGCTTGCTTACGACGGACTGAAAATCCCAATTTTTAAATCTTAAATCTTTGAATTTTAAATCTTTAAATATGAAATCCACTTATTCCCAAAGATTAATCAAACTCGCCGATCTCAACCACCACCAGACCTTTTTTGCGGGCCGTTGCTCGGAGTGGTTTTTGGAGAGTTCTTATTTTGCTGTAGCCCAGTATGTTGACACGAAAGACACTGTCCTGCTTGTGCTGCACGGCATCGACTTCAAGTTCCCGATTTTCGCGGGCGATATCGTCACTTTCGAGAGCAAGGTCATCTCACTGGGCCGCAGCACTTTGACGGTCTACACGAAGATGTACCGCAGCCGCGAGCCCGAAAAGGTCGCCGCTGATGGCTTTGCCACTTTCTCTTATCTCGACGAAAACCATCATTCCAAGCCTCACGGCATCGTTATCGAACCGGAGACGGAAGAGGAAAAGTTCCTGCAACAGCAGGCTTTGGAGGTGATGGAGGACTCGAAGCGCAGGGCGAAAGCGATGAATGCTGCTGGAAAAAACATCTGAAAAGAGCATGTTTTAAGTAGGTTTTAAATATAAATATGTATTTTTGCTTTCGTTAATAGTAAGTAATACAACCATGAAAAAAGCAAGTTTTTCCATTGTCATTTTGACAATATTGTTGGCATTGTCAAGTTGCCAGAAAAAAAGCAGTGAAAAAGAAATCCTTTCATTTAAGTTCGTTACTCCTAATGTCGAGGCATCAATTGAAGACAAGAATATCGTTGCGATAATGCCTTCCGGTACTGATGTCACGAATTTGGTACCGGTCATTTCGGTTTCCGATAAAGCAACGGTTGATCCTGCATCAGGAATGCCCCAAGACTTCACCCAGCCCGTTTCCTATACAGTAACTGCCGAAGATGGTTCGCAAGCCGTTTATTCTGCTATTGTCATTGTTAAGGCTAAGAGTAGCGAGAAAAGAATCCTATCGTTTAGGTTTGCTTCCTTAGATCTTGATGCTACCATTGACGAAAGCACGAAGGAAATAAAAGCTACTGTGCCGATGAGTACCGATGTCTCAGCTTTGGTGCCCATCATCAAAGTATCTAATGGGGCAAATATTGATCCAGCCTCGGGTTTGGTCACTGACTTCACCCAACCAGTAACCTATACGGTAACTGCTGAAGACGGCTCACAATCCAGTTATACTGCTATTGTTACTGTTGATATGCCAGAGAATCCTTTCCTTGGAGTTTGGGGTGTCGAACAAATTGATTACTACAACGTTGATTATGCTGGCAATCCGATTGCTGTCTCATTGCAGACTTTCACCTTTGACCCGAATGATACTAATAATGGTATCCAATTGGTTTTCAGGGAAAACAGAACGGGTGAAATGCGAGATAGTTCTATTGATACAATTTGGATGGATGAAAACTTCATTGTTTGTCCTGATACAATTATTGTGACGAGATACACTTATTCTTTTGATTTTGAGACTTCCGTTTTGTATATGAATATGGAATATGGACGAACTTTTGCGCTTCAAATTGTGGAACAAAATGCTAATGCTTTTGTTTATGAAAATGAGTATGCCCAAGATTATGTCGAAAAGGCATATCTTAGAAGAATTTCAGCTATTCCTGACGAGTCAAAACCAACAAGCTTTATAAATCAAGCAAAATCTTATAAATATAAAGAAAGTTCTTTGTTGAAGAGATAGTGCATGCTTCTTGAAGGTGTCTTATGGCACCAATTCCTTCGGATAGCAAATAAAATGCTTCACCACGGGTTGCGAGAGCACCGAAATGTTCAGTTGGTCGGAGGCCTCGCTAATGTCTTTCATTGTGCCATCCTTGTATAAAATGTTGATGGCCGGCTTTTTGGGATGGTAGGCATGGTTCGACGAAACGCCCTGCAACAGCGCGAAATCCGCCTCTTCCAACGACCAACCATACAGTTTGGCAATTTTGTTACGAATGTCCTCGATATAGTTCGGGTCAAATTCGGAGTCTTGCATTTCTATCTTGAACAAGTGCCTGTCGGTCAAGCGTCTGCAAAGCTCTGAAAGCACGCGGTCTTCATCGTCGCGCCAGGCTTTTACGGCGGTCATCACGTCGTAATCGTCCAATTGGCAGAACTTATCCAAGACGAAATCGGGATCATGGCCATCCGCAAACGGCTTTGGGGTTTTCAAAAAGAATGATAGGGCAGGGGTGGAGAACAAATCGCGCTCTTGACTGAGCATCTTGGCGCGTTTCAGCACTTTCATTAGCGTGTATTCCGCGCTCAAGACGGCCTTGTGCATATACACTTGCCAATACATGATACGCCGTGCGACCAAGAAACTCTCCACCGAATAGATTCCCTTTGCTTCAATGGCAAGTTCATTTCCAACGACTTCCATCATCTCCAAAAGGCGTTCTGCGTTTACGCTGCCTTCGGCCACACCAGTGAAAAAACTGTCACGTTTTAAGTAGTCGATGCGGTCGACATCCAACTGACTAGATATCAATTTGCTGAGAAAGCCTTTTTTGTATTCTCCTTCGAACATCTGGATGGCCAAATCGAGTCGTCCACAGTGGATTTCGTTGAACTTTTTCATTACTTTCAGCGAGAGCTCTTCATGTGAGACATCTTGCACAATGCTGTTTTCCAAGGTGTGCGAGAACGGACCGTGGCCGCTGTCGTGCAGCAAAATGGCCAAAGAAGCCGCCTCAAGTTCCTCATCGGTAATGTCATAGCCTTTGCCGCGAAGCAGTTGAATGGCACGACGCATCAAGTGCATGGTACCAAGGCTATGGGCAAATCGAGTGTGGTTGGCACCTGGATACACCAAATTGGTCATGCTGACTTGTTTGATGCGCCTAAGTCGTTGGAAATAAGGGTGCTCGATGATGTCGAAATGCAACTCGTCGGGGATGCTGACGAAGCCGTAAATTGGGTCGTTGAAGATTTTCTTTTTGTTCGATGCGCTTGCCATGTATCGCTAAATTTGCTGCAAAAATAAGGCTTTTTTCGCAATGTATGTCAATTGATTACCAGACCTCCAATAGATTCCCTCTATCGCACCTGCCAACGTTGGAATGACATTCGGAGGTTTGGTAATCTATAGTGTACAATCAGGCTTCAGAAAGCATGTCATTCCTGCATGGGATTGTGGGGTGGCTGGAATCTATGTTTTCTGAAGCCGTCCCAAAAAAGTTTACCCCTTTAAAACAAAAACCTTATTTTCGCGTTACATATCCATAAACACACAAACTATGGACAAAACGACAATCCTTTGGGCCGACGACGAGATTGATCTCTTGAAGCCCCATATCATGTTTTTAGAACAGAAAGGTTATGAGGTGGTTACCGCCAACAATGGCTCAGATGCCATTGACCTCGTGCGCCAACGCCATTTCGACATTGTTTTCCTTGATGAACAGATGCCAGGCATCTCGGGCATCGAGGCGCTCGAAGTCATCAAGCGTGAATACCCCAACCTCCCCGTGGTGATGATTACCAAGAGCGAGGAGGAACGCATTATGGAAGACGCAATTGGTTCTAATATAGCGGATTACCTCATTAAGCCTGTCAACCCGAACCAGATTTTGCTTTCGTTGAAACGCAACCTCGAAAACAAGAAGCTCCGCGACGAGAAGTCTTCGATGAGTTACCAACAAGAGTTCCGCCAAATCAGTATGGACCTGAACAATAACCTAAGCTACAATGAATGGATTGATTTGTATAAGAAGTTGGTGCGCTGGGAGTTGGAGCTGCAAAAATCGACTGATGAAGGCATCAAGGGTATTCTCGCCGATCAAAAGCAGGAAGCCAACACGCAATTTACCCGCTATATTGAGCGGAACTATGTCGATTGGATCCAAGGCAAATCCGAGAAGCCAGTGATGTCGCACACCGTGGTGCGCGACAAGGTGATACCACGCCTTGAGGGCAATGACAAACCTTTGTTTCTCATTGTCATTGACAATCTGCGCTACGACCAATGGAAGGCCATCCAGCCGCTGATTGAGACATATTTCCGTGTGGAGGCTGATGATATTTATTACAGTATCCTGCCAACGACAACACAGTATGCCCGCAATTCCCTCTTTGCCGGGTTGATGCCCCTTGAAATTCGCCGCCGCTACCCGAAATGGTGGGTCGATGAAGAGGACGAAGGCACCAAGAACCAGTTTGAAGGCGAACTATTGGGTGAACAGTTGAAACGCTTCGGTAAGAACATCAAGTATTCTTATAATAAGGTGTTGAATCTGCAAGCGGGCAAGAAGCTTTACGAGCAGATGTCTAACCTGATGCAGAACAAGCTGAATGTCATCGTTTATAATTTTGTTGATATGCTCTCCCATGCCCGCACCGAGATGGAAATCATTCGCGAGCTGGCCGACGACGAGGAAGCCTACCGCTCACTGATGTACTCTTGGTTCGAGCACTCTAGCCTTTTCGATATGATGCGTTTCATTGCGGAGAAGGGCTGCGATATGATCATCACCACCGATCACGGCTCCACTTACGTTGAAAAACCTGTCCGCATTTTGGGCGACCGCGAGGTGAACACCAATTTGCGTTACAAATATGGTAAGAACTTGAAATACAATCCAAAGGAAGTCTTCGAAGTGAAAGATCCAGAGAAGATTTTCCTGCCGAAGGTCAATTTGAGCACAACCTACGTCTTTGCGGGTGAGAGCGACTTTTTCGCCTATCCGAACAACTACAATTATTACGTCAGCTATTACCGCAACACCTTCCAACACGGTGGCATATCGATGAGCGAAATGCTGATTCCTGTGACGCACCTTACGGCAAAGTGATAACCGTCTGACTGCTGTTTTGTGTCATTGCGAGGAACGAAGCAATCCAGATAAAGAGCTATTACCCTGGATTGCTTCGTCGTGCCTTCTCGCAATGACGTGGAACGAAAGAAAAAGTATTATCTTTGCAGCGTAAATTGTTTGCAATGAAGGATAAATTATTCAAGATAGATGGCGTAGGTCAACTTTCCGAAGTCTCCGATTACCTGATTTCCCTGCGTGAGGAAGCCGATGTCATTGCCTTCTATGGCTCAATGGGTGCAGGCAAGACCACCTTAATCAAGAATTTGTGTCACCGAATGGGTGTCACCGACGAGGTGAACAGCCCGACCTTTGCCATCGTCAATGAGTATGTCACCGAAGAAGGTGAATCGGTCTATCATTTTGATTTCTATCGCATTAAGAAGCTTGAAGAGGCCTACGACATCGGTTACGAGAACTATTTCTATAGTGGTAACCTCTGCCTTATCGAGTGGCCTGAAATGATAGAGCCATTACTGCCTGAGAAGTATATTCGAGTTGAGATTCAACATGGGGAAACCGATGATGAACGTGTGATTGTTTGCAAGATAATGACTGACGATGAGTGAGTTGAAAAATACCATAGTAGAAGCCTCTCAAGTCTTCATTTTGACGGATGAAAACGTTGCTCCGTTTTGGTTGCCCGAAGTTGCCCATTGGCTGAATTGCGATGCTGCGACTGACATCATCATCGAGTCAGGTGAAGAGCATAAAAACTTGCAGACTGTCCTGCGGATTTGGAAAATTTTGATGAAGCATCATGCTGACCGTAATGCCTTGCTAGTCAACCTTGGTGGTGGTGTCATTACAGATATGGGTGGCTTCGCGGCTTCAACCTATAGGCGCGGTATCAAGTTCATCAATGTGCCGACCACGCTGCTTGCCATGATAGATGCTGCGATAGGTGGGAAGACGGGTATTGATTTCGGTGGTGCGAAAAACCAAATCGGCACTTTTTCAGAGGCTGAAGAGGTGTTGATACAGCCAGACTTCTTGACCACTTTACCGACTAGGGAACTCCTTTCAGGCCTCTCCGAGATGCTGAAATACGGCTTCATTGCTGACGCCAAACTGTTGCAAGTTAACTTGGAAAACTACGAGCAATACATCGTCCGTGCAGGAGAAATCAAGCGAGAAATCGTGGCACAAGACCCTTATGAGATTGGTTTACGAAAGATATTGAACTTTGGCCATACCCTTGGCCATGCCATTGAAAGTCATAGTTTTACAACTGATTGTCCGTTGCTCCATGGCGAGTCAGTCGCTTTGGGCATATGTTCCGCCTTGTGGCTCTCTGTAAAGTTGCTTGGGCTTGATGAAAAAGTGTTGCTGGACTATGAAAAACAATTGCCTATACTTTTGTCGGAAACAGAGATTATACTCTCTGAAGCTGATGTAGATACCATTTTGTCCTATCTCGTTTACGATAAGAAGAACAAAGGCGAAAAAACCCAATTCGTTTTGCTAAAAGCGATAGGGGAACCTATTTGGGATGTGGAAGTGGAACCTTCATTGGTACACGAGGCTTTGGGGTATGTCATCACAAAGGTAAGCAAAAGATGAAACTGCGTTGCGACATCACTTTACCAGCTAGTAAAAGCGAAAGCAATCGCGCCTTGATGATTGCGGCATATGGAGGTTTTGCGCCTGATTTTCAGAATCTTTCGGATTCAAAAGATACTAGCATTTTCAAGGAAGTGCTGCAAGGACTGCCTCCAATGTCATTCCTGCGCTGGCATGTGGGCAAGCCGGAATCTATGGGAGGCAGTCCATTTGTTGTCGACATCGCCGATTGCGGCACAGCAGCACGTTTTCTAGCGACTTATCTTGCTTGTCACGAAGGAGATTGGCTCTTGACAGGCACGGAGCGAATGTGTCAGCGCCCTATGGCTCCTTTGGTAGAAGCTTTGAAAAAGCTTGGCGCTGATATTCAATATGTTAAGGATGGCTCCCTTCCTTTGCATATCAACGGCAAACCTCTTGTTGGTGGTAAATTGGACATTGATATGTCCCAAAGTAGCCAATTTGCCTCTTCCTTGCTTCTGGCCGCACCCATATGGCCGCAAGGCCTTGAACTGGAACTTCTCGGTGAACTGAATTCCCTGCCATATCTCGATATGACCATCAATATGATGTGCCATTTTTCAGCACAAGCTGAAAGACGGGGTAGAACGGTCATAGTGAAGCCTCAACCTTATCAGAAACAGCTGTTTACGGTTGAATCCGATTGGACTGCAGCCTCTTATTGGTACGAGATGGCGGCGTTTAGCGAGGAGTGTGAAATAAGGCTACGAGGATTGGAGCGGCCCTTCGACAGGCTCAGGGACCTCAGCTTGACGACAGGATGTTCTGTTTTGCAAGGTGATGCCATCATCGCCGAATGGATGCGGCAGTTAGGCGTTGGCACATTTGTTGAAGACGAAGCCCTCGTTTTGAGAAAAATCCCATACGAAAAATGTCCTTTGAGTTTTGATTTTTCCCAGTATCCCGACTTGTATCCAACCATGGCTGCCACTTGTGCAGGTTTACAGATTGATGCTCATTTTATGGGTCTTCAAAACCTCACCCATAAAGAATCAAATAGAGTGGAGGCAATGCAAGCGGAATTGGAGAAATTAGGCAGTCGACCAATACGGTTTTGTGCCCACAACGACCATCGCATCGTGATGGCTTTGGCACCACTTTCCATACTGTTCGGAAATGTCAGCTTCGACCATCCTGAAGTGGTGGAAAAATCGTATCCAAAGTTTTGGGAAGATGCCTCTTTTTTGCCTATTAAATAGGTAAAAAGTCCAGTTTTTTAGAATTATTGTCCTTAGTTTAAAGAAATTCCGTACTTTTGCCCGATTTTATGCGCACTATGTCATGAAAGTTGAGCTGTTTGTACCATGCATCATCGACCAGTTTTTCCCCACCGTGGCGGCCCATACTATGAAAATTTTGGAGCGTACGGGCGTTGAGGTGGAGTATAATCCTGAGCAGACTTGTTGTGGACGCTTTGCCTACAATGCCGGCTTTACGGAAGAGGCCAAGGAATTAGGTGACAAGTTTCTCAACGATTTTTCATACGATGGTCCGGTAGTGGCACCCTCGGCGGCATGTGTGCATTATATCAAAAAGCGCTATCCTGAGTTGTTTTTCAATACAGCCAACCACTTGAATTTCAAGCGGATGGTGGCTAATGTCTACGAATTGACCGATTTTTTGGTCAACAAGGTGTATTATGACGATTTTGGTGCGGAATTTCCATATAAAGTTACATTTCACGACAGTTGTAGTGCCTTGAGAGGCTTAGGCCTTGGCAAAGAGGCGCGTCAGTTGCTATCCAAGGTGCGGGGATTGGAGTTGATGGAGATGAAGCAAACCGATATGTGTTGTGGTGCCGATTTCTCTTTGGAAGTCAACCACGAGACGTTGGCCATGGGTATGGCGAGCCATAAGGTTAAAAATGCGATGAATACAGGTGCTGAGTACATCGTCTCGACCGATATGACCTGCTTGATGCACCAAAAAGCGTATATTGAGAAGGAAGGCTTGCCTATCAAGGTGATACATATCGCCGACGTGTTGGCCTCGGGGTGGGAGTAACTAAGGTAGGTCGCTGAACGTGTCGAAGCGCCGGTTTATTGTTTTATGAAGAGAAAAAATGAACGACTATTACATACACGAGAGCAGCTATGTTGATGACGATGTGAGCATCGGCAAAGGAACCAAAATCTGGCATTTTTGTCATATCCAGTCGGGCGCTGTTATTGGAGAAGGCTGCTCTTTCGGACAGAATGTGAATGTGGGCAACAACGTGAAGATTGGTAACTGCGTTCGCGTGCAAAACAATGTATCCATTTATGAAGGCGTTGAAATTGAGGACAATGTGTTCTGCGGACCGAGTTGCGTGTTCACCAATGTAACCACACCACGCGCTCATTTTCCTGTACATGGCGTGTATGCCAAAACCAAGATTTGTGAAGGCGCCTCTTTGGGTGCCAACTGCACTGTGGTCTGCGGCCACACCGTGGGCAGAAGTGCCCTGATTGCTGCCGGTGCCGTGGTGACCAAGGACGTGAAACCGTATGCCCTGATGGCTGGTGTGCCTGCCCGACAGATTGGCTGGGTGTGCGAATGTGGCAAACGTCTTGGCCCTTCATTGCAATGTGGATGTGGTAGGAAGTATGTTTTACAAAACGGAGAATTAACGAAGGATTAATGTTTGTAGAGACGCGATTCATCGCGTCTCCATCAGCAAAAACACGATATAATGCAATTCAGAGATTTAAAAACACAATATACCGTCCTCAAGGACGAAATGGACAAGGCCATCCTTGATGTGGTCGCTTCCAGCGCTTTTGTCATGGGGCCGAAAATCAAGGAGATGGAAACGGCCTTTGCCGAGTATGTGGGCGTGAAGCATTGTGTGGCTTGCAACAGCGGCACCGATGCCTTGCTTCTTGCCTTGAAGGTATGGGATGTGAAGCCTGGCGATGCAGTTTTCGTACCCAGTTTTACTTTCTTTGCTTCGGCGGAAGTCATCGCTATGCAGGGCGCGACTCCCGTTTTCGTCGATGTTGACAAGGATACTTTCAATATGGATGTGGCCGATCTTGAGCGTAAGATTGATCAGACCATTAAAGCTGGAAAGCTTACGCCTCGTGTCGTCATCGGTGTCGATTTGTTCGGTCTGCCCGCTGATTTCAAGGCCATCCGAAAGGTGGCTGATAAACATGGGCTTTATGTCCTTGAAGATGGTGCACAAGGCTTCGGCGGACGTATCGGCAATCGCAAGGCCTGTACCTTTGGTGACATCTCCACCACCTCGTTCTTCCCCGCCAAACCCGTAGGCTGCTATGGGGATGGTGGCGCGGTGTTTACTGACAATGACAAGTGGGCTGAATTGCTCGAATCATACCATATTCATGGCAAGGGCAGTGACCGCTACGACAATGTGCGTATCGGTATGAATTCGCGCTTGGATAGCATTCAGGCTGCTGTTCTTTTGGTGAAGCTCAAAGCTTTCAAGGAATATGAATTGGTGGATGTCAACAAGGTGGCAGCTCGTTATACCGAGAAGTTGCAGGGTGTGGTGAAGACCCCGCTAGTGCCTGAAGGTTTCTATTCTAGTTGGGCACAATATACATTGCAAGTTGAGGACAAAGAAGTTAGAGTTGGCTTGCAGGCTGCATTGAAGGAACTTGACATACCAACTGCCATCTATTATCCCATCCCGATGCATCGTCAGACAGCGTTCAACTATCTGGACCTTGACGACAATCGTTGTCCTGTGTCAGACCAGTTGGCTGACACGGTAATATCACTTCCGATTCATCCATATCTATCTGAGTCAGATCAGGATATGATTTGCGATGCCGTCCGTGGCTTTTTGAAGAAATAAATTGCTGGCAGACATGGGTCTTAGGTCATTTTTCAGTAATATGATTGCTCGTGACAATTACGACGAGGTGATGGAATATCTTGCCGTGACCGAGACCCAGCATGCCCCGATGTTTGAGTTTGACCATGCTCCCGAACAGCTTCGTGAGCTGATTGAGGTGGCAGAAACACCACGAAGCCCCGAGCGTTCGCAATGGCTCAACGATTTTGCTGATAAGACTTGGGCAGTACCTGATGGAGAAGCCGAAGTGCTCTTTGCTAAAGAACATCTGAATGCTGTTCGTCATCTGAATAGTTACTTGCGTAGTGCCAATGCCAAACTGAAGCAAAATGGCTATTTTGTCTGTGCTTTCGACACCTCTCAAAAGCGCAGAGCCCAGATTTTCAGTAAGCATCCTAAGATAATTGCCTATTTTATCTATTTCTTTGATTTCCTGTGGCATAGGGTGTGTCCTAAAGTTGGATTGACCCGCCGATTCTATTATTTCTGCACGAGAAAAGTGAGAAAGGTTTTCCCAAGGCCTGAGGTGTTGGGGAGGTTGTATTATTGCGGTTTCGAGGTGGTCGGCGAGCAATATATCCACGACCGGTATTGTGTGATTGCTCAAAAAAAGCGTCTTCCCAGCAAGGATCAACACACTTATGGCGTGCTGATTCGGTTGAGAAGAATAGGGAAAGATGGTAAGGTGTTTAATGTATTCAAATTCAGGACGATGTATGCCTATTCGGAATACTTGCAGACCTACATTTATGAGAACAACGACTTGGATGTGGGCGGTAAATTCTATGATGACTATCGAGTGACCGAATGGGGACGATTCCTGAGGAAGACCTGGCTTGATGAATTGCCAATGATTATCAATTTGATGAAAGGACAGATGAAGATAGTGGGAGTGAGGCCGCTCAGTCAGCAGTATTTTAGTTTGTATAATGAAGATTTGCAACAACTTAGGATAAAGACAAAGCCAGGACTTCTTCCACCTTTTTATGTCGATATGCCTGAAACCCTTGATGAGATTCAGGAGAGCGAGATGCGTTATCTTAAGGCTTATTTGGAGCATCCTTTCCGAACCGACTGGAGTTATTTTTGGAAAATCATAGGCAATATACTCTTTAAGGGGAAGAGGTCCAGGTGAAAAAGCTAACTGCTTTTTTGTTTTTTTATTAAAAAATAATCTGTACTTTTGCAGGCTGTAATTTTGGGTTGTTATGCCCATTATTGCAAAGAAAAATGCCACCATGTTATGTGTGAGACAAGTGGCTTATATATAAATAGTTATGCCTTCTTGATGTGAGTCAAGTGGCGAAGCTTTACTTTTTTTTGAAATGAGTCAGACAACTGAAAACGAAAACTGGACCACTATCATTAAGCCTCGGAACAAGCTTTTTGAGGTGAATTTGAAAGAAATCTGGGATTACCGTGACCTATTGACCCTTTTTGTGAAGCGCACGATTACTGTGCAGTACAAACAGACCGTTTTGGGCCCATTGTGGTGGATTATCCAACCCGTCATGACAGTTATCATGTACATGGTGGTGTTTGGAGGCATCGCGGGCATCCCTACCGATGGTATTCCTCAACCCTTGTTCTATTTGGGCGGTGTCTCCATGTGGCAATATTTCTCCGATTGCCTCACTAAGACTTCTAATACCTTTGTGACTAATTCGGGCATTTTTGGCAAGGTGTACTTCCCTAGGTTAATTATGCCTCTTTCGGGAATTGTCAGTAATCTGGTGCGTTTTGGTATTCAATTGGGACTTTTTGTATTGGTCTATATCTATTATTTTATTATTGGACAGGCTCCGACTCCCAATTGGTATCTGCTGTTGTTCCCGCTGTTGGTGGTGATGATGGCTGGACTTGCATTAGGTTTCGGTGTTATCATATCCTCCATGACCACCAAATATCGTGATTTGCAGATCTTGTTTTCTTTCTTTGTCTCATTGTGGATGTATGCCACGCCAATTGTTTATCCTTTGAGTCAAGTGGCAGGAAAAGAGATAAAAGGCTTTGACCTGTCGTTCTTGATGTGTCTCAATCCAATAACACCAGTCATTGAGACATTCAAACATGGAGTCTTGGGCGCAGGACAGTTTGTTGGTTGGGGATGGTTATCCTATAGTTTTGTCTTCATGCTCGTTGTACTATCTCTTGGTGTTCTTGTCTTCAACAAAGTGCAGAAGAGTTTTATGGATACGGTGTAAAGGCTAACTAAATAATGAATAAAGAACAAATTACGGTAACATCTCCCTTGCTCCCTGATCTTAATGATTTTCAAGCTCTTTTAAAAGAAATATGGGACGGCAAGTGGGTCACCAATAATGGCTGTTTTCACAAAAGGTTGGAGGACGCGTTGTGCGAATACTTGAAGGTGCCATACGTCAGTTTGTTTACCAATGGAACTCTGCCGTTGCTTACTGCTTTACAGGCGCTTCGTATTACAGGTGAGGTAATAACAACCCCCTATAGTTTTGTGGCCACTACTCATGCCATTTGGTGGAATGGATGCAAGCCTGTTTTTGTTGACATTGACCCTTCGAATTGCGGTATCGATCCCGATAGGATTGAAGCGGCCATCACCCCACATACTACGGCAATTATGCCTGTGCTTTGTTATGGTAAACCTTGCGATACAGAGCGTATCCAAGCCATAGCGGATAAATATGGTTTGAAGATTATCTATGATGCCGCTCATGCCTTTGGCGTGGAAGTAAATGGCGAATCGGTGTTGAAACAAGGTGATTTGTCCACCTTGAGTTTTCATGCTACTAAGGTTTATAACACCTTAGAAGGCGGTGCGTTGGTGATGCATGACGCTGAAACCAAGAAACGGATTGATTACCTCAAGAATTTTGGTTTTGCTGGTGAAACCGAGGTGGTCGCACCTGGCATCAACAGTAAGATGGATGAGGTAAGGGCAGCTTACGGACTGCTCAACTTGAAACAAGTTGATGAAGCCATCGAGAAGCGCCATCAAGTAGCCATCAAATATCGTGAAGCATTGAGGAATGTGAAAGGCATCCGTTTTTTTGATGATATGCCAGGTGTGCGACATAATTACAGCTATTTCCCCATCTTTGTGAATGCTGAGGAATACGGCTTGACACGTGATGAGTTGTATTTTAAGATGAAAGAACAGGGCGTATATGGAAGACGCTATTTCTATCCGTTGATCAGTACCTTCAGCACTTATCGTGGTTTGCCGAGTGCGGCTCCTGAAAACCTGCCTGTGGCAACTCGTATAGCCAATGAGGTGATATGCTTGCCGATGCATCACGAGCTGAGTGATGAGGATGTTTCAAGGATACTCGAACTAATTGTTGAAGAACATGAATAGGCAGAAAAGGGTTTTAATGTTAGGCGGGTCTTTAGCGCAAGTTCCATCTATCAAGAAAGCTAAAGAGATGGGATTGTATGTGATTACATGCGATTATCTTCCTGACAATCCAGGACATAGATTTGCGGATGAGTATCACAACATAAGTACGGTCGACAAAGATAAAGTGCTGCAATTGGCAAAATCTCTTGATATAGATGGTATTGTTTGCTATGCCTCAGATCCCGCAGCTCCAACTGCAGCCTATGTGGCAGAGTCGTTAGGGTTGCCCACATCGCCCTATAGTTCTGTTGATATTTTGTGTAACAAATATAAATTCAGGAAGTTTTTGAAGGAACATGGTTTCTGCACTCCCAACACAGTGAGTTCTACAGATTACGAAGATTTGTTCCAAGAGGTCCAACAGTTGAAGTTTCCAGTGATTATCAAGCCGGTCGATTCATCTGGAAGTAAAGGTGTTTCTGTAATATCGAAAATAGAAGAATTGAAAGAAAGCTTTGATGCAGCAAAGCGTTACACAAGAGATGGAAGGATAATTGTTGAAGAATGTGTGGAGTCTGTAGGTGCTCCTCTAGCTGGTGATGCTTTCTCAGTGGATGGAAAACTGGCTTTTTGGGCGTTTAGCGATGACCATTTTGATATGAATTCTAGAAATCCTTTAGCACCCATATCCGAGACTTATCCTTATTCAAAATCAAAGATGATGCAACTGAGAATTGTTAATGAGATCAATAGATTATTGGCTCTTCTTGACATGAAAACTGTTGCATATAACCTCGAAGCAAGAATTGATTCAAATGATAATATCTATTTGATGGAGGTGGCTCCCCGAAACGGTGGGAATGGTATTCCGGAAGTTACAAAATACGCAACAGGTGTGGATATGATTGAATATACAATCAAAGCGGCGTTAGGAATGGATTGTTCGGATTTGCAGCAAAAAGAGGTGGATGGCTTTTGGTCCACATATATGGTACATAGCAATAAAGCGGGTAGGTTTGTTCGTATTGATATTGATGAGGAGTACAAAAGAAACAATTTTGTAGAGTTTGAAACTGGGTTTAAACCTGGTGATGAAGTGATCGCTTTTTCAGGATCAAATGGGGCCATGGGCACTATGATTTCGAAGTTTTCATCTTACGAAGAGATGATGGAAAAGACTTACAATTTCGAAAAGTACGTAAACGTATTAGTGGATTAAGGTTCTTGACAAAGTCCTTTTCATAATGAGTCAAATTATGAGAGACGCAGTTGGTGGCTATTTTGAATTGGAATTGCGTAAAGGCGAACATTATCACAAGAACGCCTTGCGCCTTAATACAGCGCGAAACTGTTTTGAGTATGTATTACGTTCCAAGAATTACAGCAAGGTGTATATCCCCTATTACACATGTGAGGTGATGTTGGAGCCAATTCAGAAGCTGGGACTTGACTATGAGTTTTATCATGTCGATGAAAAACTGGAGCCTACTTTTCACCCTAGACTAAATGATGAAGAGGCTTTCTTGTATACGAACTATTTTGGATTAAAGCAATACTATGTGAATAGATTGGCTTCGGTTTTTGGTTCACATCTTATAGTCGACAACACTCAAGCTTTTTATGCAGCTCCATTAGATGGAATAGATACATTTTATTCTGCCAGAAAGTATTTCGGAGTAGCTGACGGTGCCTATCTTTATACAGATAAGTTTCTTCAACAAGATTTTGAACAGGATGTTTCTTTTGATAGAATGACACATTTATTGAAACGTTTGGATTTGGGCGCCGAGGCTGGGTATCAGGATTTCAAGAAAAACGATGATGTTCTTGCAGGTCAAAATATAAAAAGGATGTCTAAACTAACTGATGCTTTGTTGTCAGGGATTGATTATGAAAAAGCGAAAACTATTAGAAGGGAGAATTTTGGGCTTCTGGATAAAGCATTAGGTGATACGAATCGTTTTCATTTCGATTTGGTTGAAGATGTCGTCCCCATGGTTTATCCATACCTTTCGAATGATAAAACTCTTAAACAGCGTCTAATTGCAGAAAAGATATATGTGGCCACTTATTGGCCAATTGTGTACGAGTGGTGTGTCCCTGAAGATTGGGAGTATGTGCTGGCAGAACGAGCTGTGTTTCTACCCGTTGATCAGAGGTATGGCATAGATGACATGGAATGTATTATAAGAATTCTTAAAGAAGTATAATTACTTAAAAACTTCTACAATGGATATTGGAAGCATATTCCCTTTATATGATGCTGATTATAAAGCTACTTCGGCAGAATCTACTATGGAGGCTTCTCTAAAAGGGAAAATGCTGTTTTCATTGTGTCGTGAGGCTTTGTTTTCATTGGCGCGTCATCTTGATACGAGCAATATGACTGTCCTTGTGCCCGCTTACACATGTGACACGGTCATAACTCCGTTCAAAGAGTTGGGATGGAAGTGTGTTTATTATCCTGTTGATTTGCAATTACGCATTGACATTCAAGCGACAATGATGTTGTTTGATCAAAGTCATGCTAGTCTTATTGTCGTTCATCCATACTATGGAAAGGACTTGAATGAAAAAGAGATAGCTTTTTTAGAAACAATTCATGAAAAGGGGTGCAAGGTTGCAGTTGATTTGACCCAATGCATATTTTCGTCACAAAGATTGCAATGTGCTGATTATTATTTGGGTAGTTTTAGAAAATGGCTTGCCTTACCCGATGGAGGATATCTTGAATTTATCAATGATGATTTGTTGTTCGATGAGAATTTGGAAGAAAATACAGAATATGTTTCTCTCCAACGTGATGCCATGTATTTAAGAGGAGTTTATTTTCAGACCGGAAATGAAGAAATCAAAAGCATTTCCAGAAGAATAAATAAAATGGCTGATAAGATGGTGGATGCGGAAATTAGGCCTCACAAAATGTCTTCTTTATCATATGAGTTGCTTAATAAGGAGAATGTTAAGGATAATCAAAAGGCAAGATTCGCTAACTATAGGTTTTTAGTTGATCACATTGACCCAGTAGTTGGCAGGAAGGTTTTTTGTGATAATATGTCAGAAGTGACTTCTGCTCCTTTGTATTTTATGGTTTATGTTGAGAATCGAAGTGAGTTGCAATGCAAATTGGCAGAGCAACACATTTATGCACCGGTATTATGGCCTGTGGTGTATGAAGAGGTGCTTGTAAATGACACCGTCAAATACATATATGATCATATTCTCGCTATTCCTATTGACCAACGATATGATGAGAATGACATGAAAAAGGTGGTGGAATTCTTAAATAATTAACTGATTTTGCGATGATAAGACTAGCTGTAATTGGAGCGAACGATCCTCTGATACCATACTATAAACAAGCTAAAGCCTTGGGCTGTTATATTATTGGCATAGCCTGGGCAGAAGGCGCTGTTTGCAAACAATATTGCGACAAGTTTTATCCTGTATCCTTCAAGGAGAAAGACGAAGTGCTTAGGATTTGTAGGGAAGAGCAAATTGATGGCATAACCTCATTTAGTCTGGAGTCTGCCTTGCCAACAGTGGTTTATGTAGCGCAATCCATGGGGCTGGTGAGCAATACTGAAGAATGTGTTCGTCGAACAGAAACGAAATATGCCCAAAGGAAGGCTTTTGAACAACAAGGTATTCCAGTTCCGAAATACAAGAAAATGAAGAAGGGTGAGGTGATTGGAGATTTCGGTATGCAGTATCCTGTCATTGTCAAACCTTTGGACAGCGGCGGAAGCCAAGGTATCACAAAACTGGATTCTTCTGATGGTCTGGAAGAGGCTTTGCGTGCTGCTTATGGCCGTTCACGTACCGAGCAGGCTATTGTGGAAGAATTTGTTGATGGTAGGGAGTTTAGTGTTGAGGCATTAAGTCACAAAGGTAAACACTATATTCTTCAAATCACTGATAAAGTAACAAGTGGCGCACCTCATTTTATTGAAATGCAACATCATCAGCCTGCCAACATTTCGTTGGATATTGCCAATCAGATTAGAGCAATGGTAGGAAAGGCCTTGACCGCATTAAAAATAGAGAATTCACCAAGTCATACAGAAATTAAACTCAATTCAAGAGGAGAATTGTATATTATCGAAATAGGAGCAAGGCTAGGAGGCGATTTTATCACCTCTGATTTGGTTCGTCTTTCAACGGGTTATGACATGGTGAAAGGCACTATTGAGTTGGCAACGGGTAGATTTGAAATGCCTCGAAAAGAGTTCTCGAAATTCTCTGGCGTATATTTTTATAGTTCGTTGGCTCCACAAATTGGTGAAACGATCCGCAAGCATTCAGATTATCCTGAAATTATTGAATATGAACTAGATGAAGGTCCATTGTGTGAAGCCCATAGTAACGCTGATAGGAATGGATATTTTTTATATCAATCGAATATAGGAAAAATGATACTATAATGGAAAAAACGGTTTATTTTAGGGCTTTTGAAGAAGAAGATGCCTCACTTCTTTATCAATGGATGAATGATGATGGATTAAAGCAATTAAGCGTTGGCCTTAATAAAAGGGTTTGTAGAGAAGAAGTGGAAGAATGGATAAAGGCCAGAAAACGCCATAATCCATATCAGGCATGGTTTGCAATATGTGCTTTGGAGTCAAAAGAAATGATTGGCTATATGTGCTTGACAGATATTCATTATATCAATAGTTCCGCTTATTTTAGCGGTATTATTATCGGGGATCCTAACTATCGGGATGGTCAGGCATATATTGAGTCATATCTATTTATGTTTGAATATGCTTTTGAGAGATTGAATCTTAATAGGCTTTATGGTTCTGCTCTTGCCGACCACAAAGTGTCGATTACTATGGCAGAAGTTATGTATCAGAAGACAGAAGGGGTTCTAAAGCAAGCCATCTTTAAAAACGGGAAATATCATGATGAAGTTGTTTGTGCCATTCTGAAGGATGAGTATTATCAGCATAAGGAAAATGGAGATTTCGAAATGTCTTCAATTTTAAAGCGTATTTTGTTAGCAAAGCGAAAGAAATAGTATACTCGTTATCATGAAGATCAATTTAATAGAATACTTTGTTGAAACCGTCAAACAATTCCCCAACAATACGGCTATAGTTGACGGGAATCGACAATTTTCATTCATAGAGCTTGACAATAAGTCACGCCAACTGGCAAAAAAGATTGTGGATGCTTGTCGTTGCAAAAACCGTCCTGTTGCCATGTTTATGTCCAAGAGTTTTGAGGCTTTGCAAACTGATTTGGCCATCACCTATAGCGGTAATACATATATGAACTTGGATGTAAAGAATCCAGTAGAACGCTTGCATAATATTTTGGCTTTGATTCAGCCTGCCGCAGTGGTTACCAACAACAAGTTCAAGGCAATCATCGAACCTATTGTTGGTGATGCCGTTAAGGTAATTAATTTGGATGAAATGGATGAGAATGCCGATTTGCCGTCTGCAGAATGGTTTTTAGACCGCAATAGCGACCTTATTGACACTGATCCTTACTGCATCATCAATACCAGCGGCTCTACGGGAACACCTAAGGGCGTTGTGCTCAATCATAAGAGCTTTATTGACTTCATGGCGCAGACCTTCGATGAATTCAAGTTTACCGAAAACGATGTCATCGGTTCGCTGTCACCTGTGGTGTTCGATATATGGAGCTATGAGATATGCCTTTTGATGGGTAAAGGCGCAAGCATTGTGGTCATCCCTGACACCTACTCGGCTTTCCCGGTAAAGATACTGCAATTGATGCAGCAGCATAATGTGAGTTACATCTTTTGGGTGCCCACCATCATGGTGAACATCGCCAATATGGGCTTGTTGGAGCAAGTGCCATTGCCGAGTTTGCGCCTCTGCTGGTTTGCGGGAGAGGTGTTCCCCACCAAGCAGTTTAATATCTGGCGACATAACTTGCCTCAAACCATGTTTGCCAATTTCTACGGACCCATAGAAATTACGCTTGATTGTGTGTATTACACCATTGAGCGTGAGATTGCCGATGACGAGCCCATCCCGATAGGGAAGCCATTCCGTAACACAAGTATCCTCATTCTAGATGAGAACAATCATAACATTGTTGAAGCCAACAAAGAAGGTGAGCTATGCATACGAGGTACGTCTTTAGCCATGGGTTATTACAACAACCCCGAAAAGACCGCGGCTGCCTTTGTTCAAAACCCGCTTAACCATAGTTATCCTGAAATCATCTATCGTACGGGTGATGTGGTGTTTATCAACAACCGTGGCGAGATTGTCTTTAAGGGTCGTAAGGACAGCCTTATCAAACACATGGGCTATCGCATTGAGTTGGGAGAGATTGAGCATGTCATCATTAACACGCTTAAATTGGTGAAAAACGGGTGTGTGGTCTATAACCATCAGCGCAAGGAAATCACACTCTATTACGAAGCTGAGAAAGAGTTGGCTCCCGCTGAGTTCCGAAAGACAATTGGAAACGCTTTGCCAAAATACATGATTCCTGTTGTATTCCATCACTTACCAGAATTGAAACGCAACACTAACGGCAAAATTAACCGTTTGTATTACAGTAAATTGGTTGAAGAATAATGCAGCAGGTTCAATCCATAGAGCAGCTTCGCACCCTGTCAGGTGAAGTTCGTGCTTTGCATAAGGGCTTCCTGACCAATTTTTATCTTGATGAGGCTAAACATACTGTGTGGATTGCGAAAGGAGACTGCTTTGTGGAACAATTGGGCGATACACTATTCATCATCAAACAATCTCCGTCTTTTTGGAACGTGTTTTATTGTAGCACTACAATGGAACAATTATCTTCTGATTTGCAACAGTTTTTGGCGGCACACAAAGGCCAAACGATAATGTTCGATATTGTTGGTCGTGAAGCGCAGTGTCAGCCTTTGGTGGGGCTGTTTCGTAAAAACGGTTGTAACGAAGTTTCTTCATTAGTGCGCATGACACGTCTCACAGAACCAATGGATTACACTGGGGATGCCACTATCCGCCGAGCCACGGAAAGCGATATGACTATGGTTCGCCAATTGTTGCACGAGTATTTCGATGCTCGCATTGAGCAGATTCCCTATGATGAAGAGCTTTTGGAATATTCCCATCAAGGGCATGTGCTTGTCTGTGTGGAGAAGGGTCATTTGGTAGGCTTTTTGATATTCGAGTTGAATGCCACTACACTCTATCTCCGCTATTGGTTTACTCATCCCGACTATCGCGACAAGAAAGTGGGATCACGCCTTCTGAGGCGGTTCTTCGAGGAAGGCAAAGACACCAAACGCCAGTTGTTTTGGGTGATTCGTTCAAATGAGAATGCCATTAAACGGTATAGACACTATGGCTTTGCTGAAGAAAATATGTATGATTTTGTAATGCAATATGGTTAAAAGACAATGAGAGAACAAATCATAAGAATCTTGACCGAACTTCGTCCTGAGTTCGACTTCAACGAGGATGTGGATTTCATTGAAGAAGGGATGTTGGATTCCTTTGATGTGGTGAATTTGGTGTCAGAATTGGATTCCACATTCGGCATTTCTATCGATGGTGTGGACATCTTGCCCGAAAACTTTGCTTCGGTTGAAGCCATCGAAAACTTGTTGAAGAAAAACGGAGCGAAATAATGGATTTTGTATTCAAAAACAGGCGCATCAGCGGCATTCTGACCGTCTTGCCCAAGAAAGCGGTGAAGTTTGAGGAAGAAATGGCCAATTATAGCTTTTCGCCAGCCAAGTGCATGAAGCTGAAAATGGCCATGGGTTATAATGAGCATCGCATTGCCGAACCTGGCCAATGCTCCTCTGATTTCTGCAAATACGGTTTGCAGTATCTCTTCGACAACAACCTGCTTGTTAAAGACGATATAGATGCTCTGCTTTTTGTTAGCCAGTCTCCCGACTATTATATGCCACCCACCAGCAATCTCATCCAAGGTCATTTTGGGTTGAAGCAGGATTGCATATGTATGGATATCAACCAAGGCTGTGCTGGTTTTGAGTTGGGCTTGATTCAGGCTTTTATGATGCTCGACCAACCGGCTATTAAGAAAGTGGTGCTGATGAACGCTGATGTGTTGAGTTCAAAAGTGAGTGACCGCGACCGCAACAGCAAACCGCTCATTGGTGATGCTGCTTCGATTACTATAGTGGAACGCTGTGAAGAAGAAAACCCCATTTATGCCAACATCAAGATGGACGGCACTGGAGCAATGGTGCTCAATATCCCGGCTGGCGGTTTCCGCTTGCCGAGCTCGCCCGAAACGGCTGTCATGGAGCAGGATGTTGCAGGTAACTTCCGAAGCAAGGATAACTTGGTGATGCAAGGCGACGAGGTCTTCAACTTTGTGCAGAGGGAAGTGCCTCCCATGATAGAGCATCTTTTCGAACAGAGTGGAGTTGATCGCAACGATGTGGATTGGTACATGTTTCACCAGCCCAACAAGTTCATGCTCCACAAACTTGCAGATAAGCTGGGAATCCCTCACGAAAAAATGCCTGCAAACATTGTCGAGAATTTCGGTAACGCTAGTGGTGTGACCGTTCCTACTTGCATCAGTTACAATTTGGGCGACCAATTGGTTGGCGGGAGCAAGCTGCTTTGTTTGGCAGGCTTCGGTGTAGGTTTGACTTGGTCGTCTATGATGATACAGATAGGCAATATGCAGTTTAATCAAATCATAGATTTTTGAAATAAATGTTATAATAAAATGGAAGAACTGATAAGCAAACTTGCTGAGATTCTTGAAGTTGAAGAACTCGATGTAACTAAGAAGTTTCAGGATTATGAAGAATGGGATTCTCTTACGGCTTTAACTATCATGGCCATGCTTGATTCAGACTATCACATTGCGATGAAAGGTTCTGAATTGCGAGAGTTTCCATCAATCGAAGCGTTTTGTAACAAGGTCTTGGATAAGTGATAGGTATGGGGTATACCTTGATAACTGGGGCAACGTCTGACATAGGCCGTCAGATTTGCGTTACGTTGGAATCGACAGGTCACTCGTTGTTGCTTACTGATTTGGACCAGGAAGCACTATCGGTAACATTGCATGGCCTTGAGCATCCTGAACGTCATTGTGCTTTGGCACTCGACCTGTCGGATGTGGAAAATGCTGAGAAAGAGATGGCAGGTTTTATTACCACCAACCGATTGTCGGTGACAAATGCTGTTTTTGCAGCCGGCATTTTTACGATAAAACCAGTCAAGTTGGTCAATTATTCCTTTGTGAAGAAAAACTTCGATGTCGCTGTGTTTTCTGTTTTTTCATTGGTTAAGTGCTTGATGTCGAAGGCGATTAATGCTGACCATTTGCATGGGATTGTGCTGTTGTCGAGTGTGTCAGCGAAAATAGGGACCAAAGGTTATACGACCTATGGCGCTGTAAAGGGAGCCATGTTGGGAATGATGAAATCGTTGGCTGTTGAGTTGGCTCCAAGGATTAGGGTAAATGCCATCCTTCCTGGCGGTATTCGAACCCGTACGACCAACTTTATTTTTGATAACCAAGAGACGAACCCTCGGTATCTGCTGGGAGAAGGTGAAAAGACAGATGTTTCAAATTTGGTTGAATTTCTTTTGAGCGATAGAGCGCGCTGGATAACTGGGCAGGAGTTTGTTGTAGACGGAGGACTAACTTCAAATTGATTTTTTTATGGCAACTGTTCATGACATGAAGGCTATCCTCGGTGAGGATTTTTTCAAAGAAGAAGTAAGATGCGACTATCTTGTATCTGCAAAGATGAAACGCATTTGGGCCGTATTGCTTGATATGTATCTGTCTTTTGCTGAGGTGTGTGATAAGTATGGATTAAAATATTTTGTTGTTGGTGGTACTTTGTTGGGTGCCATCCGTCATAAAGGTTTTATCCCATGGGATGATGATTTTGATGTTGGTATGTTGAGGGAGGATTACGAAGAATTCCTAAATATAGCAACGAGTGAGATTCATTTTCCATTGTTTTTTCAGACGCCATATACTGATCCTGGCTATTTTGTTTCTTGGGTTAAGATTAGGAATTCTACGACAACAGGAATTTCAAAAATCACTAACCATCGAAGATTTAATCAAGGGCTTTTTTTAGATATTTTCCCTATGGATTATTTTAGTCTTGATACAATGGAAGAAAATAGGAGTAAGATATACGAATGTGCCAAAAAGTGTGGCGCTTATATGAGGGAAGGCAGTAAACATCTGAATGAAAGACAAAAAAAGGATGCAATTACTTATTATTCTGATAATCCTATGCGAGAATGGAATACTTTGCAGAGAATAGCTTCAAATGTTGATAACAAAGGGTCGGAGTATATCGGTAATGCTGTTTTTACTGGCTATTCATTGGATAAAGTCGTGTATCCAGCTTCTGGATTTGATGATATTATAAGTCATCCCTTTGAGGGAATAGAAGTCCCTGTTCCCTGCGGGTGGGAGGACCAATTACGAATTCAATTTGGTAATTATCTAGAATATCCTCCGTTAAAAGACAGAGGTGTAAGGCACTCGGACGTTATTTTTGATGCGGATCGTCCATATACTGATTACTTATTATAGTATAGATTGATGGTTTATACCTAATTTTCGATGAAAAATAAAAAAAGTTCTAATTACTATATAGAATCAAAAGCTCGAATTTGGGAAGCAAAGTGGTTTGAAAACACGATTATGCATAAATTTGAGAATATCGAAATCCCAATGTCTGGAGAGATAGATAAGCGCTTGAAAGCACAATACGGCGACTATATGCAGTATCCTTCAGAAGATAAAAGAGGACAATGGCATACTGTTGTTATTTAGGATCCTGATAAAAAGTATACAGAATATCTCTACAATAATTTAATATGAACATTGCAATAATTATAGCTGGTGGTTCTGGTAATCGTATGGGACAGGATATCCCTAAACAATTTATTAGCGTATATGATAAGCCGATTATTATATACACATTGGAAAGCTTTCAAAAACATCCAATGATAGATGCAATTGAAGTTGTTTGTATAAATGGATGGGAAGCAGTGCTTCACGCATACGCAAAACAGTTTGGTATTACAAAATTGAAATGGATTGTCCGAGGTGGAAAAACAGGGCAAGAATCGATTAGAAACGGTGTTTTTAATTTGGAGAACCAATGCTCAGACGATGATGTGGTAATTGTTCATGACGGGATACGTCCGTTGATTGACGAAGAAGTTTTGTCGGATGTTATTATTTGTTGTAAAAAAAACGGGAACGCAGTTACTTCTTTGCCATATAATGAACAGATCTTCGTGATTGATTCCGACAACGAAAAGACAACCTCTCAATATGTTCCTCGTGAAAAACTCCGCCGTGTCCAAACCCCACAGGCATATTTGTTCAAAAAACTGGACTGGGCTTATCATGAGGCTTTCGAAAAGGAAATAGGTATTTATGGCTCGTCGTATACAAATACTATGATGGTTGAACTTGGTGAGAAACTATATTTTGCGGCAGGTTCGGACAAAAACATTAAGCTCACGACTAAAGACGATTTGGAAATGTTTAAAGGTTACCTTAAATCCAAAGGTGATAATTGGTTAAAATGAATACTCGATTTTTTTTACATCCGAAATACAAAGCTCAAGTATTAGCAATTACGAACCAGAAATTTCCGTGGTCAGTTTTCAATAATAAAAACATACTGATAACGGGTGCGGCGGGTTTGATTGGCAGTTTTTTGATTGACGTTTTGATGTCTGCAAATAATATATACGCTCTTAATTGCAAATTATTTGCGGTAGGTAGGACGCTTTTAAAACTGGAGAACAGGTTTCAAGAGTATCTTGGTTGTGAAAACTTCCATATTATTGAGCAAGATATTAATAAAAAGTTTTCAGATGAATTGTCTGGTATTTCTCCTGACTATATTATTCATCTAGCAAGTAATACCCATCCATTGGCATACTCTTCGGATCCAATAGGTACTATCACAACGAATATTATTGGGACAAACAATCTTTTGGAATTTGCTTCAATAAAGAAAACCAAACGTTTGGTTTTTGCTTCTTCCGTTGAGATATATGGTAAGAATCGAGGTGATAAGAAGGCGTTTTCAGAAGATTATTGTGGGTATATTGATTGCAACACGATGCGGGCTGGTTATCCAGAAGCTAAACGTTGTGGAGAAGCTTTGTGTCAAGCATACATAAAACAGGAGGGATTGAATATCGTAATCCCTCGGTTGTCTAGAGTTTATGGGCCTTCCATGCTTGAAGCTGATTCAAAAGCCATTGCGCAGTTTATAAAAAAAGCAGTTGCAGGAGAAGTAATTGTTTTAAAATCAGCTGGAACGCAATTATACTCATATAGTTATGTTGCCGATGCGGTGAATGGGATTCTGTATTGTCTGTTTTTCGGAGAAAACGGTGGTGCATACAACATTTCTGACCCTGAATCGGATATAACATTAAAAGATTTAGCGGAATCACTAGCAAAAATTGCGGGGACGGAAGTCGTGTTTGAAAATCCTGATTCACACGAGGCTGCAGGTTATTCAATGGCAGATATGGCAATTATGGATTCTTCAAAATTGCAGTGTTTAGGATGGAGTGCATTTTATCCGATAAAACAAGGCCTTCAAGAATGTGTTGAAATTTTAAAGATTGATTAATTTGTTATGGGAAAGCTGAAATTATGAATAATGGTTTTCTTTATTTGGTTAGGACGGTTTGTTACACATACAACCATGAGAACTACATCTTGGATGCATTGAAAAGTTTTGCAATGCAGCAGACCTCGTTCCCAGTGGTTTACACCATTGTTGATGATGCTTCCACGGATAATACACCCGTGGTGTTGCGACAGTTTGTTGAGGAAAATTTTGATTTGGGTGATGCTTTGATTGGTTACGAAAAAGACACAGATTACGGACATGTCACTTTCGCTCGGCATAAGACCAATGAAAACTGTTATTTTGCGGTAGTTTATTTAAAGGAGAACCATTATAGCCAAAAGAGAAGCAAAGCACCTTATCTTACAGAATGGGACGATACAAAATATATAGCCATTTGTGAAGGTGACGACTATTGGACGGATCCATTGAAATTGCAGAAGCAGGTGGATTTCTTGGAAGCGCACGAGGAGTATTCGATGTGCTTTCATGGTGCCAAGGTGTTAAACGAATGTGGAGCAAAAGTGACGTCAAGTTATCAAAAGATAAAAGAAGGCGATTATGGTCCCAATGATATTTTCCCAATGTGGGTTGTGCCTACAGCTTCGGTTGTTTATAGAAGGGAATTGATTGATGGCTACCACATTAAACATGGGGATTGGCTTGTTTATGGAGACATTGTGCTGTTTGAGAAGTGTGCTCATGTAGGAAAGATTTATGGATTTGAAAAAACGATGTCTGTCTATAGGATGAATGAAGGGTCGATGTTGCAGAATCCAAAATACATGAAAGATAGATTACTTAGAATGCCAAATCATTTTAGGGCGTTGAAAATGAATTTTCCATTAATTGACAGGACAGTGCTCCGCCAATTAATTGCGGATACATATTATGCTAGGATGAGAAACGAAAGCAATGCGTTGATGAAAGTCTGGGATTTTTTTCGTTTTGTGTTCTTTTGTCCTCGGTATTCATTTAGGAAATTGTGTTGTAAATTGAAAAAGAGAAAGACGGGACATGGAAGTGAGAAATAATTTATTAATGGTTGTTATGACCCCTGTCCGTAACGAGGCATGGGTGCTTCGTGCCTTCTTGGAAGCCACCTCCTTGTGGGCGGATTATATCATCATTGCCGACCAAATGTCGACAGACGGTAGCCGCGAGATTGCGAAGTCTTATGAGAAGGTGATTCTTATTGACAACAAGAATCCTGAATTCAACGAAGCAGAACGACAAGCAATGTTGGTGGCAAAGGCAAGAGATGTTGCCGCAGGCCGCGATACGCTGCTTTGGGGGTTGGATGCCGATGAGGTGTTGGCGGCCGATACATTTGAAACGGAAGATTGGAAACACATATTGAATTCCAAACCGGGTGATGTATTTTGGTTCAAATGGGCCGAGATTTGTCCCAACCAGAAGGAGTATTGGTTGTCACCTACCACTTATTATCCATGGCTCTTCCATGATGATGGCAAAGAGCCGCATGGCAATTATGTGCGCAATATGCACTCCATGCGCATTCCTTATCCGGTAGAAGAGAAACAGATGTATTATGTGGATGATTTTAGGGTACTGCATTTTGCTTATTTGAACCAGCATAGGGTCGCTTCAAAACGACGTTTCTATCAGTTCGTGGATTGGGAGATGAATCATAGGCATCCGATAGTTTTGAGCAGGAGCTACGCGCAGACGAAAAAAGGTGATCAAGTATTGGCTCTTCCTGATGAATTTCTCTACCATTTGGAAAAACATGGCTTCGATATACTGAAATTGGTAGACACGGAAGCGGCCAAGTGCTATATGGACGATTATATCGTGGAACGTTTTCCTCGTCATTCGATGAAGGAATTGCGAAAACTAGACATTTGGGATGATGTGTTTCTTGATACCTATCATTTGGATGATCCGCAGTGCAAGGGTGACAAGTGGGTTCATTCCTATTTAAGAAAGACAGCGATGAAAAAGGATAAAAAGGCCATTCGCTTAATAGATAAAGTGTTAAAGAAACTATATTGAGATAAATGAAAATATGTCAACAGCAATAGAATTCAATAATATCAGCAAGTTATACCGCTTGGGTTTGGTGTCAAGTGGTACTTTGAGCAACGACCTTAAAAGGTGGTGGCAGATGAACATTTTGGGCAAGGAAGATCCATTTCTCAAGGTGGGTTCGGTGAACGACCGCTCTAAGGCTGCCGATAGCGAATATGTTTGGGCTTTGAAGGATATCGACTTTAAGGTAGAACAAGGTGACGTGGTGGGCATCATTGGGAAGAACGGAGCAGGAAAAAGTACCTTGCTGAAATTGCTTTCCAAGGTGACAGGTCCTACGACGGGTATTATTAGAGCTAAAGGCCGTATTGCCAGCCTTTTGGAAGTGGGTACGGGCTTTCACCCTGAACTTACTGGTCGCGAGAACATATATATGAATGGAACCATCCTTGGTATGACCAAAAAAGAAATCAATAATAAAATTGATGAGATTATCGACTTCTCTGGTTGCGAACGTTATATTGACACACCCGTAAAACGTTACAGCTCAGGCATGACGGTGCGCCTTGGTTTTGCTGTGGCTGCCCACCTTGATCCCGAGATACTTGTTGTGGATGAGGTATTGGCCGTAGGAGATGCGGAGTTCCAAAAGAAAGCTATCGGGAAGATGCAGGATGTGAGCCATGGAGAAGGAAGAACAGTGCTGTTCGTGAGCCACAATATGACTAGTATAAAGGCTTTGTGTAAGCATGGCGTGTTGCTTGAAAATGGCGGGGTAAAATATATTGGAGAAGTTGGGGATGTTGTTAGTAGGTATTTGGCCATAAATTCTGGCGATATTGATTTTGATGCTAGCATTGCCGAAAGAACTGACAGAATCGGTAATGATTTGATACATGTTAATAATGTTGTATTTAGAGATGAAAGAGGAAATTCGATAGAAGAATTGTTTGTTGGTGATTATTTGAAAATAGAATTTGTTCTTGGTCTAAAACCAGGAGTCGATTTATCTGAAATGATTTTGTCTTGTGGTTTTGAGGATGCTTATGGAAACAGGGTTAATGAGTGGGTGTCTGATGAAATCAAGCACGATTTTGCTCAATCAAAAAATGGTAAGGTGTCGTTAATTGTCCCTTCTGTGAGCTTGCGTCCTAATCAGTATTTCTTTCACTTTAAGGTTATGTTGAAAAATACAAATGACAGAAACATATGTGATGCTATGCATTTTGTTAAAAGGATGCATGTCCTTCCATATTCGACCTATGAAAAAGGAATGCGATTAAAAGAGGGAAGAGGCTATGAAGCTATAGTTCCTGCAATGTTTGAATAAAGAAAGGGAGTGCTATGGGGTTTATTAGGTTTTTCAGAAATTGGTTAAGGCATGATAGCATTGTCAGGCAGAGACTTGATTTACAATATCATGAATTGTATGAGTTGCATAATATGATGCAAGAGGATCGAAAACGAATCAAGATAGATGAACTAAGAGAAAAAACTTTGTGCTCAACTATGAAAGGAGTTTCGGATGATCTGTTGTGTGAACATGAAGTGATTGTCTCCTTAACCTCTTTTGGTAAAAGGATTTATGATGTGCATCTTGCAATCGAATCCATTATGCAAGGAAGTGTAAAACCTAATCGAATAATATTATGGCTTTCGGAGGAGGAGTTTAAGGGGAAACCCTTGCCAAAAACTCTTGAAAAACAAAAAAACAGAGGTCTTCAAATTGAGTATTGTGAAGACTTGCGCTCATATAAAAAAATAGTGCCGACAATGGAGAAATATCCAGATGCTTGCATTGTAACTATTGATGATGATTTGATGTATGAGTTTGATTTGCTTGAAAACTTAATTAATACCCATTGTACTAATCCTGAAGATATTTGCGCTTGCCGGATGCATCGCATCACCCTTGATTCTGACAATAGACCAAATGGTTATATGAAATGGCAATGGATGGTGTGGCCTGAAGACAAGTCTAATCTAAATTTCTTGACTAGTGGCGGAGGAGCCCTGTTTCCTCCTCGTTGTTTTGTGGAGGAGTTCTTTAACAGAGAAGCTTTTATGTCAATATGCCCATACGCTGATGATGTATGGATTAACGCAATGATTTTGATGTCTGGCAGGCAAATATCCAAAACCTATACCCATTCAAAAACAGGTTGTGACTATGTTGAATCATATTTCAAACAGGATGATGCCTTGTCAAAAGAGAATACTAATAGTTCCAACTGTAGAAATGATATCCAATTAAAAGCCGTATGTGAGAAATATAATTTGTATGAAAAATTCATATAGTATCCGATTTAAAAAACGTGTCGGTTTCGCTTATGTAATCAAATAAATGAAGAAGAGGTTTTGCATATATACTGCCATTGTGGGAGATTATGATGAAATCAGGCAGCCTCTAGTTGTTGATGATGATTTCGATTATTATTTGTTCTCAGATAACATTAAGCCACAACACATTGGTGTTTGGGAAGTAAGGCCTATTGGCTATGAGAATAAAAACCAAACAAAAATTGCTCGCTATGTGAAGACTCATCCTGAGGTTTTTGTGAAAGATTATGATGTAAGTGTATGGATTGATAGCAGCATTTTGATTCAGACTGATTATGTATACCAACGTGTAAGGCTTTTGTTTAAGGAAAATGTTCTTGTATCATCAATGGTTCATCCCGACTGGACATGTACTTACCAAGAATTGTTGCAAATTATGTATCTCGGATGGGAAACGGAGCGAGTTACTTTAGCGTGGGGACATTTCTTGCGAAAAGAAGCTTTCCCTAGAGAGATGGGAACTTTTGAAACAGGAATACTCTACCGTGTGCATTCAGATAATCGCGTTGAGGCTTTGGACAAGCGGTGGTGGAATTGTATTGAGCAGTATTCATGCCGCGACCAGTTCTCGTTCAGGTATTGCCTTTGGAAAGACAATGTTGGCATTCAAGGTTTTTTGCCAGACGGGTGTACAATAAAAAACAACCCTTATTTTATGTTATTCCATCATAAACGCAAAAATTCCAAAAATGTGTATGTTCATCAGAAGACTAAAGACGTTAAGACAGGAGACAGAAGTTGGCTGATGAGGTATTATATGAAACATGCTGATGAAAAGCAAAGAATGGAAAATGTGTACTATTGGATTTATGGCCGCAATCATTATTTGTTATGGCTTCAAATATTAGGGCAATGTTTCAGGCTCAGGCATTTGGTGTTGCGGGTTTTGGGACGCAAAGAAGTTTATATGTGGGAGGTTTAAACACAATTGAAAATGAATGCTTGTAATAAGAAATACTATATCTTTACTCCTGCTGCTACATGTTCGGGAGGTCCGGAGGCATTGCACCAATTGGCCTATTATATGCGTGGGGTAGGAATGGAGGCTTATACGGTTTATTATACCTATTCTGGTTTTCCGGTTTCGCATTCCATTGAAAGATATAAACAATATGAGGTTGAGGTCGTGGCATACGATAAAGTAGAGGATGCGGAAAACAATTATGTCATTGCTCCAGAAAATGCACCTTGGTGTCTTAATGGTTTCAAGAATGCTCAAAAATGCATTTGGTGGTTGAGTGCAGCATTCACCGAAGTGAAGTTAGGAACGTTGAGAGAAAGGTTTTTTTATCACAAACGAAAGGCTTTGGGTCAAGATGTCAGCTATTATAGGAACGTGGCTTATGATCTTCGAAGTTGTTGGCATTTGTGTGGTTCGAAATTTGCAGTTGAAGAAACCAGTAAAAAATACCCCAATAGTTATATTGTGTATTTGGTTGAACCTATCAGTTTGGATTTTTTAAAGATGGGTAACGCAAATCTTTCTGGTGATCGTGAAGATGTGGTTCTTTATAATCCGAGCAAGCCATCAGCAATCATGACAAAGCTTTTGGAAAGGGCTCGTTTCAATTATGTGCCGCTTAAAGGTTTTACTCCAAAGGAATTGGCCGAGAGATATAAGACGTCCAAACTCTATGTTGACTTTGGCCACTTCAAAGGGCCTGAGCGTATGCCTAAGGAGGCGGTCTATTTTGGATGTAATATTTTGGTGTCTAACCATAATGCTGCAGCCAATGATTTTGACGTTGCTATACCACAAAAATACAAGGTGGACGATGACGAAACGGCTGGTCAGGTTGAACAAAGAATAGCTGATATGTTGGTGAATTATGATAAGCAAAATGCCGATTTCATTCCGTTTAAAGTAAAAGTTGAGCATTTGGAAGACGGCTTTTTAAAACAAATGAAAGGGTTGTTTCAATGATAGATAGTATGACAAAAGATAAATCCCGACTCTATTGGGTGGATGCAGCCAAAGGCATTTTGATACTGCTTGTGGCTATGCACCATATGATTCAGCGAGGCAACGAACTGAGTATTTCGTGTCGTGCTCTTGATGTGATTCATCAAACAGAATTGTTTTGGGTTCCCATTTTTATGGCTACATTCTTCATTGTTACTGGTTTTTGGGCTAAATATGACATGAATTTTAAGGATTTTGTCGTAAAAAATGCCAAAAGCCTTCTTCTTCCGCTTATTGTGTTTAGTTATTTAGGAGGCATTTTGCATGAGTTGTTTTATGAAATATTGAAACACACCTATAATGAGAATGCTTTAACTTACCCTTCACTTGTCGTGTCGATTGATTATTGGTTCATTTCGGCTTTGTTTATTGCAAAATGCCTATATTGGTTGATATACAAATATTTAAAGAATGAAAAAACTCGCTGGGTAGTCACCGCTTTAGTATACTTGATGGGTGTCTTGTCGCTAAAGGCTTGGTTCTTACCTAATTATTCATGTTGGAAATGGGCGATGGTATTGATGATTTACCTTCCTTTGGGTCAGGTGTTTAAGGGCAGGATGAATGGGTGGAAGCTATTCCCTGTAGCCTTATTGTTGTATTTGGGCATTTGGTTGCTATTGTATTATAATAATATAGGGTTCCCGTTAACAACAGGGGGGATGAAGAATATGGATTTGGCTCGTGCATTGCCATCCTTCATTTTATGTACAGCGGGCAGTTTCGTGTTCCTTAAACTCTGTTCGCTTATCAAAAGGGCGCGCGTTCTGGAGTTGCTTGGACGCAACACGTTGGCCATCTATATTATGCATTCGTGGATTGAAGTTTTGGCTATGAAGGTGATGCGTAGTTTCTTCGCTCAAGGTGTCTGGGTGTCCACTTTGGCTACCATAGTCACCATCGTCGTGTCGGTGTTTTTGCCTTGTTTGATTTCTGAACTGTTGAACCGCCCGAGATTGAAATGGATTTTAGGGAAGTAATGAAGCGATGGAAATGAAATTGTTTGTAATAATAGTTACTTATAAAGGCAAACGATGGTACGATCGCTGCTTCACATCGTTGAGGGAGTCGACCATTCCGGTACAGACCATTGTGGTTGACAATGCCTCCAATGATGGCTCGGTGGAATACATAAAAGAGCATTTCCCAGAGATACATCTGATTGAGTCGGATGAGAACTTGGGATTTGGCCGGGCCAATAATCTAGCCATGCGCTATGCATTGGATCAGGGATGCGACTATGTGTTCCTTTTGAATCAAGACACATGGATTGAACCAGACACTATAGCAAAGCTTGTTGATGTGCATGTCAGGCATTCTGAGTATGGTATTCTGAGTCCGTTGCATGTTTCGCCCGATGGGCAACGTTTGAATATGCTCATTGATGATGGCAAAAGTCAATACAACAAAAATTTTGGAATGCTTAGTGATTTGTGCTGTGGTACGCCTAAAGAGTTATATCCAGTTGTCTATGTCAATGCAGCGGCTTGGCTCCTTTCTCGAAAAACGTTGGAAACCGTTGGTGGGTTCGACCCGATTTATTTTCATTATGAAGAAGACGATGATTATCTGAATCGGGTTCGATACCATAAGCTTGGCATCGGTGTGTGTGTTCAGTCGCGGATTGTACACGACCACTCCAATTTATTTGACTCATTGCCCATTTCAAAAACTAGGATTCATCGTGACCAGTTGCTGAAGGTGAAGTTTGCCGATCCAAACAATAATGAATCAATAACAAAGTATAGAAGGTACTTGATTAGAAAAACGATCGTGCTTTATTTGCGAGGTAACAAAGGTGAGGCAAAGGCGATGTGGGCGGATTATAAATTTTTGGGAAAAAACCGCAAGGCCATAGAAAATAGTCGTGTGGAAAATAGGAAGATAAAAGCATCATGGTTATGAGTCGGTTTGTCGACAAATTGAAAAAGAAATGGTCACGTATGCGTTTTCGTCCCATACGTGTGTTTTGCTTTCATGGAGTAGTAGGTGATACTGACGAAAATAATCCAGATAGTATTCCGAAATCTTTTTTGATGGAGACAATACAACAGTTATCAAATAGCGGTTATAAATTCATTTCACTAAAAGATGCTCACGCTCATATTAAGAATGACAAGATAAGAATGAACAAATATGCAGTGTTGACGGCTGATGATGGGTTAAAATGTCAATTGGAGGTTTTGTCATGGTTGGAGGAAAAGAACATACCAATTACATTAAGTCTTAATGTGTTGAGTTTGAGTAACAAAGTATGTGGCTTGCCATACCGCAAATGGTATCATATTGAAGACAAGGATACTGAGAAACAATACGCAGAACAGTTGTATATTTCAGAAAGCGAACTGCAAGAGATAAAAAGTGAGCTTGTAACCTTTGCGTTACATGGCGTAAACCATGATGAACCTTCTACAGAGATTTCATTAGGTGATTTTAAGCAAGACGTGGAATTTTGTATACAAAAGTTTTCATCAAGTAAACACTATGTGCCGTTTTATGCCTATAAATACGGGAAGCATAATCGAAACACTGACGAGGTGTTGCGTCAATATGGTTTGACTCCGATACTTGTAGACGGGGAGAAGAACTATAATGACGTTTCGTGTATCCATCGTGAATCATTGGAAGCAATCTATAAAAAATGCCAGCCGAAGTTATCATAGCAGGAGATTTGTGTCTCCAAGACAGAGCTGCAAGAATGGCTTTTGCAGATTTGTGCAGTTGCCATAGTGCAGTTAAACAACTAACAGAGACAGGGGACTATTCCATAGTCAATCTTGAATGTTCCGTCACAAATGATAATTCTGCAAAGCCAATCAAGAAAGCAGGGAAAGCCTTGCGTAATAGTGACAAAGTCTTGGATTTGGTCAGATTTATGGGCTTTGATGCGGTAACATTGGCCAACAATCACTTTGCAGACTATGGGCCGACAACTGTGAGAGAAAGCCTGGAACTTATTGAAAGCCGGAATCTTGACCATGTGGGTGCTGGTTTAAATCTGGACGATGCACAAAGAATCCTTTATAAGACAATCAACGGTATTAACGTGGCATTCATAAATGCCTGTGAACACGAATTTACTATAGCTACTTCCAAAAAGGGAGGGTGCAACCCGATTAATGCTATTTCGTTGTACTATAATATTTTAGAGGCCAAGCAGAAAGCGGAAAGAATCATTGTGATCATTCATGGCGGTCATGAAGAGTATCAGTTGCCTACTCCGAGAATGCAACAGATGTACCGCTTTTTTGTTGATGCCGGCGCATCTGCGGTAATAAATCACCACCAGCATTGCTATAGTGGCTATGAGGTTTATAAAGGATGTCCTATTTTTTATGGATTGGGTAATTTCTCGTTTGATGGAAATGTGTTGGGAAGCAATACTTGGAACGATGGGTACATAGTAAAGCTTCTGATAGATGATACGGTTACTTTTGAATTGATACCGTATATTCAGAATAAAAATACTATTGGTGTCACATTGATGAATGATGAACAAGTGACAGCATTCCAAAACAAGATGCAAGAACTCAACGATGTCATTTCTGACCCGATACGGTTGGAAGAAGCTATGAAGCAGATGGTTGAAAGCAAGAGAGACAAATACATGCGCCCATTAAAGCCCTATCAATATGGGCCTTTATTGAAATTGATAAAATACCATATCATCCCCAAGAAGTTGGCGAAAAAGTTGGTGCCGGAATATATGACCTTGGAAAGGAAGTTATTGTTAAAGAGTTATTTTCAGTGTGAGTCGCATCAGGAAATGATGAACAATCTGTTGGAAAATGAATAGTATCAAAGCTTACATTACTCGTAAAAAGCGAGCTGTCTATAGGATACTTTATGACAAATGCCCTCCTAAGTTCTTTTATAAGTCGCCTAAAACAATGGCATCGTTGTGGTATGCTATCCATGAGGGTAGACTGCCTAATTTAAGGCATCCAAAGAATTTTAGTGAGCTCATGATGTCGATTAACCTAAAAGCAAGGAAAGATCCGCTTGCCCGATCTCTAAGGATTCGCTGTGCCGATAAATATGCTGTTAGGGGTTATGTAAAAGAAAAAGGGTTTGAACACATCTTGAATGAGTGCTATGGGGTTTATGATTCTTTTGACGAGATCAACTTTGACGCACTTCCCAACCAGTTTGTCCTTAAATTAACCTCCTGTTGTGGTATGAATTTTATTTGTCGCGACAAAAGCACATTAAATATTGACCAACTGCGCGAGACCGTTGCAAAATGGTTCGCAGCATGCGAGGATTTCGGACTTAAATCGGCAGAGTGGCACTATGTGGAAATCAAGCCGCGCTTGATTGTCGAAAAGTATTTGTCGATGTTGGGAGAGTCTTTGTCGCTAATTGATTATAAGTGGCATTGCTTTAATGGACAAGTATATCATATTCAAACGATTAGTGATAGGGATGTTAAAAAAGGTTCGTGTGCGTTTAATAATGATACTTATAACATTCTTTGGCAACGGACAGAATGCATAAGGCCAGAGTATCATATAAATCGGCGAATGCTTCCTAAACCAGTGTGTTTTGATGAAATGAAACATGTAGCGGAAACATTGAGTAAGGATTTTGAGTATGTTCGAGTTGATTTATATGAGGTTGATGGTAAAGTGCTGTTCGGAGAGTTGACATTCACGCCGGCTGGATGCTATGAATTTGACTACAAACGGGAGTATTTGGAAGATATTTGTCGATTCTATTATGAGACAAAGAATTGATGACAACATTATAATGGTATGACTCTCGCACCCATAGTTGTTTTTTCCTATGATCGCCCCGACCATTTAAGGCAGACACTTGAAGCACTGGCTAAAAATGATTTGGCTCAAGAGAGTATGCTTTACATTTATTGCGATGGAGCGAAGTCCAATGCGACAGAAGAGCAACATCAAAGGGTCTTGGAGAATAGGGAAGTGGCTCGCACCGCAACGGGATTCAAGGAAGTGCGTGTGGTGGAGCGAGAGCGAAATATCGGTCTCAAGGACAACATTGTAGGGGCTGTGACTGATGTTGTCAACCAATATGGGCGAGTCATTACGCTTGAAGACGATGTTGTTGCTTCGGTGGGATTTCTGAAGTATATGAATGAGGCTTTGGAGTTGTATGCCGATGAAGAGAAGGTGATGCATATTTCGGCCTATATGTATCCGCACAAGTCGCGTTTGCCCGATACGTTTTTCTATCCTGTTCCGTATCCTGGTGGAGGATGGGCTACTTGGCAACGGGCATGGATTCAATATGATGATAATGCACAAGAACTTTTTGATTATTGGCAGGATAAGTGGAAAACATTTGACATCTATGGAGGCGATTATCTGTCAAAACAATTGAAAAGGAATAGGGAAGGGACGATGCGGACTTGGTTCGTGAAATGGTATGCCGTGATGAGAAGACAAGATGCTTTGACTTTATATCCAGGTCGTTCATTGACAAACAACATCGGCTTTGACAACATGGCTACAAATTGCTATACGACAACAAAGTTTGATGTGGTTCCGACAGACTATGTGAAAGTTGTGCGATGTCCTTTGAAGATCAATAGTAAAGCGTCAAGACTCATATATGATTTTTACCAAGGCCATTGGTATAACAAAAGACGCAGAAACGCGCTAATCAATAAGCTAAAAGATGCTGTCTTGTTTTGGAGATGAAACTGAAGTATTATATACAGAAGTTGTTGGGTAATTTGCTCAATACTCCTATTATTCCTAAAGGTAAAACGGTCGGGTATTCGTTGGTTCGTTCGGAAAAGGCAAATGCTGAATTGGATGATCACACGAGAGTGTTCCCGCCTTTCTTCTTGCATGATGTGCGATTAGGCGAGTATTCGTATGTTGCGAAGAATTGTACTATTCGCCATTGCAATATTGGAAAGTTTTGTTCGATAGGCTCCAACTTTTGCTGTGGATTGGGGATGCATCCGACCAATGGCATCTCAACGGCGCCGATGTTTTATTCTACGGCGAAACAAAACGGAACCACATTGTGTACGAAAAGCAAAGCTGCTGAAGCAAAACAGACGAATATCGGTAACGACGTATTCATCGGTGCCAATGTCACGGTTCTGGATGGAGTTACTATCGCCGATGGCGCAGTAATCGGGGCAGGCGCTGTGGTGGTGTCTGATATTCCTCCATATGCTGTTGCGGTTGGTGTGCCGGCTAAGGTGGTGAAATATCGTTTTGATGAGGCCACAATAAAAGCTTTGCTTGAAAAGCAATGGTGGAATGGAACAGAGGAAGATTTGAAAAAGGTAGAACGGGATTTTTGGGATGTTAAGGCATTCCTGACAGAATAGAGATGAGATTATCCATTATTACTATCAACCGAAACAATGCCGCTGGTCTCGAAAAGACCATGCAGAGTGTGGCTGTTCAGTCTTTCAAGGAGTTTGAGTATATAGTCATTGATGGTGCCTCAACTGATAATAGCGTGAATGTTATCAAAGCGCATGAAAGCGATTTTTCTCACCTGAGATGGGTTTCAGAATCAGACTCGGGCATTTACAACGCCATGAACAAAGGCATCCGTCTGGCTTTGGGAGACTATATCCAGATTCTTAACTCGGGTGATTGCTTGGCGGCTGACAATGTGACGGAACGAATGCTTACAGCCCTTGAAAAAGCGGGAGAGCCTTCCATCCTTTATGGCAATATGATGAAATGTTTTCCCGATGGACATCGTCTGGTTGACAAATGTTTTGCTGGACAGGAGATTACTATGTTGGGAATGTACACGGGAACATTAAACCATGATCCCGCTTATATCCGCCGCGACTTGTTTGGGAAATATGGCTATTATGATGAAAGTCTAAAAATCGTTTCCGACTGGAAATGGTATCTGCAAGCCATCATTTTTGGCGGCGAAAAGCCAAAATATGTGGATATGGATGTCACTTTGTTCGACATGACTGGGATTAGCGAGAATGGTGGCCAAAACCGAGATCTCATTGATAGGGAGAAGAGGACGGTTCTCGAACAATTGATAAATCCGCAATTCCTTCATGATTATGACAATTATGCATCGGACATTTATATGATGCGTCGCATCCGAAGGCATCGGGTGGCCAATAAGTTGGTGTGGTTCGTGGAAAGAGTATTGTTCAAGATGGAAAAGGTCAAGAACAAACGTTCGGGCATCCAAAAATGGGAATAAAAGTTAAGCAATAAATGAAGACGGTTTTGGTATTAGGTGGTTTTGGTTTTTTGGGAACCAATATCATTAAGATGATAGACGACTCGTTTGCACAATCGTATCAAGTCGTGGTGTTGGATAGATTGCTGACTCATCCATCAGGGGAGAGGTTTAATTGTGTAAAAAAAGTATATGTCGGTGATTTTTCTGATGAGTCGTTGTTGAAGAGTATTTTTAAAGAGAATGATATAGACTTGGTGATTCACTCGTTGAGCACCACAATTCCTTTGGGTACGAATAATGCTCGATTCGACATCGAAACCAATCTTGTTCCAACCATAAAACTTTTGGATAGTATGTTGGAGCATCGAGTTGATGACATTGTATTCATCTCGTCGGGAGGTGCGATTTATGGCAATAGTTATGGTGGAGCGCATAAAGAAAACGAGAATACATTCCCAATCAGTTCATACGGTGTCGTCAAATTGACGGTTGAAAAATTCATGATGCATTATGCGGCATATTATGGGTTAAAACCATTGGTGTTAAGGTTGTCTAATCCGTATGGCCCCTATCATTATTCCATGAAACAGGGCCTTATCAATGTGGCTTTGGCCACTGCTCTTGGCAATGAACGGTTTGTTGTGTGGGGAGACGGAACAGCCGAGAAGGATTATATTTATGTGCGGGATTTTGTTTCTGTCATGTTCCAACTTGTAGAGAAAGGCATTCATTCAGAGGTCATCAATGTCGGTAGTGGGCAGGTCGCTTCGGTGAATCGAATACTAGGCGAAATAAAACAAATGGTTCCATCGTTTTCCTGGGAATACAAGGATGCCTCCAAATTGGATGTCTCGCATTTTGAGTTGGACACGACATTGTTGAGTTCGTATATTGGGACGTATGATTTTGTCAAGTTGGATGAAGGCGTCAAGATGACGTATGAATGGCAAAAACAGTTAATATGAGACTGAGTATTGTAACCACGATGTATAATTCGGCAAAGTATTTGCCCAAATGTGTGGATTCTTTACTGAAACAAGATCTGTTAGAGGATGATTATGAGATTATTTTAGTAAACGATGGGAGCCCTGACAATAGCTTGGAACTTGCCGAGCAATATGCGTCTCGTCATAAGAACATAAAAGTGTTGTCTCATCCGAATAAGGGATTAGCAGGGGCAAGGAATACGGGCCTGGAGGCAGCTCAAGGTGAGTATTTGTGCTTTGTCGACCCGGATGATTATGTTCACGCCAATATCTATGGGAAATTGTTAGGAATGATGGACGAGGGCCATCTTGACATGCTGCGGTTCAATTATGACATGGTAAATGAAGATTATCAAATCCTCAGTAAGCCAAAAGGAACAGTAATTGATTATTCGCGCCAAATTATGGATGGAGAGACGTTTATGGATGAACGATTAGGATACGGATGCTTTGTCTGGTCTTATATATACAGGTTGTCCTTCCTTAGGAAGACGGGGGTCTTGTTCAAAGAGGGAGCCTATTTTGATGATGCCAACTGGCTTCCACATGTGTGTTGTAAGGCGGAGAGGATTGATAGTGCCGATTTTGTTTGTTATCATTATCTACAGCGCAATGGTTCGATCTTGAATGGCATGACTGAAGAGGCCAAACAAAAGAAGATAAAAGGTCAGATTGACTTGATATGTAATTTACAAAATTTTGCGAGGCAAACCGATTCTAAAAAGGTGAAACATTGGTGCCTTTCGATGGTTTCCGTAACCGTTCTAGCGATTATGTCTTTTGCCGTACAGGAGTCGGATAAGCATGTGGTAAAGATGGTGAGTAATCTGCCTGTGTTTCCTCTGGAATTAAGGTTGAAGAATACTACAAGAAGAGTTAAGAATAAATTGAGGCTGATTAATCGGTCTCCAAAGATGTATTATAAAATGTGTCAATTGCTTAAGTGATTGGGCATTGGGCAGTAAGGCTATTCTAAAGGATTGTTTTGATGATTCCGAAAACGATACATTATTGTTGGTTTGGGCGAGGCGAGATGTCTGAATTGGCTAAAAAATGCATAGCATCATGGCATAAGTATATGCCCGACTACGAATACAAGCTTTGGGACGAGGACAATTTTGACGTATCTTCTGTCCCCTACGCCAAAGAAGCATACAAGGTCCGCAAATTTGCATTCGTGAGTGACTATGTGCGTCTCTGGGCATTGGAGCAAGAAGGTGGCGTTTATTTGGACACCGATGTTGAAGTGTTCAAGCCTCTTGATGACTTGCTTTGCTATCGTGCTTTCGCTGGATTCGAAGGCAGCAAGCACCTGCCGTTAGGAACCTGTGTCATGGCTAGTGAGGCGCATGGTGAATGGGTGACGGAACAGCTTACAACTTATCGTGAGAGGCATTTCATTAATACAGACGGTTCTTTCGATATGACAACCAATGTTCAATACATCTCGGCAACGATGACAGGACATGGTTTCAAGCAAAATGGCGAGGAACAAGATTATAAGGATCTACACGTCTTCCCCATGGATTATTTCTCTCCGAGACACACAACTGGCGAATATATAAGGACAGAGAACACTTTCTGTGATCATTTGGGTCTGGGTACATGGGATGATAGAGAGCCTGGTTGGAAGACTAAGGTCGTGGAATTCGTCGGACAGAAAAACGCGGTTCGGTTAATCAAATTAAAACGCTGGTTGCTTGGATAAACCGAAATTGTTTATTTTTGCTTCAAATTTGAAAACAGAGATATGCTGACCTATTTTCCTAATTATTTCTCGAGGCGCGCTATTATGTGCTATGCTGTTACATTAGCCTTGGTAAGTGCCTTGTTCATAAATTACGTGCTTCCTCTCAAGTTTGTTGTGTTTGGTTTTGTTGCGGTGATTCTTTTCTTTACGTATGCTAGCAAGCTGACGATGAGATGGGGACAATGTTCCGAGCACATATATCAAAGGAGGGTGTTCATTGCGGCATTGATAATTCGCATTGTTTATGTAGTATTTATTTATTATTTTTATATTAGTGAAACAGGCGAGCCTCATGCCTATTATAAGGGTGATGAAGGTTTATACCAAAGCGTAGCGCAGGTATGGTATGAATTTGGTTATGAGGATTTCCGCAATTGCCTTCGTGATTATCTGGACTTTTCTGATACGGGCTATTGCTGGTGGTTGGCGATATTGTATTTGCCTTTTGGCCCCCATGTATTAGTGGGACGTGTTGTTAAGTGTATTGTTGATGCATTTACTTGTCTGTTGCTATACAATTTGGGCAAACGCAATTTTGGGGAGTCTACAGGACGTATGGCTGCCATTTTTTATATGCTCATGCCAAATGCTTGGTTTTATTGCGGCGTTACTTTGAAAGAGATAGAGATGTCGTTCTTGGTTGTCTTATTTGTTGAACGTGCAGATTTGGCTTTACATTCTTCAAAACTCAAATTACAAAATCTTATTATACCATTGATGGCGGCGGGAGCGATGCTGACATTTCGCACCGCCATGGCGGCAGTGATGATCGCAGCATTGGGAGCCGCATTTGTTCTTGGTTCTCAGAAGCAATTGCAACTTTGGCAAAAGATTGTGTTGGCAGTTGTATTTGTCGTTTGGATGTTTATGACAGTAGGCGTTGAGCTGGTGGAAGAAAGTGCCCAGTTGTGGGCAGAGAGAACCTCCAATCAGGAAAGTGGTTATGCGTGGCGTGCTGAGACCAACTCGTTTGCACAATATGCCTCGGCAGCAGTGTTTGCTCCTTTGATTTTTACTATTCCTTTCTCTACAATGGTGGAAATTTTTGGTCAGGAAAACCAGATGATGATGAATGGGCCGAATTTCATCAAGAATATTCTTTCCGGATTGACCATCTTTGCGTTGTTTTTATTGCTGAAGCGGCGTGAATGGCGAAAGCATGTGCTCCCTCTGGCACTTATGGGCGGCTATTTGGTAGTCTTAGTGTTTAGTAATTTTGCCCATTCCGAGCGCTTCCACTTCCCCGTGTTGGCTCTTGAGTTGCTGTTTGCTGCCTATGGTGTTTCGCAGGTGACTAACAAACATAAACGAATATACATGATTTGGATGGTTGGTATTTGTATTGCTAACATACTTTGGTCATGGATCAAATTGGCAGGTAGAGGTATGGCATGAGAATACTTGTTGTCGCATCATTCAATAAAGGTCATTTTGCGCCTTTCATTTTCGAACAAGTCAATGCTCTTAAAAAACAAGGTTGCGAAATAGATTTCTTTGGATTGCAAGGTAAAGGTTTACATGGGTATTTGAGGAATTTGCCTTTATTGAAGCAGAAGATCAAAGAGATTTGCCCGGATGTTGTCCATGCGCATTATGGTTTGTCCGGTCTTTTTGCCAACTTGCAGCGTCGTGTTCCTGTTGTGACCACCTACCATGGCTCAGACATCAACGACAAAAAGGTTTTGCCTTTTTCAAAAGTGGCTCTGCGTTTGTCGGCATGGAATGTTTTCGTTTCACGAAAGACATTAGAGATTGCCAAGCCAAGGAAGAAATACATACTTTTGCCATGTGGCATCGACTTGTCCGACTTGCAACTGACAGAAAAAGCCGAGGCAAGACGCAAGATGAATCTAAAGTCTGACAAAAATTATATCCTTTTTGCCGGTGCATTTGACATTGCGGTGAAAAATGCTCCGTTGGCAAAAGAAGCAGTTGCCTGTTTGCAAGATAGTCAACCGGAATTGCTTGAATTGAAGGGTTATACGAGAGATGAGGTGACCCTGCTTATGTGTGCTGCTGATGCTTTTCTGTTGACCTCCCACACAGAAGGTTCTCCTCAAGTCATCAAGGAAGCTATGGCTTGTGGGTGTCCAATTGTGAGTGTGGATGTGGGTGATGTGAAGGAGCGTGTTGAGGGAACGGAAGGCTGTTTTGTTTCGGATTCCCGAAATCCGAGAGATTTGGCGAATCTGCTTAAGAAAGCATTTGCATTTGCGGGCAAAACTGAGGGCAGAAAAAAGATATTGGCAGACGGATTGGATAACCGACTAGTGGCAAGACATCTTTTTGAGATATACGAAAGGGTATTGAGAAGTGAGAATCATTGATGGTGAACATATTGACTCGGTACTGTGGTCGGAATTGGTGAAGCAGTCGCCAGTGGCAACATGGTTTCAAACCAGGGAAGCCTATATGTTTTTTGAAGATCTTTCCTTTCTTGAGGCCTTTGCCATCGCGGTTGAGTCGGAGGGGCAACTAAAAGGGTTGGTTGCGGGTTATATTCAAAAGGATGGCGGAAAGATAAAACAGTTTTTTTCCCGAAGGGCGATTGTTGTTGGAGGACCACTGCTGTCAGATGAGATTACTGATGAAGAACTTGCCTTTTTATTGTCTGCTTTGGTAAAGAAGCTTAAGAAAAAAGCCATCTTCATCGAAACCCGAAATTTCAACGACTATAATCGTTGGCGGCCGGTTTTCGAACAATTGGGGTTTGGTTATGAACCACATTATGACGTTCAGGTGGACACGACTTCTATGGAATCGGTTAATAACAAATTGGATAGGAATAGAAGACGTAATATAAAAAAAGCATTGGATAATGGTGTCGTTATTGATGAAAACCCAAGTGCTGATGATTTGAGGCAGTTGTATTCAATGCTTGAGGAATTGTATACTACAAAAGTTAAAACGCCGTTGTTCCCGTTCGAGTTTTTTGAGAAGCTTAGAGCAATCTCTTCGTCACGGTTTTTTGTAGCCAAAAACGCAGAAGGACAATTGCTTGGCGGTTTGGTGTGCGTGGCATTGGAACAACGGGCGGTATATGCATGGTTGGCATGCGGTGATGATTTCAATTACAAGTCGTTGTCACCTTCGGTGATGGTCAATTATGCCGGTGTTAGCTGTGCGGCAAGAGAGGGAATGCCCAGATTTGACTTTATGGGTGCGGGTAAACCCGATGATGGAGGTTATGGTGTTCGCGATTTCAAGTTGAAATTCGGAGGCGAATTGGTGGAATTTGGACGCTATGTCTATGTGTGCAACCGCTTGCTGTTTGGTATCGGTAAGTTGGCCGTAAAAGTTTTGAAGAAAGGATGAATATTTTAATCGACATAAACCACCCAGCTCATGTGCATTTGTATCGCAATGCATATAAGATGCTGGTCGAAAAGGGCCATGAGGTGCTTGTCATAGTCAAGGAGATTCCTTCGGCGATGAAGTTGCTCGATTTGTATGGCATTCCGTATGTCAACATTGGCAAAAAGGACGATAGTATTATGAGGAAGGGCTTGGATCAGTTGGTTTATGATAAACGTTTGTTGAAGATTGTTCGTGAACATCATACAGAAATAGGTTTGGGTTCATCGATTAATATACCTCATGTCAGCAGGCTGAATAAGATGAAAAGCATCATTCTGGATGATGATGACGATGAGGCGGAGCCTTTGTTTGTCAAGTTTGGGCATCCTTTCGCCGATACTATATTGACACCTTCTTCCATCAAACGAAAGTCGTCCAAAGCCGTCTATGTAGATGCTTATCATGAGATGGCTTATCTCCATCCAAACTGGTTCAGTCCTGACCCAGCCGTGTTGCGTGATGCAGGCGTTGAGGAAGGAGAACCCTATTTCATTTTGAGGTTCAATGCTTTCAAGGCGCATCATGACATTGGTGCAGAGGGTTTGTCCATCGAAAACAAACGTCGGCTTGTGGAACGCCTGCAAACTTGTGGGAAAGTCTTCATCACTACTGAGCGGAACATGGACGATGAATTCAAACCCTATCAGTTGACGGTATCGCCCGACAAGGCACATTCGTTGATGTATTATGCCACGATGTTTGTCGGCGACAGCCAGACGATGACATCAGAAGCCGCTGTGCTGGGTACTCCAGCAGTCAAGTGCAACAGTTTCGCGGGCCGATTGTCGGTACCCAATGAATTGGAGCGAAAATACGGTTTGTGCTATTCGTTTCTGCCTGAGCAACAGGAGGCTTTCTTTGCCAAAATCGAAGAGTTGTTAGCCATGCCTGACTTGAAAGGGGAGTGGCAATTACGCCGCCAACGTATGTTGGCCGATAAGATTGACTATACCCGATTCTTGGTTTGGTTTGTCGAGAACTATCCCCAAAGCAGGCAAACCGTTATGAATCAACCTGAATTTCAATTCCAATTCAGATGAGCAGGGACTTCACATTGAAAAAATATGCTGAACTACTTCAGAGTTTAAAAAAGGTAGGCTATCGTTTTTTGACATTTGAGAAATATTGTTCAGAAAAGGATTCTCTGAATGATGTTAGGTTCATCATCCTGCGTCATGATGTGGATTTGAAAGCCGAGAACTCTCTTGCCACTGCAAAAATTGAGCATTTTTTAGAAATAAATGCATCATACTATTTTCGTGTAGTTGAGCAAAGCAACAAACCTGAAATCATTAAGGCCATCGCTGAAATGGATCACGAAATCGGTTATCATTATGAAGACATGACCGTTTGTGGCGGTAATGCGGAAAAGGCGCTTGAGCATTTCGAAAAGCAATTGGATTATTTTCGGCAATTTTATCCTGTGAAGACCATTTGCATGCATGGTGCACCCCGCAGCAAATATGATGGGCGTGACTTATGGAAACGGTATGACTATCACGATTTTGGCATTGTTGGAGAACCTTATTTTGATGTCGACTTTTCGAAAGTTTTCTATCTTACCGATACAGGTCGTCGATGGGATGGCTTCAATGTGAGCTTGCGTGACAAAGTGCCTGTTTATCAGGATGAATGGATTCGGCAAGGGCTGGTTTTCCATAGTACTGACGAAGTAATTGATGCCATCGAAAAGGAGAAACTACCTAAGCAGCTGATGATGACAACTCATCCCCAACGCTGGACAGACCGGCGTGAAGAATGGCTCAAAGAAAAGGCCATGCAGTCAACCAAAAACATGGTGAAAGGATTGATGGTACGGCTTAATTGATTTTTTGTTATATTTCCGTGATAATTGTGACTTTTTATCCGAAAAAATTGTAATTTTGCAACCCAAATAAGAATAGATATTTTTATAGAGATGAAAACAAATAGAATTTTCCTTTACTTCCTGTTAGTTTTATTGGCTGTTTCGGCTTCATCATGCATCACGCCAAAGCATGTTCGTTATTTGCAAAATATGCCCAAAGATGGTTTGCCCATCAATGAATCATTAGAAGCCACAGTGGCTCCTTTCGATGAGTTGAGAATAATGGTTTTGAGTAATACCGGAAAGGACGATGAACTGCTCAAGCCTTTTAATACTGTTCAGTCTATTGGGCAAAGCGGTAGTGGTTATGGTTCTACTATGTCTGGCTATCTCGTTGATTCAAAGGGTAATATTCGATTCCCGGTGTTGGGTGAGCTCCATGTTGAAGGTTTAACACGGTTGCAGTTGCAAGATACCATTGCCGCACAGCTTATACGTAATGGACAACTTAAAGAACCTTTTGTGTTAGTCCGTTTTTTGAATTTTAAAGTCTTTATGTTATCCAGTTCAGGCGGCAGGGTGATTAACGTTACTAATGAGCGTTGTACCTTCCTTGAAGCTTTGGCTATGTCGGGCGGTTTAGATTGGTATACCCGCCGAGACCGTATTGGGGTAATGCGTGAAGTGGATGGCAAACGTGTGATACATTATCTCGATCCTCGTTCTACTGATATTTTTAATGATGAGTTTTTTGTGCTTCAGCAGAATGACATTATCTTTACCGAGGAACGTCCCTACAAGTTCTTCAATGCTAATATGAACACGGTTCTTGGCTTTATATCATCGGTAACAGGACTGGTGTCATCGGCAGTTTCGATTTATACTCTTTATAAATTGATTGATAGCTTTTTTGTCCCTTAATTGAAATTGATAGTTTTATCTCTTGGATAGAAAAAAATGAATCTTTAATATCAGCAATATGGCTACTAACAACAATCTCAACGATATCAACAACGCGAACAAGAGACCCGAAGACATTAATTCGTTTTTTGATGAAAGTGCTAATAGCGGTTTTAAGTTCAAGGATTTGGTTTTTCTGGTGTTTCGCAACCTGCATTGGTTCGTCATTTGCGCCTTGATTGGTGGTGTTGTTGCTTATTACAAAGTAAGTAAACAAGAACGAATTTATTCAAGTACTGCTACTCTTTTGATTAAGACTTCTTTGACAAGTAGTGGGTCGGAGTCACTTCGCTCCTCTTCAACTTTGGGAAGCCTTTCAGGAGGTCCTATTGTAAGCACAATCAATAATGAGATGATGGTTTTGAAGTCTCAGTCGATTATGGAAAGTATGGTGCGCAAATTGAACTTGAATGTTTCTTATTTTTATAAGACCAAGGTTTCAAAGCGTAATAAGGATCTTTACAAAGAGTCGCCAATTGAGGTTGTTTTTCCTGAAATGGACGAGCAGGTAAATGCCTCTTTCAGTGTGAAACCGATTGATAAGGATCATGTAATTCTTGACGATTTTAGAGGTGATATTCCTGCAATGACGGTACGCTTGAATGATACTGTGATATCTCCAGTTGGCAAGATCATTGTAAAACCTACATGGCGATTTGGTGATTTTTATGACATAGCCGTTACGGTCAGCCATCATTCGGTTTCGATGGTGGCATCAATCTATCGTGGACGCATCGTCGTGAGAAGAGATAATACAACTAATGCTATTTTGAAGCTTGCAGTTAACGATACCTCTCCCTTGCGTGCTGCAGATGTGCTCAACACCTTGATGGAGGTATATAATCAAGAGTCCATTGACGACCAACAACGCGTACTTGACTATACGGAGAATTTTATCAACGATCGTATCGAGTATTTGATGAACGATATCAATGAAAATGAAAAAGTGTTTGTCGATTTCAAACGTAGTCATAATATTATTGATACGAAGAGTTATGGTCAAGCCTACATGGCAGCGAGTACAGCTTTGACGGAGGAAGCAAAAAAGCTGGATGCTCAAGCTGATATGGTTCGTTATCTGCTCAATTTTGCCAAGAACAATACTGATCAGATGATTCCTATAGGTGCAGTTTCTGTATCTTCTGAGGCTTCATCAATTATTCATAAATACAATGATAATTTGGTAAAAATTGAGAAATACAAAGCTGATGGCACGATTAATAATCCAGTGGCGCAAAATTTAATGGAGGAACAAGTGAATCTCCATGCCAGCATCATTACAGTTCTTGAAACCAATCTCAAAGGTTTGGAAGATCGTATTGATGCTGCAAATCGAGATCGGAGTATTGCCAATTCCCAAATCCAAAGCGTTCCTGTTGCCCAATTGGAATTGGGCTCGGTCGAGCGTATGCAAGGCATCAAGGAAAGCCTTTATTTGCAACTGTTGACTAAGCGTGAAGAGTTGTTGATGACAAGTCCCCAACTGGAAGCTACTGGTAAGGTGATTGACTATGCACAGCCTAATAGCAAACCAATCGCACCAGATGAAAGAAGATCTACACTAATTGGTATTATTATTGGTCTAGCTGTCCCAATTGTCGTTTTGGTCCTTAAGAATTTGCTTGATACTACAATTCACGACAGAGTGGACGTGCAAAAGACTTCCAATGTTCCCTTCCTTGGTGATGTGCCGTTTGAGAAAGATATGGAAGGATATGCCATCAGGGTTCGGGAGAATGGTCGAGATTCACTTTCCGAGTCATTCCGTCTTATTCGATCTAGTTTGGAGTACATGAAAGACAGAAAAGATGGAGCACATGCCATCATGTTCACTTCGTTTATGGTCTCTTCTGGAAAGACGTTTATCTCGACCAATTTGTCCACCAGTTTTGCTTTAGCAAAAAGAAAGACCGTGTTGGTCGACTTGGATATCCGTAAGGGAACTTTGTTCAAAGTGTTCAATGTTTCTACCAAAGCGGGTGTGTCTAATTATCTTTCAGGTAAAACGGATTCGATTGACGATATCATTCATTCTGATGTCAATACACCTGGCCTTGACATTATCTTCTCGGGTCCGGTGCCGCCCAACCCGGCTGAGCTGCTGATGAGCACGCGTTTGGAGGACATGATGGCTGAACTGCGCAAACGTTATGAGTATATCTTCTTGGACAATGTTCCTGTGGGTATGGTCGCCGACTCCGACATTGTGAAACGCGTGGCTGATACTACGATTATGGTGCTCAGAGCTGGTAAGACCGATAAGCGATTGCTCTTCGATGTGGATAAATTCTACAGGGATAGGACATATCCCAACATTTGCGTGATTTTGAATGGTGTGAATAAAAAGAGACGTGGCTATGGCTATTATGGTTATGGTTATGGCTATGGTTATGGCTATGGTTACGGTTATGGCTATGGTTATGGTCATCAATATGGTTATGGCTACGGCTATGGTTATGGCTATGGTGACGAGGAAGAACATAAGAAGAAAAAGAAGTGGTATCAACGTATCTTTAAAAAGAAACATCATCACCACCATCATCATTCTGGCAAGCATGTAAGCAAAATGAGTGATGACGGTAAGGAATAATGGGTTAGGATATGTTTGGATTTCGTAAAAAGCTGCCAAAAGGCATTTTCGAGGGCGCTTCCGATGTGCATTGTCACCTTCTTCCTGGTGTTGATGATGGTTTTTCAACTATGGAGAAATCGTTGCATGCTTTGAAGAAACTTGAGGAGCATGGCGTAAAGAAGATGGTGCTGACGCCCCATTTTATGAAAGACTATCCAAATAACGACCGTGTTACCATCACTGCCAAGTTTGAGGATTATAAGGCTGAAGCTGCCAAGGTGTGTGGCATCGAGTTGCATCTTGGGGCAGAATATATGTTGGATGCTCGGTTTTTGGAGCATTTCAAACAAGGCTTCTTGACTTTAGACAAGGATGGCACTCATGTATTGTGTGAAACTTCATATTTGATGTATGAGCACGGGATATCCGAGATGCTTTATGAAATAATGTGTTCTGAATATCAACCGGTTATCGCTCACCCTGAACGTTATGAATATGCTAATAAGGCTCTTTATTTCAAATGGGTTGATAAGAGGTTTAAGTTCCAGTTGAATATTTTGTCACTTGCGGGTGCTTATGGACGTGCAGCGGTTGCCAAGTCGCATTACCTGCTGAAAGAGGGCTTGTATGATTATGTGGGTTCCGACATGCATAGATTAAGCAACTATGAGCGTTTTCTCCCTGAGATCCGCTTGAGCAATAAAAACATTGAGCGGCTTGAACAGCTGGTCGAGAACAATAAGAAATTGGTTGGCTGATGGTAAGCTGTTGCGAAGATGAAAAATCCCGATGAGCAATCGCTCATCGGGATTTTTTTTGTTTAACTGTAGGACTGCTAATATGACATCCTTACAATAGTCGTTTATTTCAGTCCACGGGCTTTCAGATAAGGCTCATAGTCGGGGTCTTGACCGCGGAATTTGCGGTATTGTACCATGCCTTCATCGTTGCCGCATTCTTGTAGGCAGTTCTTACGGAACGATGCGGCTAACTCGGGATTGAAAAGATTGCCCGAACTCTTGAAGAAGTTAAAAGCATCTTTGTCCAATACCTCTGCCCATGTGTAAGCATAATACCCAGCACTGTAACCACCATTGAAGATATGGGCGAAGTTGGTGCTGCGGTAGCGAGGCAGGATTTCTGGCATCAGGCCAATGGCATCCATCTGCTGTTTCTCGAAGGCATCCACGTCGAGGTCTTTCACTTCAGTCAGTTCGTGGTATTTCATGTCGAGAATGGAGGCTGCAATGAGCTCGGTAGTCATGAAGCCTTGGTTGAACAGGGCGCTGTTTTCGATCTTGGCGATGAGGCTGTCGGGCATGACTTCGCCAGTCTTATAATGCGTGGCGTACATACGGATGACCTCAGGCTCTGCAACCCAGTTCTCCATGATTTGCGAAGGCATTTCCACATAATCGTGGGGTACGTTGCCACAAGTGCGGCTGTAGAGGCCATCGCTGAAAAAGGCGTGCAACGAGTGACCGAACTCATGCCACATGGTTTCGGTCTCGTCCCAAGTGAGCAGGGCAGGGGTGTCGCCCGAAGCAGGGGTGAAGTTCATCACCAAGGAAATGACAGGATAAATCTTCTTTCCATCTATGTCGTGACCGCTAGTGCGGAACTCGGTGCACCAGGCACCTCCACTCTTCGAATCACGCGGATAATAGTCCATATAAAGGATGCCGAGGAAGTCGCCGTTAGCTTCCTTCACCTCATAGGTCTCCACACCTGGGTAATATACGGGCAAGTTCTCGTTTTTGGTGAAATTGATGCCATATAGTTTGTTGGCAGCTGTGAACATGCCATTGCGGACATTGTCCACAGTCAGATAGGGTTTGATATAGTTCTCGTCGAAATCGTATTTGGCTTTGCGGAGCTTCTCGGCATAGTACCACCAGTCCCAGCCTTCAAGCTTGATGCCAGCACCTTCGGCATCGGCGATGGACTGCATCTCTGCCAGTTCTTTCTTAGCGAGTTGCTGTGCAGGATTGAAGATGTCTATAAGGAACTTGTCGACGGTTTTGGAGTCTTGGGCCATATTGACGGCGAGGACATAGTCGGCATAGTTGTCGTAACCGAAGAGTTTGGCTTTCTGCACGCGCAGCTTGCACATCTCGTTGATGAGTTTCTTGTTGTCGTATTCGTTGTTGTTGTCGCCACGATTATAGTAGGCTTTGTACATCTGTTCGCGCAAGTCGCGGTTGTCGGCGAACTGCAGGAAGGGGATGAGGCTAGGCTTGCTCAAGGTGAACACCCACTTGCCTTCCATACCTTCAGTCTTGGCTTGTTCGGCGGCGGCATCGATGCTGGTTTGTGGCAGGCCCGCAAGGTCTTTTTCATCTTCGATGATGAGTTTATAACCACTGTTTTCCTTCAGTAGGTTGTTGCCGAATTGCAGGCTCAAGGTGGAGAGCTGCTCGTTGATTTGGCTCAGTTCGGCTTGCTGCTCGGCATTCAATCCGGCACCATGACGCATGAAGTCCTCGTGGTATTTCTTCACCACACGAATCTGCTGGTCATCAAGCCCCATTTCGTTGCAATGTTGATACACATAGTCGATGCGCTCGAAAAGTTTCGGGTTCATCATGATGGCATCACTGTGCTTTGAGAGCATAGGCAGTACCTGCTCGGCGATGGCCACCATCTCATCGTTGGTGAGGCATTCGTTGAGGTTGAAGAATACATTGCGAACACGGTCCAGAGTTTTGCCCGACTTGTCGAAAGGCAGGATGGTGTTTTCGAAAGTGGCAGGTTCTGTGTTGTTGACGATAGCCTCAATTTCAGCCTGTTGCTCGGCGATGCCAGCCTTAAAGGCAGGCATGTAGTGCTCGTTTTTGATTTGGTCGAACGGCGGCACTTGGAAAGGTGTCGTGTATTCGGTGAGGAAGGGATTTGGACTCTCGACCTCGGGTTTTTGCTCTGACTTGGAGGTGCACGAAGCCAATGTGATGACGCTTAATGCCATCATCGCGGATGTATTCCGTAACATGTTGATAAGTTTTTTGGTCATTGTATTGAAATTTAGTGTGTTTTCTGCGCTGCAAAGATAAAAAATGTTGTTTTTTGTTTTGCGAAATAGTAAAAACATTATCTTTGTAGTCGGTTATTTATGCAAATTTTGAAATAAGATATATGAGTTACATTTCCTGGGATAAGAAAAAATTGGTCAATCTTGAGTTTACGCTCAACCGTGAAGTGTTGCGTTCCAACGCTTTAGGTGCATTTCTTGCCACCACGGTGATTGGCTGTAACACGCGAAAGTATCATGGTCTCTTAGTGGTACCGCAACCGCAACTGGACAACAACAACCATGTGCTGCTGTCGAGCCTCGACGAGACCATCATTGAAAACAAGGAGGAATTCCATCTTGGTGTGCATATGTACCCGAATGGTGTTTTCGCTCCGCGAGGTCACAAATATCTTCGCGACTTCACTGCCGACCCCATGCCGAAGCTGACCTACCGCATCGGCAATGTGGTGCTTGACAAGGAGTTGATTTTCTCCGCAACGGAGGCACGGCTTTTTGTGCGTTACACGCTGCGCGAAGCTGTGGTGCCTATCACCCTACGTGTTTTACCTTTCCTGGCCTTCCGTAACGTCCATATGCTGACGCATGAGAACCACGAGGCTAGCCGCAAGGTGGATTTGGTGAAGAACGGCGCTTCATGGCAGCTTTACAAGGACTATTCGAGGCTGTACCTGCAGTTCTCGAAGGCGGCGGAATACACACATGTACCGCATTGGTATTACAATATGTTTTACATTCGTGAGCAGGAGCGTGGCTACGATGCTGCTGAGGATCAGTTTGTGCCTGGTTTCTTTGAGTTGCAGATGAAACAAGGTGACACGGTGGTTCTCTCGGTGAGTCTCAAGGAAGAAAGCCCGACGGCCATCAAGCGGCAATGCGAGGCCGAAGTGAAGAGACTGTTGCCGCAGCATAGTTATGAGGAATGTCTAGTGAAGGCCGCAGACCAATTTATCATCCATGACGAGCAAGGCACGCGCCTTTGGGCAGGCTTCCCGTGGTTTGGCTCTTGTAGCCGTGATACCTTCCTTGCGTTGCCAGGCATCGCTTTGGCACAGGGCGACGAGAAGACCTTCAAGGATGCTTTGGATTACCTCGTCTCGAGGATGCAAGGCCCGTTCTTCCCGCATCGTTACTATCAGAAGAGCCTGTATTTCACAGCGGTCGACTCGCCACTTTGGTTCTTCTATGTGTTACAACTTTACGAAAAGATGTTGGGCAAAGACAAGAAGGAAATTTGGAAGAAATACAAGAAACCCTTGACGACCATTTTGGAGAGTTTCATTGCGGGCACCGACTTCAATGTGCATACGCTCGACAACGGTTTGCTCTATGCTGGTAACCGCGATCTGGCCTTGACTTGGATGAATGTCTTCGCTCAAGGCAAACCTTGGACACCGCGCACGGGCTTGGCGATTGAAGTGAATGCGCTTTGGTACAATGCTTTGTGCTATGGCGTAGAATTGCTCAAGGAAGCCGAGCCGAAGAGCCCGTTGCTGAAAAAATGGCAAGCCTTGGCTGACAAGGTGAAGACCTCATTCGTCGACACCTTCTATAATAAGGAGACCAACGGTTTCTACGACTATGTGAACAGCAACGAGAAGAACGAACAGGTGCGACCCAATATGATGCTGGCTGCCGCTTTGCCTAACACCCCGATGACGGAGACAATGCAGAAACGCGCCTTCGACATAGCCCATTCCGAGTTGTTGACGACCCGAGGCATACGCTCACTATCGCCTAACGATGAAGGCTATAAGGGCATTAGCATCGGAAGCCACAGCGAACGCGAACGCGCCTATCACAACGGGTCGACATTCCCTTGGCTGATTATGTTTTACGCCGACCTGTCGGTGAAACTGTTTGGGAAGACATCTCTGCCATATTTGGAAGATTTGTATAATGGTTTTGAAGAAGCCATTAAGGACAATGGCATTGGTACGGTTTCGGAAATCTACGATGGCAATCCACCCTTCGAGGCGCGTGGATGTATCTCGCAGTCAACGAGCGTGGGTGCCTTGCTTTACCTGTATTACCTGATTAAAGAACTAAATAAGAAAGGAGGCTCAAAATGAGAGTCCTGATGTTTGGGTGGGAGTTTCCTCCCCATATTACCGGTGGCCTTGGAACGGCTTGCTTCGGTATGACCAAAGGTTTGGCCAAGAATGATGTGGATGTGCTCTTTGTGGTGCCGCGTGCCTACGGCGATGAGGACGAAACCAACGTGCGTCTGCTCAATGCCAGTGATGTAACCATCGACATTGACCACGAGAAAGACCGCCGTTATTGGGAACGCGTGCAGTATATGGAGATTGGCTCCAACATCATCCCGTATGTCGGGCCGGAGGAGTTCGCGAAGTTCATGGAAGACCGCCATGTGGTGGAGAACTTCAACCGCACCAGTTCGGTGTTTGCGCGCAACTATCAGTTCTCGGGCAAATACGGCATGAATCTTATGGAAGAGGTGGCGCGTTACGCTTTGATTGGCTCGTCACTAGCCACCAAATACGACTTCGATGTCATCCATGCCCACGACTGGCTGACCTATTCCGCTGGCATTGCTGCCAAGGAAACCACAGGTAAGCCATTGGTGGTGCATATGCACGCTACGGAGTTTGACCGCTCGGGTGAGAACATCAACACGGACGTGTATGCCATTGAACGTAGAGGTATGGAGGCTGCTGACCGTGTCATCACGGTGAGTAACCTTACGCGCAACATTGTCATAAACAAATACGGCATCGACCCTGCCAAGGTTGTCACGGTGCACAATGCCGTTGAGCCCAACGACAAGCCTAAGTCGGAGTACGAGCGCAGCGGTTTGGATGCCAAGGTGGTGACCTTCCTCGGAAGAATTACTTACCAGAAAGGCCCTGAGTACTTCATCGAGGCGGCCTATAAGATTCATCAAGTTGACCCGAGCATCCATTTCGTGATGGCGGGCACCGGCGACATGCTGGAGAAGATGATTCGTCGTGTAGCGCAGCTTGGTATGGGCAGCCATTTCCACTTCACGGGTTTCCTGAAAGGTGAGGCCGTTGACCAGATGTTCGCCATGACCGATGTGTTCGTCATGCCGTCCATCTCCGAGCCGTTCGGCATCGTGCCGTTGGAGGCCATGCGTCTCAATGTGCCTGTGGTCATCAGCAAACAGTCGGGCGTCTCCGAGGTGGTGAAGCACGCCTTGAAGGTCGACTTCTGGGACATCAACGGTCTGGCTGATGCCATCTATGGCCTTTGTCACTATCCTGTTTTGGCCAACTGCTTCAAAGACGAAGGCAAAGACGAGGTGGACAGCCTCAAGTGGGAAGCCGCTGCTAAGAAGATCAAGGCGGTGTACGAGTCGGTAGCTAAGTAAGAATAATATAAACACAACAATATGAGCAAATCAATCTGTTTCTATTTTCAAGTGCATCAGCCTTACAGGCTTCGCACGTATCGTTTCTTCGAAATCGGGAAGAAACATTATTACTATGACGACTACAGCAACCGCATGATTATGCGGCGCGTGGCGGAGAAGTGCTACCTGCCTATGAATGAGTTGCTGATGCGCCAAATCGATAAGTTTGGCGACAAGGTCAAGTTTGCTTTCTCGTTCTCGGGCGTGGTCATTGAGCAAATGGAGCAATTTGCTCCCGAGGTACTTGAAAGCTTCCAAAAGCTAGTTGCCACGGGTAGAGTAGAGGTGCTTTCCGAGACCTACGCCCACTCCCTGGCTTCACTGTCGAATCCCGACGAGTTCAAGCGTCAGGTGACAGCCCACAAGCACAAGATGAAGGAGGTGTTTGGCGTCACCCCCAAGACCTTCCGTAACACCGAATTAATATATAGCGACGAAATCGGTGCAGCAGTGGCCGACATGGGCTACAACCTCATGCTTACCGAGGGTGCCAAGCACATCTTGGGCTGGAAGAGCCCTAACTACATGTATGCCAACGCCATCAACCCGAAGCTGAAGGTATTGTTGCGCAACTTCAAGTTCAGCGATGAGATTGCCTTCCGTTTCGTGCAAGACGGTTTCCGTGCTGAGGACTTTGTGAACTGGCTCAATGCGTTGCCAGAAGAGGAGGAGGTGGTCAACATCTTCATGGACTACGAGACCTTCGGCGAGCACCAGAGCGCCGAGACGGGCATCTTCAACTTCATGGAGGCTTTGCCTGGAGCCATCCTGAAAGGCAGCAAGTTCAAGTTTGCCACACCTCAGGAGCTGGCCAAGGCCTTGCAGCCAGTGAGTGCCGTACATGTTCCCAATGTGTTGTCGTGGAGCGACGAAGAACGTGACCTCACGGCCTGGTTGGGTAATCCTTTGCAGGACGACGCCTACCGTGCATTGTACGACTTGAAAGCCAAGGTGCACCGTATCAAAGACGAGGAGCTACAGCAAGATTGGACCATGCTCCAGACCTCCGACCATTTCTACTACATGTGCACGAAGTGGCTCTCCGATGGCGTGGTACATAAGTATTTCAACCACTATGCTTCGCCGTATGATGCTTACGTCAACTACATGAATGTGCTTACGGACTTTGCCGACCGTGTGACTAAGCTGTCGAAGCGGAAAGTGGCAAAAGCAGAATGAATCAAGATTCCCCTGCGGGGAATGGAGTAGCTAAACGGGTTATCCTGCGGCGGTGGCAACTGCTACAAGTTAGAAACTGTTTTTGCCGCCGCTGGACAACAAAACAATCACTCCATTCCCCGAAGGGGAAACTCAACATTGAATTTTTAAATTTTTAAATCTTTGAATCTTTAAATTAATGAAAACCCCCGAATACCTTTTTGAAACTAGTTGGGAAGTGTGCAATATGGTGGGCGGCATTTATACGGTGCTTTCCACGAAGTCGAATGTAATGCGTCAGCTGCTTGGCGACCATTATATTACGGTGGGTCCCGATGTGGTGAAGGAAGCGCACGAGACGCTGTATTTTGTTGAAGACAATGACCTCTTCCCCGAGTGGCGTGAAAGGGCGTTGGCGCAGGGACTCAAGTTCCGCGTTGGACATTGGAAAATCGAAAGTAGCCCCATCGCCATCCTAATCGACTACACCACGCTTTACCAGTCGAAGAACGAAATCCTCACGCATCTTTGGGAACAGTATGAATTAGACAGCATCCGTGGTCAGTGGGACTATATAGAGCCTGTTTTGTTCGGTTATGCTGCCGGTCAGGTGATTGAGAGTTTCTGCAACTTCTATTTGCAACAAACCAACAACATCGTGGCGCAGTTCCACGAGTGGATGACGGGTTCGGGCGTGTTATATATAAAGGAGCATTGCCCGCAGATTGCCACCGTGTTCACTACCCATGCCACTTACCTCGGCCGTGCCATCTCGGGCAACGGACTGCCGCTGTATGACAACTTGAAGACCTACTTGCCTTCGGTGATGGCCATGCAGTTCAACGTGGTCTCGCAGCAGTCGATGGAGCAGAAGGCAGCCAAGAACGCCGATGCTTTCACGACGGTGAGCGACATCACGGCACAAGAATGTGAGCAGTTCCTCTATCGCAAACCTGATATTGTGACGAAGAATGGCATCGACCATACCTTTAGACAAGTTGAGGCGGCCTTTGAAGAGAAACGTAAGGCCACGAGGGCACAAATCTTAAAGATTGCAAGCACGCTTTGTGGCGAGACGCTCGACCCCAATTGCTTGATGGTACTCAATAGCGGACGTTACGAGTTCAAAAACAAGGGCATTGATTTGTTCATCGAGGCTTTGCGTAGGCTGAATGAGGATAAGAACTTGAAACGGACGGTGCTTGGCGTGATTGCTGTGCCAAGCAACATTGCTGGTCCCTCCAAGGACTTGCAGCACCGTCTTGACGGCACCAATGCCATCATGGGCCATACTGACTTCCCCGCTACGCATCATGTCTTTGAATATGAGAATGATGCAATATTGAACACCTTGCGCAATTCGGGCTTGCAGAACGATGCCAACGACAAGGTAAAGGTGATGTTTGTACCGGCATACCTTAACGGCAGCGATGGTATTTTCAACATGACCTATTCCGAGTTCCTCACTGCGTTCGATTTCTCGGTGTTCCCGTCTTACTACGAGCCTTGGGGCTATACTCCTTTGGAGAGCGTGGCTTTGGGCATCCCGACTTTGACGAGTGATGTCTCCGGTTTCGGCAAGTTCGTGCAGCAAGAGTGCAAGGGTAATGATGCTGTGACTGTGGTGCCACGTAAGCAGGGCGATCCAAACAAGGTGATTGACGAAATCGTTTCCGCATTGCGCCATTTCCTGTCGCTGACGGAGAAGGGCGCAAGCCAAATCACTGAATCGGCTTTGCAAGTGGCCAACAAGCTGCTGTGGAAAGACCTGATTGTCAGCTATCAGAAGGCATGGGATGTAGCTCTCGAGAAGTCGGGTGGCCGCCATTATATGATGGAGCCGGTGCCTTATGCTGAGTTGCTGCATGAGGTGGTTTACCAAAAGAATGATTCGCCGAGTTGGAAAAAGATTTTGGTAAAGCCCATCTATTCGCCCGAGATGAAGAAATTGGAAGAGCTGTCGCGCAATATCTGGTGGTGCTGGAATGTGGATGCCATCGAATTGTTCGAGAGTATTGATGCGGAGGCTTGGAAAACCACGGAACAGAACCCTGTTGCGCTGATGGAAGGCCTCTCGGTGGAGCAAATCAAAGCTTTGGAGAACAACAAAGACTTTGTGGAGCGACTGAATAAGGTTTACGACCAGTTCAAGCAATACATGTCGCAACCGACGCAACAGAAGGACCTCATCGCCTATTTCAGTATGGAATACGGTCTGATGAAGAGCCTCAAGATTTATTCAGGCGGTCTCGGCATCTTGGCGGGCGACTATATGAAGCAAGCTTCTGACTCCAATGCCAATATGGTGGGTATCGGTCTGTTGTATCGTTACGGCTACTTCGCTCAGGAAATCACTGTTTCGGGCGAACAACGTGCTGAATACATTCCTCAGAAATTCTCGCAATTGCCTTTGCAGCCAGTGCTTAATGACAAGGGCGAATGGGTGAAGGTGAGCATTGCTTTTCCGGGTCGCTCGGTCTTTGCTAAAGCCTGGCGCGTCAATGTGGGTAGGGTAGGATTGTTCCTTTTGGATACAGATATCGAGGAGAACTCGTCCGAAGACCGTGGCATCACGAGCCGACTCTATGGCGGCGACAGTGAGATGCGCATCAAGCAGGAGATGTTCCTCGGCGTGGGTGGCATCCGTTTGCTCGAAGCTATGGGTATGAAGCCTACTATCTATCACTGCAACGAGGGTCATGCGGCCTTCAGTGGTTTGGAACGCCTGCGTGTGTACATCAACAAGCACAACCTTGATTTCGATGTCGCACTTGAATTGGTCAGGGCTTCCACTTTGTTTACTACACACACGCCTGTGCCTGCGGGTCATGATGCCTTTGAGGAACACCTCATCCGCACCTATATGCCGCACTATGCCAACCGCATGAATATCAGTTGGGAACGTTTCATGGGCTTGGGCCGTTTCAACCCGAATAACCCGAACGAGAAGTTCTCAATGAGCGTGTTGGCCACCAACCTCAGCCAAGAGGTGAACGGGGTGAGCAAGATCCACGGCCGCGTGTCAAGAGAGATGTTCCAGTCGCTGTGGCCAGGCTATTTCGCCGAGGAGAACCACATTGGCTACGTCACCAATGGCGTGCATCTTCCTACGTGGAGCAACCGCCTGTGGCAACGACTTTACAAGGAAACCTTTGGCCCTGATTACATCGACAACCAGTCGGATGTGAAGATGTGGGAGCAAATCAACGAGGTGCCCGATGATACCATTTGGAACATCCGCAAGCAGTTGAAGCATGAGTTGATTGCTTACCTTTCCGAAAAGATTAAGGAAGATATGCGTCAGCGTCAGGAAAGTCCTAAACTGATTATGCAGACTGTTAGCAATCTGAACGAGAATGCCTTAATTGTCGGTTTCGCACGTCGTTTTGCCACTTATAAGCGCGCCCATTTGTTGTTTGGCAATTTGGAGCGTCTGTCGCAGTTGGTCAACGACCCGAAGCGCCCCGTTATCTTCCTCTTTGCCGGTAAGGCACACCCCAACGACAAGGCAGGTCAAGATCTGATAAAGATGATTATCGACATCTCGCGTCGTCCCGAATTCATTGGTAAGATATTGTTTATCAGCAACTACGATATGGAACTTGGTGGCCGTTTGACCAGTGGCGTGGATGTGTGGCTCAACACGCCGACGCGTCCGCTCGAAGCCTCTGGCACCAGTGGTGAGAAGGCCGTGATGAACGGCGTGCTCAACTTCTCCGTGCTTGATGGCTGGTGGGCTGAGGGTTATCGTCCCGATGCTGGCTGGGCCATTCAGGAGAAACGCACCTATCAGGACCAGCGTTATCAGGACGAAATGGATGCTGAAACGATTTACAATACGCTTGAAAATGAAATCGTTCCGCTCTACTATGCCCGCAACGTACATGAAGTGCCCACGGGTTGGGTGGCCGCCATGAAGAAGTGCCTCAATGAGATTTCGCCGCGCTTCACGATGAAACGTATGATGGACGACTATTTTGAGCAGTATTACAATAAGCTAATCGAGCGGACCAACTGGATGCGGGCCAACCGTTACAAGAAGGCCTTTGAAATCAATGCATGGAAGACGCGTGTGCGCAACAACTGGGACAAGGTAGAGGTGAAGTCGCTGATTTTGCCTGACACCAACGTGCGACCGTTGACCTTCGGTGAACAGTTCGTTGCTGAAATCACATTACTAACGCCTGACCTTGAGCCTGGTGATTTGGCGATCGAGCTGCTCGTGGGTAGGAAAAACAACGATGTGGATGTGGAAATCAAGGCTGTGGAGAAGATGAAACTTGTTGACTCGGGCGATGGTTGGGTGAAGTATTATATTAAGGTGCCGATTACACGTGCCGGTGTTTATGACTTCACCTTCCGTGTGTATCCTACCAACAAGATGCTGCCGCATCGACAGGACTTCCCGTTGGTGAAGTGGATTTAAGCGGGGAGCGGAAGTTAGTAATTTGGAAGCAAATCTTCCATAAATCGAAAGCATATGTTTTCAATTGATTTTTGGAAGATTTGCATCTTTTTTTAAAAAAAATGAATTTTTTTCTCCAACGACTAAGGGTAAAACGCCTCTCGCGCGTCTTATAGGTGTCGACAAAATGTTAAACGCGTTTACTATGCATTCTTTTTTAACCACAATGCTTAGCAAAAATGCAGTCACCATGCCATTTGGCAGTGGTGCGTTTCTCATTTACACACAAAGAAACAATTTAATTCACTTATTTATTAACCAAACTCATTCATTATGAAAAAGAAAGTATTTTCTTTGATGATGACGCTTTTGCTTGCCGTTACCGGCTATGTGAGAGCGCAGGAGCTGACTGTACATGATGGTACTACCACCAACAGTTATGTTCCGTTCTATGGCTTGTGGGTTGACGACTACACAAGATGCGAGATGATTTATCCCGCCATTGAGTTGATCACCATGGCCGATGCAGACATTAACAGTCTGACCTTCTACAAGAATTCGACTAATACGAATTCTTGGGGAACTGCTTCCTTCCAAGTCTATTTGAAGGAAGTGGACAACACCACCCTGAGTGCCTATGTCGGCATGACGGATGCTACCATCGTATACGAGGGTGGCATTGATGCTGCAGGTGGTGAGATTCAAGTAACCATCAATTTCACCACGCCTTTCCACTACAACGGCGGCAACCTGCTCGTAGGTATCTATGAAACTGCAACAGGTACTTACAGCTCTGCCTATTGGTATGGCGAAAGTGTAACTGGTGCTTCTGCCAGCGGTTACAATGGCTCCGACCCTGCCAACGCTACTTTTAATCAGCGTAACTTCCTGCCCAAGACCACCTTCGCATTTAACGGCGGTGGCGGCGGCGGTGGCGGCGACCAGCTCCATGTGAAATACATGGATGGCGATGTCGAGGTCATCGACGAGCTGAACTTAGGCGTTCGTCCCGTGGGCGCTTGGATGGCTCCCTTCAATTTCACCATGTACACTGAAGGTGCTCCCTATGTTGTCAACGTTCTCGACTTCACGCCGAACGATGGCATGTTCAGTGTCAGCGGTGAAGATGTGCCTTTCCTTGTAACCCGCAACAACGATGTTGACCTGATGTTGGCGACCAATGGCACTGAAGCTGGCGTGATCGAGCGTCAGTTTGTAGCCATCACTGCAGGTGATCGTGCTGCTCACATCTGGCCTGTCACGGTTGAGTTCTATGCTCCTGAAATTCCTGATGTTTGGGAGAAGGCCTATAACTTTGGTACCATCGAAGATGGTTTCAGCTATACAGGCATTCCTTCTCAAATCACTCCCACTGTGCTTCACAACGACTACACCCTGCCTTTCCCCGAGATTGAGGAAGGTGTGGACGCTGTTTACAAGTTCACGATTAATAATGACATGATCATCAACGCTTCTGTTGATGAAAATGCCCAAAATGGCAAGGTGGCCCTCTACACCGAGGACTTCTATGGCCAAGGCGGTCCCATGGCTGACAATAACTATCAAGGCCTTGGCCTAGGTACTGGTGGCGGTGGTGGTGCTCCGTTTGAGGCTCAAATCGGTGAAGGTACAACCACTTCGACCTATTTCCCATATCATAGCCTTTGGAACTATTCTCTTGCTGAGAACCTCTTCCTCGCCTCTGAGCTCGTTGAGGCTGGTGTGACAACCGCTTCGATGACTAGCTTGAGCTGGTATGTTGCTTCTATGAGCAACACAACACCCCAGAACAATATCAGTATCTGGATGGCTAATGTGAGTGATGAGGCCTTGACCACCACTTCGCACACCACTTCCGGCATGACTCTTGTCTATACTGGTAACAATGTACTTCCCGTGGCTGGCCAATGGAACGAGTTTGTGTTCAACGCTGGCAACTTCGCTTGGGACGGTCACAGCAATGTGCTGATCGTCTGCCAACGCAATAATGGTTCCTACCAAGGCTCCATCAGCTGGCAAACCCACAACCCGGGCTTCACTGCCATGTGCTATCACTATTCCGACACCAATGGTGGCTATGATGCAACCAGTCAGACCTACACAATGTACACTTCGTCTACCAACCGTGCCAACATTATCATGAAGGGCGGCGGACGCAATCGCGACGAGTTTACCTGCAACTTTGAAGGCGGCGTGCAAAACTGGACTACCATTGACAACGATGGTGATGGTCACACCTGGTTCCACAGCAGCAATAGTATGGTTGAAAGTGGCTATAGCTATGAAGGTATGGGTCACGGTGACTCTGACGGCTTTATGGTATCAGCCTCTTATTCTGACGTGACCGAAGATTCCTATAATGCGGACAACTATCTTATTTCACCTCAGAAATATTCGCTTGAAACGGGTGCAAACTTGAGCTTCTTCTTTGACCAGGGCAATGACAGTTATCCCGACTACTTCGAGGTTTGCGTTGCCACGGCCGACAATCCTGTTGCCAGCGACTTCACCTCGGTGTGGAATGTTGACATGAGAAGCGGAGCTGCAAAGACTACATTGCGTCACAGCAACAACCGTTATATGAACTGGCGCAATGTCACCGTTGACTTGAGCGCTTATGTAGGTCAGGATGTGTGGATTGCTTTCCACCATCAAGACTACGATGAGTATGAAGTATGGATTGACGACGTTACTATTAATACTGGTGATGGTTCGACACCTCCTACTCCTCCCACACCTCCTACGCCTCCTACTCCTGGCGATGCCCTTACAGTGAGCGCAGGTCCCGTCATTACCAACCTGCCTGTGAGACCTGGCACCTATTATTTAGTTGCCTCTGCTACACAACCCGACTACACGGTCTTCATCAATGCTGAACAGATGCCTTGCCCGGCCATCGATGCTGAAGGCTTTGCATTTGCTCCTCAGCCCGCTGACAATGAGGACGGAGTCGAACCTGGCAGCGTCACTTTGCGTTGGATGATTCCCGAATATGCCACAGGTTGGCGTCTGATCTTCGGTTCCACCTATCATCCGGATCCGGATCACGACCAGACTGTTATGTATCCTGAGGATGGTAGCTTCACCAATAATATGGCCAATAGCTTCACGGTGCGCAACCTTTGGAACAACACCAACTACTTCTGGAGAGTGGAGTTCAACAATGATGCTTGCCCTGAAGGCGTGAGCAGCCCGGTTTGGGGATTCACCACTCACCTCAACATCCCGACCAACCTCACTGCTGATGACTATACCGTCTTCAACGATGAGACCATCACTCTTCACTGGAATGCTGTTGTTGACCGTACCTATCGTCAATATTTCATCTATCGCGATGGTGTGAAGGTTGGTGAGACTCAGGTGAACAATATCGGCAACACCACCTTCACCGAAGGTCCTTTGGCTTACAACATGACTGGCTATACCTATTATGTGACAGCTATTTACGATGAAGGCGAAAGCGCTCCTTCAGATCCTGTTACTGTTAAAGTTTCTGGCTACGGTGACGTGAACGGTCACGTTTATGAGCAAGACGGTACGACTGGTATTGCTAATGCCACCGTTACGATGGTGGGTCAAGACGAGTTTGGTGACTCGCACACCTACACCTTCACGACCAATGGTCAAGGTTACTACACTGGTCACATCTATGCTGGCAGCTACAACGGCTCTGCCACTTGCAATGGCTATCAACCTATCGATGCACCCATTCAAGGCAACCCGATTGCCATTACTTACAACAATACTACTACTCCGATCGACTATATGCTCGACGAGAACTTCTACACTCCTTGCTCGGTTATCGCTCAGTACTATCCTGACTCAACTGACATCAATTCACCTTACGTGAAGGTGTATTGGGGCTGCGGCCTGCCTGGTGAGGAAATCGTTGAGCCTTTCGAGACTGGTGACTTTAGCCAATTCGATTGGCAGCTCGATCCCACTTATCCTTGGAGCATTACCACCACCAACCCGTATGAAGGCACCTACTGCATGAAGAGCGGTGGCGCTGGTGTGGCCAATGTGGAGAGCAACATGACCGTGACAGTGAACATTCCTGCTGACGGTCTGATGAGCTTCTTCGGCAAGATCAGCTGCGAAAACAGCTGGGATTATGGTTACTTCTACATCGACGGTGTTCAGAGAGCTAGCTTCACTGGTGCTGGCAACTGGGTTGAGAAGAACTTTGACATCACCGCTGGTGACCACACCTTCAAGTGGCAATATACAAAGGATAGCAGTGTGAATAGCAATGACGACTGCTTCTATGTAGACTACATCACCTTCTACAAGCGTCCTGAACCTGCCGTCCCAGGCATGACCTATGACTTCGAAGATGGCACCATGCAAGGCTGGACTTCAGTCGATGCTGACGGTGATGGTTATGGTTGGTATATGGGCAGCGAAATCATGACTGGTCAAACTGGCAACAATGGTTCGAACGACTTCGTGCTGAGCCAGAGCTACTATCTGGGCCAAGTCCTTTATCCCGACAACTACCTCGTTTCGCCTCAGGTGCAACTTGGTGGCATTGTGAGATTCTATGCCTGCGCTCAGGATGCCAGCTATGCTGCTGAGCACTTCGGCTTAGCCGTTTCCACGACCAACACCAACCCGAGCTCCTTCACAATGGTTCAGGAATGGACGATGACCGCCAAGAGCGTTGGCGAACCCAATGGCAAACCCGTTAAGGGTAGCCGTAGCGGCCGTGCCCAAGGCAACTGGTACGAATACACCGTTGACCTGAGTGCCTACAGCGGCATGGGTTATGTGGCCATCCGCCACTTCAACTGCTCCGATATGTTCTATCTCAATGTCGACGACATCACCATCGGCGAGCCTGGTAAGGGTATGACCACCACCGACCGTGCCTTGTCGCACTACAGAGTGTATCGTACGAACTGCTACAACGATGGTCCTTATACGCTTGACAATACTGTCATCCTCGCATGCGAATTGCAAGACACCCTTTACATTGACGTGAGCTGGCCGGATGCCGCTCCTGGCGTGTACAAGTGGGGCGTCGGTTGCGTCTATAGCGGCAACCGCGGCGAAGAGATTGAAGGCGAAATCAACTGGTCTGAGCCTATTGCAATTAATCCTGAAAAGGCCAACCGCGACCAAGTCTTTGACTTCGAGAACGGTCAGATTCCTTCTGGATGGACCAATGATGCCACCTATCCTTGGACAGTTGTTAGCGATGCTTATGCAGGCTACAATGGTACTTACTGCATCAAGAGTGGCAATGGCGGAGTAACCAACTCCACTTCTTCCATTAGCGCTACTGCAAACTACGCCCAAGACGGCACCGTCAGCTTCCTTGGCGGTTTCTGGGGTGAAGGCAGCAATGATTCTTATGATTGGGACAAGTGCAGATTCTATATCGATGGCAATATTATGATCGACTATGGTGCGCACGATGCTTGGGAGAGTGTTAACTTCCCGGTTTCTGCAGGTAACCATACCTTCACTTGGACTTACAAGAAGGACGGCAGCGTGAACCCGACTGGTGATGCCTTCTTCGTTGACGATGTCACCTTCGCTACCGGTGGTAGTGGTGGCGGTAGCGGTGAAAACCCCTATGGTCCTGGCACCGAACCTGTCCAAGAGCCTCGCGAGAGCGTGATCGTTTGGTCGAACTGCCTCGACAAGGATATGTATCTTGATAACGTTACTGTGAATGTGTTGCTCAACAGCGCTGATAGCCCAGAAGGCACGACTGTTGACTTCACCAACTTGAACGAAGTTGAACAACTGAACTATCCTGTTGAACAACTCGTCCTCGATGAGAGTGGCTTCTATGCATTCGAGACCTTCCGTCGTGGTGAATATGCCATTAAGGTGCGTCACGAAGGCTATGAGCCCATCGACGACACTGTCAGCATCTGGGAGAACACCGATCTCCGTTATGTGATGATTGAGATTCTCTACGGTGTTAATAACGTCTATGTCTCTCGTACTGGCTGGGCCATGTGGGATGAGGCTAACATTCCTGGCGGCGGCGGTGGCGGCGGCCAAGGCGGTAACGCTAGCACCTTCAGTGTGAACTTCGATGACGGCCAGATTCCTGCTGGTTGGACCACCATCGACGCCAACAACGACGGTTACAACTGGGTGCTTGGCTCGCAAATCGGTGGTATCTACCTCGTTTCAGGTGCCAGCCTCGAAGGTTCGGGTCACAATTCATCAACCGACCTGATCTGCTCTGGCTCCTATAGCAACGCTACCAGCCAAGCCATTACTCCTGACAACTACCTTGTTTCGCCTCAGGTGACCCTGGCTGCTGGTTCCACCTTCAGCTTCTGGGCTTGCGCTCAAGATGCCAGCTATGCTGCTGAGCACTTTGGCGTGTTCATTTCCGACAACGGAACGAGCGACTGGACTGCGGTTCAGGAGTGGACGATGACTGCCAAGAGTGGTGGTGCGATGAGCATCGGCCGTGGTGGCCAAACCCGTGCCCAAGGCAACTGGCATCAGTACACCGTTGACCTGAGCGCTTTCGCCGGTCAGAAGTACATTGCCATCCGTCACTTCAACTGCAACGACCAGTTCATCCTGGATGTTGACGACATCGAACTGACCAGTGGCGCCAAGAGTGAAGACCGTCACCTTGAATATTATAAGGTGATGTGCACCAGCATCGACGGCGTGCCGATCTTCAACCACAACACGGTACATCCGTTCTGCCAGCTGTCGACCAACGAACCTTACAACGCTCCGCTTATTGAGGGTGAACACTACCTCTGCAAGGTTGCTTGCATGTACAGCACTGGTCTGAGTGCTTGGAGCGAACCTGTTGAATGGGTGTATGAGTCTTGCGAACACTGGGGACCTGTTGACGAAGTCAGTGTCGAAGCCAGCGCTCAAGGCAACCACATCGAGTGGGTGTTTGAACACGGTTACAACCCCTACGGTGGTGATACTCCTGGTCCTGGTCCTGGCGGTGCTGGAGACTCCTTCAGTGTGAACTTCGACGACGGCCAGATTCCTGCTGGTTGGACCACCATCGACGCCAACAACGACGGTTACAACTGGGTGCTTGGTTCGCAAGTTGGAGGTATCTACCTTGTTTCAGGTGCCAGCCTCGAAGGTTCTGGTCACAACGCATCAACCGACCTGATCTGCTCTGGCTCCTATAGCAATGCTACCAGCCAAGCCATTACTCCTGACAACTACCTTGTTTCGCCTCAGGTGACCCTGGCTGCTGGTTCCACCTTCAGCTTCTGGGCTTGCGCTCAGGATGCCAGCTATGCTGCTGAGCACTTTGGCGTGTTCATTTCCGACAACGGAACGAGCAACTGGACTTCGGTTCAGGAGTGGACGATGACTGCCAAGAGCGGTGGTGTGATGAGCATCGGCCGTGGTGGTCAAACCCGCGCCCAAGGCAACTGGCATCAGTACACTGTTGACCTGAGTGCCTTCGCTGGTCAGAAGTACATTGCTATCCGTCACTTCAACTGCAACGACCAGTTCATCTTGGATGTCGACGACATCGAGCTGACTGCCGGTACCAAGGGTGGTCTGAACTTTGCCAAGGGTGGTGAGTTCTACAATCAATATGCCGAAGACGGCCTCATGCTGAACTTCTTCGCTCTTGACAATGTTGATCTCAGAGCCTACTTGCTCTACGTCCTCAGCAATGACAGCCGCTTCACGCTGGTTCCTGAAGAGGAATACGGCCAGTTCATCCTCACCTCGAATGTTGCCAACAACTTCGTGAATGAGTTTGAAACGGTCTATCAAAACGCCATTGCCGACTTCAGCCTGTTGAGCAAGATTGAAATTGCCGAGCGTATTGTTAATTGGAAGAACAGTGTGTCATCCTTCAACTTGACCTCAATCATGATGGATGTGTTGCTCAGCAACGCTAGAGTTGATAATGACCATTGCGTCAACTCGCTGCCGTTCTGCACGTCTGAGACGATTACGTTTGAGGCTGCTAACACGAGTAACCAAGCTAACGAGCCTGGTATGGATGATGGCTGCATCGGTATGTCTTACAATCCTTCATTCTACCACATGAGAATACATACGGGTGGACCGTTCGTTATCCACATGGAAGGCCATGACCCGAATAATGGTACAGATAGAGATATCGACTTCTGCATGTGGGGTCCCTACACTGAACAAGAAGTGATTTCTGGCACGGCTTGCAGCAACTTGACTGGCGACAAGATTATGGACTGCTGCTACTCAGCTTCCTACTCTGAGAATTGCTATCTCGGTTACGCTGAAGGTCAACATCAGCACAACACCAGCCACGGCAGCATCAACTACCACATGCCTGAAGTTGGTGAGTACTACATCCTGATGATCACCAACTATTCACAGCAACCTTGCGTCATCAACTTCACCAAGACTGAAGGTGAAGGTGAGACCGACTGCGAAATCGTAACTCCTACTGACCTCATCGGCTTCCTGATCACGGAAGACGGCGAGTATGTTGCTTTCGCTGGTCCTGACGATCGCGAATACACTGTTGAAGGTGAGTTCGGTGACCATGAGTACTGCGTCCGCCCGATCTATCCTGGCCAGATGGTCCTGCCCGATCATAACTATGGTTGGTCCATGGGTTGCCCGGTCTGCGAGTTCGGACCTACTGGTAGCACTTGCTCTGCTTACGCACCTATCCACGGTGAAGCTATCAACGCTACCGATCAGGTGAAGATCTGGTGGGGCGAAGAGAATCCTGGCCCAGGTCCTGGCGGCTGCGAAGGCGACGAGTTCACTGTTGACTTCGAAAGCGGCATGCCTGCTGGTTGGACGACATTGGATGTTGATGGCGACGGATACAACTGGGTGCTTGGCTCGCAAATCGGTGGTATCTACTTGGTTGAAGGTGCCAGCCTCGCTGGTTCGGGTCATAACTCGTCAGGTGATCTGATGTGCTCTGGCTCGTACAGCAATGTTGTTGGCGCTCTGAGTCCTGACAACTGGCTGATTTCACCTGCTGTGACCCTCTGCGAAGGCTCGACCTTCAGCTTCTGGGCTTGCGGTCAGGATGCCTCCTATGTCGCTGAACACTTCGGTGTGGCTATCTCTGAAGATGGCTCGACCTATGCAATGGTTCAGGAATGGACGATGACTGCCAAGGATGGTGGTGTCATGAGCATTGGCCGTGACGGTAACACTCGCGCTCAAGGCAGCTGGCACCAGTACACGGTTGATCTCAGTGACTACGCTGGCGAAGGCCGTTACATTGCTATCCGCCACTTCAACTGCACCGACATGTTCATCCTTGATGTCGACGACATCCAGTTGGCCAATGGTGCTAAGAACCGCGCTAGCATTGAAAACTTCAAGGTGTATCGTTCGACCGACAACGCTAACTATGACTACATTGCCACAGTGCCTTATGTTGATGGCCAGACCTACTACGAGTACATCGACACGCCTGCTGGCGCTGGTACTTACTACTACCAGGTGGTCACAGTCTATGACAATGGTTGTGTGTCCGATCCTGCTGCTGCCTACGACAACCCGAACAACGATTATGTTGAGGTTGGTGTGACTGGCATTGGCGAGAACAACGGCAAGGTTGCCCTCTATCCTAACCCGACGAAGGGCAACGTGACGATTGAAGCCAACGGCATGAGCCGCATCACTGTGGTGAGCATGCTCGGCCAGGTGGTCTTCGACACCGAACTCAATGCTGACACCTACACTCTGAACATGGCCCAGTTCAATGCTGGCATGTACATGGTGCGTGTCTACACTGAGGAAGGTGTGACCGTCAAGCGCGTCACTGTCATGCAATAATTGACCATTAGGTCAAAAAAAGGAAGGGCAACCCTTGTGGGTTGCCTTTCTTTTTTGTATGTTTGCACAATCAAATCTAATTGTTATGCAAGTCTATCAAATTTGGCTTATTGCCGCTTTCGTATTGGTGATCGTTGAAATCCTTACTGCGGGTTTTGGTTCCCTTTGTTTTGCCATTGGTGCTGGCCTGGCTGCCTTGGCAGCGGGCTTAGGCTTGAGTGTTACATGGCAGATTATCATATTTGCCTTGGTTTCGTTGCTGACCTTCATTTTCTTGAGACCTTTCGTGATAAAATTCTTGGACAAGAAATCGAAAGACGTAAAAACTAATGCTGAAGCTTTGATAGGCCGTAAGGCCATTGTATCGGAACGAATTGACGCATCGCAACACACAGGCCGTGTGGCTGTTGATGGCGACGACTGGAAGGCAGTCTCAGTCGACGGCTCGGTCATCGAAAAAGGTACCGAAGTGGAAATTCTCAAATTGGATAGTATCATTTTGACAGTTAAGAGTTGCTAGTTAGTAGTTGTTCATTTGGACACGCTTCGCGTCATTGACTCGCTTCGCATCGTCGAATCAGAGATTTGCGAGGCACAAAGCAATCTAGAATCTTTGAATCTTTGAATTTTGAATCTTTAAATCTTTAAATCTTAAATCCTATGACTCCATTTTCCATCGTTCTTATCGTTTTAGTCGCTCTCGTTGTGATTTACATCCTTCGGGGCATAAAGATTGTTTCGCAGTCGGAAACCATGATTGTGGAACGTCTCGGAAAGTATAACCGCACTTTGAACGCGGGCATCAACATTGTGCTGCCCATTATTGAGCATGCCAAAGAAGTGATTGTCCGCCGCCAGAATGGTCGTCTCGACCGCGCCAATCGCATCGATATGCGTGAGCAGGTGTATGATTTTGACAAACAAAGCGTTATTACCAAGGATAATGTGATGACCGAAATCAATGCCTTGCTCTATTTCCAGATTGTGGATCCGATGAAGGCCACTTACGAAATCCAGAACCTGCCTGTGGCTATTGAGAAGCTGACGCAGACCACGCTTCGTAACGTGGTGGGCGAGATGGAACTTGACGAAACCCTCACTTCGCGCGACACCATCAACTCAAAGCTCCGCAATGTACTTGACGATGCCACCAATAAATGGGGTGTGAAAGTGAACCGCGTTGAATTGCAGGATATTACGCCGCCTGAGAGCATCCGTCGTACCATGGAACTCCAAATGCAAGCTGAGCGTAACCGTCGTGCCGAGATTCTGAAGGCCGAAGGTGAGAAGCAAGCCCAAATCTTGAACTCGGAAGGTGAGAAGCAGGCTGAAATCAATGCGGCTGAGGCTGACAAGCAGGCCAACATCCTTAAAGCTGAAGGTGAGGCTCGCGCCAAGGTGCTGCAAGCCGAAGCTGAAGCTGCTGCCATCCGCAACATCGCTGAAGCTGTCGCTGACCGTGGTGCCGATCCAGTAAACTATCTGTTGGCTGTGAAATACATCGAGGCTTTGAAGGAAGTGGCGAGTGGACAAGAGAACAAGACCGTTTATCTGCCTTACGAGGCCACGAATATGTTGGGCTCGCTGGGTGGCATCAAGGATTTGTTTGGTAAATAAATGTTGTAGAGACGCGCTATGGCACGTCTCTACAAACGAATGTAATTATGGAAATTCTGGATTTGTACGACAGTGAACTGAAACCCACAGGCCAGACCATTGAGCGTGGGAAGCGGGTGCCGTCTGGTTTGATGATTCCTATTGTGGCGGTGTATGTCTACAACGACCAGGGTCAGTACTTGATTCAGAAAGTGTCACCCAAGAAAGGCAATTTCTATTCCACCACTGCTGGGCATGTGCAGAGTGGCGAACGTGATTTCGCTCAAGCTATGTTGCGTGAGATGAAGGAGGAGATTGGCCTTTCGGCGACCAAGAGTGAACTTAAGTTGGTGAAAATCAGAAGGTACGACTATAAGTTTACTTTCCTTTATATGCTGAAAAGCAATGTGCCTGCCGAAATGCTGCATTTGCAAAAGGATGAAGTGGACTCGGTAATGTGGATGAGCCACGAGGACATCGAATTGCTCTGCAAGATGGGCCTTTTCAACAGAATCCACTACCAATTGCTGCTCGATTGCGAAGAAAGATTGCAAAACAAGCGCTGAACGTTTTTCCGTTTCGTTATTTTGGCTATATTTGCGGCAATTTAATATTGTCGAAACAAATACCTTATTAATATGATTGCAAAAGAATTACTTAATCCCAAAAGCATCGTCATCTGCGGTGCATCTAGTGACATTCATAAACCCGGCGGTAAGTCGCTGAAGAACCTCTTGGAGAGTCCCTTCAAAGGTCAGATCTATGCCGTCAATCCCAAAGAGACCGAGGTGCAAGGCGTGAAATGCTATGCCAAGGTCGATGACCTGCCGCAAGTGGATTGCGCCCTCCTCTGTATTGCTGCCAAGTTTTGTGCCCAGACGGTTGACGTGCTGGCCAAGGAGAAAGGCTGCAAAGGTTTCATTATCATTAGTGCTGGTTTCTCTGAGGAAAGCCACGAGGGCGCTGAAATCGAGAAGCACATTGTCGACACTATCAACAGCGTGGGCGGCTCGCTCATCGGCCCCAACTGCACGGGCTTCCTCAACGTGAATTATGCCGGTTGCTTCGATACGCCTATCCCACCATTGAATCCTAAGGGTGTGGATTTCATCACCGGTTCAGGTGCCACCGCTGTGTTCATCAAGGAATACGGCATGAGCAACGGCCTTCAGTTCAATAGCGTTTGGGCTGTGGGTAACAGCGCACAACTTGGTATAGAAGACGTGCTGGAACATCTCGACGAGACCTTCGACCCTGAAAAGTCCTCTCATGTCATCATGCTCTATATGGAGAAAATCGGCGACCCGCAGCGTCTGCTTAAGCATAGCCGCAGCCTGATCAATAAGGGTTGCCACATCGCTGCTATCAAGAGCGGCAATAGTGCTGCTGGCTCGCGTGCCGCATCTTCTCACACTGGTGCTTTGGCCACCAGTGACGCTGCTGTCGATGCCTTGTTCCGTAAGGCCGGTATCGTGCGTTGCCAGAACCGTCAGGAATTGACCACTGTCTGTGCTGTCTTTATGCATCCCGAACTGAAGGGCAAACGCTGTGCCGTTGTCACCCACGCAGGTGGCCCTGCCGTGATGCTGACCGACGTGCTGAGTAACGGTGGCATGGAGATTCCTTCGCTGAAGGAGCATCCTAAGGCACCTGAATTGCTGTCGAAACTCTTTGGTGGTTCCTCGGTGGGTAACCCCATCGATTTCCTTGCCACGGGTACTGCCGAACAATTGGGCTATATCCTTGATGCCGTGGAGAATGACTTCGACGAGATTGATTTCTCCGTTGTCATCTTCGGTTCGCCCGGCTTGTTTAGCAACAAGGAGGTTTACGACCTGCTGGATGAGAAGATGAAGACTTGCAAGAAGCCTATCTTCCCCGTGCTGCCGAGTATCATCAATGTGAAGGACGAAATCAATGATTTCATCGCCAAAGGCCGCATCAACTTCCCTGAAGAGTGCGTGCTGGGTAACGCCATTTGCAAGGTCTACAACACTCCCAAGCCGCAACCAGAGCATGTTGAGCAACCCACTATCGACGTTGCTCGCATACGTCGCACCATTGACCGCTGCAAGGACGGTTATCTTGAAATTGCGGACTACAACGAACTGTTGGATGCCGCTGGCATCAGCCGCAAGAAGAGCGTTGAGGTCTCGAAGAAGGAGGATGCGTTGGCCTTCGCCAAGGAGGTCGGCTGTAGCAAGGACGTGCCGTTGGTGATGAAGGTGGTAGGTCCGCTGCACAAGAGCGACGTGGGCGGAGTGACCCTCGGCGTGAAGGACCTCGACACCGTCGCCAAGGAGTTCGACCGTCTCATTGTCATCCCTGAGACGTATGCCGTGGAGATGTATCCTATGCTGGATGGTTTGGATGTCTACATCGGCGCCATCAAGGATGCCAAGTTTGGTCATCAGATCTTCTTCGGCCTAGGTGGTATCTTCATCGAAGTGCTGAAAGATGTGCAGAGCGCATTGGCTCCCATCACTGCTGCCGAAGCCAAGGAGATGCTCAAACAACTTAAGGGCTATAAGATTCTCGAAGGTGTGCGTGGTCAGGAGGGCGTCAATATCGACCTCTATGCCGATCAGGTGGCTCGCGTCAGTGCATTGGTTCAGGCTGCTCCTGAGATTGTCGAGATGGACCTCAACCCGCTGCTGGGCAACCCGCGCTATGTTACCGCTGTTGATGCACGTATTAGGATTGAGAAATAATTCATTGGCTTGTAGAGACGCGATTAAATCGAAGATTCGACGTAGTCAATCGCGTCTCTACCAACCCTTTAAAGAAATGATTACTGAAAAGGCTACATATTATTTGGTCTACGCCGCGCTGGTTGTCATTACCTTTGTGATTGACAATCTGTTGCTAAAGAAGCCTGACAAGACCAGCCGCACTATTGGCTACATCCTTAGTATTATTGTGGATTTGGCTATGTTCGGCTATGGCATTTATCTGTATAAGGCTAAGGGCGAAGACCAAACGGGCTTTGTGCTCGGCGGTATCCTCTGCGGTGTGTGCTTGCTGTGCCTATTGGGCCGTTATTGGCAGAACAAGGAAAACGACAAAAGAGACAAAAGGTCATGAAAAAATCGGATATCATCACTTTGATCGTTGTAGCCGCCGTGGTTTGTGGCTTTGCCTTTATCCCAGGTGCATGGGATTGGTTCAACACGACAACTAAGAACCACGGCCTGCTGATGAGTTTCTTCAAGTTCGCCATCTTGGGTACCTTTGGTGAAATGCTGGCCTTGCGCATCCGAGAGGGTGTGTATATGAAAAAAGGCTTCGGCTTGCTGCCCAAAATGTTGGTTTGGGGCGTGTTGGGTGTGGTCATCGCTTCAGCTATGACTATTTTCAAGACGGGTACCGTAGCCTTGTTAGATGGCGGTTTCCACCTCGATGGAAAAGCAGCTGCGTGGTTTGCCGGTGACCTCAGTTGGGGTAAGTTCTTTGTCGCTTTGTGCGTCAGTGTGTTGATGAACACCTTGTTTGCACCGGTCTTTATGACCTTCCATAAAATCACCGATATCCATGTGGCAGAAACGGGTGGAACGTTGAGGGGATTCTTCGGCAATAAGTTGAGAATCAGGGAGAAGATGAACCAAAAAATCAACTGGGATATACAGTATGGTTTCGTCTTCGCCAAGACCATTCCGCTGTTTTGGTATCCCGCGCACACCATCACGTTCTTGCTGCCGCCTACGCTTCAGGTACTGTTTGCTGCCTTGCTCGGCGTGGCTTTGGGTGTGATTTTGAGCATTAAGAAATAGGGGAGATGCCGTGTTGGAAGTGGATAGGGCTTTCGCTTTTGTTGGCGTTTCATCTTGAGCTTTTCTGCCAAACGGAGGAGGTGCTATTCTCGCATCAGGGCGGGTTCTATGACGAACCGTTCGCTCTTTCTTTGGGATGCACCGATTGGAATTGCCAAATCCATTATACGACCAATGGCAATATGCCGACGACCAGTTCCACTCAATATGATGCCCCTCTGATTCTTGATGAGAGCCTGTTTTCCACCTCTGACATTTACACGCTTCCCATTTCGCCTCTTTTTGAGCCTTTTGAGCCAGAGTTTGTGCAACATGCTATCGTCATCAGGGCGGCAGCTTTCGATGGCAATGGACAACGCGTCAGCGAGGTGGTAACACAGACTTATCTGATTCGTTCTTTGGGTTGCGATTCTCATGGTTTGGCAGTCGTTTCGGTGTGTGCCGATTCTTTGGCGTTGTTCGATTATGATACGGGTATTTTGGTTCCAGGTGCACTTTTTGATCCTGAGTATCCCGATTATACAGGCAATTATTACCAACGGGGCATGGAATGGGAGCGTTTGGCCAATGTGGAGTTTTATGAGCTTGACAACAAGGGCATCAACCAGCAGTGTGGCTTGCGTGCGCATGGCAATCGTGCGAGAAAGGCTCCCGCAAAAGGCCTGAAGATCTATGCACGTGAGGAATATGGCAAGAAACGCTTCAAGCATTGCTTTTTCGACACCACGACAATAAAAAGTTTCAAACATTTGATTCTCAAGCCTTTCTCGACCCTATGGCCTTGTTCTGGTGTACAGGATTATGTGGCCAATCGTATGGCGTTGCAAATGGGTTTGGAGGCATCTAACTCACGGCCAGTGGTGGTATATCTCAACGGCGAGTATTGGGGCATCTATTTCCTACAAGAGAAGTTGGACGACCATTATCTTGAGGACCATTTCGGCGTTGAGCCGGAGCAGTGCAATATCATTTGCGGCAATGGCTTGGATGGCGAAACATGGGAGTGGAATGTTGAGGTGGAGTCGGGCGATGGCTCAGGGTTTGAGCAGATGATGGATTGGTTGGAAGACGCCGACCTTTCGGATAGTGCCAACTATGCCTACATCAGTCAACTTGTTGATATCGATAATTTTATTGATTATCAGATTCTTGAGACTTTTATTGCGAATACTGACTGGCCAGCCAACAATTCACGGTGCTGGCAGGTTGACGACTCCAAATGGCGTTTCGCTTTTTTTGATGGTGATGCCACTATGTTGGAAAAAGACTACGATGTGTTTGTGAATGCCACCTACGTCGCGGATAATCAATGGCACACGGGTGTGAAGTCGACCTTGTTGTTCAGAAGGCTATTGGAGAACAATGACTTCAAACTTAGGTTTAGTAATCGTGTTAATGAACTGTGTAACTCAGTTTTGCAAAATAATTCCACGACAGCTATTCTTGATGGAATTGTCCAAGACTTGCGTTTGGAAGTGCCCAACCAAATAGCGCGATTTGGCTATCCTGAGAATATGCATTATTGGAATTGGGCTTGCTATTTGTCACGTGATTTCCTTAGTAATCGAGTCGCAGACTATCAAGAGGCTTGTGAGAACTTTGAGCCACTAAAAATACATGATTACCAGTCGAATACGGATGATTTTGTCCTCTATCCCAATCCGACTGAAGATGTGGTTCATATTAGGATGCTTGACGGGCGCTCGCGTGAGACCAGTTTTCTACTTTGCGATGCCATGGGCCGCGTAATTATGGGTGGGAAGAGCTATTTGTCTGCTTGTCAAGAGATTGTTTTGGGTTCTGAATTGCGTTCAGGAGTGTATGTTGTCAAAATCGGGCCCTATGTGCATAAATTCGTCAAGTTGTAGAAAAGAATCTTCGCGAAAGATAGCGCACTAGTCATATTTTATATAACTTTGCAACGGAATTATAAAATGCGCATTATGAAATCATACAAGTTATTCAGATGGCTTTTGAGAGCATCGGCGTTGACGACAGTGATGTTCGTTATGCAAGCATGCTATGGTTCGCCTAATCCGAATATGGATGTGCCTGATCCGCAAGAGATGAACGATGAGACGTTAGAACCGGAGACCCTGGTTAGCGATACTTTGGCGGTTCAAAATAGTTTGTAATCAGGTTTTGTAATCATCTGATAATCAGAAGTGACATTTCAAAAAAGTTTGTAATGTCCGATGGGGCGTTATATTTTTGTTGCATTTCTTTCTATTTTTGCTGCAGTAACAACAAATTAGACGCTATGAAAATCTACAAATGGTTAAGGGGGCTGATGAAAGCCTCAGCATTGACAACGGTAATGTTCATTATGCAGGCATGCTATGGTGTGCCTAGCACAAACCAATGTGAATTCATTTTGAGCGGATATGTGACCGACAAGGTGACGGGTCAACCGCTTGAAGGCATTAAGCTAAGTGCTCGTAATCTTGACACCAATTATGATTATGTTACCGCCCAAACGGATAGCACGGGTTATTTCGAAATCCTTCAGTGGGGTAATTGTCGTAACGGGGCAAGCTTTAATCTCAAAGCCAATGATGCAGATGGGTATTATATGCTTGTTGACACGGTGCTGTTTTCCGATTCTGACCTCAACGCTTTGGAAATCAAGTTAGAGGGCAACCAATAAATTCTTTGAGTGATGAAAAGACACTTTTTCTACAAATGGTTCCGCCGTGTGGCAATGCTTTCGGGCATTCCTGCCGTAACGATGGTTTTTACTTGTTGCTGCAAGTATGGGATGCCAGAGGATGTTTTCGGTGTAGTAGTGGATAAAGAAACGCATGGTGCAATACCAGAGGTGTCTATCCAATTGGAAGGTGAAACGACGGTGATTACAACTGATGAATACGGAGAGTTTCATCTTGGAAGCGGGAATTGTGAAAACTTGATTTTCAGCAAAGAAGGCTATCGGTCAAAAGATACAACGCTTTGCCCTACAGGTTACCCCAGAATGATATATTTGGAAAAACAATCCGAAGAATGATGCTCCAAGCCTTCCATAACTATTTCCGCAAAAAGGAAACGCAACTCCACGAGCTGAACTACCTCTTTTGGGAGTGTACGCAGCGCTGTAACCTCAACTGTCAGCACTGTGGCTCGGACTGCTTGGCCTCCTCGCGCTACAAGGATATGCCTTTCGAGGATTTCTTGAACGCGATTAAGCCATTGGAAGCCAAGTTCAAGCGCAATTCGGTTTTGGTGGTCATCACGGGCGGTGAGCCTTTGGTGCGTCCCGACTTGGCCGACTGTGGCCGACAATTGCGGCAGCATGGTTTCCCTTGGGGCATCGTCTCCAACGGCTATGCCTACGATGAAGTTATGCACAAGAAGCTGATGGATGCGGGTATGTGTAGCATCACCATCAGCCTTGACGGACTACGCGACACGCACGATGCCTTCCGTAAACGCCAAGGCAGTTTCGACCACGCTTTGCGCGCCATCGATTTGATTGCCAACGAGAAACGCTTACCGACTTACGACATCGTGACCTGCGTCAGCCCAATGAATTTCGGTGAGTTGGAGGCGATAAAACAGTTGCTTATCGAGCATAAAGTGAAATCATGGCGTTTGTTCACCATCGACCCGATTGGTCGTGCCGCCACCGACAAGAGCCTGCAACTCAGCGATGAACAATTCCGTCAGCTGATGGACTTCATTGTCGCGACCCGAAAGGAAGGAAGGATAGATTGCAAGTTCAGTTGTGAGGCTTACGTCGGCCCCTATGAGCGCAAGGTCCGCGACTGGTTCTATTTCTGCCGCGCGGGGATCACCGTCGGCTCTGTGCTTATCGATGGCTCCATTTCCGCTTGTCCCAACATCGACCGCAGCTATGTCCAAGGCAATATTTACAAAGATAATTTCTTGGACGTTTGGGAGAACCGTTTCCAACCCTTCCGTGACCGTCAATGGATGAGAACAGGTCAGTGCGCTGACTGCAAGGTGTTTAAGAATTGTCTTGGCGGCGCGATGCATCTCCATTCGAAAGACTCTGGGGAGATTATGATGTGCCATTATCAGAAAATTTCGCGTCAATGAAAGCCTGGCTTTCATTTCTGTTGCTTTTTTTGATGTCGTCATTCATGATGGCTCAGTCGGATGAGATTGTTTTCTCTGCTTCGGGAGGCTTCTATGACCATAGCTTTTACTTGAGCCTTGGATGCCACGACTCCAACCATCACATCAGATACACGACCAACGGAAACGCTCCAACGGAGAAGTCGACGCGGTATGTCACTCCTTTGTTTCTTGATGAACGGCTCTATTCCAGCGCTGACCTCTATAACATACAGATTTCTCCCGATGAGTTGATATATGTACCTGATTCAGTGCGTCATACCATTGTCATTCGAGCGGCGGTTTTCGATGAAAGTAACCATTGCGTCAGTGAAATCGTTACCAACACCTATTTAATCCGTGATTTGGGCTGCGATGCAACAGGCTTGGCGGTTATGTCGATATGCGCCGACTCCCTTGCGCTTTTTGACTATGAGACGGGTATCTTCGTGCCTGGCAAGCATTGGAATCCCGAGGTTCCGCTCAATTCGGGAAACTATTACCAGCAGGGACGTGACTGGGAACGTTCGGTCAACGTAGAGTTTTATGAGCCTATTAACAATAGTGGCATCAATCAAGTTTGTGGCTTGCGCACCCATGGTAACCGTTCGAGACGTTATCCTGCAAAAGGAATGAAGATTTATGCCCGTAATGACTATGGGAAGAATAGATTCAATCACGCTTTCTTTGAGGAGACGCAGATAAAAAGTTATAAACATTTGGTGCTCAAGCCGTTTGCTACATTCTGGCCTTATTCAGGTGCACAGGACTATGTTTGCACCGCTTTGGCGCACCAGCTGGAATTGGAGTCACCGCAGTGTAGGCCGATTATCGTCTATATCAATGGCGAGTATTGGGGCTTGTATTTCCTTCAGGAAAAGATGGACGAGCGTTTTTTGGAGGACCATTTCGGTATTGACCCTGACTATTGCAATATCATCGGTAGCTGGAAAGGGGAGGTGGAGAACGGGGATGGCTATAACTTCAAGCGTATGATGCGATGGCTTGAAAATGCCGACCTTTCAGAAACGTCTGATTATGAGCGGATAAGTGAAATGATTGACTTGGACAACTTCATTGACTATATGGTTTTTGAGACTTTCGTGGGCAACTGGGACTGGCCTGGCAACAATATGCGCTGTTGGCAGGAGGGTGACGGCCCGTGGCGGTGGATGTTCTTCGACGGCGATGCCACCATCATCAGTAACACGATGGATGTTTTTCTTAATGCAGCTGTCTTCACTGAACCCACCACTTGGGGCAACTATCCTGAGGCCAAGCTGTTATTCGGGAAATTGTTGGAGAACAACCAATTCAAGGCCGCTTTCAAGACTCGGGCTTATGAATTATGCGGCAGCTTGTTTCAATATGAAAACACTTCACGTGTTTTCAACGACATAGTGGCAAAACTCAGTCCAAAAATCGAAGACCAAAGGCATCGTTTCGGCTATCCTCCCAACGATGATATGTGGAACGACGGGAATGCCCGCATTGATGATTTTCTCTATCACAGGGTAGAATGGTATCTCAATGCGATGGAGGCTTTCCCTTTGTTGCAACCTGATGTCACTTTTCCCGACATTGACAGGTTTGACGTTTTTCCCAATCCCACCCATGGCATCATCAATATCCAACTGCAGAATCAGTATCCCCGTCCTGTTATGATAATCATTTATAATGTTGTTGGACAGGTTGTTACATATGCATTTCGCGAGGTCGAGGAGGGTGAAGCTATCAGCCTCGATTATGACCTTCCCGCTGGCGTTTATATTGTCAGAATCGGTTCCTGTGTGAAAAAAATGATAAAATTTTGAAAAAAATCATTTTTTTCTTGACAGTAATGAAAATTGTTGTACTTTTGCAGCGTACTAATTAACTAATACACTAAAACAAAAATACAACGTTATGATTGAAATCAAGAATTTAGACTTCGGCTACAAGAGTCAGCCTGTCTTCAAAAACATCAGCCTTTGCTTTGAGAAAGGCAACATCTACGGCCTTTTGGGCGAAAACGGAGTGGGGAAGACCTCCCTGCTGAAACTCATCAGCGGTTTGCAGAAGCCTGCAGCAGGCGCCTGCGAGGTTGACGGCATCGCACCTTTCAACCGCTACCCCGAAACCCTCCAAAAGATTTTCTTCATTTCGGAGGATTTCGCCATCCCGGACAACACACCTATTAATAATGTGCGTGAGTTGGGCGTGTTCTATCCCAACTACGATGAGAAACTTTTCCTCGAACTCTGCGAGGAACTGGAAGTGGATCCTACACGCAAGTACGGTGAACTCTCTTTTGGCCAGCAGAAGAAATGTTTGATTGCCACGGCTCTGTCGCTCAACACGGACTATCTGCTCCTCGATGAGCCCACCAATGGTCTCGACATCCCTTCGAAGACCCTTTTCCGTCAGGTCATCACCAAGCACGCCACCGAAAACCGCACCATCATCATCTCCACCCACCAGGTGAAGGATGTGGAAAACCTCATCGACCCCATCATCATTCTCGACCACGACGAGGTGCTGCTCAAAGCCTCGTTCCGCGAGATTACCGATAAGCTCTATTTCGATTATGGCATGGATGAGGCTCCCGAGGCACTCTATAGCGAGATGATTCCTGGCGGCTATGTCAGTGTGACGCGCAACCCCAACCATTACGACAGCAAGATTAGCATCGAGGTGTTGTTCAACACGGTGATGAAAAACAAGGAAACCATCAAGCAAATCTTTGGATAGCAATGCTTCACTTGCAATGATGACACGCTTTGCGTCATTGCGAGGAACGAAGCAATCCAGAGTAAAACTTTTATAGGAGATTATTATCATGAATAATACCTTCAATTTCAATCGTTTCAATAAGGTGCTGGCCTACGACTGGAAGCGCTTCCTCCGCAACTTCGGCATCACGCTGCTGGTGTGGATCAGTATGCCCGTCATGTTTTGGGTGACGAGTCTGGTCTTCGACTTTGAATTGCCCGTTGAGGTACGCGAGTTCATCATCTTGGGCCTTATTGCCATCACCGTCATGTCGGCACCGTCGCGCATCTATGGCAAGGTCAACTTGCCGCGAGAGGGTGTTGGCTTTGCTATGATGCCCGCCACTAGCTTGGAAAAGTTCTTCAGCATGTTCCTCTATTGCTCACTTGTCACTCCCGCTGTGACTCTGGTGGGCAGCTGGTTGGTGGACTGCCTCATGACTCTTTTGCCTTTCGGTGGTTTCAAGGAGTTCGCCATGCATGAAGATTTCTTGAGGAATATCAGTTTCGGTGACTTTATAATGTTGATTGTCGCGCTGGTTACTGCTGTATGGGCCGAGTCGTCCATCTTCATGTTCGGCAACATGGTCTTCAAGCGCCGCAAGGCAGGCAAGACCTTCGCTTGGGGCTTGCTGATTGTCTTTTCGCTGACCTTGTTAGTGCAACTGTTCAGTTTGTGGGATAATTTCGGCATGTGGGTCACTGACACAAGTGTCCGACTGGGTGGGCGTTTCCTCCCATGGTTCTACAGTGCCGTCCAACTGGTCATCGCCATCGTGTTCTATGTGTTAACCTATCGTAAGATCAAAACGCAAAAATACTAACCATGAATAATACATTTAATTTCAATCGGTTTGGAAAACTCCTTGCCATGGACGGCAAGAAGTATCTCCGCAATTTCGGCATCACTTTGGCCATCTTGTGCTGCCTGAATGTCGGCAATTGGCTGTTGACTGCCGTATTCAACTTCCCTATGCCTGCCTTCATCCGTTATATGACCATTTATCTGGCAGTGTTTTTGTCGTGCATTCTCATGCCTGCCAAAGCCTTCGGCGACATCAACCTGCCCCGCGAGGGCGTGCGCTATGCCATGCTCCCCGTCTCTAATCTGGAGAAATACTTGAGTTATTTGCTCTATGGTGTCATGACACCTGTCGTTATAGTCTTGCTGTCCTATGGCATCGACTCCTTGCTCACTTTGCTGCCTGTTGGTGGTTTCCAGCATTATATCAAGAGTTTGGGAATAATGGGCACAACGATGGATTTCATGGAGGAGATGGGTGCTCTGGAAGCCGATCCTTCAATGGGCGATGTCTCAGATTTGTTGGATATGATGCATAAGATTGGTTCCGTCGAGGTGTGGAATTACATCGTCGGTATCTTGTTTACTATGGGCATCTTTATGATGGGTAATCTGTTGTTCAAGCGCCACAAGACGGGTATCACATTCGCCATCATGATGGGCTTCTCCTATGTCGTTTCGACGATTTCGCAATTGTTGTTGTTCTCCTCCAATGTTAGGGAGTTTCTCGTCCCCGATCCTGACAACTTCGACTTTGGCAAGCTTGGCGAGATGACTAGTGGTATGATGCTGACCAGCGTCATTCTATATACCCTCTTGACCATTGCTCTCTATACAGGCATATTCTTCAAACTTAAAACTCAAAAATACTAAACCATGGAATTTAATGCACACAAACCCATATACTTGCAGATTTGCTCCCAACTCTATGAGCAGATCCTGCGCGGCGAGCTGAAAGCCGACGACCGCATCCTTTCGGTGCGTGACTACGGCATACAACTCGGTGTGAACCCCAACACCATCATGCGTTCTTATGAGACCATGACGGCAGCGGGCATCATTTACAACAAGCGCGGCATCGGCTATTTCATCTCCGCCGAGGCCAAGGACATCGTCCTCAAGCAGATGCGCGAGGAATTCCTCGAAAAGGAATTGCCCGAGGTTGTCAAGAAGATGAAACTTTTGGGCATAGGGATAGAGGAGATTAAGTTTTAAGAGATTCCCTGCGGGAATGGAGTATATGGTGTTTGTTTCCAGCGGCGGCCTATGGGGCTTACGAGCCGTTAACGTTACAAGCCGCCGCAAAACGACAACACGACGGACTCCATTCCCGCGCAGCGGGAAACTCAACAAAATCTATAGAACCACAAAAAACATCGCCATGAAGAAACTAAAAGCACATCATCACATTATCCTGCTCACTGTATGCGTGGCCATAACGGTCATCATAGTGGCACTGACCCTGGGCAAAGATGTTGCCATAAGTGTCTTGTGCACCGGAATAGGATGCATTATTGGTCTCATCATTGGTTCTATTGTTAGGAAGAAAAAGGAAGCAAGTAAATAAACAACTCAAACTGTAACTTTTTCGTCAGTATTCCGTCATACTAGAAAGTAAATCTCTTTTTCATACCTTTGTAATGAGAAACGGCTGACCCAGAGGGCCAGCCGTTTTCTGGTTGATAACACTAATTGTCAGGAATTGAACACGAATTTTCAAAAATTGAATTCCTGAATAATTCGTGAATAATTCATGGCAATTCATGTTAAATCATCTGATTACGCTCACGCGCTTGATGCCCATGCCATTCTCCGTGTAGATGCGAATCATGTAGACACCTGCACCGAATTGGCTCATGTCAAGCGTCTCGGTGTCGTTGCTTGCCTCGGCATCGTAGACCACCTGGCCGAGTTCGTTGACCACAGTGAGGCGTAGCATGCCTTCAGCCTCGATGGTGACATTGCCGTTGGTCGGGTTGGGGTAGAGGTTGGCCTTTACGGCAAACTCGTTCACGTCGGTGGAGTTCTTAACAAGGATGTTCAGTGCACCCTCGCCATTGTTGCATTCCGAAACAGGCGTGGCGGTGATGACAGCAGTGCCTTTGTAGGTCTCGCTCCAAGTGACCACCACCGACTTGCCGTCGTTGGCGGGCACCAGTGTGCCAGCCTCTTCAGGTTCGATACTGAAGGCGGACATCACGTCATTGCTGACGGTGTAGGTCGTGGTAGGCGTGAGGCGCACATCCAAATCGGCATCGCCGCTGATTTCAGGTTGGTCTGCATAAGGATTCACAGTTACATTGATGGCTTGTTCAAGCGTGGTCTCGCAGCCGTTGGCATCGGTTACCTTGGTGAGTGTAGCGTTGATGCTGTTGGCAGGTGTGAGACTCAAAGTGTAATTGTCACTTTCAGCCGTGAAACCGTCCATGCCCGTGGCTTCCACGATGAAGGGGGCCATGCCGGTGAAGTTGAAGTCAACATTCACGCTTTCGCCTTCGCAGATGCTAGCAGGCACGTCGCCGATGGCCATGGTGGGAGCGGCATTCACGGTAACGGTGAAGGTGAATTCGCCTTCGTCAAAAGCGACACTGCATCCTGGACGGTTGACAATGCTCGTGATGTTGAAGGTGGTTTCGCCCACGGGCAGGATGCCTAAATCGATGTTGGTGGCGTCTTGCGAGAGTTCGTAACGCTCCTCGTTGATGAAGACCGTGAAATCGGGCGCTGTGGGAACGCCATTGGGGGTGTAACCGCCAAGCGTGAAGCTCATGATGGCATTCTCGCCTTCGCACACTTGGATGGCATCTGCTTCCAAGGTCATTTCAGGCATCGGGTTCATTTCGAAAGGATAGTCGTAGATGACGGAACCGCAGCCGGATGAAACAGCAAAGGCAGTCAGGTTGACACCATTGTTGATGTCGTTGAGGCCAGGAGTATAAGTGGTTTCCAGTGCCGAGGCATCTTCAAAGGTGCCGTCGCCGTCGGTCAGCCATTGGAACGAGACATAGTCGCCCGTGATTTCAACAGCAATGGGTTGAGGCTCATCAATGGCACAATGGGTTTCGCCGACAAGAGCAGGCATGATGACCACATTCTCAACGATAAATACGGTCATCTCGTCGGTGATGGTCTCGCCATTGCCATTGATGGTGAGGGTCAATGTGGCCTGACGGTTGGCAAGGTCTTGCGGGCCTGGGGTGTAGATGGGCATTGGGATAGCAGCGTCATTGAAGGTGCCGTCGCCCGAGGTGGTCCATTGCAGGTTGTCGTAATGGATGGCGTAACCCACGATTTGGGCATCGTTGCCTTCACAGACATTCACATCATTGCCGGCGGTGCCTGCCATGATGCGGTCGGCGGGAAGACCGACATAGTCGATCCAAGCGCAGTCGCTGCCACTACTGACGCTGGTGTCCTTGGTGTAGGTCCACTTGTAGGAGTGGCGACCAGCGGTGACAGGATAGGCAGCCTTGGTCCAACCCACATTGCCCGACCAATTGCCTTTTTCTTGGTTGTCAATGTAGAAGTGCAACTTGTCAAAACCATTTTCTGACGACACCTTATAATAGAAGGAGATGGTGTCGTTAGCGCCGGCCACGTGACTCAGGATGAGGGTGGTAGTGCCGTTATCGCCAATGGAACCTGAACGCAAGCAGTACTGGCCTTCATACGGTTCTTCGTTGACCATGCGCCATGGACGAGTTGGGTCGTTGTTCCAACTTTCACTGAGCACTCCAGTTTCGAAGTCCTCTATGACGAGACCAACCTTCACAGTGTAATCCTTTTGGTCGGAGTATGGTCCTGAAACGACATTGGCCACGAGCGGGCAAGAGTAGCCTATTGGCGTTTCTTCGCTGATGGTGATGTCGTAGACAGCATTGAGGGTCTCGCCTGCATTCACGCTCTCAAAGGTGACCATGCTTTCTGTCACCGTGATGTAGGGCGAAAGCATCTGTAATGTGGTCGTGGTCGAGGCAGCGTTGGCATGGCCGTTGTTTGCGATGGGAAAACTAAGTTGAGCAGTCTCGCCGGCATCCAAACGCCCGTTACCGTTACCTTCAACTTCAGTAATATGGAGATTGCCCAATTTGAAGATAGGGGCGTAGGCTTTTAAGGCCAGGTTGCTGACATAGACATCTTCACCATTGGTCACCGTGATGGTGAATCTGTTGCTGGTGTTGTCAGGTACGTTGTCGGCCACAGTGAATGAGAAGGCGTTCTCTAGATTCTGGGTGGCGTTGGGCGCTATGGCATCGTATTGGGCAGTGCCGTTTGTGATGGTGATGTATTCCGATTCGGTTTCCAGCACGGCTTCAAAGGCGCTCATGGGGTCGTTGCCTACATTCCTTAAGGCGACATCCAAGTTGATGGTTTCACCGAAATCGAGTTGGTTGTTGCCGTTTTGGTCGTTGATGACCTTGTTGTCAAAGACGATATAGGGACCGTCGGCGGGGAGGACACCTATGACGGCTTCATAACGCAGATAGTTTTGTCCAGTGATGACGAGGTTGATCTCGGTCGGGGGCAATTGAGGTTCAAATTCAATGGTTTGAGGGTCGCCTGTGGCTGTGGCCACAGCGAGGATTTCCCAACCCTCTACTTCGTCTTCTTTCACCAGGCTGATCATGCAACCTTCGGGTGCGGTGATGTTGATCTCACCCAAACCGGCAATCACAGCTTCGGGGTGGGTCACATCCATGACTTGAGGCACTTGCGTGTAAATACGCAGGAAGGCATCGCAGTGGGCGGTGAACATGGTGTAGGTGATGTCCTTGCTTTCCGTGTTGTAGGGCCAGTTGCTTTGGGCGAGGAAGTATTTGCCAGCCACGTTGCCGAAAGCGGGCATCCAGTTGCCTGTGTTATCGGCGTATGGACCGTAGGTGGGTAGGAAGTCACCGTCGAAGAGGTCGTAAACACCCCAGACGTATGCGTCGTTGACAAAGGAGTATGAGGTCTCGGTGGGGCAAAGCACGCCAACGGCACCAGCATTCTCGCCGTTGTAGGTGCGGCGCATCCAAGCTTCACAGAAACAGTCTTCGTGGTAGTTGAATTTGCCAGTGAGGCAGTTGATGGACATGACGAAAGGCAGTTTTCCAACATTGTTCATCTGGCTGACGTGGCTGTTGCGCACGGCGGGTTCCCCCCAGCCTGTCTCCAAACCGTGGTCACGGTGCTGCAACCAGAATGAGCCTTGGTTGACGGCTTGCACCACGAGTTCGGGAGTGCCGTTGTTCCAATCTCCTAGTTCGCTAGGTGAAGCGGGGATATAACCTACGCCGTTGGGACCGAAGTAGTTGACAACCATGTAGGTGTTTTGGTTGCTTGACCAACTATTGCCAGGCGTACCCATATAGATGCAGTTGATGCGGTTGGTGTCATAGCCATGCTGGCGCATGTATCCACCAAAAACTTCAGAACACAATTGGAACCACCTTTCAGTCTGCCATCCCAGTGCGGTGATAGGACGGGTGTAGAATGATGGATCCATGTTGGGGTTAGTGTATTCGTATTCAATTTGCTTGCCAACGAATACGGGCAGTTGGTCTGGGGTTTCTGCAATCAGGCGTGAGAATACCATGTCAGGCAGATTGTCATTGCCGACAGCATCTGCATATCTGTTATCGGTGATGCATGTCCCTTCGTAGGGGTGAGTAACGATCTCGGCAGGGATGTATTGACCCATATTGGTGCCGTGGTCGCCCAGCAGACAGACAGCCACGGGGGCAATCTCCCAAGTATTGTAGGCGTTGTGGAACCAAGACTTCATCTGTGAGGTGCTAGTGGCAGGCATTTCGTCCAGACGGTAGACCTCAGTGAGGATGCCTTGGCGGGTGCGGTACTCTTTCAGTTGGTTGGCGTATTCGGCCCAAGCGTCGTTGTTAGGTGTGATGATGAGGTATTCAGCACCAGTCTTGTCGTCGCGCAACCATTCTTGCATACGGGCCTCATAATCGATGACGGGCAGTTGGTCATAGTTCAAGAGTTCGGCAGCGAGGATGGGGTCCCAATAAGGCGAGCGCAGGCGGTCTTCTCCGAAATGTCCGTTGCCGCCTTCAAACTCAACGGCGAGTTCAACGTTGGTATAAACAACCAAGTCCTTAGTGACAGGGTTGTACTGGAAGGGAGTGATGGACACCGTGACCGCATCAACACCACGGATGTAACTGTTGCCCATGATGAAAGGTTCGGCGGGATAGAAGGCGTTCTTGTTATAAACGCTTAAGTCCTTCACATAGTTCATGTCCGGTTCTTCGTTCTCTGACTGGATGCGGAGAGCGGGCGCAATGTTGACGTTGTGAAGGGTCTCTTTCTCAATGTTGACCACGCGTAAAGTGGCGGTGGCTCCATGTGGAATGGCCATCATGCGACTTTCACCAGGTAGGTTGGGTTTACCGGCCTCGTTGGGGATGGCTATGGCTTTAATGGCCACTTCACTCATCTCTTCACCACGGTAGTTGAGTTGGTTAAGTGTGACTTGCCCGACATTGTAGCTGATGTGAAGGCAGTCACGCGTTTTCTCCGTCAGGTTGAAGCCTTGCTTTCCTTTGATGGGATAATCGAAGGTCTGTGCCATGGTCACGCTGCCAAAGAAGGCTAGTAACACAAAGGCAAGAGCAACGGGTAATAGTTTTCTCATAGGTCTAGTGTTAAATTTGTTATTTTATGTTTCTTTATCGTTATGCTGTTAATCAGAAAGAGACGCAAAAGCGTCTCTCCTCCTATCATTCTCTCCCCAACACCCAACTTCTAACTCCTAACTCTCAACTCAATCATACTCTCCCCATCGTATGCAAGCGCCTTGCAATTGTTTCTTCAAGGGGAACATCAGAGTCAGTTTCACAGTGGCATCAGTGTTGAAGCGCATGCCTAAAAGATAGGGGTCGATGTAACCGGCACCCACCACGTTTTGCGACTCACCATGAATCTCTTCGCTGGTGAACGAGTTGATGACGGCCGCATGGGCCGAGGCATCAAGTCTGAACAGCAGGTAATAGTTGCCGACGTTGAGCTTGTAGAGCACGCCTGCACCTAGCACCAAACCGACATTGAATTGGCGCGTGTTTTGGGCATTGAACTCTACGGTGTCGATGGTGACTCCATTCTCATTATATTGTTGGTTTTCCGTACCATAGTTTAATATCTC